>ERZ779876.84-NODE-84-length-120507-cov-4.851742_pt1 | contig 120507 bp, 89 predicted proteins | sample MGYA00511068_ERZ779876 | MGnify/ENA primary metagenome ERZ779876 (study PRJEB29588, sample SAMEA1970858) | human gut metagenome | biome: human gut; feature: human-associated habitat; material: faeces | place: Denmark | collected 2008/2010 ...
TTCTTCGCACCGCACGGAACGCTTCGAACCGCGCCGTTTGCCGCGGCGCCGCCGCACGCATTGCCGCCCGGAACGTTTTTTCCCAGTTTTACAAGATATACGAAGAACGCGGCAAGCAAGCCGCCGAGAATCACGCACGCCGCAACAATGCCGCATATCGCCGCGGGGCTCATCCCTTTTTCGTAAATCACATAGCCGAAAATCGTGCCGATGTCCTTCGTTTCGGGAATCATATTCCCCTCGGTGGAAGTGATTTCCGCTTCGATGAATACGGGGCGCATTTCCACGGTATTTTTGTTCACCAGCCGCATATTCCCGCCCGCGTAGTACGCGATGTCCGCCGGGAAAGATACGGTTACGCTTTCCACGCAGCCCACGTCCAGCAGGCAGAACGCCGCGGCGGTGGATTTATCGCCCGCGCCCGCCGCGTAAGCGTTCAGTTCGTCTACGGAGATTTCTTTGCCTCCCGCCGTATACAGCCTCAGCCCGTCCGCAACCGTGGTTACGTCGATATCCACCGATTTCGCCACGGACTTATAGTAAATGGTTTCCGTAACGGCAAACATTCCCGCTTCCCAGTTGCGGATCATTTCGCCCGTTTCGCTTGTTTCGGGCACGAACGAGGAGGTTTTCTGCAGGAAAAATTCGCCCATCGCTTTCACTTTATCCAGTCGGCGGAACGAAACTTCCACATTGTAGCCGTTTTCCGTTTTCGTAACGTCCTCCAGCGTAATCATATCGCTTTCGCCGGAACGCACCGTGAAGCCGTCCACATAGTCCTGCGCGGCTTGTCTGAACTCCTGCTCCGCCGCGTCGGAAACCACGGAAAAAGCGGCTGTGCCTTTGCCGCTGTACCTGATTTTCGCCGAGCCCGTTAACGTAAAGCCCGAAAAACACACGAAAATCAACGCAGCAAACACGCTCGCCGCCAGATATTTGAACAGTTTTTTCAGATTGACTGCCAAAGCTTTTCCTCCTTATGTCCGCAAAGCGGCGTTTCGCGTTATCATCTCCGCCGCCCGCACGGAAAAATTTCCGCGCGTGTGCGTGGGGCGCAAACAACCGCAAATTTTTTGATTCGCGAACTTATTATAACAGAGGAATGCGCTTTTGTGAATAGACAAAGTAACGATAAAAATGGAAAATGTAACGAAGTTTTTCAGGTCATAAAAAAACGGAGACTTCGCAAAGTTCTCCGTTTTTTTCTTTTATTCAGCGTTATTTTTTTCCTGTTTTTTAGTATTTTTGCCCGTTTTTCACTGTTTTTGTGAATTAAACCCGTAAAATATAACGATTTGCCGCGGCACGCCGCGCAGATACACAGGTAAAATCACGCGATTTTTATATACACTACGTCGAGCGGCTTCAAAGTGAGTTTCACCGGTTTTGAAAAATCGGCTTCGGCGATTTTTTTCATATCGTTTTCGCCGTCGAGCAGGTAAATTCCGCCCTTGGTTCTTCCCTCGGAAAGATTGGAAAAATCAAGCGTAACTTCTTTGACGGGAAGCGAATCTTCATCGGAATAATATGAAATCAGCGCAAGGCTTTCTTCGGCGCCGTTTTCGTTTTTGCCCTTTGCCGCGCACGCGTAAATATCCGCACCCGTAATCTCCGATTTCACTTCTCCGCCCGCGCGCAGAAGCTCGCCGAACGCCTTGATAACGTAATACGTCTTTCTCGGACGCAGCAATTCGTCGAACATCCCATTCATCGCACAGCCCGGTCTTGCGTCATAATACATCAGCCCGTCTAACTTTTCTTTCTGGCACACGCACATCACAGCCAAAGCATACGCCGCGCCCCTGATGCCCTGTTCCGCCTCTATCGTGTAAATCCAGCTATCGCCCAGCCAGCCTTTCACGTAGTTCCACTCGTTGAGATAGGTTTCCGCGTTGCCGTAACCACACTCCGCAAAAATTCTATTTGCTTCGCGCACCTTAGATACAAACCACGGAATTTCGCGCGCGTATAAATGATACGATACGAAATCAAGCGGCGTGCCCTTATCGTGAACAGCTTTCAACATTTCGATATCAGACGAATCCCACAACCACGCGAACGCCGGTCCGCCGATTTTCAGCTTCGGAAACACGCTCTTCAAGTACTTCGCCGCCGTGGAGAAAAATTCCGCAAACTGCTCATTCGTGCCCTGCCAGCATGGGTGCGAGCCGTCCGCGTTCGCGCAGTCGGGCTCATTCCAGATTTCCCAGTACTCTATGCCGTATTCAAAGCCGTTCGCCCATTTTTCGTTGTAGTGGCGAATGATATGTTCGCAGATTTTCGCCCATTTCAAAAAATCTTTCGGCGGGTACGTGCCGTATTTTTTGTAGTGCTCGATGCTTGCGCCGAGGCGATAGAAAATTTTCGTGCCGCTTTGGTGAATCGCTTTCAGATACCGATCGGTCTCTTCGAAATCGTAATTTTCCTCTTTCGATTCGTCTGCGGCGAAATTACGAAAAATACGGTGCACGTCCACCGAAAATTCTCCGCCGTATGCCGGATAAAACGACGAATCGTGCAGCCGCGCGAACGGTATATTCGCCGCCTTGTACAATTCGAAATTGCGCATCCCGCGAGTTGAAGGCGGCACCGGACCGTTGTTTACGCCGTTCATCGGCTTGATTTTTCCGATCACGCGCGAATAATCGCAACGTATTTCAGCCTGTTGTTTTTCGTTTTCCATCGTTTTCATCTCCCGCGCGGCATTATTTTTTGTTTTTCGTGTTGCACCGCGTCCGCGTTTGTCCCGCGGACTTATTATAACAGAGGCATTTGTTTTTGTGAATAGAAAAAGTAACGATAAAAAAGGAAAATGTAACGATTTTTTTGTTTCCGGAAACGCCGTCATTTCACATCGACGTTACAGATTTTGCGAAAAATTCCGCGCGCTTTTTCCGTTTCCGCGGCGGACGGCAGCACGGGCGGCAACGTGTTTTCCATCCCCAACGCGGCGTATTTCGAACCCGCAAGATTATGATAGGGCAGCACGCGGACGGCAATTATGTTTTTCAGCGGCTTTAAAAATTCCGCCGCCGCTTTTATCTCCTCTTCTTTAGCGTTAAAACCGGGAATCAACGGGTAGCGGATTTCCGTACGCGCTCCTTTTTCGTTTAAAAACAGCAGATTGTCAAGAATCGTTTTATTGCCGCAACCCGTACCCGCGCGGTGTTTTTCGCCGTCGATATGTTTCAGATCGTATAAAAACGCGTCGGTGTACGGCAACACTTTTTCAATCGCCTCGCGCGGCACGTTTCCGCAGGTATCCACCGCCGTATTCACGCCGCTTTTCTTCATCTCGCACAGCACTTCGGCACACGCCTCGCTTTGCAGAAGGCACTCGCCGCCGGAAAGAGTAACGCCGCCCGGCGCGTAAAACGCCCTGTCCCGAAGCAGCGTTTCGCAAAGCTCCTCCGCCCGCACGTGCTTCCCGTACAATTCCAGCGCGCCGTACGCGCAGACGTCCGCGCATTTTCCGCACGCCGTACACTTTTCGCGCCGAAACTCGTGGCGGATTTCGTTTTCTCCGCGCTCGTTCTTTTCAAGCCGCAACGTATGGCATCCTTGCGGACACGCTTTTACGCAAGCTCCGCACAGACGGCAGTTCTTTTCGTAATATCCCGTCTGCGCGCGCGAAGAAAGCGTTTCGGGATTGTGGCACCAGCGGCAACGCATCGGGCAGCCTTTGAAAAACGCCGTGGTGCGTATCCCCTCGCCGTCGTGCACGGCAAAGCGTTTGATATTCACGATATTTACATATAATTCTTCGTTCATACGCCCATACTCCGCGTCTTTTCATTGCGCAATGTTTTCCGCGCGGCGAATATACGCGTTCTGTTCGTCTGTGCTCAGATTGTTCCACAACACATTCCAGCCGCACACGCGAACCTGCAGATTCTGATATTTTTCGGGATGTTTCTGCGCGTCGCGCAGCATTTCCGCATCGAACACGTTAAACTGTATCGCCATGCCGTTGCCGTTAAGATACGCAAAAAGCAACGTGCGCATTACCTGCAAACCGTCGCTCCCCTCCGCCGAGGAAGGATGCAGCATCACGTCCAGACAAAAGCTTTCCGTAAATGCGTACGGCTTTAATTTCAGCGCCGAAGCAATCAGCGCGGTAACGCCGCTTTTATCGGCGCCGACCGACGGCGAAGCGTTTTTCGAAAGCTCCGCCCCCGCCGTTCTGCCGTCCGGCGTCGCCGCCGTCTTTTCGCCCTCCCACAAAAACTGCATGGCGGAATGGATCGAAGCTTTGTAAACGCCGCCGCGCGCGTTGGGGCGGAAATTCACGACGGACGATTCGAAAGCCGCCAGATCCGCCGCGATTTTATCGGCGGCATCGTCGTCGTTGCCGTATTTATGCGGACTTGCCAGAACGGTTGCGCGTAAATTTCCGTACCCTGACCAGTTATCGGAAAGCGCCTGTTTCAGCTGCGCCAGAGTAATCCGTTTCTTCTCGTACACAAACTCTTTCACCGCCGAAACCGCGTCCGTCAGCGTTGCAAAACCGGCGGTAAGCACGGAGGAATTGTTATATTTCACGCCGTTCTGATAGGCGTCCTTCCCCTTTTCCAACGCGCCTTCGACGGTGGCGGAATACATGAGCGACGGATTGATATACGAAAAATATTTTTCGTACTCGTCCGCAACGCGCATCGTTTTTTCAAGCAGCGCTTTCAGTTGCGCCTTTACCGCCGCATAAAATTTTTCAAACGTTTCAAACGGCGCGTTTCCGCCTTTTTCATCGTTTATTCCGCAGGCATCGGCGCCGTTTTCTCCGCCGATTTCCCCCGTCCGCAGTCCGAAAACCTCGTGCAATTTTTTATCGTACCCGTTGAAAAATACATACTCGACGGCTTTCGCGGCGTTCACGTAGCCCGTGGCGGAAGATACCTCGTTTGCCCGCACGCCCGTTTCGTAACAGCCGCGGATATCCGCCTCGCGCGATTCTTCTTCCGTAGCGCCGTAAGATCGCATCGCTTTCGCCATACCCGGCTCGCACATAAACGCAAAGCTGTTTTTGCCCCGCCGCACCATGTCGAAAACGAAATTCAGCAGTTTTTCGGGCGTATTTTTGTTTATTTTCAGCTGAATTTTCGGGTTGTAAATGCCGATTTTATCGTACGTTTCCAGAATCAGATACGATAAATCGTTGTATTTCGCAGAGCCGTCCGCGTTTGTGCCGCCGAGATAAAACGGCTGCCCCCAGTAATTGCCGATTGCCTGCCACTGAAACAGAAAATACTTCAGAAGCTCGCCTATTTCTTCCCGCGTATACGCCCCGCTTCGTAAATCGCGTTCGTAAAACGGATATAACGTGCTATCCAGCCCGTTGCCCAGCGAGCGCACCTGATACGAATCGAAACACTCGCAAAGAATAAAATACATGTATATCGTCATCAACGCGCCGTACGTGCTTTGCGGCGCGCCCGCGCGCACTTCTTTCAGGCACGCGGAAACAACGGGCAGCTTTTCCGATTCCGGTTCGCGTTTTTTCCGCGTTTCCGTATACGAAATCAACCTGTCGAAAAAGCGCAGTATCGCGGAATATTCTATAATGATCGCATCGAAAAACGCCTCTTTTTCCGCGGTGAGCGTTTTGTTTTTCTCATGAAGTTTTTTATACTTTTCCGCACGGGACAAAAGTCCCGGAAAGCCGAGGGAAAGCACCGCCTGCCAGTCGGGCACCACGTGATCGAAATCCGCCCAGATTGCAATCGCGCCCGATTCGTTCATTTTCCGCATTTCTTCGTTCGTCCGCGGCAGAATTTTTTCGAAAACTTCTTTCTGCCATACGTCCTGCGTAACCGCATTCGCCAGACGGTTCAACGAATACACGCCCGGAAAATAATCCTGTCCGTTCACGTCTGTTTTTGTATTATCCAGTACATATTCCACCGCGCGCGCCTTTTGTACGGGATGCGGCAAAGCGCTGATTTTTTCTTTCAGCGCACGTAATCCCGCCAAAATTTCTTCGTCGGATTTCCCTGTCGTTTCATCGAAATCGTAGCCGTGATACGCCATCCGACGGTACGCGTCAAACGGTTCGCCCTGTTTGTGATATTTGTTTGCTATCTTATCTTTGTCCTGTTCAAAAGTTTCCTGTATGCGCATATTTCCACCTCTTTACGGAATTATTATATCCCTCCCGAAGAAAAAATGCAATGGACAAAAGAAAACGATTGACTTATCCGACACAAAAGATTATACTGAAAACAAAAAAGAGCGGAGGATTTTATGAACGCCCGGAACGGTTTTGAAAATTTCTTCTCTGTAACAAAAATCGAACTTGTGCTTTTCGTTACCAGAAAGCTTACCGCAAAACGCATGGAAGACAGAAAAAATCACGGACTCGTTTACTACGAAAAACCGTACGGCAAACTGACGTTCGGCGATAAAATCATCACGCCTCAGGCAGGGCAGATCGTGTACTTTCCGCAAGGTTCCTCTTACGATGTTTCCACGGAAGGCGCCGCGGAAACGGACGGCTGCCACGCAATCAATTTTCTTGCGCCCGATTTGCCCGCGCAGGAACCGTTCGTATTTTGTCCCAAGGCGCCGCAACAGATTTTTCCGTACTTTCTGCGCGCCGAAAAAGCCTGGAAGGAAAAACGCCCCGGCTACGAGGAACAATGCCTTTCGTGCCTGTATGCCGTCATCGCCTCCTTGAAAAGCTCTTCTTCTTACGCGCCGTCCGGGTACGGCAAACTGCTTATCCCCGCCGTGGAATACATTCATGAAAATTATACGGAAAAGAAGCTGTACGGCGCGGAGCTTGCCGCGTTGTGCGGTATTTCCGAAACGTATTTCCGTCGGCTTTTTACGGGAACTTACGGCGTTACCCCCGTGGAATACGCAAACGCGCTGAAAATCGGCAGAGCGAAAGATTTGCTTTCGGAACGCGGCGACGCAAAAACAAAAAACCGCGAAGCGTACACGATTAGCGAGATCGCGGAGCTTTGCGGCTTTTCCGACGTATACTATTTTTCGCGGCTTTTCAAAAAACTTACGGGCTATTCCCCGGACGGCTGGAGAAAAAGATAACCGCACGACGTCCGATCCGCCCCTTTCTCGCCGTTTTTTTGCGGCGTTTACTACTGCTGCCTATTGATAAAGTTGGTTTCGATAAACTGCAGATAATCCACGTATTTCAGCGGTTTCGAGAAATAGTAGCCCTGAATCACTTCACAGCCGAGCGCTTCCAGCCGCAGCAAATCCTCTTTGGTTTCCACGCCCTCCTGCGTAACTTTCATGCCCAGCTTTTTCACCATGCCGATGACGCCGCTCAAAAGCGTTTCGTCGCGTTCCTCACTTACGCCTTTGCTTAAAAAGAATTTATCCAGCTTGATTTCGTCCATCGGAATGGATTTTAAAATATTGTACGAAGAATACCCCGTTCCGAAATCGTCGATAGAACAATGATATCCGCCCTCGTGCAGTTTATGTACGATGTCAAACAGATAATCGTAATTTTCGTAAGCAAAACTTTCGGTGAATTCCAGCGTGATGAATCCCTCTTTGATGCCGAATTTTTTTCGGATACGCACGTAATAATCCACAAAATCGGGCTGAATCGCCGAAACGCGCGAAACGTTCACCGATACCGGATAACAAATCCGTCGTTCCGCAATACGCGAAGCGATATTTTCGCACGCTTTGTACAATACGAAACGGTCGATTTTAACAATAAAGCCGTCCTCTTCGAATACCGGCAGAAACTCGCCCGGCAAGCGATACCCCTCGATTTTCGGATCGTACCAGCGGATTAAAATTTCGCTGCCGTCCAGCGTTTTATTGCGAAGATTGTATTTCGGCTGGTAGAAAAGGTGAAATTCGCTGTTTTTCAGCGCGTTTTCCATACGGCTTTCGATTTCCGCCTTGCGGATATAATTTTTGCGCAGCATATCTTCGTAAAAATTGATGCTGAGCGTTTTCGCCTGCGAAGAAGCGTTTTCGCGCACGGAGCGCAGCTTTTCCAGCATCGATTTCACGTCGTCCCGATGATTTTCTTCCAGTTCGTACACGGCAAACGTTACGCCCACGCGGTAATCTTCGCCCGCGTTGAACGAAGAAATGCGCAGGTAAATTCCGTTCAGCCGTTCGGTGAACGACTGCCTGTCGCGCAGGTGCATAAACAGCAGAAATTCTCCGCCGCCCGCATACGCGAACGTTTCTCCGACGTGCGTCGCACCGCGCACGCACTGCGCCACAAATTTTTTCAGTTTCAATTTCTGTTCGTCGCCGAATTTTTCCGTAAAATATCCGAAGTTATTGATTTTCAGCGACGCCATCGCAAACGACGAAGAGACATGTCGTTTCAGTATGCCCTCTACGTCTTTTTCAAACTTTTTCGGCGTGGCGCAACCGATAAAAGGATCGATCATTTCCAGCGCGAAAATACGCTTTTTCGCCGCACGCCGCCAAAGCATCGCCGTGCCCGCAAGCAGAACGATAATGCACGCCAGCCCCGTCAGCGAACTCCAGATCGTCTGCGTTAAAGCAAAACCCTCGTCGTACACCGCGCTTACTTTATACGCGCACACCAAAGTTACGTTGCCCCGATCCGCCCCGAACGGCAGCACGGTAAGCACGTAATCTTCCGCGCCTTTTCTGAAAGCGAACGATTTCAGTTCCGTTCCCGTCAGCGCGTTTTTCGCCTCTTTTTCCGCGGCGGAATCTGTAAGTACGTCCGCAAAAACGTCCTGCACGAGGTCGTTCCGCTTCACGGAAAAAACGTCGTCCGCTTTCACCGCGTCGAAAATTCTGCCGTTCCCCTTGCACACAAACGCAAAATCGGCTTTGTTCAAGCCTTCGGCAACGCTCTTTCCCGCATCTTCGTAAGCGGTGCTTAAAAACAGCGTTTCGCTTTCGTACACCACCGCAACTTTGCGGATGCTGCCCGTATACGTATCCGGCTCGGGGTACGTTACGTTTGCCGCCGTACAAACGGACATGTTATGATCGCCGTACTGGAAGATGCCGGATTGCACCGTTTTTTCCGCGTTTTTCAACGCCTCTATCTCGGCGCAGTCCGTTACGGGAATTCCCGTTTCGTCGTACAGCGTATCGCCCGAAAAATACAGCACCGCCACCGTGCTTTCTTTCGTTCGCGCGAGAGAAGCGATGGTATGAAAGCGTTCATGCAGTTCGTCCTCGCCGGAAGCGTTGGCAAGCTCCTCGGCGTAAAATTCCGTTTCCGCGTTCATCTTCGCGTACTGTTTTTCAAGAATCTGCGCCTGCGCGGAGGCATACGTTTCCGCGCGTTCCGCCGCCTGCGCCTGCACCGTGGAAGAATAATCCCGCCCCAGCGACACGAAGTGCGCAAAGAAAAATATGCAGATCATCAGCGCCACCGCGTACGCGATTTCACTTCTGTGTTTTATCAGAAATTTCTTCATCGTTCACCTGTTTTTCGCTTCCGCTTTCGCGGTCGGCGTGTTCCGCTCCGTTTTCGCGGAGCATCTTTTGCACTTCTTCCCGCACACGTTCGTCCATCAGCTTCCGCTTTTCTTCCTCTTTCTTTTCCTCGCCGAGCGCGGAAGCGATTTCCGGCACGTATACGAACGCGCACGCGGCAATGAATGCCGCAAACAGCGCTACCAGCCCGAAAGGCGAGGCATACAGCCTGCCGAAAAAGGTAAATACGGGCAGATTGCTTTTAAACGTGGCTGCAATATCCTCTTTTTTCACCGTTTTCGCGTCCGCCGCGGCGTTCGCGTCGCCCTTCATCACGTACCCGTCGTCCGTGATTTTTTCGATGCGGTGCGTAATCAGACTGCCGTACGCCGCCGAAGAAACGTCCTGCATGCGGTAGGTTACGATGTCGCCCTCCGCCAGTTCGCCGCCGTCGTACTTCTTCACGAGAATATAACTCTTCGCCCCGATCGCAGGTTCCATGCTGCCCGTTTCCACGCGCATCATCGCATAACCGAACACGTACGCAGGAGAATTTCTCTTCCTGCCGAGCACCGCCGAAACGAATACCAGCGCCGCGCATATCACGGCGCAGACAAGCAGCACCGTTCCCGCGATTCTCTTGAATTTACTTCCCGTTTTCGCCATCTGCTTCGCGTTCCTCTTCCGTCCGTGCCGACTGCTCTTCGTCTAAAATAAAGCCCGTACTGTCGTCCAGTCCGTACTCGGTAGGCTTTTCGTAATTGCCCTCGGGGCGGACCATATTTTCCAGCGTCTGCGCAGCGGACGGTCTTTTGTATTCCGCCGCGGGCGATTCCTGTTGCACCGCAGCGGCGTTCGGCGCAAGAAACGAAGCCGCAGACTCCGAAACGGCGTTTTTCTTTACTTCTTCCGCCGCAACCAAACTTTCTTCCGAAACCGCCGTGCCGAAATTTCCCAAGCCGCGGAACAATCCCTTTTCCGCCGCGAAATCCGTGATTTTTCTCTTCGCCGCAAAAATCCAGCCTTTACGCAGCATCTCTGCCAACGGCACAAGCGGATAATTTTCCGCCGAAACGGGTTCGGGCGGATTTTTCGCAAGTTTCAGCCCGTATGCTTCCGCCAGCGCGGCAATGTACGCCGTAGCACGCCGCTCGCCGCCGCTTCCTCGCACGCGCAGGCAAACGGGAGTATCTTCAAACCGCGGTTCTTCTTCCCGCGGCATGTTGTCCGCCGCGTTTTCCGCTTCCGCAAAATACACTTTCAGCGCCTTTCCGCTCACCGTCACGCGCGCCAGAATCGTTCTGCCCGCATGAAACGAAGCGAACCGCTTGCTTTCGCGCATCTTCACTTTGCCGAATTTCAAAAGCTCGTTGGCAATCCGCGCGAATCTCTCTTTCAGCTCGAGCGGCGCCGTGCGGATCTTCGAATGGAACGTTCTTACATACCGCGTTCCGAACAATTCCGACGTCGGCTCCGCCAGATCGTCCGCCAGAAGCGCCACGTCCAGCGCGAACGCGATTTCGTCGTTTTCCGCCGTATAATCGGGCAAAGACTCGCGGAATTCCTCTTTCACTGCCCCGCGCGCGGTATCGATTTCCGCCTTCACTTCGGGCGCCGCCGAATATTCGTATTCCGCCGCGTCTTTCACGGGCTTGCCGGCGTTGTGCAGGAACACCAGATAATTCTGCGCCGCAAGCGCGTAAATCTCTTTTACGTACTCGTCCGGAACGTCTTTCACCGTTTCGCTCACCGTAATGCCGTAGCCCGCGTCCTCGTAACTTTCGATAAACTCCCACAGTGCAAGGCATTCGTTGAAATACTTGTTTTTCAGAATCGCGTTCGTTCGCATCACCGGCGGGCGGATATAATTTTTATCCATCGCCTTCACGAACGACGACTGCATATACCCCGAAACAATCTCGTTCAGCCGCTGCACTCTGTGCCAAAGTCCCGTGCCGAGGAACGGCTTGCGCGCCGTTTCTTCCGTGTTGCGTTCGGAATATTCCACTTCGATTTTAATTCTGCCTCTGCCCTCGCCGTGTTCGAACGCGCTTTCGAATTCGAAATTTTCCAGTTTTTCGTCCGCGCCCGCCTCTTCGGCAATCTTCGCCCGTTTGCCGATAAAAAGATACAGCCGGCTGATCAGCGTGTTCAGAAATTTGTTTTCGTACGTTAAAAGCGAATCTTCGCGGAATACGTTCAGAAGCTTCGTGGGCGTAAGTTCGCCGTATTCGTTTCTGCTGATATAATCGGTATGCCGCGCAAGATGCGCCACCGATCTGCCGCTCACCCGTTTCGTCAGTTCGATGGGCAGCACTTCTTCCGTTTCCGCGATATACCGCGCGGGTTTGCGTATCAGTTCGTCCAGCGCCGGCAGACAGCGCTCTATCGCGCTCACCCACATTTCGTCTATCGAACGCAGCATCAGTTTTTCCGAAAACCGCGCCGTGCCGCAGCCGGCAGCCAGCGCGCTTAAAATTTCGGAATACGCCCCGTGGCGCGATACCAGATTCTCCGAGGAAGCCAGCGTATCGGCGTACGCCCCGTATTTTTCGTTCTCCGCGGGATGCTCCGCGGGCACGGGCACGATAATTTCTTCCGCCGCGCCGGATGTCCGAACCGCCGCGTTCTTCTCTTCCGTTTTCACGATGCGGATAAACCCGCGCGTTACGAGATTGTTGAAAGAATCGGCTTTGAAATTATCCGCCGATACGGGTTCGAACCCGTCCGCGCGTTTTTTCAGACCTTTTTCCGCGGCAAGCGCGGCAATCAGTTTCAACGCGTGCGCCAGCGCGCCGCGGCTTTTGATTTTAAACAGCGACGGCGTTCTCGCCCGCTTTTTCACGCCGCCGACGTCTTTCGCCTTATACCGCCCGTCCGCAAACTCTTCCGGCGCCACGGCGAGATACAGCGAAAGCGTCTTTCCCGAAAGCGCGATAAAAGCGAGGCTTTCCCGCCCCGCCGAAAACGCCACGCCCGACCAGCCCATTCTGGAACGCGCCTTTTCGTACGATAAAAGCGCCGTGGCAAGCGCCGCGTAATATTCTTTTACGCACCGTTCCGCCAAAGCGATTTTCGCATAAAACGAACGGTCGAAACGGATTTTCTGTTTCCAGTCCGCCGCGCCGCCGCTTTGTCCGCCGCCCGCCGGATTGTTATTTAAGCCGCTTTCCGCCGCCCGTTCTTCCGTGTTTTCGTACTCCATAGCCGCCATCTATCCTTTAATACATTTTTTGCAACCGCTGCAGATACGCGATGCTTTCTTTCATCGCACCTTTGCCGAACAGCGAATCGAGATACGATACCAGCGGACGGATTTCGTCGCGGATCAGCGAAAGGTTCAGACTTTCAAACTTTCTGAACACCTTCGTGGCAAGCATATAGTCCACGCCTTCCACTTCGCTGCCGCCGCACGCCACGTACGCCGGAACAAACGTTTTCAGCTGCTTCATGATACGGTTACCGAACGCCACGCGGAATTTCTCAATCACGTAGTTATCCAGCTTCGCAATCTTTCCGAGGCTCTCTTCCGATACGGGATAATCCGCCGCAGCCTGCCTGTAAAGCGATTCCACTTCGCTGTACGAAACCCGCTTCGCCTCCGTTGCCGGCGCGTCGAACGGAACGCCCTTGCTGTCCAGATTCACCACAAACGCACGGTCGTACACCTTATCCGATACCGAGAACGTGGAATCGTCGTTGTTGATCGTGCCCACGTACCATACGTTCTGCGGAATCACGAGATTTCCGTTTTTCAGCTTCACGGGATCGTTCTCCCACGACGACGGCACCAGTTCGATTTTCCATTCGTTATGATCGGGCATTTCCAGAATAGAAAGCATTTCCGCGAAGTAATACTCCACGCGCGCGATGTTCATTTCGTCCAGAATCACGATGTTTAAATCGTCGTTATAACCCGATTCGTAAATGCGGCGCAATACTTCCGTTTCGTTGAATTTCTTCGTAAATTCGTTGAAATAGCCGAACAATTCGTTCCTATCTCTCCAGGAAGGCTGCACCGACGCGATTGTGGCGTCGTTTCTGAAAAACTTGCCCATCACGTACGGCAGCGAAGTTTTACCGGTACCCGATATACCCTGCAGAATCAACAGCTTCGTGGAAGCCAACCCCGCAATGGTCAGGCGAATCGTGCGGATATCGTAATACAAACCGTTGTGCGAACACGCGAAGTTGCGCAAATCTTCGCACAGACTTTTCAGAGTGATGTCGTTATCGTAATCGGGCGACTGATAAAACGCATACTGTTCGTCCACCAGCGCCAACCGCTGAAAGCGGCGGTCGGCAAGCAGCTTGTTTTTCTTCTCCTCGCCGTTTCCCGCAGCGTTCGCCATGGCGGCTTCTTCCGCCTCGCGCTGCAGTTCTTTTTTCATTTGCTCGTACGAAAGTCCCGCGCGGGTAACCTGCAGCTGCGTAATTTTCTCCTTTTCCGCCGTCAGACGCGCGTTCTGCCGTTGCAGTTCCGCAATCTCTTCCAGAAAATCTTCGTTGCTCGACATCGACTTTTTAAACCGTACGATTTTTCCGATACCGATACCGATCAAGAAGAAAATTCCCACCCAGACGGCTAAAATCAGAATAAACGCAAAAATCGAAAATATCCAGTCCGCAACGCCGAAACTGCCGCCGTTATCGCTCCATAATTTAAAATAATACGAAAAGTCGAATATTTGTATCACGCCGAAAAATATGCCCTTGAATACCTGCAGTATCCCCTGGAGCATATTACCGAAAAAAGCTTTGAACCAAATAAAAAATCCTTGCATATTACCATTCCTTTTTGCGCGCGTTCTGCCGTCTGCGGCTCTTCTCTTTTGGGGGGTGTTTTCCTTATCCTTGCCTTCCCCTTCGGGGAAGGTGTCGGCGCCAGCCGACGGAAGAGGTTAAGTCCCGTCAATTCCTCTCTCGGCGCTTCGCGCCACTCTCCCCGAAGGGGAAAGCAAGCGGCACATCGTTGTCTTTGACTCCCCGAAGGGGAAAGCCAGCGGCTCGTCGTTCTTCTTGCCTTCCCCTTCGGGGAAGGTGGACAAAGCCTTGGCTTTGGACGAAAGAGGTCATGTCCTCACTACGATAAATGGGCATAGATATCTTCACAGACGCTTTTAAAATTTTTATCCACCTGCAAATTTGTGTAACGTAACACAACAATGCCTTTATCGTTTAAAAATTTTGTCCGCTCCGCATCTTTTTCGATATTTTTCGTCTCAAAATGCTGCGAGCCGTCCAGCTCTATTGCCAGTTTTTTCTCTGCGCAATAAAAATCTACTATATACTGCCCTATTACTTTTTGTCTGCGAAAGCGAAACTCCAGCGTGTTCAAAAACCGATACCACAATTCCCGCTCTTGCTTTGTCATATTTTTTCGCAGATTGCGAGCATTCGGAGTCAATTCCGGGTTATTGAAAGTATATCTCATCTGTCCGCCCCTTTATCCTCTCTCGGCGCTTCGCGCCACTCTCCCCGAAGAGGAAAGCAAGATACGCCCCCGTTTCCGGCGGGTTATTCGTCTTTCTCCGAGTTTCTCTTGTCGCCTGCCGCGCTATCCGCACCGTCCGCACCGTCCGCAGCGTTATCGGCGCTATCCGCCGCGTTTTGCCGCTGCAATTTCAGATACTCCTCGATGGCGCGCTGCTTAATCGCTTCTTCGTCCTCTGCGGTAATCATCTTCTTGCCCTCGTTCTTAATCTTCACAAACGTACGGATAAACACCGCAAGTTCGTAAATAAAGAACAATCCCAGCGGCACGATGATGGCGATAATAAACCCCGTTTTCGAACTGATCAGGTCTATCACGCCCCCCGCCAGAGGAATTTTATGCCCTGTGTATACGGAAATAATCTGCGAGGCGTACACGTCGTCCGAAGCGAACGAAACTTCGTGATTATCGCCCTGCGCTTTGAAGTACAGCACCCTGCCGTCCGTTTCCGATTTCACTACTTCCGTAATTCTGTGCGAGTTTAAAATAGTAACGGTCTGTCCGTTCATATCCGTTTGCATTTCAAACGTAATAATGTCGCCCTTCTCCAACGAATAAATTTTATCGGTATTTCCGTAAATGTATTCGCCTATCAGAAGATCTCCCTTGGTAAACCCCTTGGGCTTGCCCTCCGCCCAGTCGGGCTTATCGGCTTTCATCGAATACGATTCCACTTTCAGATAGCACTTGTTGCCTATGGTGGGAATCTTTTTATCGTTCGCCCCGGCGGAAACAGCCAGCACCGTAATCAGTACGGAAAAAATCACGAACAGCCAAACCAGCACGTTCACGATAATCCCGATGATTTTTTTTGTTTTAGAGGTGTTTGCGTTTTGTTGCATTTTTTTATTCCTATGTTTCCCCCTCCGCCGAACAACGGCTTCGGGCTGCTACGCGGCGTTTTCCCCGGCGCAGAGGAGTTGCGCGTAATCCGAAGTGTTAAAAAATTTGTATCATATCGAACTTTTCCGCCGATACCCGAGGTTTATTTCAACCTCGGGTTTTCGCAGAAAAGTTAATGTGGTTTGTGTTTCAGCAATTAGTTATGCACGTGCACTTTCGCCAGTTACTTTAATACCGATAGAACCTTCAATTTTGGCAGCTTCGCTATCTTTCACCATAGGGTCGGTTCCGTCAATGCAAACATAAACGGTTACTTTCACATAGGCAGTGCCATCGGCTTTCAAGACATATTTGTTCAAAGAGGAAGTCGTCTTGCTTGCAGCCGTGAAAATTTCAAGAGTTTGATCATTCGCATCAAGGCTGCTTCCCTTTTTCCCCTCTACTTTCACAGCAGCGATTTCAATACCGGCGTGCAGTCCTTCGGGTTTTACAGGCGTAAACGTAAGCGTACCCTCATAGTCGGCAGAAGTTGTAGCAAGACCAATATAAAAAGTATAAGCCTTAAAGTAGTCGGTTTTTACAAGCGCCGTAGCCGAGTCGCCTAACTGTTCCAACGTTGCCCAATTTGTTTGATTTTCATCATCGTAAAGTTTTACGTTTCCGGTATACCAATTATTTGCTTCAACGGTATTGTTTCCGTCTTCGTTATTCTTTTTGATACCGACAGTCGTCCAAGCAACGGGGCGCAATTCCGTCGCTGCATCGTTGTACTCTACGCTTATCGGGTTGTTAGTAGGCGCCTTAAAAGTAGAACCTTGAATAACAGAATCCTGATTGCTGATTACGAAATATTCCGTATTAACCGTTGCTTTAACCGACATACCGGTAGCTTCAACCTGTTGATTCACCGAGAACCAAGCATAAGTAGAGGTGCCCAGCATAGCGGCGCTAACAAGCATTGCGCAAAATGCAGGAATCAGCTTTTTGAATTTTTTCATTTTAGTTTCTCCTTAAAAAATAGAATTTTTTTATATTCACGCGGGTGCGCCCCCGCAATAAATATCAAGTTTGTTTTTCGCCTTCGCCTTATTTCATGGCTACCCCTTTGGGGGCTTGCCGCTGTTCTCGGCTTCCCCTTGGGGGGAGGCTCCGCCGAAAGGCGGTGGTGAGGGGCAGTTCCAACACCGAATAGTTTTTCTTACTCCTCTGTGCCGCCAACCACCGCGAAAGACATATCCGCTTTGAACTGTCCGCCCAGCGCGTCGTCGTTGCAGTCGGCGTCGTCGCCCTCCAGCCAGATCACCACGGTGATTTTCGCGATGCTTTTCGGAGCAAAATTCGTTACTTCGTTTTCCACCACAACCGAATCGTTCACGAAATTCACCAGCTTGTTGCCGTAAATATCCGTTTCCGCCTTGCCGTTACCGCCCGTAACGGGCTTCGCGTAATCGGTATAAGCGCCGCTGTAATTGTATTCGCCCGTAGAGGCGCGGTAGTAATCGGGGTTGAAATACACCCTGACTCTCGCCGCCCCGTCGATACCCAGCGTAGCGCGGGTGATTGCGATTTTATACGAATACGTGCACGCTTCCGTGCCCGAATTTTGCAGATAAAACGTATACGCAAGATAATTTTCGCCGTTATGCGATCCGTCCGTATCGTTCAGGTTGGTAGGCAGATCCGCCACGGAAATGTTATTCACGTTTTCCACCGCCTTTACCGAAAGCCGCGAAGTTTTTCGTTTGAAGTCCGCGTTTTCGCAAAGCGTCAGCGAATATCTTGTATCGCCGTAATCTTTCACGGAAACGGTGAAAGTACCGTTTTTCATAAACAGCAGCGAAGCCACGTACATCATCACCAGCACCGCCGCCAGAACTCCCAGCACCGCCGGAACGATTTTTCGCCATTTATTGAGGCTTTTTATTCTTCGGGCGTTCCGTTTCAGCTCGGTGTCCGTCGATTTTTCTTCAATCATTTCCGTTCACCTCGCTTTGTTCCGCCTTATTTTCGGATTCCCCCTCGGTTTCCCCTTCGGTGGTTTTCTCGCCAACCCCCTCGGCTTCCCCCTCGGGGAAGCTGTCAACGGAGTTGACTGAAGAGGTCAAATCCTCTCTCGGCTCGCCGTCCTTGTCTTCTTCTTGGGAAAGCATGTCGCGCCCCTCATTCGCCTCGCTCTTCTTGCCTTCCCCTTCGGGGAAGGTGGACAAAGCCTCGGCTTTGGACGGAAGAGGACTATCCTCTCTCGGCTCGCTTTCGCTCTCCACTCTCTCCGAAGGAGAAAGCGAGAAATCCTCCTCCGCTGCCGATTTTTCAATCAGCCGTTCCAGAGCAATCGTTTCAAGACGCACATTCAGCCTGCCCGCATACCCGGCGCCCGGCACAAACCCGAAAATATCCCGCGCACGGTATTCGCGCAGCTCCTCGTCGTTTTCAATCTCCGCCGCCACAACTCTGCCGCCGAGATTCGCCAGCAGATTCACCACGGGCGCCAGCGCGTTCTTCTTTTCCGCGTCCGTCGCAATCGCGTTCAGCCGCGCCGAAGTAAACGCAAAATCGGGGCACGCGCACAGCAGCTTTTCCAAAGCAAACCCCTCGCCGCCCAAACCATCCACCGCGATTTTTAAAGACAGCGCCCGCGCCTCCGCAAAAAACTCGTTCAGGGTTTCGCCGTCCGCGTCCGTCGCCGAAGCGTCGAATTCCAGACAAATTTTCCCCGCGAACGCCCGCGCGTCTACGTCGTTTTCCGTTGCGGCGCCCGACAGTTCGGAAGCCAGCAACCCGCCCGCGTTTTCGGCATAAATCAACGCCACGGGGCACCGCACAAACAGCATGGAGCACGGCAGATTGTTTTTCGTAAGCTCCGCAAACGCCGCCACCGCCTTGCGCACCGAACGCAGCGCGTATTTCACCGAGATATCTTCGGGAATCTGCGCGGAAAGATAATCGTTTTCGCCCAGCACGCCCGCCACAACGCTGTTGATTTTCAGCTGCATGCGGTACGCCGCCACATCGCCGAAATCCGCCTCGAACACGGGGGTTAACATCGTTTCAATCGGCTTCACGCCGCTACCCAGCGTACGCCGAGCGAAAATATTCAGTTTTTCGTTGTAGATATTTCCGTTTTCCATACGCCTGTTTTTTGCTATCTTTCCTTATCCCCGGCTTCCCTTTTTTTGGGGAAGGCTTAATTTTCGCCGAAGTTCTCGGCTTCCCCTTGCCTGAAAAAAAATTCAGCGAACTTCATTTTTTTCGGCAAAAATGTGAAGCCTTTCCTTACGTCAAGGCTTCCCCTCGGGGGGCTTGCCGCTGTTCTCGGCTTCCCCTTGCCTGAAAAAAAATTCAGTAAACTTCATATTTTTCGGCAAAAATGCTCAGCCTCTTTCAGAGGCTTCCCCTCGGGGGGAGGCTCCGCCGAGAGGCGGTGGTGAGGGGCAGTTACATTTGCCTTGCAAAAAATTTTCAAACAAAGGGGCAGTTGCATTTTCAAGCCGCCGTTTTCGGTCGATTTCCGCAAAAAAACCGGGCTGCATATCATACTTGCGTATAATTTGCAACCCGGCTGACTTTTGCAGTTCTTCGCCCCGCGTTTTCGCAAAGGAACGAAATACACACCTTGAAGTCCCGATGGCTTTGCGTCGCCGCCTCACGGCGGTTTTGCCCCACTGAATTCAATTTACGCTATTATTTTATCATACGCGCGCAAAGATGTCAACGGATTTTCTTGCCGTTTTTCAATATTTTTCTATATTCCTCGCGATTTTTCCACAAATTTCGCCTGATTTTCAAAATTATTTTTTGAACACCGCGGAATAACTTTTCACCGTCCACGCCCGCCGACTATGCCGCGTTTTCTTTCTTTTCCGGCCCCGAGGAAAGCGAACCGTCGCTCGGCGTAACTAAAACCGTGATATTTGAATAAATATACGCCACTTTGGTAGCCGCGGTATCTTCGCCGTCCGCAGCCGCCGCCCGTTCGAACGATACCGAGGGAACGCCGCTTGTTCCGGCGCCGCTTAAATTGAAAGTAACGTCTTTAAACGCGGTGAATTTACCGTTCGCGGCGTAATCTGTGGTGTTGTTTACAAAGTCCACAGTATCTATGGTGTACGCCGCTGTTCCGGGAGTTGATCCTCCGCCGCTTTCGCCTCCTGCATTCGCGCCTATATCGAGATACATAAAGTCAGCGGCAGTGGAAATAGTGCCCGTATCGGTCGTAATAAAATATTCACCGGCATCAACTTCAATCTCTAAATATAAAATACACTTATTAGTAGCAAATTCCTTACTTGCACTTGAGGGAATTCCGTCTGTTATTTCAACGCCTTTCTTTGGTGTTCCATCAGTTCTATCAACTTTGTACAAAGAAACGAGTTTATTGCCGGTATCGTTGGAAATAGAGCAGAAAACGACGGTTATACGGCCTTTCTTATGCACAACAAAATCAATTCCCGGGGCTAAAAGAGAGGTATATGTCGTCCCGTCCATAGTAAAATTTCCGGGAAGTATGCTACTATCTGTATTCGTCCAACCTAAAGTATAAATCAAATTGCCGCTATTCGTAAAAATAGTCGACAAATCTTCTTTTACAGCCTTATACCGTTTCAGCGTTGAAGCCTCGACTGTATCTGTAAACGCGCTTTCTAACGCAGTGTTCCGTGTGATATTATCGCCGTCTTTGATTCTAACAAATGTTCCGTTGTTGTAAGTCAGCATTACCAGTTTATCCGCGTCATATGTCGTACCGCCAAAAGAGTTTTGAACAGTGCTCACATCGCGAATATAATGCATGGTTCCATCCTGTTTATTTGTTGTTGCGGGCGAAGTAACATATCCCGTGTTGTTTTTCAAAATTTCTGAAGAGTTCGACGAATCTGAAAAAAACGATGTCGTTGCCGTTTTCCAGTTACTGTATTTACTGCCGCTGTCTGTTTTTTTACCGGTTATTTCACCACCGGAAAATTCCGTATCCGTATTTACCCCCAAAGGAAAATAAGAACCGTTATAAAGGTAAGCTTGTATTCCTGTAGATTCATAAAATGAAGTATCCGGAAGATTGTATTTATTATAGCTAATGTTGTTCAATCCAAATTTATTAGGTGCCGCCACAGAAAGGCGAGCGCTGTAAGACATCGAATCATTCATAATATAGGTGATTCTTTTACTAAGTTCGTAAATGTTAATCGAACCGCCCCAATCGTTGCCGCTACCGCCGCCCCCGCCGCCGCTCGGTTTTTCATTCCAAGTAATCACCGCGTCGTTATAATCGCCCAGAAGCGAATAGTTAGAAAGCGGCGCCGAATCGCTCAGCCCCGTAGCTCCCGCGTTCACCGTTATCGAACAACGGTACACGCCCACATTGCTCAGCGAAGCGCTTGCATACCCCGCAGCCAGCCCCACCAGCGTTTTAGAAGAGGCGCTTTTCACACTCAGATTATCCGTGTACAAATTTCCCACTTTCATTACGCCGTAATATACTTCGTCCGCTCCCGAGGTAGTCGCCGCCGTCGGCGAAGAAAGGCTGTCTTTAAATTTATTCGTATACTCGTTGCTTCCGGAAACCACGCCTTTCGCAACCGCCGAAACGCCGTAATCGCCCGTTACGCCGAACAAGCCCACAATATTCACCGCTTTCGTTGTTGTGCCCGTGGTTCCGTACACCGCCAGCACTTCGTTGTTGTTATCGTCCGTCGCGGTTTTGTACGTAGTGGGGCGCACGATTAAATCGGACATCAGGTTAGAAACAAAAACATTGTCTATTTTATACCCGTTGCCGTTGAAATTGCCGATAAACGGATATTGTTCCGTACCGATGGGCGGCAGCGCCGATACCGTTCCGTTGCGCTGCAATTCGCTCATATCTATATTTTTCGTCAGCTTAAAATAGCTTTGCAATCTGCCGTTGTTGGCGCCGCCCGCCGCGTTGAAATAGCCGAGATACTGCAGCCATGCCAGATTATAAAAATGCGTGGAAGAAGAAATCACATAAGCCTTTTCTTCGCTGCTGCCGTCGCCGCCGCCGAAATACGAAGCCTTTGCCGAACCGAAATCGTCGCGGAAATTCAGCAATTCCCCGCGCGAAAACCAGCAAAACGTTACCGCAACAAACGCGAACGCCAAAGATAAAAATATGCAGATTGTATGAACCACTTTTTTCATAATTTATCTCCGCTCCGCTTTTCAGTCCGCCTGCACCTTTATTTCGAAATCGCACATAAACGGCACTTCGTCCAGATTGACTATATCGCTGTTGCCGATATTCGCCGAAAACACAGCCTCTATCAGAGCGGTGTCGTACGAAATGAGAATAAACGCCGTTTTACACTCTGCGTTCGTGTACGCCGAACCGTCATAGCCCGTGCCCGTAAACGTTTCCGTGCTTTCCGGCAACGTTATTTCGGGCATAGTAATCGCGCTCCGCGGAACAAAATCCGCGCTGCTGCCCTCCATAAATTTCACATACTCTATACCGGCTTTTTCCGTCCACACGTAGCCGTTATTCGTGTCGCCCGCAAGTTCTTCGCCTGCCGCCACGCCGCGCATCGCAACCACGCTGGAAAGCGGATTTTTCAGCGTTCCGTCCGCGGGCAGCGCCGCCGCCAGCCGATGCTCTTGCGTTCCGTCGCCGAGGAAATACTTCGTATCCGTTTCGGCGCTCACCAGCACTTTTTGCGCGTCGGCGCGAAGATACAGCTTTATCATCAGCTGATATTTCCGGTTCAGAACGTCGTAAGCGCCCGGCTTCTGCTTGGTTTCGTCGGTAGTTTTCACAAAAAGAAATTTGTCCTTGTTCGCTGCGCTTGTATCCGCGACGTAATATTCGTAAGCAATCAGATCGGCTTTCTTTTTCGCCCCTACGCCGATGCCGCCGCCCGAAACGTTATTGTTAAACGCAAACCAGGCAAGCGTAAGCGTTACGCACGAAAAAAGGCTCGCTATACAAAGGAACAGCGACGTAAACATTTTCAGTTTTTGCCTTGCACGTTTTTGCATAACGCCCTCTTCAACAAAAAAAATCGCCGACAACCACCGCTCCTGGGCGGTAATTTCGGCAACCGGCTGACTTGTATTTTTTCCCTCGTCGCAGCGTTTGTATGCGGTATTTTTTATACCTTGCGCACGCGGCGGAAAGGAATCAAGTCCCTTTGGCTTTGCGTAATAGCCTCACGACTATCTTGCTATTTTCGAACGGGAACAGATTCAATTTCAAGCATATTATATACTTTTATAGCGTATCTGTCAAGTTTTTTTTGGCTTTTTCGGCATTTTTTCGGGCTTTTTCACAAAATTTTCTTGATATTTCACGAAATATATGATATAATTTTACATACCAAACAACAAATAAAAGGAGGATTTTCGCGATGCAGGTTGCCCTTTGTATCGAAATGAACATTTTGTGCATGATCATGCTCAGTGTTATGGCGTACACCGCCGCGCGGTTCGAGCTGGATTCCACCGCGCAGACTCACACGTTCACCATCGCGATATGGTCGGCGTTCGCAATGCATTTATGCGACGTCTTCTGGGCGCTGGGCTTGTCGCGCACCATCCCCATGCCCGTCTGGGTACTGCACGTCATAAATGCTCTGTATTTTACCATGCTCTGCTGCGCTACGTTTTTCTGGTTTGTGTTTTCGGAATATATGTTCTGCCAAAGCATGCCGCGCAAACGCATAGCGCATCTTCAGCTTGTCATGCCGCTCGTCGCGCTCATCGCACTGTTCCTTATCAATCCGTTCACGGACTGTTTATTCACGTTCGGCCCCGATTTGAAACGAATTCGCGGACCGCTTTATTATATGCAACCCGTGCTGGGGGTTTCGTACCTCTTATTATCCGTAGCGCTGTATCTCGCGCGGAGATTTTCGCAGCGCAACAATAAATACTATCTGAAACAGAACGAAGATACCGTTTTCATTTCGTTTACGATTCCGCTGTTTCTTTGCATCGTTCTGCAAATTTTCTTACAGAATCTGCCCATTGTTTCGGTTGCGATCGTCATCGCGTTCATGCTTACCTACACCAGCGTAATCAAGCTGCGCATCACGCTCGATCCTCTTACGGGCATCAACAACCGCCGCTCGCTGTTAAAAGCGCTGGCGGTGAAATGCCGCAACGTGAAAAAGAATTACAGTCTGTATTTTCTGTTTATCGATATCGACAATTTCAAAAATCTGAACGACGTGTACGGGCACTACGAGGGCGACCGCGCGCTGCAGTCGGTGGCGGATTCGTTAAGCAGGGTGTGCCGTTCTTCGGGCGGGTTCTGCGCGAGATACGGCGGCGACGAATTTGCCGTGATGCAGGAACTCGCCGCAGATAAAAGCCCCGCGGAACTGTGCAAAAAAATAGAAACCGCGGTATCGCATCACAGCGAAAAAGCCGGGCTTGCCTGCACGGTGAAAGTCAGCGTCGGGTTTGCGGAATTCAATAAAGACGCGGCAACCGCGCAGGAACTGATCGATTATGCCGACGAACAAATGTACAGAAAGAAAGCGAAAAACCATAAAAAAGCGTTTTAAGAGGTAGTTATGAGCGCACAAGACAGCGACACGCAATTAAACAATCGGCAGAAAGCAGAATCGCTGCTGAAAAAATGGTTCCGGAAAAAAGAAGTACTGCTCAGAAGATTGTTCCGCGAACGTTTTCTCGGCGTGGTGTATCTCGATTGCAAAACGAAGAAACTCGGCGTTTACGACGAGCAGCTTACGGGGAAATTCTCGGAATATATAAACCCGGACGGCGGCTTTTACAACGAAGAAGCGGCGCGCGTCATACGCGAAAAATTATGCCGCGATCAGCCGGAAGCCGCGCTCCGGAAGCTGACGTTCGAATCGCTGAAAAGCGAACTGGAAAACCGCAGCGCTTACGAAGCGGATTTCTACATACCGGGCGCGGACGGCAACCACGTTTACATACGCGTTTCTTTCGAATATGAGGACGAATCGAAAGAGCGCATTATGATATTCGCCGAAGACGTAACAAAGCTGATATCCGGCGAAATCGATCCCCTCACGGGCAGGTACAACTCCACGGGGTTTTACAAACGCATCGAAGAATGGATCGCCGATCACCCCGGCAGGCGGTACCGGTTGCACCTTTACGATCTGGATTATTTCAAAGACATCAACGGCGTTTACGGGTACAAGCTTTCCGACCGCCTGCTTCGCGACATCGGCGAATATATGAGGAAATACGATACGCCGGATTCGTTTTCCGCGCATTTGAACGATAACCGCTTCGCCCGGTTCTGCGCCGACGACGGCATATCCGTGCCCGATTGTTATAATAACTTCGTGCAGTGTTTCAGCTCGTATAATTTAAGTATTCCCATCAACATGCACATGGGCGTATACAATTTATTCGAGGACGATAAAAATCCCTCCTCAATGTCGTACAAAGCGCAGCTGGCTCTGCAGGAAATCGAAAGCGATATGAACAAGCGCATAGGCTATTACGAACACGGCATGCTCGATCGCGAAACGGAACGCCTGCAACTTTTAAAGGACGCCGAAACGGCAATCGGCAACGAAGAATTCGAAGTGTGGTTTCAGCCGCAGGTAGATTACGCGCACCACAGATTTTTCGGTGCCGAAGCGCTGGTACGGTGGCGGCACCACACGCGCGGCTTCCTTTCGCCCGCGGAATTTATTCCGTTGCTTGAAAAAAGCAATTATATCGGCAAAGTAGATTTGTACGTCATTCAAAAAACGTGCGAATATATGCGCCGCTGGCTGGATATTCTGCCCGAATCTCCGTTCACCGTTTCGGTAAATCTTTCGCGAAAAGACGTGCTGAACCCTCTGTTTTCGGGCGAAATGGAAAACATCGTGGAAAAATACGGCGTTCCGCGCGAACGACTGCGCCTCGAAATTACGGAGAGCGCGTACATGCAGGACGGCGAATGCCTTCATAAAGAAGTCGCCGCGCTGCGCGAACGCGGTTTCGCCGTAGAAATCGACGATTTCGGCGCCGGCTATTCCTCTTTGAATTCGCTGAAAGACATGAACTTCGATAAACTGAAGCTGGATATGAAATTTCTTTCGCAATCCTGCAACGCCGCCAAAGGGAAAATCATTCTTTCGTCCGTGATACAAATGTCTTTAAATCTCGGCGTGCCCGTGATTGCCGAAGGCGTGGAAACGAAAGCGCAGGCGGATATGCTGCTTTCGTTCGGCTGCGAAGAAATGCAGGGCTATTATTTTGCCAAACCGATGCGCGCGGAAGATTTCGGCAATCTTCTTCTCGGAAAAACTTCCCTGCCGAACCTCTGAATGTCTGCGCATACCCCTATAAAAACCGCGCCCGCGGGAAGTAAGCTTCCCGCGGGCGTTTTTCGTATTCTCTGTTTTCAAAGCTTATTTTTCAATCAGGTCGAGGAATTTAAACGTTCTGCAATCTACAAGTCCTCTGTCCGTAATTCTCACTTCGGGCAGGCAGGCAAGCGACACGATAGACATCGTCATGAACGGCGAAGGCAGCGTGCAACCCAATTCTTTCCATGCGTTTTCCAGCACTTTCACTTTTTCTTCCATTTCTTCCACGGGAACGTCGTTCATCAGTCCCGCCACGGGCAATTCCACCAGACCAAGAATTTTCCCGTCCTTCACGGCAACCAGCCCGCCGCCGCAATCGATCAGCGTGTTTACCGCAATCGCCATATCGCTGTCGTTCGTACCCACCACCAGCAGGTTGTGCGCGTCGTGCGCCACCGTCTGCGCAAGGGCGCCGTCTTTGATTCCGAAGCCGCTGATAAACCCTTTGCCTACGTTGCCCGTTCTGTGATGCCGTTCAAACACGCAGGCTTTCATAATATCTCTCGCGGAGTCGGCTTTCAGTTCGCCGTTCACAGCCGTCATTTCCACCGTTTTATCCACCGTGCTCGTCTTTGCGGGAATCACTTCTATCACGTGCGCTTTTACGGTGCCTTCCGCCGCGATTTTCAACGCGCTTTCATCGATTTTATCCAGATTCACCGAATGTCTGTACTCTTCGGGATAGGAATATTTGCCTCTTTCGAAAAGCGCTTTTCCCTTCTCGGCAACAAGTTCGCCGTCGATGAACACCTCGTCCACCACGCACTTTTCCAGATCGGAAATCAGCACCATATCCGCGCATTTCGAAGGCGTAATCGAACCGAGCTCCGCCGCCAGCCCGAAGCACTCGGCGGTGTTAATGGTTACCATCTGAATCGCCGTTACGGGGTCGAATCCCTCTTCCACCGCGCGCCGCACCAGATGATCGAGATGTCCGCTGCTTACCAGCGTGTGCGGATGCGAATCGTCCGTAACAAGGCACGCGAAACGGCTTTCCACGCTATGTTTCGTTACCGCCTTGCCCACTTCTTCCAGATCGTGCCAGGCAGATCCTTCGCGAAGCTGCACGTACATGCCTCTGCGCATCTTTTCCAGCACGGACTGCTCCGTCGTGGATTCGTGGCAGCAGGAAATTCCCGCGGCGATATACGCGTTCATCATCGCGCCCGTTTCCGGAATCGAAAAATGTCCCGTAACCGTCTTTCCTGCTTTCAGCGTTTCGCCCACGATATCGTGCGTGTGTTTATCCGAATTGACGATGCCGGGGAAATTCATCATTTCTCCGAGCCCCGCGCATTCCTTCCACTTCATCGTTTCCGCAATGTCCGCGGGGTGAATTTCGGAACCCGTATCTTCGAAGCCGGGCACCGCGGGCACGCAGGAAGGCGTCGTCAGCATGGCTTTCAACGGCGTCGTTTCCGCGTCTTTCAGCATACATTTCACGCCGTCAAGCCCTTTCACGTTGCATATTTCGTGCGGGTCGAAAAAGATGCCGCTCGTTCCGTGCGGAATCACCGCCCGCGCATACTCTCCCGCCGTCAGCATGGAAGATTCGATGTGCATGTGCCCGTCCATAAACGCCGGAGCCAGATATTTGCCCGTTCCGTCGATGACTTTCGTATTTTCGCCCACCGAAGCGGAAACGTCGCCGATCGCGGCGATTCTGCCCATCGATACGGCTACGTCGTACCCTTCGAGAATCTCATGCGTGCATACATTGATCAGTTTTGCGTTTTTGATGACAAGGTCGGCTTTTTCTCTGCCGAGCGCTACGGCAGAAAGCTTGCGGGTGCATTCCCAAAGCGGAAATTTACAGAACGTGTTTATCATGGTTGCCTCCGAAGTAAAATAGAATGATACCTGTATTATACTCTTATTTTTTTGTTTTGGCAAATTTCCGAAGCCCGAAAAAATGGATTTTTCCCGAATTTTCATAAAAAATGCGTAAAATTTTCCTGTAAAAAACAACGACAGGCGCATCATCCGCCCGCCGCCGCTTTCTTTTATTTTTCTGTGCGCTTACGATATTTCCGAAACGATCGTCGTCATCGTTCCGCTTTGCGCCGCTCCTATCTCCGCGCCGCCCGTCCGCCTCATTCCGTGCGGAAGTTCAATCCGCGCGGCAATCCCTTCCGGAATCGTTACCGTCCAGGTAAACGTGTCGTCCTCCTCATTATACTCCCACGCCGATACGATCGTTCCGCGCACGCTTTTATAGGAAACGTAAGCGTTTTTCAGCTCCTTGAAAAAATACGGCTTGATAACGATTTCTTCAAATCCCGCTTTCACGGGCTTGATTCCGCCGAGGTATTCGAAGAACCAGCGCGTCGCATTGCCCACGGCATAGTGATTCAGCGAATCTCCCCTGCCCACGCGCGCTTCCCACGATTCCGTCGTCGTACCGCACCCCGCCGTGTCTATCATATTCAGCAAAGAGGGATATTCCTTGTTCGTCATCATTTTCAGCGCGTCCGCCGCATACCCGTTATCGCACAAAATTCCCGGAATAAACTCCGTGGACATAAATCCCGTCTGAAAACGGTACCCGTCCGCAACAACGTACCCGTGTAACGTATCGGCAAGACTTTGTATCTCTTGCGGTTCCGCAATTCCGAACGCCACGGGATATACGATTCCGCCCTGATTTCCGGGGGTATAATCGTGTTTTTCCGGCAAATAATATTTCGCATTGAACGCTTTGCGGGCTTTTTCGAATTCGTCGCGGTACGTTGCCGCGTCCTGCGTTTTCCCCGCGATTTCCGCCATGCGGGCAGCGCACGCGAACATACGGCAATAATACGCCGCGCAGAAAAAATCGTCAGGAACGCGCTTTCCCGCTTTATGGTCGCCGTAAGTAACCGTGTTTACCGACGGCAGAACGTCGCCCGGCGCCACCTGTTTTTTACGCACGGAAATCAGTTTCCGCACTTTTTCGTATTTCGAAAGCACTACGTCCGTATTCTCGTAAAAACGGTACAGCGTAAGCGGCGTAACGTAATCTTCGTCGCCCCAGCCGTACGTGTCGTCGCCGCCCATTTTCCGCCCCGCTTCCGTCCAGCGCTCCAGAAACAGATTGTTATCCGTATACCAGCAGGCGGTATTGATAAACGCCTGCAAATCGCCGTTCCAGAAATTCTTTTCGCGCGTGGGGCAATCCGTCGGCGCGGTTACGGTATTCGAACGATACGAACGCATCACCGCGTCAAAAATCCGCTCCAACCCCGCGTGTCCCGCTTTAAAAACGCCGGTTTGCGCAAGGTCGCTGTACATTTCCGCTTTTTGCACGGCGTCTTTTCCGTAAACGCCGCTGTATCCGGAAACATACACATAACGGAATCCGGTAAACGTAAATTCGGGAATATACGTTTCCTCTGCGTCTCCGCGGCAGATATAAACGTCGATATTCCGCGCCCCGTAACAAGCCCGCCCCGTCGCCAGCGTATCGCCGTAAAAAAACACGTCGCCGTATTCCGTAACGTTCGCTTCGCAGCCGCGTTCCGAAAGTTCCGTTTCCTCGCAGTAGCGGATAAGCACCCGTTCTCCGCGCACGGTGTTTTTCAGCGTAAGTTTCACTCTGCCCGAAGAATTCGTCCCGAAATCATAGCACACGGAACCGTCGGCAAGCGTAAACATTTTTTTCGCGGAAACTACGCTTTTTATGCGGACGGGCGGATAATTCTGCGCGGCGAACGGCTTCTCTTCAAATCGGCGTTCTTCGGCATACCCCCACGTTTCGTCGGCGGCGCCCGCAAACGGATTTCCGTTTTCCTGCCGCGCGTCGTACCTCTCCCCGAATTGAATATCGTTTTCCGTCCGCGGCGAAGCGTGCACCCGCCAGTTTTTGTCCGTACAAAAATCGTACGTTTCTCCGTCCCGATACTCGATTTCCAGCCGCATCATCAGTGCCGGAATCCGATTGTAAAAACTTCCCCAGGATTCGCTGTTATAAAATCCGCTGCCCAGTTCCGCGCCCAGAACGTTTTTGCCGCCGAGCAGAAATTCCGTTACGTCAAACGCGCGGTATTCGGTAACGCCTTCCGCGGAACCCGGCAAAAAACGCGCGTCCGATACGCGCCTGCCGTTCAGGTACGGAACGTACAGCCCCTTTGCCGTCGCGTACAGCACCGCTTTTTTTACGGGTTTTTCCGTTTCGAATTCGCCTTTGAGATATACGGCGCGCACACGAAGCCGCGGATGCAGACGGCTTTGATTCATCGCGCGTTCCTCCGTCAGCGGCGTGGTCTGCCATCCCGGCGTTTCGGCGTTTTCCCAGAACCCGCACATGCCGTAATTTTTAAACCCGTCGCTCGTATCGAACAATTCCGTTTCCCCGTCGGTATACGTAACTTTCAGGCACCCGCGCACGCCGATAATAAAATGTTCGGGGTTATCGGACAAAAATCCGCGCACGCTCAGATAATTAACGCCGCGCCGAACCGCCGTCGTTACGTTATGCACGCCCGTCAGATACCAGCCGTCCTGTTTTTGCATGCCAATTTCTTCGTCGCCCAGAAATATATCCGCGGGCAGGCTGCTCTGAAATTCCAGTTCGGCAACCGCCACGGGTTTTTCAAGAAAAACCTCCCGCCGCAGATAATAGCGCGTATACTGCACGGGCGAAATCCAGTCTCCGAGCGGCAATACGGAAGAAGGCATGCTCTCCGGAGCGCTCAGATAGCATTCGGTCGCGGAAATAAATTCCGCGCCTGACATTACGTTACGTTCGTTTTTCTTCTCGTTTTCCGTCATATCGTCTCCGTTTTTCCGCCGGACGTCAAACGTCAAGGCGGATTTTTTATATTATAACATATTTTCCGCCGGACGTCAAACGTCAAGGCGGATTTTTTATATTATAACATATATCCCGACGGATAACCGCCGAAAAAGCTTCTGCCGGTTCTCTTCCTTTAACGGAATCTACCCTTTTTCTTTCGCCGAACTCTGCGTCCGCTACGATATGTCCTGCACTGTTTTGGAAAGCACGACAAACGTTTCGACGCCGTCTTGATTCTCCCACAACAGTTTATTCACTTCGCCGCTATCGGAATAGATCGGAAAGTTCAGGGTTATCGATTTTAACGGCATTTCAACCTGTTCTTCATTAGAATAAATCTGTATGTCCTTTATCAGATAGGAAATTAAATCTTTCTTTTCTTTTTCAATTTGATTCGGAGAGTTTTAAATCTTTTGCAACCTATTTTTTATTCTAACAAAAGTTCGATTTCAAACAATCTTGCGGTTATCTCATTAAAATGTACAGTCAATTTTCCGTTGTTAAAAGAATATTTAGTTTCTAATTGCATCGGATAACCGACTTTCACAGAAATAACTTTTTCATTTATAGGAATGATTGCTTTGTTTTCCCCTTTAAGGTTCCATAGTTTCATTCATATATAAAATAACTTTTTCATTTCTAAAATCAAGAAAATACCTGCCCTGCACGCATATCTTTTCGCCAAACCTATGGATAAAACATTCTTCGTCATAATACTGAAGCATCTCATTGCATTTATAGCCTATTATTTCCGGTTCAATCCAAAGACCGGGTTTCATTCCGAGTGAACGAATATAATCAGTAGTAGTTTTTAACCCATGCGGAAAACGAACTTTACTTTCTTTCCATTGCCCAACATATGGATACACCTTATCCCCGGGTTCTTCATTGTGCCAACCACAATCGATAACGTAATATTTTACACCGAGTTTTGCAATTTCGGGCGCAATGCTTTTAGTTCTGTTCTCTTCAGGACTATCCCAGGAAAGATGCATATATTCATTGAATATAACAGGAAGGTTTGTATCCGCCTCACACGAATGCATAAGTTGTCTGCGGTAAATAGTCAAATCCGCCATCACGTCATTTAAACAATTTGCAAAGAACATAGATATAGTCTTTGTTTCATATTGCTCTCCGGGTTTCAAAGTTTTGCTCCATCCACAAAACTCGCAACAACCCAAACTCAGATTTACGTATAAATTACCATTGAAATCACTGATTTCGTAATACCAGTTATTACAACTTTCTATCTGAAAAGCCAGGTAATTGTTTTTACAAGAAAGTAATCCGAGCGGCAACTCCTCTTTGGTTGACCAACTACCGACGTTTCCATGCGCTACGCGTATCTGCGAATTTGGCGAAAGCGGCGATAATCCTTCATCAAAAAGAGTTTTCGTTTTCGGCTGACATTCGGCGTGATGACTTTGTAAAAACCGCGTAAAGCATATATCATCAGATTCATTTACACTTTTTCCGAGACCGTAAACAAACGAAATATTTTCAATCCGTACATTTTTATCGGAGATGTTTTGTACCTTAAGTTTTACAGAAAAACCCTGAACGCCATCATACTCCTTAAACTCGGCTACCACCTCTATTTTTTCATTTCTCAAAACTACGAATAAGGTTTTCCTTTTATATTCGTGCGAAACGTAATTGAGAGTCGGCGTCTCCGATAAGCAAATTTGCTTTGCACCCAAATGAGAATTTCTATTCTCGCCCGTAAGCCCTACTTCTACTATCGGGAATCCGTTTATTTTTACTTTGCCCCCTTCAATCGACATCTCGATGTTGTTGAATTTAATCATAATCTTAGTGAATCAACTTATTTTGATAATTTTTTTCAGATTTTATTAACGTATCTCGAAAGTAAGTGTTTCTCCGCATTCCATATTAAATACACCCTCGGAAGAATCGTGAGAATAGTAACGTTTTTCATATAACTCATGCAACAAACATGATTTTGGCAATTTAATTTTCTTTTCTCCGTCAGTCGATGCGTGAATGCAAATACAATTTTTACCTGCATACAAAACGTCGTCGCTATCCGTATAAATATGACATCCCGCACTGCGGCCGAACTGATCGCATTGACGCACCGTACGATCGTTCCACAGATAATTCAGGCACGGGCGGCGCGGCTTCATGTCCTTGATTACGTATTTTTTATTCTTACCGTCGAAAAATCCCTGCATATACGTTCTCCGAAAGTTTTATGCCGAACGCAACTCTTTGAAAAAATACTCGAAAACGCCCGCCGTCCAGCCGAGCATTTCGGGCACTTCGTATTCGTTTACGGTAGCCGCGCCGCCGCCGACGGCGTCGTATTTTTCCCAGAGTCTGCCGCTTTTTTCAAACTCGGAGGACACCGTTTCAAGATAACAAAGCGCGATTCGTTCCGCCGTTTCTTCCTCGCCCACGGCTTTTGCCGCGGCATACGCCAGAAAATTATCGGGCGCCCAACTATTTGGATACCCCCACTGATACACCGTTTTTTGTTCCGTCTTTTCCACGCAGAGCACACCGTAAGGCCGTGAAAGCGTATCCGCAAGCCGCAGAAACGCCGCTTTATCACGCAACAATCCGACGACAAACGGAAAAAACTGCGCGCTGCACCGCAACGAGGATCGTTCGCCCGTAACGTAATTATAATCGTAATACAATCCGTCTGCGGCAAGAAAATACTTTTCCGCCAGGCGTTTTCTCTTTTCCGCCGCTTCTTCAAACCGCGAACTTTCGTGCGGCTCGAATTTTTCCGCCCATTCGGCGAGATGTTTTTCCAGCGCATAGAGGTTTGCGTTCAGATCCACGGGGAGAATCGAGTCTCCGCAAAATCCGAAGCGGGGCGTCCAGTCCATTCCGCTTTCCGCAACGGCGAGAAATCCCTCCGCAAGTTTACATTTTTCCTCGTCGCTTTTCCGATCGGAGAGTTTCAGCCTTTCCCCCGCCACTACGTCGTAATAATCGATCAGTTCTTTCTTCGGCAGCGGATGATGATAATGCCTGTTCAGCCCCGTAGCCGTCATTCTTTCTCTCTGCCAGAAGGCATACTCTTTCTTTAACGAAGAATACGCTTTTTCAAGCCATTCGTCGTCGTGTTCCGCGTTATACACGTCGCTTATCATAAAATGAAGATACGGCGGCTGCGAGCAGAATTTCGACATGTGATCGCTCAGAGCGTTCGGAACGAAGCCTTTCAGATTCACCGCGTGAATCAGGTTTTCCGTATTATTTTTCGCCTCTTCGATAAGCCCGTCCGCAAGAAGCCCTTTATTCGTAAAAAAAGTATCCCAGTAATAAAGATTTTTAAACGGTCCGTCGATACACGGCGGAAGAAAGGGCTTTACATACATATGCGGCGATTCCGCGTTTTTCGGAAGAACGATCGCCTGTTTCCAATGAGAAAGAATATAATCGTGCGTTTTCTGAACGTTATCCATACTGTTAAAAAATTTTCCTGTTTTCAAAAAGGTCGCCGCCCGCGTCGCTTCAATCGAATATTTCGTCGGGTTCTTCGTTCCCGAACAGACTGCCGCATGCCCTCGACCACACGTAGCGCGAAAGAGCGCTGTCCGTCTGCCGCGGAAAACCGTTTACGATACGGAAACCCACGTCTTCGCAGCGATTCGTAAAGCCGCCGCCCGTTATATAATCGGGCTGATAACAGGCGTAACTTCTTCCGCGCCGATCGATCTTTGAAAAGTTGCTCATAAAGCCGTTTTTCGATTTTTCCAGATAGACTTTATCCCCCGTGAGAACGTAATACCAGTAATCCGCTTCGGCTCGCCAGATCGTCCAGGCGTGCCCCATACATAAAGCGTTTCCGTCTTTATCGCCCTCCCATTTCGTTTCCCACCAGCGGAGCGAACTGAAAAACATCGGGGCTTTATGCGTTTTCACCACCCAGGAATCGTGAATATCCAGAATCTCTTTGGCTCGGGCGACATACTCTTCTTTCCTTTCGACGTTGGCGCAATAATATAAGAGCGTAAGCGCGGAACAGGACATACTGCCCTCTTCTATAAACGGCTCCGCCTCGCTTTGAACAAGCGTTTCCGTGGGGAAGGAAATGCCGCGATCGTAAACGTGCCGCGCCATTTTTTCCGCCGCCTTGTAATACCGTTCCGATTTTTCGGGCATCTTATCTTTTAAAAACGCGGCGAGTTCTGTCACGGGGATGATCAGGCAACACACCGTAGTGTAATCTTCGGTGGTTTCCGACCATTCCATGAACGTTTCTATCGCGCCGTTTTTTGCCTGATGATTTTTTAAAACGGAATCCGTCGCCCGAATCGCATAATCGAGATATTTCCGCGTTTTAAACGCTTTGAAAGCGTCGAGCAGAATCCCTATGCCGAAAAACTGCTCCTGCACGCGATTTGAATTGAATACGTTGTATGCGGGATAGCCCTCGCGCGCTTTATAAAAAATCGTCTGCCTGTCCTTCGCCTTATTTTCGTCGCGCTCGGTGATGACGGCAAGTTCTTTTTTCACTTTTTTAACAAGCGCGGGCTTGCTTCCGTAACGCTGCATATATCTTAAAACAGCGGAAATATGGCACTGCCATTCGCACAAGTTTCCGTCGCCCGCGGCAAGATCTTTTTCCGAAACGGAATACATCGATTTTTCAAACAATCCGCCGATCGATTTATAGGCAAAAATCACGCAATCGAGCCCCTTTTTCCGCCCGTTATAGGGAACCGCCGGAAGCAATCCTTCTTTATCGGGCATTACGTACACAAAGCCGCCTTCGTTATAAAATTTTTTTCTTCCGATCCTCACGAAATCGAAATCGCCGATCACGTCGATTTTCAGTTTGTCGCCGAGCCTGACGTAACTTCGTTCGTAGCACGCCACGGGAAGACGTTTCAGTTCCGCCGTCTTTTTTAATGCCTCGGTATACGAAGCCACGGGCAGAATAAGAAGCCGAAGCCGCTTATTGCCGCTGCCGCGATACGCCTTATCGAACGAAGCGAGAAATTTCAGATTATCGAAATACTGTCCGCCCGAAAAAAGCGAATAATCCATTTTCCAGCCGTCGCACTCTTTCAGCGACAGAATAAGCAGATTTTTCCCTTCGGGATTCGTAAGATAGCAGAAAATATGTTTGTTATCCCCCGAATTATACGGCGAATTGAAAAGATATTGCTTCTTCCAGCCGCCGCAATTCTTCTTGCCCATGAATTTCAACGGCAGATTCAGCCCGAATTCGGATAACTTGTCGCTCGTTGTTTTCAATTCTACAAGATAGCCGCCGTATTTTTCGCAGACGGAAAGACGGCTTTCCGTTTCGGCGTTCGCCCCGTTTTCGTCGAAGCCGCCTTTACGGGAAAGATAGGGCGTGCCCTGCGGCTTTGCACCTTTCGTTATATCGTCCGTTTTTAACGTGTACGATACGGATAAATCGTCGACGAAATATTCGTTTTTCAGCCTGTAATACGCTTCTTTCATATCATATCGATTCATCTGATATCGATCGGCTCGCCGCCCGCAAGGCGCGATTCTTCCGCCGCGAAACTCATCCTGTGCGAAATAAGGCTGTCCGCCAGCGTCGTCCTCGTTTCGGTGGGCGCGCCGCCCGTTATATACGAAACGAAATCTTCAAACAGCAACTTATCGCCGCCGCCGTGAACGGAAAGATCGGTGGCGTATTTCGTGATGTCGATTACGTAGTCCTCCGAACGGAACGGCTTCACCAGCACGGAATTTTCTTCCATATCCGCCACCATTTCGCCGAGCGTTCCGTGCACTTTGATACATCTGTGGCACTCTTTGGAAAACGCCGTCATGGTGAGTTGCGCCGTAACGTTCTCCTCGAAAAGCATATTCACCACCTGATGATCCACCACGTCGTTGTCGCAGGCGAAAACACACCTGCCGTAAGGGTATTTCTCGTCGGACAACAGTTCGTTTATATATTCCTTTCTCGTTCCGCGGAACGCCATGGCGTTGCCGAGAATAGGGTTATACGCCTTATAAATATCGTTGTAAATTTTAAACGCGTCGTAAGGGCAATCCTTTTTCACGCTTTCGGGGCAACGGAAACATCTGTCCGCCGCGCCTTCCGGCGCGTTTTCTTTTTTGAAATAATACAAATCGCCGAACGACGAAACTTTTTTGCACTTTTTCCCGAGCAGCCAGAAAATAATGTCGAGATCGTGGCAGCATTTGGCAAGAATCATCGGCGAACTTTCCTCTTTGTTCCTCCATGCCCCGCGCACGTAGGAATGAGCGTCGTGCCAGTACGCCACGTTTTCCGTCTGGCTGATCGTCACCACGTCGCCGATTTCGCCGCTTTTTATCACTTCGCGGATCTTCATATAAAACGGGCTGTAACGAAGAACGTGGCAGATCATCGCTTTTTTTCCCGTTTCTTCCTGCACTCTTAAAATTTCCTCGCAATCTTCCATCGTTGCGGCGATGGGCTTTTCGAGGCAGATATCGTAGCCGAGCCGCATTGCCGTTATCGCGTGCTCTTTATGTTGTTTATCCTGCGTGCAGATAAACGCCGCGTCGGCGATTTTCCCGTGCGAAAAAATTTCGTCCGCGCTTTTGAAGCAATTTTCGGGCTTGATTCCGAATTCTTTGATCGCTTTTGCTCTCGCTTCGGGATTCACGTCGGCTATGGCGACGAGTTCCGTGTTTTCGTGATCCAAAGCGTAGCCGCCGAAAAGTTGACCGCGGCTGCCGAAACCGACGATAATCAATTTCGCTTTTTTCATTATTTCACCTCGAAAATTCCGATACTTCCGAAAACTCCCGCATTTTTATTGCTTCCCGTCATCGCGTTTTCTTCCGTAGAACCGATCGTGACGGCGATTTCGTTTTTGCCCGCGTGCAGTTTTCCCGTAAGATCGAATGTATACGGCGCCCAAAGCCTTGCGCCCGCAAATTCGCCGTTTACGGAAACGCTTGCGTAATCGGCGACGTCTTCAAGTTTCAGAATCGTTCTTCCGTGCGTTTCCTGCGGGGCTATATCCGTTTCTTTCACGAAAGTGACTTCGCCCGAAAAGTTTTCTTTGCCCGCGGAGAAAAAGTCCGCCCGTTTTGCGATTTTATCTTCCCCCGCGATCTTCCAGCCGCACGTTATATCGGCAAGCCGTCTTTCTTCGGTTTTCCCCGCGGGCGTTAAATTTTCGCGCGTGAAAGCAACGATTACCGAACCGAAAGGCGGCAAAGCGATATTCGCTTCCGCTCCGCCGTTTTTCGCGGCGAAATCGGCGGGGTACGTTTCCCCGTTTTCCGCGTTCCATATTTCGGCGGAGGAAAAGCCTTCGCCCCGGATTGCGAACGATTTTTCTTTATCTTCCGTATTCGCGAGAAAACGTATTTCCGTAACGCCGTCCGTCCGTTTCAGAACGAACACTCCGCTTGCGTCGCCGCTTACGACGTCGCGCGGAAGCGCCTCTTTCAGCGCTGACAACGCCTCGTCTTCTCTGTGCTTTTTCAGCGCCTTATAGCCGACCGACTTTTTCAGTTCGATCAACGCCGCGGTAAAGCGTTCGCTTCTGTTTCCCGTTTCGTCGACGGGATCGAAATCGCCTACGCTTAATACGAATCCGCCGTGTTTCGCAAAATCGGCGATTTTTTCAAGCGTTTTTTCGGGCATCACCGTCACCGACGGCAGAATAATCGCCTTATACGCGGATTTTTCTATCCCCGTAAGCGTTTTTCCTTTTCTTTCGCAACGCCCGATTCCCGTATCGTCGAGGAAATCGAACACGATTCCGCCGCCGTTCAGTTCTTCGGTAAGCGCAAGAATCTGTTCGTCCAGTTCGTGGAGGAAAAATCTGTACAGCGGGCGAAATTCCGCCCATGCCGTTTTCACGGGGAAATAAATCGCCGCGTCGGCGACGAAATTGCCGCTTCTGCCTATGTAACTCAGACGTTTCGCATAATCGGAAAATTGCCCGAAATACTTCCAGTAGCCGTTTTGCAGGAATAAGGACGGCGGGCTTTCCGTTTTGCGGATTCCGTCGGTGGAATAGAAAAACGCATGCGGAACAAGCATATTCACGCCCTGCACGTATTGCAGATCGACGCGCCGTTTCATTTCCTCCGTGGTGAGATTCCAGCCGAAGCCGCCGAACGTTTCGCTGAAACAGATTTCTTTGCCGTAAATATGTGCGGCGGAAGAGCCGAGCCTTTCCGTGATACGCACGGGATTTCTGTCGATACAATCTATGCCGGAAGCGTCCAGCGCGCTTATCGCGGAAAAGAAATCGCTTTCCGTCTGCACGAGCGATTCGATAAAATCTTCTCTGTGGAGATGCCCGATATGAATCAGCCCGCCTTTATGCAGAAAATCGGAAATTACGTTGAAATAGCCCTCTCGATAAAATTCCGCGACGGCATTATAATAATCGCATCTGGTTTTCACCGAGATCGCCCCCATGTTCTGCCACAGGCAGCAAAGGTGCGGGCGGATATCGTATCCGTATTTTTTGATAAACCGCTCTGCGAAATCGTTCGTCCAGATGACGGTATTCAGATTTTTACATTGCTCGAGATAGTTCTGATAGAATCCGGGCTCGTCGGTGAAGAATCCTTTAATCACTTTTCCCCATTGATCGGGAAAGTGTTTTTTATATTTTTCGTGCGTATGCCGCACGAAAGAACGCGCAACCTCCGGATTGAGCAGATCCACGTACGGATAGGGCGAATAGGCGGGGCGATGTCCGCATTTTTCCTTGCGGAAAACGAACACTTCCCATTGCAATGTTTCCGAACGCCACGGTTTATTCGTCTTATGCTCGTAATCGGTGATATCGAGGAAATAATCGTCGTCATGCACGGCGATCACGCACTCGATTTCGGAATCCGGCTTATTTTCCACCGTGATATATTCCCCGAGCACGGGATAAATTTTATCCACGGAAAGGCAAATCGCCGCAAAATCGGGATTTTCTTCCGTGATCCTGCCGCCCGCATAGCCGCTGGGCCAATTATCCTCGTCGTAGATCAGCGCCGTCATGCCGAGTTTTTCGCACGCGCCTAAAATAACGCCGATCTTTTTGAACCATTCTTCCGAAAGATACCCCACTTCGACGCCTTTTCTCGAATGAAGAATCACCCGATCGACGCCTTTTTCTTTCATTTCGGTAAGTTGGCGCACAAGTTCGTCGTCATTCAGTTCGCCGTTCAGAAACCAGAACGGAGCGATCGAATATTCTTCCGACGGATTTTTAAATTGTTCTCTGTCGTAATTTCTCATATTTAACCTTTCACGCCGTCGGAGGAAGAGAGTCCGTCCTGCAACGGTTTCTGGAAAATCGCGTAAACAATCAGGATGGGCAGCATCGCGATAATCAGCGCGGCGAATTTCAGCGTTTCGCCTGCCGTAGCGTCATTCATCAATTCGTTGATCCCCACGGAAAGCGTATATTTCGCCTGATCCTTTATAAACGTAATGCTCATGATGTATTCGTTCCAGATCCCCACGAAACTTAAAAGCCCCACCATGAAGATCGCGGGAACGATCAGGGGAAGAATCAGCATCGAAAACGCCTGAAACTGATTTGCGCCGTCGATTTCCGCCGCTTCAAGTATGGAATTATTGATGCTGCGCACAAACGGCGTAAGCAAAAACACGTAGAACGGAACGCCCTGCAACGCGTTCGTAAGCATCAGCGTGAAAAGCACCGCGTCGTCTTTCGTCATATTCAGTTTTTTGCACATCTGCAAAAGCGGAATCAGAAGAAGGACCTGCGGCACCATCATAAAGACGGAATAAAATACTTCCACGCCCTTCACCACGGGATGCACGAATTTTCCCACGACGTAAGCCGTGGAAGTGGTCATGATAATCGAAAGGATCACCGTGCCCACGCTCAGCATCAGGCTGTTTGCGAAATATTTGGAAAAGTTCGCGCCGAGCCATGCGTTTTTATAGTTTACCCATTGCAATTCGGCGGGCAACGTCCAGGCGTTGATACCGAATTCTTTATTCGTTTTCAGCGAACTTAAAATCGCCCAGAAGAGCGGGAAAAGAATGAGGATCGTCCAGATGACGAGAAAAATTCTGACTATATTTCTCGTGATCGTAAGGGATTTATCCCCCACGCGATTTTTCACTTTTTCTTCTTTCGTCATAACGATTCCCCCACTTTATTCATCGCGTATTTCACCGAGAGCGAGATAACGCAGGTGATCACCAGCATCACCAGCGCGGCGGCATAAGAATAGCCGATCGCGATCGGTTTGCCCGAATAGCCGTAGCGATAAACGTACAGACCCATTACCATGGCGTTGTTATCCAGTCCGCCGTTGGGCGCAAAAACGTTTACGAGCCCGAAATTTCCGCCGAGCGACTGATACAGAATGGAAACGACCATAAACGTCACCTGAAGCCATACGGCGGGCATCGTTATGTATTTGAGTTGCGTCATTTCTCCCGCGCCGTCGATTTTCGCCGCCTCGTACAGTTCGCCGGGAATCTGATGAATGGAGGCGATCATCGTAAGCATAAAGAGCCCCACGCCGCACCAACTCGCCACGAAACCGATCACGCCGAGCGGATATTTCGTCACCCAATCGACGTCGACGCCGCTTTTGAAAATCGAGCAGATGGAATTCATAAGCCCCATTCCGGAGGGCATAAACACAAAGCCCCAGAGCGAACCGATGATAATCGTGGAAATCACGTTCGGGATATAGAAAACGAACTTATAAAGCACCACTTCGGGCGTTTTCATGCGGAATCTCGTGAGCGTAACGGCGAAAAGGACCGTTAAAGAACAGATCAGAATTTCTTTGATCAACGTGATAATCAGATCGTTTTTCAAAGCTTTCCAGAAAACGCGATCTTTCAATACGTCGGCATAGTTTTTCCACTGTATATACGTCTTTGTTTTATAGCCGCCCCATTTGTAAAAACTCATTTTCACCGATTGCAAAATGGGAACAACGCAAAACATGAAATACAGCGCGAACACCACGCCGCACGTTGCCGCAAAAAATATCCATTTGGATAACGTCATATTGCTGTTGATTTTATGTCTACGGTTTTTCGTCATCCTTTTTCGCTCCTTAGATTTCAAAGATAACTGTTTCTTTTCCCGCACGCAGGATCGCTGCGTGCGGGAAAAATCGCTTTACGCAAGTTGTTTTCTTGCCTGCGCCGCAAGTTCGTTGCACACTTCGTCCACCGTTTTCGTGCCCGCAACGATGGAATTCACGCCCTGATTGAACACGGAGTCCACTCCGCCCCAACTTCCCACGTGAAGAACGCGTTTATACGCGGGGTTATTCATCACCGACTGCGCATACCGAAGCACGTCGGAAACTTTCGATTCGTCCAGTTCCACATTGGTGGCAGAAGGGGAATCGGAACTTTCCGCAAATTTCTTCGCCACGTCGCTGCGATACAGGTATCTCATAAATTCAAGAGCCGCCTCTTTGTTCTTGGCGTCTTCCGCGATCGCACACGTCTGCGAAGAAGCGATAATCACCTGCCGTTCAACGTTTAAAGCGGAAGGAGCGTATCTCATTTCAAAGCCGTCGGGAATCGCGTTGAGCTCCGCCATTTCCTTTCTGAGCCAGAGCCCGTTGGGGATAAACGCCGCTTTGTGATTGAGCCACTGCATCTGCGATTTGGTGTGATCGAGCGAAAGGCAACTGGCTACGGCGTTGCTCTTTTTCACGATTTTCTCGAAACGATTCATCACCGCCTTGAATTCGGCGGAAGTGTAAACATCCGCGTCGCGGGCGTTTTCCACTCTGTCGAAAAATTCGTCGCCCACTTCCGCAAGCGCAGGCAGAATCATGCCCTGCACAAGATAGCCGGAATATACGCCGGGATAAATCAGCGCGGCGGTATCCGCGGTGGCGTTGGAATCAACCCATGCGGAAAGTTCGTTGTAATTTGAAGGAACGCTCCACTTCTTCTGCGTGAACAACGCGTCGTCGTACCACATACCGTAAGAACTGAGCAGCAGAGGCATACCGAACGTGATCGTTCTGCCGTCGTCGTACGTATACTTATGGGCGTAATCCAGCATCGCCCTGTCTTTGATCTTCACGTCTTCTTCGCCCGCCACCGTTGCGGTTTCGAGCCATTCCGTGAAATCGTACAGCATGCCTTCTTCCAGCCACGTTTCCTTTTCGAGCGTACCGTCGAGATACACGAAATCGGGAGGGTTGCCGTCGCGCCATTCGTCCTGCATTGTATCGTTTACGGTGTTGCCGTACATGGGAATCACGTTGTATTCGGGATGATCTTTTTCAAACATCTCCACTGCGTATTTCCACATATCCGCGCCATAGCCGCCCGTGTAAATCTGAAGGGTAAAGTCGGTGGTTCCGTCTTTATTCGGTTTGTTTCCACCGCCGTTACCATTGCAAGCAGTCATCGACGCCGTCATGCAGAGCGCAAGCGTTCCGATTAAAAGTTTTTTGATGTTTCTCATAATGTTTCTCCTTTTCCCCGCAGGGAATTTTTTATTTTTTTACGTATTTTGCCTGCTCGTTTTATTTTTTAAGTTTTTTGCGCTTTTTTAAAACGAACACCGTCGCGGCGGAAACAACCGCCGCTGCCGCCACCGCCGAGCAGACGATCACAGCCGCTTTTTTACCGTTTCCGGAAGAGCCGTTATCCGGAGCGGTTCCGTCCGTATGTTTTTCCGCCCGCAACAGCACGGCGGTGCCCGCTTCCATATTCAAATCCACTTTCAGAACGTTCTTCGCGATATATTCACCTTTGAATACGTCGTAAACGTCTACGTAATGATCGAATTCGATCGTCTTCACGCCGCCGTAGGGCGAAGCCACCGAAACGTAACTGTCGTTTCTGTACACCGCGTCGTTTTCGCTTTCCACAAGTTTCACGCCGCACGTTCTTAAAATGTTTCTCATCAGTTCTTCGGGAATATTTCCCACCGCAGAATAGACCGACATATAATATCCGCCGTCTTCCGTCGGTACGGCTTTCACGGCAAGCCCCGTAAGATCGCTGTTATAGATCTTCCCGAGTACTTCCGCCGCTTTATCCGTTACGTAGAACATGGGATCTACTTTCGTCGATCCGATCCTTCCGTAAAGCAGCCCGTCGAGCCCTTTGGTGAACGATTCGTTGCCGATGATTCTGATGCCGTAACTCGACGCGGGCACTCTTGCAAGCGTTATATCCGTAAGCGCGGAAACGTAATCCGCCGACATCGTTCCGTCTGCGCCGTAAATTCCGGGCGCGCCTACCCATATAATCGTTTTTCCGTCTTTTTTAAGATATTTGTTGATCGCCGCCTGTTGTTTTTGGGAAACGTTGATGGCGAGAATCAGATACACGTCGTAATCTCTGTCGAAGCCGTCTTCCACGTCGGAAAGATACAGCATATCGTGAGACGTTCCGATGTGCCCGAGGCTTTCTTTCTGTTCGTACAGTGCGTCGTACAGGAAATGATACGTTCCGTCGAAAGAGTACGCCAGCGTAGTGGCGAGATCGTCGCCGACGATGAACGCGATACGGGAATTGCTCTTCACGGGCTTTTGCACCGCCCTGTCCCATTCCTCTTTTGCAGTTTTAATCATCGAGTAAATTTCCGGATCGTCGAACCATCCGCCGTACATATCGTACCACCAGAGCCCCGCGCCCTTGATCATCATATTCGCGAAATCTCTCTTCAACGCCTCGATCGAATCTTTCAGCGTGTACGTTTTGCCCCACTCCGCCAGCACTGCGGGATTCGTCGTTTTACTGTCGAAATACACGGTACGACTGTCGCATTCGATGATCGGAAGTTTTCCCGCCGTAATCACCGAATCCACCATCATCATGTAAGAAGCGCTCATGCCGAGAAGCCGTTCGTCGTAGCAGATAGGCGAGCAAAGGAAATCGATATACGGAGAGGCGAGTACCCGCGAAATCGAAGCGTTCGCAAGTCCGTTCGCTTCATACGTAAGCCCGTGCGTAAGGTAGCCGTTATACGTGCCCACGATCCACTTATTATCGATGGCTTCTTTCACCGCTTTCGCAAGATACAATATGCTTTCCGTCGTCATATCGCTCATGAACGAGTGGAAATCGATAGCGTTTCTCTGCGCCTTTCCGTCGAGAAGAGTTTCGTACGTATACGCCTTTCTTTCTTCGTACGTAGGCACGGAAGCCGTTCCAAACGTGATGCCTTTCTTGCCCCACGCTTCCGCCAGCGCTTCGTCCGTCGCGTACTTTTCTTTCAGCCAGTTGCGGAACGCATTCAGCGCGTCCGTGCCGAAATCGGCACATTCCGAAAGGGTTACCCCGTAATACTGCCATTCAAACGTTGCGCCGGCCGCGATTTTCACCGCAAACATATGTCCCGCGTAGGGCTGCGCGAGAACGTGCGCCAGAAGAGCCCGATAAAATACGCCTACGTCTTCTCTCCATTTCTGCGAAGCGTAACTGATGCCCACTCTTTTTCCCTTGCTGTCCACCGCGTAAGACCCCGGATTTTCGTCAAACCACCATTCCGGCGGATCGGCGTCGAGCATGAGCATAAGCTTTGCCGACGGCGCGCCCTGAAGCGTTTCGTACACCACTCCGTCGAGCGAAGAGAAATCGTATTCTCCGTAACCGTTCCACATAGATCCCGAACTGTTCATATTGTATATACGGCAATTCGGAAGGCACATTAAATCTACGCCCGCGCCGTACATTCCCGCGGCATATTCCACGTTGAACACCGTTTTTTGTTCGCGAAGATACATCATCGGCGCCACTTTTTCGCCGTTTACGATCAACTGCACTCTGCCGTTATCCTTTTCGATTCTGCTTTCGGTGAGAACGACGCCGCCCGTAGTGATCGCGACGTATTTGCCGCGGATAATATTTTTATTGTATCTGCTGTTCGTGATCGTAAATTCTTTCGTATCGAACTGCAGTTGATAATTGTCCGAAGCGAGATAATCGGGTACTTCCACGCTGTAGGTAACGATATTATCCTCGCCGATCGCCCAGCCCGAAGATTTGCTTCCCGATACGAGCGTGGGAATCAGCCACGTTTCCAGCACTTCGTCTTCGTCGGCAACGTACTTGCTTCTGAAATTTACCCTGAACGAAATATTCCCCGAAATCTGCTCTTTGATGTGCGCGTTGATCGTAAACTCCACCGTTTCGCCCGCATTTGCCGCTTCGGATACCGTTACGCTTGCGATCGTGATTTTGGGCAGAGAGTCCGCATTCTGCTGATAGTTGATTTCGCCCCACGGCATGCACGGAGGCGCGCCGATCACGAAGCACTGCTTCCAGGCGGAATCGTCGTAAGAAGAAGCGATCCAGTCGGAAGAATCGAGCCGACTTTCTCCTCCGTTGAAGGAAAGAAGAGTGCCGTCGGAATAAACGCGCATCTTTTTGCCGCTTTCCAGCGTTATTTCCAGGTCGAAAAGCACGCCGCCGTAATAAGATTCGTTATACACCTCGAACGCGAGGGTGTTTTCGCCTACCTTCAGTTGATCTTTGATATGCGCGACAAGCACTTTCGCCCACGAGTCTTTTCCCGGATCTTCCAGTTTCTGTCCGTTGACGTAAGAAGTGATCCTATCGTCGCCCGTAACCTGAATCTGCGCCGACGTTACGGGCTCGGTAAGCGTGAACGTCTTACGGTAGTAGGCGTACATATACGCGCCGCCGTACGCTACGTCCGCATACGGGAAGCACACCCACTTCGCTTCCCAGCCGCTGCCCGCGGTTTTCGGATCGTATGTTTTATCTATTCTGATATTATCGAACGACACTTTGCCGTTCCCGTCGTTTTTATAAATAATTTCCGTATACGTGCCCTGCGGCTGAGTGAATTCCGCCAGGAACTGCCCGTCGGTGGGCTGTAACTTAAATTCTTTGCTTGTAAGCAGTTTTCTGTTGTAATCGAACCAACGAAGTTCGATAACGGGCTTCGCCGCGCCTTCCGTCACGCAATCGCCCGTGATTGAATACCCGTTGCCGTACAAAAGCGCGATCGTCTCCGTTTTCGCCTGTTTTTCCGCCGTAAGAATCAGTTTCCCGTCCGCAAACATTCCCGGTTCCGCATCGAAGCCGTCGGGGATTCCGTCGTTGGAAATGCTTTCAAAATCTTCCGTATAGGCAACGTTGCCCGATTCTCTGCAATAAACGCCGTCGATATAGCAATCGGTTTTCCCTTTCGTGATCGTTATCGTGTATCCCACGGAAACGGAGCCTTGCGGCGCAACGTATCTCACCCATACGTCCGTCCAGTCGGAAAGCCCTTCTCCGCTCTTCAAATATACGTAAGGGCCCGTCTGCGTGGCGATGGTGTTGCCCGCGCTGCCGTAATAACTCACCGTGATCGTGGCTCTCGAGCCCTTTGAATTTTCGGAGCGCATGCGGAAGCCGATATCGTACGATCCCGCGGAACGCACCGCCGTTTTCGCAAGCGACGTCATCGTGAACGAAGAAACGTAATCTTCACGCACGATGTGCGCCGAAGTTTTACCGTCGTAATAGATCTCGTCGCTGAAAGAAAAGTCCGAACCGTTGGACATCGTCCAGCCGAGCGGGGTTTCCATCCCCCCAAATCTTTCAAATCCGCCGTTGAATTCTATGTTATCCAGTTTTTCGATAGAGAAATCGTCGTAAAACACGGCGTTTTCTCCCGTGGGGGCGATATCCAGTTGCAGCATGGCTTTCGCCGCGTCGGAATCGGTGGTGAACGCGGCGGACACCTGTCTGTATCCGTCGGTTGCACCCGCCACGGTGGCGGTATCCACCCAAAGATAAGTGTTTTTCGTGCCGTTGCCGTCGCTCTTAAACTGCCTGATGCAAAGAGAGTTTACCGCCGTGGACGAATCGGAGCGGTAATAAAACGAAAGAAGATACGTCTTTCCGCCCGCCACTTTGAATTCGGCGCTGTTCACCACCCCCCTTATCATGCTGTCGCCCGACTTATTAACGCATTTCAGCGCATTTCCGTTATGCGCGTCGCTTCCGCTTACCACGGAAAACGTTACGTTCGCTATCGATTCGTCTTTCTCGTTCAGCGCCACCCACGTCGTCCAGTCAGCGGGCATGTTTCCCGCCAGCGTTTCAAAACCGGGATTGGCGATTTCCGTCACTGCGTCTTCCGCCGCCGTTTTATACAGCATGCCGAAACCGCAGCCGAACGCGACAAAAGAGAGAAACGCGCACACAAGGATAGCGAAAGCCTTTATTTTCTTGAAACAGAATCTCATTACAGGTTTTCCTCCTTCGATGAATTCCGACGGGGCTATCCGCCGTACTTCCCGATACAATACAAACTTGATTTAACCGCAGGGCTATGTTATTTTGCGGCGTTTCAGTACCGCCCGCAATGCAATCCCGGTTAAAAAAATTCGATATACAGCCTGTGTTCGTATTATTTCGGAAGGTATTCAGGATAGCTCCGTCCGCAAATTTTCACTTCGATTTTTTCAGTCTTTCTTACGTTTTCCGATCACGAACGCCGCGGCGATCAATCCGCCGAGCGCGATCGCTCCGCCGGAAACGCTCGATTTGCATCCGCCTTTTTTGCCGTCTTCGGAATCGGCGGGCTTATAATCGGGATCCTCCGCGTTGCACACGGTGCACTTTCCGTCTTTATAATCGTGAGGCTTTTTGGGGATAACGCTTATGTTGCCTTTCGATCCGCAAACTTTGCAAACGTCCTGTTCGGTGCCGTTCGACGTGCACGTTGCTTCTTTCAATATTTCTTTTTCGTAAACGTGTTCGCCCGTAGCGGGAAGAACGGTTACGTTAAATTCTCCGTGGCACACTTTGCACACGTCTTTATCCACGCCGTCGCGGCAGGTGGCGTCTTCGTGAACGTGTTCCAGATCGTGCGGCAGCATGGGAATTTTTTCGATATACACGTTCTTTTCGCAATCACCGCAATAATAGAATGTTCCGCCGATTTTCGTGCAGGTGGCTTCTTCCGTAGTGGTGCCGCCTTCTGCGGGCGCGGCATGCGTATGCGTACCGAGGAATAACTTTTTGAACGCGGCGTATTCCGTTGCCGTGAATCTGAGCCTTACGGACTCCGTTCCTTCGGGAAGTTCGATAAATCCGTTTTCGTCGGCTTCGATTTCCGTATCGCCCACGAGAGCGGAAACTTTCACGCTGCCCGTATATGCTTTATAGCCGAGTGCGAGCGTACGCTTAGAAACGGCGATTTCTTTGCTGATCGCGCTTGCAGGAACCTCTTCCGTGCCGTAAAGGCAGATCTTCCAATCGGGTTTTGCGCCCGCTTCCCATCTCGTATCGAACACGAGTCCGTAAATATTGCCCTCTCCTTCAAACGTCCAATCCTGCGGCACGTAATTCACGTTGCCTTCAAACGTACCGTACGGAAATTCGTTTTCGCCCAATACCACGTCGGGCGCAACAAGCGTTTTATTTTCGATAAATTCGTTGCCCGCCGCGTCTTTGATCGAGAAGTTTCTGAAGTACGTCGGCCAACAGATCCCCGCGTCGCCGTAAATTTCAAAGTGGCTGCCTTCGCGAGCCGTGAATTTCACTTCTTTATGCATCCAGGAAGCGATCGTCGCTTGCGTAAGCGTGCAGATATCTTTAAGATTTTCTTCCGCGTCGCCCCATCCGTTGCCGTAGAACACGCTGCCCGCCTGCGAACCGCCCGAACGATAATCGAAACTCAGCGTATATTCCGTTCCCGCAACAAGTTTTGAAACGTCCGGTTTAAGATATCCTCTTGCTCCGGTTCCGTTGTCTTTCGTGGCGGCGGAAGAAGCGAATACATACGTTCCGTCCGTCTGTTTTGCCACGTTGTAATTCCCGCCGTACGTATATCCTTCCAGATACGCGCCCGAAAACGAACCGTTCACTATGTACTGCATGGTTGCTCCGTCTTCGTCCGTACCCGTGATCGAAAGTTCGTCGATCAGGTATCCGCCGTACGAAGCGATCCCTATCCAACTGATATCCGTCTGCCCCGCAACGGCGGTAAATTCGTAATTATACGTTTGCCATTCCGTATCGGGCGTGCCCGCGGTGCTGTTCACGGGCGCGGCGTACCAAACTCGCTCACCCGCCGTAGTGACGTTATCGAGACGGATACTCATCCGATCCGCCGTGCCGCCCGACGTGTTTTTATATTTGAAAGACAAATTATACGTCTTTCCGTGCGGTAAGATGCCGAAAACGGTTTTATATACGTCGTTATGATTGAGTTTCAGCGATTTTCCGTCTCCGTCGGAACTATCCGAAGAGAGATTCACGCCGCTGAGTACGGGCATGGAAGCGGGATCTTCGCTCGCGCCGTCGTTTCCTACGCCGATCATCTGATACGTTTCGGAATTTACGCCCGCGTTCGACGATTTCACCGTGATATCGTCCACATAAAAATCGCCTACGCCTTCCGCACAGATCTTCAAAATAAGCGTTTTCGCGGAAGCGGAAGTTTTATACGAGAATGTCGTTTCCGTCCAGTCGTCTCTTCTGCCGTCCACGGAATTGAGAACGGCATGTTCGTCGCCGATCACGGAGCCGTTTGCGCCCTGTTCTTTCACTTTGAAAGTCACTTTGTTATTTGCCGTCTGCGTACAAAGGCTCTTCACGAAAGCGCCGATTACGTAATTCTGATCGGCTTTCACGTCGAACGCGTAAGAATACATCACCAGTTCGCCGTCCGCCTTTTCGCGTTTCAGATGCAACGCATTGCCCGTTCTGCCGTTTTCGGTGGCAAGAACGTGAAGATTTTCCGATTCGTACGAAAAACCGCGATCGTTTCCGGCGGCGTCTTTATCGTTGTAAAAATAATACTGCCACCCTAAGAGCGCTTCGTTCGTCCCCGCGATGTCCACGGCTTCCGACTCAAAGCCTTTGGGAACAACGATCGTTTCTTCCTGCGCGCCCGCCATTACAGACGCCAACGAAGATACCGATAACGCCGCAACAAGCGCGGCAGAAGCGATTATCCCCGTTTTGCCAAACTTTTTCATAAATTTTCCTCCTTAAAATTTCAGGTTGCCGTTTTGTTTTTTCGGCTGCTTTTCGTTCCAAGCACAAATATTGTACTACGAAAAAAACCGTTTGTCTTGCTTTATTTCGTAAAAAAAGTGCTTTTTTATAAAATTTTATCGGAAAAAACGGCGATTTCGCATTTTTTTGTGCGGTTATCCGCAAATTTACTTGCAAATCGGATAAAATCGGCTATAATTAAAATATATACGATTCAAAGTGAAACAAAGGCGGAAAAACGATGACGTCGAATCTCGAAAAAATGATTCTGAATAAAAATCTGCTGTGCAGAAAATACACCACGCCGAACCGCCCGCATTCTCATAATATGTGGGAACTCATCTTTTTTGAAAAAGGCGAGACGGCGAACACCGTAAACGACGTGGAATACACGGCAAACCCCGGCGACGTTTTTCTGATCGGGCCGCCGCATACGCACGCCATCACGTTCCGCTCTACGCCGCACCTGCATCGCGATTTATACTACACCGACGAATCGGTGCGCGAAGTTGCCGCTATGTTTTCGGAGGACTTGTACGACAAATTATGTTCCGACGATATTCTGCATTTCCACATGTCGTCAAACACCTTCCAAACGATCATCCGTCAATCGGAAAAACTGGAAGCTCTGGCGGTGCTGGCAAGCATGGACAACGGCGGAATCACGAACGACGAACTGAAGAAAATAAGCATATCCGTCTTACATTTCGTGATCGGTTTGTCGCAGATCAAAACGATCAGCGCCACCCCATCTTACCCGAAATGGCTGCTCGATATCATTCAGCGTTTAAGTTCGCCCGAATATTTCACGAAATCGGTGGAGAATATCGTATCGGAGACGTATTATTCCCATGCCACCGTTTCAAACATCTTCCGCGAATATCTCGGCGTAACGCTTTCGGAATACCTTATCAATTTAAGACTGGAACACGCAGCGGAACTTTTAACGAACACCTCGAAAAGCACTCTTGAAATATGTTCGGCGGTGGGATACGATTCTCTTTCGTATTTTATCAAACAATTCAAAAAGAAATTCGGCGTAACTCCCCACAAATACCGCCTGAATACGAAAAAAAATCAATAACGAAAAGCATCGGAAACAAAAAACGGCAGACAGGAGTTTGCTCTCCCGTCCGCCGTTTTTTTCGATATTTATTTTCTCTTTCATAAAAAAATAATCAAAACTTTTCCTTATTCGGGAAATGTTCGGATACGTTCCGGGTTTCTAATACGAAATAGCTACAGCATTACGCCAACATTTACCAACGTCTCGATATGCGTGGTGTACAGGTATACGAAATTTACGGCGAGATCGCGGAGCTTTGCGGCTTTCCGGACGTATTCTATTTTACGCGGCTTTTTAAAAAAGTTACGGGTGTACCGCCCGCAAAATGGCGGTAACGCGCACATTCTTTTTCCCGGGAGCGAAAACTTGCCCGGTGCACGAAACGGCGTTCGCGATTTTTTTCGACGAACGCCGTTTTTATCCGATTAGTTTTTATCCGTTTTGCTTTTATCCGATTATTTTTTTGCGATATATTTCCGCATATCCATAGCGCAGGCAAACAAAATAATCGCGCCCTTTACAATCGTTTGCGCCGCAGGATTGAATTCAAGGAACACAAGTCCCGCGTTCACGATCTGCAACAAGAACACACCGAGGATAACGCCGCGGATTTTACCGATACCGCCCATAAACGATACGCCGCCGATCACGCACGCCGCGATGGCGTCGAGTTCGTAGTTCACGCCCGTAGCCGTCGAATTCGAAGCGATACGCGCAGATTCCACGAAACCGGAAATACCGTAAGTGATTCCGGCAAGCGCAAACACCAGAACGATGGTTTTGGCAACGTTCACGCCGGAAACTGCCGCAGCTTCCTGATTCGTCCCCACCGCAAACATATTTTTGCCGAGTTTGGTCTTGTTCCAGATAATCCACATCACTATGGTTACGGCAACGGTGATCCACAAGTAATTCGGAATTTGCACGCCGCCGATCTTAAATCCGCCCTTGATAAAATCGATGTACGTCTGATCGAGTCCCGCGATCGGCGCGCTGTTATTCTGCCCGAGCGACACATACCACATCACCATTCCGTAAAGAATGAGTTGCGTGCCAAGCGTTACGATAAACGGATGCAGCTTGAATTTCGAAACCATAAATCCGTTAAACGCGCCCACCAGGCCGCCCACCGCCATGGAAATCAATAAGCCGATCGGAATCAGCCACACGCTATACGCAAGCGAGGGAAACATTTTATTCATCACGCCGCTCGATTGCAGCAGCGAAGCGCAGATACAGGCGCAAAGCCCTACGCAACGCCCCGCGGAAAGGTCGGTACCCGTAAGTACGATCGCCCCGGCGATACCGAGCGCCATAATCAATCTGGCAGCCGATTGCATGGTGATGTTTACGATAGAATCGAACGACAAAAAGTTATTGTTGTAAATAAACACCACAAGCACGAAAATCCCGATCAGGATATACAACGCGTGATTTAAAAGCCATTCGCAAACGGTTTTTGTTTTTTGTTTTCCGGTCAGACTTTTAAAAGCCGCCCGGTTTTTTGCTCTTTGTTCTTTTTTAAGTTTGTGATTGCGCTTGAAATCCGCGCCTTTTTCCTTGAAAAAGTTCACGAAGCCTCTTCCGAAACGCTTGAATACGTTTTTTTCCCGCGCCGATTTTTCTTCGCCCGTCATCGTTTCCGCCGCCGGGCGTTCGTTTGCCGTGCTTTCGGAAATCTCATTTTCGCGAATTTCATTGTTTTTCATTTCGTCACACATATTATCCCTTCCTTTAAGCGTATTTTGCCGCCAATGCCATTATTTGTTCCTGCGTGCAATTCTTGCCGTCAACTTCTCCGGCGATTCTCCCGCCGGACATCACGATGATTCTGTCGCAAACGCCCATAATTTCCGGCATTTCCGAAGAAACCATGATCACGCCGCGCCCCTGCTTTGCAAGATCGAGTATAAGTTCGTAAATTTCATATTTCGCGCCCACGTCGATGCCTCGCGTAGGCTCGTCGAGCAAAAGCACTTGCGGATCGGTGAGAAGCCAGCGTCCGAGAATTACTTTCTGCTGATTTCCGCCGGAAAGATTTTTGATCGCCGCTTTTGCCGAAGGCGTTTTCACGTGCATCGATTCGATCACCCATTCGGTATCTTTTCTCATCTTTTTATCGGAAAGCAGCCCGTGTTTTTTATAGGCGTCGAGATTGGCGATGCAGGCGTTTTCCTGCACCGAAAGGCCCGCAAAAATCCCCGTAGCTCTGCGCTCTTCGGTAAGCAGAGCGATTTTATTTTTGATCGCGTCGTCCGGCGATTCGATTTCCAACGTTTTTCCGTTTAAAATAATTTCTCCGGATTCTTTTTTATTCATGCCGAAAATCGCTTCCAGCACTTCCGTTCTTCCCGCGCCTACCAGCCCGGCAAATCCAAGCACCTCGCCCTTTTTCAGAGAAAAACTCACGTTTTTCACATGATTATACCTGCAAGTCAGATTTTTCACCGTCAACAGTTCTTCTCCGGGCACGTTCGTTTTCGGCGGATATACGTTCGTCAGATCGCGCCCCACCATTTTTCTGATAATTTCGTCTATGGTAAGATCCTTTGCGGCGTCGGTGGAAATATACTTGCCGTCGCGCATGATGGTTACTTCGTCGGAAATTCTCAGAATTTCGTCCATCTTGTGCGAAATGTAAATAATACCGCAGCCGCGCGCGCGCAATCTGTTCACGATTTTAAACAAATGCTCTACTTCTACGCTCGTCAAAGACGAGGTCGGCTCGTCAAGCACGAGAAGTTTCGCGTTATACGAAACGGCTTTGGCGATTTCCACCATCTGTCTTTGCGCTACCGACAGGGTACTCATGATCACTTTCGGATCTACGTCGATTTCAAGATCTTTAAAAAGCTCGGTCGTATCTTTATACATTTTGCGCTGAGAAATCAGTCCGAATTTCGTAGGGTATCTTCCCAGCCAGATATTGTCCATTACGTCGCGCTTCAAAACCTGATTCAATTCCTGATGCACCATCGCAACGCCGTTTTCCATGGCGTTTTTCGGTCCGGAAAATTCAACTTCTTCGCCCTCGATTTTTATGCTGCCCGAATCTTTTTTATAAATTCCGAACAAGCATTTCATCAGCGTGGATTTTCCCGCGCCGTTTTCTCCCATCAGCGCGTGAACCGTTCCTTTTTTCACGGTAAGACAAGCGTTGTCCAACGCTTTCACCCCCGGAAACGATTTGCATATATCCGACATTTCCAACAAAATATTCTCTTCGTTATTCGCCATTTTCTTCACCTTTTCATATCTTACGGAAGTTTTCCGGCAAAGTTTTTACGTTCGCCGGAAAACTTTCGCAAAGAGAACCGATCTGTTGGCAGATTGTTTACGCCTGAGTTACGGGCGAATAAGGGATTCTCAATTTTCTCACGTTGTTCTCGAATTTATAATCCGTGCCGTCGAGGAAAGCTTTTCCGCCTTTCAGATTCATCGCGATTTTCACGATCGCGGTTGCCATCGCGTCGCCGTCCTGCTTCACCGTACCTTCCATCTTACCGTTTCTGATCGCGTCTAAAGCCGTGGAAAGCGCGTCTACGCCGTACACGGGGATATATTTCGCGCCGCTCGTCGTTTTGCTGCCCTGATTGTTGTAGCCCTTCGTGTTGAGCGCGGAAATCACGCCGAGAGCCATGTCGTCGTTATTGCAAATCACCAGCTCGATGTTCGGCGTGCCGGTATCCTGGAACAGCGCGCTCATCATCGTGTTCGCCGTGTTGCTGTCCCAATTCGCCATCTGATCCGCGCCCACTCTTTGCAGCACGTCGCCGTTCTTGTTTGCGGAGGTCAGGGCTGTGTTCGCCGCCAGAAGCGAATTTGCGTCGCTTACGGAGTACGTCGTTCTGCCGTCGGCTTCCGCGTTCCCCACTTCGGCACGGAACATCGCGTACTGAATTTTGCCGTCGCCGTTTAAATCATATTTCTTAAACGCTTCGTCGGTAGACATCAAGCCGGCAATCATTTCGCCGAGCATGTGTCCGGGCGCGTTGGGATCCGTGCCCACGAAGCAGATATTGTCCGCCTTGTTCACCGCGCTGTCGTTCACTTCGCGGTTGAAGAAAATGGCGGGTTTGCCTTTGTCTTTGCATTTTTGCGCCAGATCGTCGCCGGCGGCCTGGAAGTCCACCGCATTGATAATCAAAAGATCCGCGCCTTTGGTGATGGCCGTATCGATCTGCGTGCTTTGCGTTTGCTGATTGTTCTCCCCGTTATAGAAGGTTACGGTAATGCCTTCCTGTTCGCCGAATTTCGACTGCAACGCGTTGCGTACGGTGGTAATATAACTGTCGTCGTACTTATATGCAAACACCGCAATCTGATACCCATCGTCCTTGCTGCACGCGGAGAGCGCGCCGCATACCCCTACGCTTACGCAAAGCGCCATAGCTGCCGATACTACACGTTTAAACTTCATGATTTTTCCTCCTTGCGAGTGATGATTTTGCCGTTTTGGATTTGGCTTTTCTCGCTTACGAATACATTTTACAATACTTTTAAAATAAATGGAATAGGTTTTTTTATCGAGTTGTTACGATTTTTTAATATTTGTAAAATGTTTCTGTCTTATTTTTTCCAATTTCTCCTTCGAAATATAACAAATCCGCGATATTTTATGATTTTTTCCGCAAACAAAAAAACGGCGAAATTTTTTCGCCGCCTTTTACCTGCATTTTCCGTTGCCGGTTTTATGCAAAGGGAAACAACAACCGATCCACTTTTTCGCTGTACATATTTTCCCGCGTAGCAACCACCGTGTCCACTCTCACCGAATTTTTCTTTTTCAACTTTCCGCTCGCGTAAAGATAGGCGTTCTGCACGCTGTAATACCCCATGGCATAAGGATTTTGCACCACCAAAGCGTCGAGCGCGCCCTTTTCGAGATGCTCGATCGAAGTAACGTTGTTATCGAATCCCACCACGTTTATTTTTTGCTGATTCCCCGTGCTTTCCACCGCCGTTCCCGCGCCTAACGTCGTCCATTCGTTAAACGCCGCCATCGCGTTGATCGCGGGGAATTTTTCAAGCATTTTTTCTACGCGCAAAGCCGCGTCGGCGGTGTTCGATACAACGTTTTCCGTTGCTACGATCTCCGCGTTCCCGTCCTCGCGCGCGGCGCTCAGAAACCCGTTCACTCTTTCCGCCCCGTTCCCCGTCTGTTCGTAAGGACTCACGATCCCCGCCACGATTTTTTCGTTTGTAAGTTCCCTGAGCGCAAAAAACGCGCTTCTTCCGCTCTCGAAATTATCGATCATAATCTCCGCCACCGCGCGATCCGATTTGCTGCCGCTGTCAAACATAATCACATGAATGCCCGCCGCCGCCATTCTGTCTATATACGTGGCGCTGCCTTCATAACTTATGGCGGAAATCGCAACGGCTGCGGGTTTTTCCGCAATCGTCTTTTCGAAATACGCGTTCTGCTCGCTTTCCGCTTCTTCCGAAGACGGCTCTAAAAAAGTTACTTTAACGTTATACTCCGCGGCGGCGGCGTCCGCTCCGCTTTTCACGGAACGCCAGAACACAGAATCCGAGCCTTTCGTAATCAGATAAATCCCGGAATCGACGCCGAAATTGCCGCGGGCGGAACAGCCCGAAGCCGCCCACGGAAAAAACATGCACAAGCCGCAACATACAATCGCCCAAAATTTTCTCCCAGCGCTCATTCTTGTTTTTCCTCCGTTGTTCTCGGCAATCGAAGCGTTATCGTCGTGCCTTCGTCCTCCACGCTGTCCACAGAAACGCCGTACTCTTCGCCGAAGCACATTTTAATACGCAGATCCACGTTTTTGATGCCTATCCCCATCGTTTCGCAATTTCCGGCGCGTATTTTCTCTAATTTTTCCGCGCTCATACCGCACCCGTCGTCGGCAACGGTTAAAATCAAGTCTTTTGCGGACACTCTCCCTTTCACCGAAATATGCAGTTTCTCGCCCTCGATAATTCCGTGCTTAATCGAATTTTCAATAAACGGCTGCAAAATAATTTTATTGCAGCGGCAGGCAAGCGCCTCGGGCGAAATATCCATCGTATAATCGAATTTGCTTTTAAAGCGCATGCTTTGAATTTTCAGATAACTTTCCGCATGCTCCGCTTCCTTCGCCACGAGTATCAGCTTTTTCCCGCGGGAAATTCCCACGCGGAACAATTTGGCAAGAGCAGACGTCATTTCCGCGGCTTCGTCCGCTTTTCCCATTTTGCACATCCACACAATGGAATCGAGCGTATTGTATAGAAAGTGCGGATTGATTTGATTTCTCAGAATTTCCAGATGACTTTCATGCAATTCGCGCTGTTTTGTTTCCACCTCTCTCAGCAAATCCTGCACCACTTTCACGTTCACGCCGAACGATTCCGAAAGTCCGCTGACTTCTTTAATCGAACTTTTTTCGGGCTGATACCGATAGCCGTAAATATCTTTTTCAAACGCCGCCATTTCCTTCGACAAGCCTTTAATCGAAACGCTCAGCCGCTCGGAAAGGACCATTGCGATTCCCCACGAAGCAATCACCGCAGTGCCGCACACCAAGGCGATCAGAATAAATTTCTGTTGCGAATACACCGATAAAAGTTCCCGGGGATAGCTTACCGTAACAAGTCGCCATTGCGTTTTATCCAGCAACGATACGGTGTACGCCATATCGCCCCGGTAAATCACCCCTTCTTCGTTCAGCGGAACGGATTCTTCCGTTTTCGCGCCGGAAGCAATCAGTTTACGCCTCGGGTGATAAACGTTTCCGCCGGATACGTCTGTAATATAGCAATACCCCCTGTCGCCGATTCTCGCATTATCCACCGCTTCCGAAACGGCGAGCATGGTAAGATCCGCAGAAAAACACACTTTTCCGTACACGCTGTCGCTCACCGAAGAACAAGCCGTAAACACCCACGGAAACCCGCCCGCGAAAATATTCTGCACGTGAATCGGCGAAAAATAATACTCGTCCTCTTCCGCCTGCGCGCGATAATCCGAAAGATTTTTCGAATACGTGCTTTTCAGCTCGCGTTTCGACCAATATCTGAGAATATTCCCGCCTTCATCGTAAACGATGATCGCGTTTATGTTGCGATCGAGTTCCAAGGCGGAGTTTGCGGCAACGTCGAGCGCGGCGGCGTCCGTTTTCAGTTTCCGTTTCAATATATCGAGCGTTTCGATCGTTTCATCGATTTGCCGCTGCACCGAAAGCGCAATCTGTTCGGCGGCGCTTTCCACCCCCGTAATCGCCGATCTTGAAAGCAAATCGCCGAAGCTCGAAGAAAGCACGGAAGCCATCGCGGCTATAATCACAAACGAAAGCGCGCTCATCACGACGGCAATGAGTGCCGCAAACGATATTTTTTTACGGGGCTTTTCAGCCTTTATTCTTTTTTCGCCGTTCTTTTTCATTCGCCTGCATCCTCTCCGCCCGCCGCGCGCATTTTTGCGGGTGAAACGCCGTAGTACTTTTTAAATCCGTACGAAAAATAGTGTTGATCCAGATAGCCGCATCTTTCGCAGATTTCGGAAATTTTCATATTCGAGCCGAGCAAAAGCTCTTTCGCTTTTTCCATTCTCTTTTCTGTCAGCAGGCTCACAAACGACGCTCCGCACGATTTACTTACGAGCGAACTTAAATACGGCACGGAACAGCACAGCTCGTCCGAAAGAGAACTTAAAGTAAGCTCCGCGTCAAAAAAGCGCGAATTGATCGCTTCTTTAGCCTTGTCGATCAGCTGCGAAGCAGAAGTTTTCCGCTGTTCTTCCAGATACTTTTTCGCCTTCAGGCATACTTCCGAAATTCCGTTCTTCATGCGATCTGCGCCGTAAACGCGAAATTCCTCCGCAAACGCGCCGGCGGAAAACAAATCGGCAGGCGGCGCCTGATCGGTAACCGATTTTGCGGCTCTGTATACGGCCATCACCAGATTCGCCGTCAGTCCGCCCATATCTATTCTTTTCTCTTCCGCTTTTGCCGAAACAAAAGCAAGATATTCGCAGATTTGTTCTTCCGTACCCGTTTTTAAAAGTTGTTCCAGCTTCGCTCCGAATCGATCGGCAAAATCGTCGTCGCGGCTGTTCTTCGTTTTTTCCACGTCGTTTGCGTAAAGCATTTCGCCCGTCGTATCCGTTTCTTCGTTTCCGTCGTTTCCGAGCAAACTGTCCAGCGCCACTCTCGCCTCTTTATACCCGCGCCGTACATGCTTTAAAGAAGTAAACGGCGCGCTGATTCCGCAATACGCCTTATATTTCAGATACTTCGCAAAAAGCTCCAGCGTTTCCCGCACGGCAGCGGCATACTCGTTTTTTTCCTCGTTTTTTACAAGGACCAACGTAGCAATCGCCCCGTCTGCAAGCGCAATGCTTTGCGCTTGAAAACTTTTTTTCATCACGCCGTCTATGAGCCGGGCGATACGATCGTTGTCCTCTTCCCCCTGATTTCCGGCTTTGTTTCCGCCCGTGCTTTTCCCTATCCCCGTAGCCATCACGTACATTTCGCAGGACGGATCGTCGCAACAAAGCCCCATATCTTCCGCCAGTTTTTCCCTTGTTCCGGCGTCCGCGTCCGCGCCGTCGAACACAAGTTTCATAAAAGCAAGCTCCCCGGCAAGACGGGTACGTTCCTTTCTGTCGTCCGTCTCTCCGTGTCCCGTCCACTCCGCAAAGTTTCTGTCCATTCGCGCCTTGATTTTCACAAGCTCCGCGGTAAGATCTTCGGGCGTGATCGGTTTGAGCAAATACCCGGCAACGTTGTATTCGAGCGCGCGTCTCGCGTATTCGAAATCATCATAGCCGGTAAGAAACGCAATCGTCGCCGAAGGCCTTACGTCGCGAACGGCCGCGGCAAATTCAAGCCCCGTCATATACGGCATCTTTATATCCGATAAAATAAGATCGGGGCTTAATCTTTCCGTCAGTTCCAGCGCCTCGAATCCGTTGCTCGCCTGCCCCACGAGTTCAAAGCCCGCCGCTTTAAAATCCACAAGTTCGGCAATCGACGTTCTTATTTCTTCTTCGTCATCCACAAGTAACAATGTGTAGCTCATCTGTTCTCTCCGCAATCGGAAACATCCGCTTTTTCGGCAGCGGACGTCATCGTCCTTCATATCATTGATAATATTATAACAGATTTTATTCAAAAAATCAATAGCAAATCTAAAAGAACGACAAATAATCATCGCCAAAGTACGAGTTTGCACAAAAAATCGTAAGTTTGCACGCAAGAGTGCAAAGTTTGCACAATCAAAAATTCGCAGTTCCGAGCATTCTTGCAATAAATATTTTGCTTAGATAAAAAAAAGCCGAAGATTTTCTCTTCGACCTTACATGTTTTTATATGTCGTCTTTTCCCGCGGTTTTCTTTTTTCCGCTCGCTCCGCAATTGCCGTTTTATCAAGCGAGGTGTTGTCAGAATCGATTTTCACTTCAAGATGAGAATCAGTTTTTTTTGTGGGATAATACCACCAACGTCTCGACGTTTGATTGCTTGTTCAAAAAAATTTCTTCGACCTCTTTGCCGTCCTGTAATACGGGAAAGTTGAATTTTATCGATTTTAATGGACAATCGCTTTCGCCTTCGGGATAAATATGTACTTCTTTGATTAATTCCAAGAGAAGTTCTTTTCGCTCTTCGTCATTCATAATATCATAAAATTCTGAAAAATGTTCTAAAATGCGATATATATTTTCTAATGTTAAAGATTTCTCTTCAATCGCGCGTTTTTTATATTGCGCATCTTCTATTTTTTCCTCAAGTTCCGTAATTATATCGTACATGGAATCAATTCTCGCTGTCATATCGCAGATCTTTCTTTCTCTATAGGGCTTTGCTATATCTTTCATAACCTGAATGGTTAATTCGCTCAAATCATCGTAATTACTTTTACTAAGTAACAACGCTCTTGCCACTGCAAGAGTCATTAAAGTATCATCCGTAAATCGACACCCGTCGGCAAACAACGCAAAATCTTTTCCATAATGTTCCTTAAATTCAAACCGGCTGCCAACGATATCGCCTATAATTGCACCTATCATTTACGCCGTCTCCCCATTAAAATAATCATCATCCCCAAATCGTTTCTTGTCTTGACGATTTAAATTTTTACGTTTTGTCTTTTCCATGATTAAAACGCCGTATTCCTGCTCAATATATCGAATATAAACGGGCAACTTTTCTGCAGTATGCCTTACGCTGTAACTGCAATGTTTTTTAAGTTTTCTCAATTCAAACAAAGAAATTCCTTGTCCAAACGCGTCCTTATTACTTCTTTTGAAGGCTTGCGCAAAGAGAAAGTATTTTGTTCCTTGCGCAGTCAAATAAAACGATTGTTCGCCCTTAGCCGTGGTTGTACAATAAATAAAGTTTTTCATTCGTATTCTCCCGAAAAATAATTGTGCCACTTTATAAGTGAAAGCCGGCAGGCTCTTTATAAGCCCGCCGGCACATTGATTAAGCCACCATTTTCAACAGTTCTTCGCGGCTTAACAGATGTTTTGTTTCTAACGCTTCTACAATTTTATCGAATACCCCTTTATGCTCCGAAATAATATTTTTAACTTTTTCGTGCGTTTCGTTCAATATCTCAACGCGTTTTGCAACCACTTTTTCGCCTTGCGAATCCGAAATTACTCCGCGCCGAGAATAATCAAGCAAGTATTCATAACCGAATTTTCCGCCTTCCGTTATCATAAAATCAAGGCTCATTATCGCTTGTCTCATATCGTTTGAGCATCCGCACGAAGCCTCGCCGAACTCTATTATTTCGGCTACTCTTCCGCCGAGAGCAATTGCAACGTCGTCTATGCCGTCGTTGTTTTCGGAGCAGCATATCTCCTCGTCATAAATCATACGGGTATGTCCTTTCGATTGCCCTTGAGGAATGATCGTTGCAGTCGACACCTTGTCCGGTTTTAAGTATAACGCCACAATCGCGTGCCCCGCTTCGTGCACTGCCACCAAATGTTTTTCGCTGTCTTTAATTTCGCCTTCAACGCCGTGAAAAGCAAGACGATTCATGGCTGTTTGAAAACAGTCGAAGTCGATAACCAATTGTTTTCTTTCGATAGCGAGAATACCGGATTCGTTCACAAGACATTCGAGTTTCGCCCCGGAATATCCGGAAGTTACTCTTGCAACGTAATCCACGTCAAGACTTTTCGGCATTTTTATTCTGTCGAAATACAGACTTAAAATTTTCTTTCTGTCGTCAAGTGACGGTAATCCGATTTCGAAAATTCTGTCAAATCTTCCGGAACGCACGAGCGCCGGACCAAGCCTGCGAATATCGTTACAGGTTGCAACGACCAACACGCCGTTCTCGTCTTTTAACGAATCGAGTTCCTGAAGAAGAATTTTCATCGCCTTATCGTTCATTGCAATATAATACTCGTCGCGAAGTCCTACAATTTTATCGAATTCGTCAATCAATAAAAGACACGGTTTCATTTTCTTTGCCTGCGCAAATGCTTCCTGAATAAATTCTTCCGAATTATCTCTTGTGCAATCCGCCGCACGCAATTCGATTATGTTGATATTTTCATCGGCAATCGATTTTGCCATTACGGTTTTCCCGACGCCGGGATAACCGTAAAGCAGAACGCCTTTTGGAATATGTACGCCGCAATCGGCATATTTGCCCGCGTTATGCAGAAAATCTTTTAACTGCTCTAATTGTGCGACTTCTTTTTCGTAACCTGCGATTTTAGTTTTTGTAGTAATCTGTTCCGTTTTTGCCATCGGCAAATCCTCCGTAAAATAGATTAAGTCTGCACCCTTGTCCGATAGGGTGAGCATAACGAGAACTACTGCAAAAAAATTACCCATTATATTGTAATATAATGGGTAGAATTCTATAAAAGGTAATAATTATGGAGTTTTAATTGATTTTTGTGAATTTTAGTCCGTATAAATCGTATTCGCCGTCGCCTTTTTGAACGACCTGCGGCATTTTTTCTTTGCTTGCTTTTAACATTTTCTTAAAAAGTTCGCTTTCCAGCAGCGGTGCATAAATATGCCAATTTTCCCGTTCTTCTTTTTCGTAATCTTTTATAACCAGGTATAAAACGTATTCTTCCGAAAGCAGTTCTTTCACTTGTTCATTACGCTCTTCCTTTGTTTGCCGTATCTTTTCGTAGATTATGTCTTTTTCGTCCTCATCGGCGAGCCTTAAACCTTGATACAATAATTTTAATTTTTGTTCATATTCCTCGCAAGCGTTTATGATTTTTCTTTTTTTGTCATAAACCGTGGAAGTACTTTTCGTTTCAGGCTCTTTTAGCATATCCGAAATTGCAATATACGTTTTTTGTTTATCTTTACCCACTCGATAGTCAATTCCTTTTACGTTCTTATAGACGTATTCAATGGGGGCGTCGTAAAACGTATGCCTTTTTTCGCGTTTTGAATCGGAACGGACGATTTCTTGGAAAAATTCCGGAGCGCCGGCATTGTATTTTTTTGCGATTATATCAATTTCTTTCGATACCCTGACGTTATCGTAGGCTCTCTTGGCTTTATCTATTTCAATTCCCGAAAGTACGGCAAGTTTGCATATGTCTTTATAAATATTCTGTATATTTTCAGAGCATTCTCCGTGATTGAGTTTATCCCACAAAATGCTGTTTAATTTTTGCGACAAATTTACAATGTTTCCGATTTTATTTTCACTCGTAGAGTGGTCCAATTCGGCAAGCGTTTGCTTTTTACTTTTTCCCGACTTAATTCCGCATACGGGTACTTTGAATAAATCTTTTTGCTTAAAGGCAGTTTCTACAATTAACTTATCGTTCGTAATAAGCATTGCGTCGGAATCGTAATCGCAGCCGTTTAATCGTTGCTGTATGTTTTCTCCGATCGCATTCACGCAAACGATGTTTTCTCCTAAATCGAAATAATTCCAAATATCACCCGATAAATTATTTGTTACGCAGTACAAATTCCCCATCGTGATATGGGGAGAGCGGGCGCATACTAATTTTTCGTCGTGTCCGAATTTTTTACAGGCTATTTCACCTATATCTAAAACTTTCGCCGTATGCTTTGTATTATTTATATCGAACTCGCCGGATAATGCCATCAGCATTTCTGGACCGTTTCCGAATAAGGTTGCGTTCGTTCCGGATAAAAGAATATGTCCTTGCTTTAATTTATTTTTTTGCGATTCGATTACTTTGTTTCTGAAATTATTATAAATTAAAGTATCCTCAAAACCGCAATTAATCTTCATCAAGGTAAAAATTACTTCGCTTCGCTCGGCAAGACCGTCGGATATTTCTTCGTATTCGGTTTCATCATCTTTAATCTTTTCTCTTTTAGATACATCGCTGAAATGATAACGCATAAAATCGTAATCGTTTCTGATAGTCGTCAAATAGTCTTTACTCGGTTTTAATAATTCTTCCGCCTGCGCTTCGGTTAAACCTAACGTGTTGATAAACTGATAACTGCTTTGAACCATCTTTCCGTCGAAAAACTTCGTGTATTTATCATATTTAACTACGCCAAACGTGCAATCAACCTTATCCGCCCACTTACGAACGTTATTTTCCGTAAACCCGCCTTGCATAAACTTCAGAAATTTCATACTGTTTGGCGTCGTTACCATAACGATTTGATTTATATCCGTGGCAAGCGTTATAAAACCGCGCTTTTTCAAATCTTCTAAAGATATCCCTTTATCCCGAAACCATTTTTGAAGTCCGGTCTTAAATCCGCAAGACTTAAAAAATTTATTACGAAGAAGTAGCATATGCTTTGTCGCATAATCACCCTTAAACAAACTTTCGTCAAGCAAACTTTCTCCGTCCCAGATATCGTTTGTAATCAATGTTTCTTTTGCGGTTGCTTGTAAACCGTCTTTTTCTTCCACGCATACGACTTCTTCTAAAAATTCGCTTTTACAATCGGGGATAAACAATATACCGTTAAGCGGAATTTTTATCACGTCTTTAAGAGAACTGAGCGACAACGATTTATATGCTTCCCACGACGCCAAATCTTCCGTAGGCTTTAATCCGCATTCGCCCCATTCTGACATATGTTTAAGCAATTTTTCGCTGATAAACAAACATTTCCCTTGACGCGAACTTCCGCTGCTTCTCTTGTATCGAACGTAACGCACTCCGCCAAGATTAAAACCTTGTTCGTAAAAATGCTCTCTTAGTTCTTTAAGATTTTTAGTTTCTTTTTTATCGTTTTCATTTTTATAATTGTATGTAAACTTTAAGTTGATTACTGCAAGGGTGTATTTGTTTTTATATTTGTCCTCGAAATAAAATTTTTTCCTGTATTTTTTTTCATAGCACTTTTCAAGTTCGATTAAATCAAGCGAGTAATCCAATACGTTATTGAACAAGCAAAAATAGGTATAATTTTTCTTTTCGGGCATTTTATACCCGATATCCACGCCGTTTGACTGTTCCTGTTCATATATTGTATTCGCTTCCAACGAAAGGATACGATACCCTTTAATCGACATGATAATTTCTCCCTGCTTGTTCTTATATTCTATTATACGATATTTAACGGATTTTTTCAATCGAAACCGATACTCTATAAAAAAGAACCCGGAGAATAAATCCGAGTTCCTTCTACTTTTAAATTATTTCAAAATGTTTCAGCGCCGCTTTTATGGCTGGAGTCATTTGTTCCGTCGGGTGAGAACGCGGGCGTTTCAATTCTTCTACCGCGTTCGGTGCGTCATACATAGGCAAGCCTAAATCTCGTTTAACTTCGGCAATGTAAGCCGTATGTACCTTAAATCCGTAGTTCTCTTCTACCCACTTTTGAATATCTTTATAAGTCGTTTTCTTTTTCAGTTTTTGCTCGTTTAACTCTTTTTGAAGTTTTTTAAGCGATATTTGCCCGTCACTTTCTCCGAATTCAACGTCAATGCTGATATGTTTTTCTGATTTTTTGGACAAGCAAACCAACGTCTCGACGTGCTTCGTTTGCGGAAACATATCAAACGGTTCAACGCTTTCGATTTTATAATACGCCGTTATTTTTCTCTCTCCGGCGCCGTCGGGCAATTCCTTCGCGCCGTCGGTTAATTTCTCCGCGCCGTCGGGCAATTCGCCGTCGGTTAATTCGCCGTCAAAAAATTTTCCGCTCTCTTTCCCCGTCGTTTCTCCCGTTTCCGCCGCCGGAACTTTCACCAGAACGCCGTTTTCCTCGCGCAGCGTTCCCGTTAAAATTCCAAGGTCCCGCGCCAACGTCGCCGGGTTGCAGCTGATCATTACAAACCGTTCGATGCCCGATTTTAAAATCGCCTGCAACACGCTCCGCGCCACCCCGGCGCGCGGCGGATCCAGTATCAGCGCCACCTTTTCACCGTAGCCGTGCGACGAAGAAACCGCTTTTCCCGCAGACTCTTTCTGCCATAACGCCCGTTCCCGATCCATAATCGCAGGCACTTCCGCAGCCGCGTCGCCGCAGATATTCGTCATATTCTGCAAGCCGTTTTTCGCTTTCAGCGCCTCCGCGCACGCCGAAGCCTCTTTATTCAGCTCCACCCCGTACGCGCGTTTGCACCGCTTCGCCGCCATCGCCGTCATCAATCCGCCGCCCGAATACGCGTCTATCACCGTATCCGCGCCGCCCGCAAAACACGCCTCCATCGCCCGTTCGTACAATTTTTCTCGTATTTCCGGATTCACCTGCACAAACGTTTCCGCACCCGCCTCGTACGCGATTCCGCCCGTGCGCCCTTCCAGCCGCGCGGCGCCGCACAACAGATAAAATCTGTCGCCGAAAATCACGTTGGTATCGCCCGTATTCACGTTCACGTACACGCCGCAGCCGGGGAATAATTTCTGCAATCTCCCCGTCAGCCACGCCTCGCACGGAAGTTTTCTCGCCGTCGCCACCACGGTAACCAACAATTTTCCGTCAATCTCCCGCGCCACCAGATGCCGCAAAAGCCCTTTTTTCGTCCGTTCGTCATACCCTTTCGCTCCCGAAACGGCTATGTATTCCCTGAACGCCGCCATCAGATCTTCCGCCCACGCGGGGTGAATATAACATTTTTCCGCAGGCACCAGCCGATGACTGCGCTCCGCATAAAATCCCAGCGCCGTGTGCCCGTATGCGTCCACCCCCACGGGAATCTGCAGTTTATTCCGGTATCCGTATTCGCTTTCGCATGGCACAACGGGCGAAACTTCCGCCTCTACCCCGCCGATTTTGCGCAACGCGTTTTTCACTTTTTCCCGCTTGAACTCCCGCTGCGTTTCGTAGTCCGCGTGCTGCAACTGACACCCGCCGCACGTATAAAACACGGGGCACTTCGGCTGTACCCGTCCTTTCGCGGGGACAATCACCTTTTCTATTTTACCGTAGCCGGTATTTCCCTTGATTTTCAGCGCCTTAAACGAAATTTCTTCGCCCGGCAGCGCATACGGCACGAAAAAAACGCACCCTTCCGCACAGACGACGCCCTCGCCGTCGCTCCCGAAAGACTGCACTTTTCCCGTTAAAATATCGTTCTTTTCAATCATTTCGCCCACCCATAGCGCGCGCGAACGCGAATTTTATTGTATTTCATTTTTTTCCGACGTATTTTTTTATCAGGTAATTCACGCTTCTGCGCAAGCGGAACATAATCAGGTCGTACACGATGAAAAACGCGCTTCCGCCCAGCGTTATCGCAAGAAAAATATGCTCGTCGATAAACGGTATCGCCGTCTGAGCCGAAAACACGATCTTCCAGACGAAAAACATCGCCGCGTCAAACCACACGATTTTCAGAAGCAGAAACGGCACGTCCGCCGCGACAAAACGCTTTTTTCCGCCCGTCTTTTTCGTTCGGTTCTTTCCGTCCCGTCGCGTTTTTTCCGGGAATACCGGCTGAGAAAAATCAAAAACGAATTCTTCCGTTTTGCCGCTCGAAGCGCAGACCTGTCCGCCGTCTTGTCGTTTTTCCGCCGTTCCGTCGTCCGGCGTTTTTTCACACCGCGTCGCGTATTCTCCGTCCGCCGCGCCGTTTTTTTCGCCTTTTTCTCCCGTTTCCCCGCCGCCGCAAGCCGCTTTTCCCGCGGTTTTCGCTTTCGCCTCGCCCTTCGCCTCATGCAGGCGCGCCTGCCACTCGTTCACCAGAGGGTGCAGCCCGAAAAACATCGTAAACGGCAACGTATCGAAAAAATTAAAACCGTTGAAAAGCAGCGTAAGTACGTTAATCGCGGCATAGCAAAGCGCCGCGCCCTTGAAGTAGCCGCGCGATAACGGCAGCATCATGCAAAGGCATGCGAAAAGATACCCCGTGAAGAGCATCGGCGAATATAACGTGCCGACGGTTAAGCCCAGCGTTCCGAGAGCGCAAGCCACCGCCGACAGTGCGATTTCCTTCGAATTTTTCCTCATTTTCAACCGCGTTTTTTCCGCGCTTTATCTGCACCCGCAGCAAAGCGAAAACAAACAATCCACGCAAAGATAGGTATAGCAGCAGGAAATGCACTGCGTGCAGGCGTTTCCTCCCATCTGCTGCCCTTCGTCGTACGCGGGCGCGCTTTCCGTTTCGTTTTTCGCGGAACGTTTTTCGTAATCGTTCTTCGCGTTCAGCTTGCCGTACGCCTCGCGGTACTTCTTATTGTCCTTATCCAGCTCCATGGCGATTTCCAGCTGTTTTTTGCTGTCGTTAAACCAGTTTTTCTTATAGAAGATGCACGACTGCAAATAATGCCACTCGGCATTTCTCTCGTTAAACGCGTCCAGTTTCGCCTGCGCCTCGTTCAGCTTGTTTTCGCGCAGCAGATTCGCCACTTCTTCCAGCGCGGAACTCGAACCGTCCGTTTCTTTCTGCGCGCGCGAAGCCTTGATTTCGGCGTACGCCGTTTCCAGTTTCGTCAGATTCTGCGCGCCCTCGTTCCCCGCCTCGCCGTCCAGCCAGCGGTCCTCTTCGTACTTCTTTTTCAACTCCTTATATCTGGCTTCGATCTCTTCGTCCGTCGCCGTTTCGTCCAGATTGAAAAAACGGTAATACTCGTTCATGTTTTTCTTCCTTCCTTTTTTTCTCAAACGTTTTGTTTCGTCTTCTTGCAGCCTTTGCATTTTTTATCCGCCGCCGCAATCAGTTTGTTTTTTATCTCTTTCGTCTTTGCCGGCAACCCGCGAAGCAACACGTTGTCGGTTAAATCGCGGTTGAAATAAAACCGGATGCCCGCCGCGTTTTCGCGTATGTCGTAAAACAGACTGTTGAATATATAGTCCGCGTCGTTACCGTGCTTTTCCAGAAGTTCCTTGCCGTTCTTTTCTTTAAACGCCCTGTAAAATACGTTGTACGCGCCGCTTTTCACGTCCTTATCGTAATCGTCCAGCGCGTCCGTAAGATAAATCCACTTGCCCAAAGCGTAAAACAGGTTGCGCGTACATGCGGTGGCTTTGTCTTTCAGAATATAATCGGAAACGTCCGCCAGCATCAGCGCGGTGGCGTCCGCCGCAAAATCCACGCTTTCCGTGCCGCCGTCCTTTTCCGCTTCTTTCTGCCTGCTCAGATCTCCCGTAACAATTTTAAACAGTTCGGGATAATCGCGCTTCGCGCGGCGATACCCTTTTTTAAACCAGAGCCGCTTACCTTTGCCCTTTTTCTCGTCCTGCACGTCGTCGTCGTATTTCAGATAAGCGAGAATCGTGTTCAGCGCGCCCAGCGTTTTCGTCATTTCGTCCGCCTTCGCCATCTTGCGCTTTCTGCCCAGGCAATGCGCCACGCAGCGCGATTCTTCTATTTCGAGGTCCTCCCCGCTTATATTGTGCAATAAAACGGAAAAAAACGTAACGTCGTACGAAAGTCCCATCCGGGCAAGCATGCCGCAGGATAACCCAATGCCTTTGCACACGCCGCAATACGCCGCCTTGTACAAAGTTTCGTCCTTAATATAAAGATACGGCGTATCCGCCCGCACGTAACCGAACATTTCGTTTCCTTGTCCTTTAAAACGCGCCGCGCGCAAAAACTTGCCCGCCGCCGTTTTTCACAGAATATTGTACCACTTTTATGCAAAAAACGCAACTTTGCAAGCCCTTTTTTACACATAAAAGCGATAAATACACCTAAAAACACCGATTTTATCACGTTTTTCACAAATCGATAAGCGTTTTTCGCCCCGATCCGCGCATAAAATCAGCCGTTTTCAACATAAAAAACGGTGCGGACGTCCGCTTCCTGCCGCAGACTCCGCGCCGCTTTTTTCCCATTAACGTTTCTTTTTCGTTTCGGGCACGAAATTTCCGTCCACGAAATCCAGCAACGCCGCCGTCAGCCGCTTTCCCTCCGCGGGCAGCACGTCCTTGAACCGCGGCTCGATATACCGAAGTTCCGTAACAAACTTCGGCGGTTTCATCGCCGTTAAAAGATTCAGCCGCTTCACGCCCTTATAACTGTCTTTCACGTCGTTGCCCGAAATACAGTACAATACGTCCTGCGGACATTTGAACGGGTTTACGGTAGCCGCCAGCACCAGCGGCGTTTCGTCATCCTCGTTCTCCGCGCGGTACTTATCGGTAACCGCCGCCGCAACGCCCGTTTCCACGTCGGTTACGTAGCCGTATTCTTCGAAAATCGAATACGAAGTTTCCAGCAGTTCGTCCTCCGAAGCGTATTCGGCATAAAAATCCTTTACAAGCGCCGCGCGCTCGCTTTCCGTCAGGCTTAAAACGCCCGTATCGTCCAGCTTCCGCATCCGCTCCGCCGTGCTTGCGGCGTTTCTGCCGCTCAGTTCAAACACCAGCCGTTCCGCGTTCAGCGGCACGGCAACGTCCAGCCCCTTCGCCATCGTGCGGCGGAACGATTTATCCTCGTTCAACGCGCCCTTCGTAAACAAATCCAGCGCGGCTTTGTTACGGTTGAACGGCACAAACAGCTTGCGGACGGGCAAGCCCATTTTTTGGGCGTACCACCCCGCCACCGCGGCGTTCAGATTGCCGGAAGCCACCGAAAAATCCACTTCCTCGCCGTCCTCGATCTGCCCGGAAGAACAAAGGTCTGCATACGCCGAAAAATACCAGACGATTTCGGGAATCAGCCGCGCTACGTTCGAAGAATTGCCGCCCGCCGCGTAAATCGCGCGTTTTTTCAGTTCTCCGCCGAATTTTTCCGAACAGAGAATCCTGTGCGCCAGATGCTGGCACACGTCGAAATTATCGGAAACGCCCGCCACGTACACCCGCTCGCCGCTCATCACCGTAAGGTTGAGCCGCTGCATTTTGGAAAGCCCCTCTTCCGGGTAAAACGCCGCCACGTAAACGTCCTCGTCGTCCTTGAAATTATCAATCAGAGAAACGCCCGTATTGCCCGACGTCGCCGCCAGAATCAGCGTTTTTTCCGTCTTGTTCAACCGTTTTTTCGCCTCTTTGAAAAGCGGCGCGAAAATGTTTACGGAAAGGTCTTTTACGGAACACGTCTGTCCGCGGAAAAGTTCCAGCACGTACCGCCCGTCGTCGATTTTCACCAGCGGCACTTCGTCTTTTCCTTCAAAGCCCTTCAACGCGCTTTCCGAAACGGACGTTAAAAATTCGTCGCCGAATTCGCCGAAATACAGCGAAAGGATATACTTCGCGCGTTCGGCGTAGCTCATATCCTCCATTTTTTCCCGTTCGGCTTTTCCCACAAGCGGAAAAGATACGGGCACGTACAAACCGCCGCCCGCCGATAATCCGTTATACACCGCTTCCGGCGCCGATACCCTCTCCCCCGATCTCGTTCCGATAAATTGCATAAAAAAACACCTTCCGAAAGTTTTTGAACCGCGCCGCGCGCCGCCGTTCAAATCAGTTAAATGAAAAACCGCATCCGGACTTTCCCGAAGGAAAGTCCGAACGGCAGGTTCTATAAAAATCTTTTCCGTCGCGCGTTTTTAAAAGCATGTTCCGCGCCGCACGCAAAAAGTACGCGCGCAAACCGACGGGCAAAAGCAAGTTTTGCCGAAACCGCCTCCGTGAAACGCGCCGCCAAGCTTAAAGCTTAAAGATACTTCAGAATAAAGTCGGGCAAATCTTCCTTCGCCGCCGAAATCGAAACGGTAACCGTCAGATTGTTCTCTTCCGCCGCCTTATCCAGCATATAGAAAAACGCGCCGAGTTCCGAAGCCTTTTTGCCGGCGATGCGCATCACGCCGTCGATGTAAATGTATTCGTTATCGTGATTGCCCGCAATCACGCCCTTGATAAAGCCGCACAGCGCCGCTTCGCCCGCCACGTCGAAATCGGTTACGTCGATGAATCTCACTTCGCGTTCCAGATCGTACATGCCGCGTTTCGTATCGGTAATAAACACAAGGTGTCCCTTCGCGGTTTTTACCGCCTCGTTCGCCGCGTCGATCATCTGCTTGGTTTTGCCCGTCCCCTTCGCGCCGTAAATTACTTTAATCATTGTGCAAAATCCTCCCTGAAAAAATTAGTTCTCTTACCCCGCGTTCCGTCGCCCGCCGCGTTCCGCGTCTTTCGCGCCGTGCCGGAGCGGCAACGTTTTTTCGAGGTATATATATTTTAACAGATTTTCCCGTTAATTTCAAGGCTTTCAGTGAAAATTTTTTGTAACTTTCGCAACTTTTTTCCGAAAAAATCAAAAAATCGACTTTTATAAGTCGATTTTTGTCCGACAAATTTCTGCATTTCTCTTACCGATACCCGTTTTTACCGCCGCCGCTCCGTCCGAAAGCCCTGTTGCCGCCGCGGCGCTATCGCGAAAAAACGCGTCCGCCCGGTTTAATTTTCCGAAGCGAGCAGCAGCTCTCTGTCGGCAATGGCAAGCGCCTGCACCATCTCGTCGAGGTCGCCTGCCAGAAATTTTTCCATATCGTACACGCTGAACCCTATCCGGTGATCGGTTATGCGCGATTGCGGATAATTGTACGTGCGGATACGTTCGCTTCTGTCGCCGGAGCCAACCAGCGAACGCCGGCTTTCCTCGCGTTCTCTGCCCGCCTTGCCGCGGTATAAATCGTACAATCTCGAACGCAACACCTGAAACGCGCGCTCCTTGTTTTTCAGCTGCGAACGCTCGTCCTGGCACGTTACCACAATGCCCGTGGGGAAGTGCGTCAGCCGCACCGCGCTCGCCACCTTGTTCACGTTCTGCCCGCCTGCGCCGCCGGAATGGAAAATATCGATACGTACGTCCTTATCGTTGATTTCCACCTCCACGTCCTCCGCTTCGGGCAACACCGCCACGGTGGCGGTGGAAGTGTGAATCCGCCCCTGCGTTTCCGTTTCGGGCACGCGCTGCACTCTGTGCACGCCGCTTTCGTATTTCAACAGCTTGTACGCGCCCTTGCCGGAAACCTGATACACGGCTTCTTTCACGCCGCCCAGCTCGGTGGAAGAAACGTCCACCGCTTCTATTTTCAATCGCTTGCGCGCGCAATATCCCGCGTACATACGGCAGAGCACCGCCGCAAACAGCGCCGCTTCTTCGCCGCCCGCCCCCGCACGGATTTCCAGAACGCAGCTTTTTTCGTCGTTCTCGTCTTTTGGCAGCAGCAGAATTTTCAATTCCTCTTTCAGCGCGGCAAGTTTTTCCTTGCATTCGTACCCCTCGGCAAGCAGCAGATCTTTCATCTCCTTATCCGATTCCTCTTCCGCCAGAGAAAACGCGTCGTTCATTTCCTTTTCCGCGGCGAGATATTTTCCGTACGTTTCCGCCGTCTCTTCCAGTTCGGCGCGTTCCTTCGAATATTTTCCGTATTTTTCCGCGTCGGAACACACTTCCGCTTTCGAAAGTTCGTCGTTCAAAAATTCGAATCTTTCTTTGATTTTATCCAGTTTATCTATCATTCCGCTTGTTTTCCCGTCCTTCCCGCCTTAAAATACGATTTTCACATATCTGTCCACGCCGAAATCGTCCTTTAAAATCATCGAATAATCGCAGTATTTAAACAACTTCACAACGGCCTGCGCCTCGTCGATCCCCACTTCCAACAGAAGCGAGCCGCCCTTTTCCATATACTTTCCCGCTTCGTTTGCGATTCTGCGGTAAAAATCCAGACCGTCCTTTCCTCCGTCCAGCGCCAGATGCGGCTCGTGGTCTTTCACCTCTCTTTCCAGCGTGGGAATCACGTCCGTCGGAATATACGGCGGGTTGGAAACGATTAAATTGAACCGCCCGCGCAGGCGCGAGAACAAATCGGACTGCACGAACTTCACTTCCGCCTTGCATTTCGCGGCGTTGTTTTTCGCCACTTCCAGCGCGTCTGCCGAAACGTCGCACGCCGTAACCTGCAGCTTCATGTTTTTCTTGTCGCTCTCTTTTTTCAGCGCAATCGCAATCGCGCCGCTGCCCGTGCACAAATCCAGCACCTTGTCGCCCGGCTCCGCCGAAGAAAGCGCCAGCCGCGTAAGCCCTTCCGTTTCCGGGCGCGGAATCAGCACTCTTTCGTCTACCGACAGTTCGTAGCCGTAAAAATCGGTGTTGCCCACAATATACCACAGCGGTCTGCCCGTCAGGCGTTCGTCCGCCATATCCAGAATTTCGCGCACCTGTTCGCTTTTCAGCAGCCTTTCCTCGCTGCTCACCGCGCTTTTCCGAATCCCCAGCGTCAGCGCGAAAATCCATTCCGCCTCCTCGCCGTCGATGTTTGCGCGCGCAAACCGTTTTTTCGTGGCGGCAAGCAGTTTGCTCATCTCCCCCGCCACCGCAAACGAAGTTTCGGGCACGCTCTCGTCGGAATCCATCAGAAGCACGCGCCGGAACGCCTCAATGGCGCATTCTATCATGCCGTCCTCCGGCTCGCGCGTCGTCAAAAATTGCAACAGCATCCCCGGCGCCTTGAAAATCGTCATGATTTTCCCGTCCGTTTTCGAAAGCGCGCGCAGAATTTCGTACGAAACGCCCGCCACCAGCGGCAAAAGCAGCAGCTTGAAGCAAAAACGCAGCACCGCGTCTATTTTTTTGTTGCCCACGTACAGCCATCCGCCCACCAACGAATTTGCCAGCGAAAACACAAGAATGCTCACCAGCATCACCAGAAACAAGAAGGTGGTACCGCATCTGTCGTGCAAGCGCGAACAGCCGCGCACGTTTTCCACATTGAGTTCCAGCCCTTGTTCGTACGCCGTAATCGTCTTATGTTCCGCTCCGTGGCACATAAATACGCGCTTGAGCGACGGCACCAGCGAAATCAGTACAAGATACAAAATAAAAATACCGATGCGCACGCCGCCTTCCGCAAGGTTGAACAGAATTCCGCCGTGTTCCGTGCGGCTTAAATTCGTCAGCCCCGTTACCCATTGCGGCAGCGCCACAAACAGCCCCACGGCAAGAACGATGCCGAGAAGCACGGAAATAAAATTGAAAATGCCGCTTAAATCTATCTTGTGCTTTTCCGCCAGCCATTTTTCGGCTTTCGAAGGCGTTTCGTCCTCTTCTTCGGCAACGGCGGCGCTGCGCAGCAGAACTTTATTGCCCACGATCAAAGAAGAGATAAACGCAACCACGCCGCGCACCAGCGGCAGGCGCAGAAATTTGTTGCGTTTTTCGGGCGGAGCCAGCCGCTCGCTTTCCACCTGAATTTTGCCTCGCGGATCGCGCACGGCGGTAACCATGGAAGTTTTACCGCGCATCATCACGCCTTCCAGCACCGCCTGCCCGCCGATATACGTGCGGTTTGTCTTTTTCGTATGTTTTTTCAATGTCCGAAAGTTTCCTTATTTTTAATCGATTAGCGCCTGTTCCGGCTGCCGCCCGCGCCGCTTGACAAACGCGCCGCGTTTTCCGGAACACAAAGCAACGGAAAAAAGGGCTTTAAGATGAGTAGCACCTTAAAGCCCGTTTCTTCTTTTTCCTTACATACCGTATCTTTTCTTGAATTTATCGATACGTCCGCCGGTATCAACCAGTTTCTGCTTGCCCGTAAAGAAGGGGTGGCAACTGCTGCAAATATCCACTTTAAGAACGTCTCCCTCTTTCGTGGTTCCCGTCTTGAATGTGGCACCGCAGGCGCAGACAACCGTTACTTCGTGATATTTAGGATGAATATCGGATTTCATAATCTCTCACCTCGCTCAAAAGTGCTTTCCTGTATCAGATGCTTTTCAATTATAGCGTTTTTTCTTCTCTTCGTCAACTGTTTTTGCACGAATTTACGAAAAATAGTTGCAAATTTCGCCCGAATAAGCTATACTATCAATATGCAGGCGCTTTTACGCCGTGCAAATCAAGGTATTCTTATGAAAATCTGGCAATTACTTTCCCCTAAAAACTTAACCCGCGCGGATAGGGAAACTCCTCCCCCCGCCGAAGGCTACGCCAAAGTGAAAATCACCCGCGCGCTTTTATCCGAAGCCGACGCGGCTGTATATTCGGGCGCGCAAAAAGTAAAATACCCCGTCGTTCCCGGCAGATACGCCGTGGGGCAGGTGGTGGAAACGGGCGCCGACGCCTATTTCAATAAGGGCGACCGCGTTTATCTTGCCGACTGCGTGGATAACGACGAAACGGAAAGCGGAATCGATATCGCGGGCGAAACCCGCGACGGCTACTACCGCGATTTCGCCTATGTTTCCGCGCAGGAAGCTTACGTTCTGCCCCCTTCCGTTTCCGACGACGCGGCGTTTTTAATCGACGCCGTGGCAACCGCGGAAAAAATCGCGGACGAAACGGGCGCGGACGTCGGGCGGCATGTACTCGTCGTCGGCGGCGGATTGTACGCCAACATATTGTGTCAGATTTTAATCTGGCACAGAGTGGTGCCCGTTCTTGCGGATAACAACCCCGAACGGCTTGCGCTCGCCAAAAAATGCGGCATCTACTACACGTTCCCGTACGACGATACGCTGAAGGAAAATCTTCTCCGCATCACGGGCGGCATGCTGGCGGACGCGGCGGTATACTTCGCGTTTTCCAACAAAAGCGAACCTTCGCGCGTGTTTTCGCTCACGCGCCGCGGCGCCACGGCGGTATTTTGCTCCCGAACGGAAAAAAGCCTTGCCGTAAATCTCGAAAACGCCATGAAAAACGACGTGTCCGTGAAATGCGTTTCCGATAACCGCGATTACGTTTCGGGCGCCATCAACGTGCTTTTGAACAAAGCGGTGAATTATTCCGAATTTACGTTTAATCAGTCCTCCGAAGAGGCGCTCCCCGCCGCGCTCGAACGCTTTTCCGCAGGCGACGCGTCGGTTCTTAACGAGGAATTTAACATTTTCAAATTCATTTTTTAATATTTTGCATTCTTTTTGTGCGATGCTTTGTCATACTTACGTTTTTGCTTGGTCATTTACGATTTGTAAATTCCCTGCGCAAAAGCCGCGTATTTCTCGCCTCGCGCAAAAATCTCGGCAAAAACATTATACTGCATTAAGGAATAAGATTATGGCTGATAAAATTTATGCGATTGCATCCGATATTCACGGTTCGGCGAAATGGTGCGAAAAATTCCTTGCCGCAGCCGAAAAATCGGGGGCGGACAAGCTGCTTCTTCTGGGCGATTTGCTCTATCACGGTCCGCGCAACGATCTGCCCGAAGAATACGATACGAAAAAGGTGGTAAAACTGCTTTCCGCCGTGAAAGATAAAATCGTCTGCGTGCGCGGCAATTGCGAAGCGGAAGTGGATCAGATGGTGCTGCCCTTCCCCTGTCTTGCCGATTACGCGCTGTTTCCTTATGTCTACGGCGATGAAAACGGCGAAAAGTTTTCGAATTTGTTTTTAACGCACGGACATTTGTATTCGGCAGAAAATCCGCCTCTTCTGAACGCGGGCGACGTGCTGTTCAACGGGCATTTTCACGTGCCTTGCCATAAACGGCTGGAAAACGGAGCGTATTATCTGAACTGCGGCTCGGTATCGCTGCCCAAAGAAAATTCGTCGCATTCGTTCGTTCTGCTGCAAGGCGGGCGCTTCGTCTGGATAGATCTGGCTACGGGCAAACCGTTCGACGAATTTTCGCTGTAAATCGCTTGCACTACTCCCCTATCGTTTTTAAAAATTCCCCCGTTGCGTTTTTTCGGAAATCGCCGCGGGGTTTTTATTTTACGGCGCACGCGGCTATTTCCGGCTTTTATGCGGCTTGGCGCAAGTGCCCCTGCCCGCATATATGAAAATCCGACGGCAAACGGGAAAAATCGACTTGCAAAAAACGTCGTATGCGTTTCCGGGCACGGGTTTCACCCGCTTCGTAACGGACTGTTGCCTTGACGTTTGAAATTTGACTAACCTGCCTTGGAAACATCGTCCGCTTCGTAACGGACTGTTGCCTTAGCGTTTGAAAGTTTACTCACTGCCTTGCAGGACACGTCTGCTTTGCATCGAACTATTCGGAGAAAGCTTTTTTTCTCTGTTTCTCCTGCTTTTCCCGGCGGAAAAAGCGTCGGCGCAACAAAAGACAGAGGTCATGACGATATAGGTCATTCGGCGTCAAAAATTGAAAAGACTGTAAATCTATTTTTTTCAAATAGAAATACAGTCTTGTTTTTGTTGATTTTTACAGCCTTTTTAAATCTTTACGCAAGCCGCGTTGCAATACAAACGCAATCAGGAAATCACGATCACCTGCGCGTAACGAAGCACTTTATCGCCTTTCTTATACCCCTTCAGGTACACCTGCTTCACCGTGCCGCTCTCTTCGCCGTTTTCCGCGGGAACCGCCATAATCGCCTCCGCTTCGTCGGCGGAAAACGCTTTTCCCGTCGGATCTATCGCTTCTATTCCCTCGTCCGCCAGCACTTTTTCAAAGCTTTTCAGCACCATTTCCAAGCCTTTTTTCGTCTGCTCGTCCTTGCACGAAGACAGGGCGCGTTCCAGATTATCCCCCACGGGGAACAGCGCAGCCACCACGTCGTTTCTGCCCTCCGCATAGCGCGTAGCCGACTGTTTTTCCGTACGTCTGCGATAATTTTCGTATTCGGCGGTAACGGCGTACCATTTACGCTTGTTTTCTTCCGCCTCTTTTTTCAGCTCGTCGATTTCGGCGAAAAGTTTTTTCTTCTTTTCGCATTTCTCGCCTTTTTCGTTTTTCATCTCCGCGTCAGCGCACTCCTCGTGTTTTTCGCATGTTCCGTCCGCCTGCTTTTTGCCGCAGCACGAATTCTTTTCGTTTTCCGCCGTTTCCGTATTCTGCGTGTTTTCGCAAACGACTTCTTCCTTACCCGCACCGCCGCATTGTTTTTCGCAGCCGCCGCACGATTTATTTTCTTCTTTTTTCATTTCTTCCGACATTTCATCTCCGCCTTTTTGCCGAACTTTTCGGCAACGCATAAAAATTTCACTATATTTATAATGCGATTTCCGAAAACTTAAACGCAAAATGCCGTTTAAAATTCAAGGTGAACAAACCCGTCGCGCGAAGAACGCCGATAGAAAATCGCTTTTCTGCCGATCACCGCCACGGGGATCGCCCCCAGAAGGTCGGCTACGTTTTCGGCAAGATTCACCGCGTCGTCGTCCGCCGTTTCCAGCACGTTCACCTTAATCAGCTCGCGCGCTTCCAGCGCGTCGGAAAGCGTTTTTAAAAGATTGTCGGTAATTCCGCCCTTGCCTATCTGCGCAATCGGCGAAATGGTGGACGCCATCGCCTTCATTTTGCTTCTTTGTTTACTTGTAATCGTTTCTCTCGTAATCATATTGTTGTTTTTCCTTTGTTTGTTGAAAAAAGTTGCTTTTTGTTTTCTGCCGTAAAAAACTATATCGAATTTGAAACTGCCCCTCATCAGTCAACTTCGTTGACAGCAGGCTGCCGAAGCTGCCTTCAACGGCAGTATTGCGAGATTTATCGAGTACGACCGCCGCGATTTTACAAATCGTAAATGAGCAAGGGCGCACGCAGATGAAGCCGCAAGATGCGCTATTATACGAATGCGTATTTATTCCACAAAGTCAAACTCCACGTCCCCGATCGACACGGTATCGCCCTCTTTGCAGCCCGCCTCTTTCAAAGCGGAAATCACGCCGCGAAGCCGAAGCACTTTCTGAAAATACTGCATGGAATCGGGATTGTTCAGCACCACGTTGCGGCAAAGCATATCGATCAGCCCGCCGATCACCACAAACGCGCCGTTCTCGTCGCGTACGATTTCGTAGGTCAGCTCGCCGCCGGAAGCGTATTCGAACTCTTCTTCCACCGGCACGGGCTGCACGGGCGGCAGCGTTTTCAAAATTTCGAAAATGCCCGAAATCAAAGCTTCCGTTCCCTCGCCCGATACCGCCGTAATCGGAAAAATTTTATACTTTCTGCCGAATTTTTTCTTAAACGCCGCAAGGTTTTCTTTCGCGCCCGGCACGTCGCACTTGTTGCACGCCACCACCTGCGTAAGTCCCGCAAGCTTCTCGCTGTATTCTTTCAGCTCCGCGTTAATCTGCCTGAAATCTTCTATCGGGTCGCGCCCCTCGCAGCCGGAAATATCCACCACGTGGCACAGCATACGCGTGCGTTCGATGTGCTTTAAAAAGTCGTGCCCCAGCCCCGCGCCCTTCGCGGCGCCCTCGATAAGTCCCGGAATATCCGCCGCCACAAACGTATCGTCGTAATAGCGCACCACGCCGAGGTTGGGGGAAAGCGTGGTGAAATGATAGTTGGCAATCTTCGGTTTCGCCGCCGAAATCTTCGAAAGCAGCGTGCTCTTTCCCACGTTCGGGAAGCCCACAAGCCCCACGTCCGCTATCACTTTCATTTCCAGAATCACGGTATGCGGAAAAGCGCGCTCGCCTTTCTGCGCGAAATTTGGCGCGTGCCGCCGCGCCGTGGTAAACCGTACGTTGCCTTTGCCGCCGTTGCCGCCGCGCGCCACAAGAATTTTTTCGCCGTCCGAAAACACGTCGCAAACGATTTTACCCGTCTCTCCGTCCTTCACCAGCGTGCCGAGCGGCACCGCGATTTCCACGTCCGCGCCGCCCTTGCCGCTGCAACGGTTCGTGCCGCCGCGTTCGCCGTCGCCCGCCTCGAATTTCGATTTGAAACGGAACGAAAAAAGGTCGGTCATGTCCTTGTCGCCCACAAAATAGATATCGCCGCCCTTGCCGCCGTCGCCGCCGTCGGGCCCGCACGCGGGCTTGCCTTTAAAGGCTTTGAACGAATTCATTCCGTCGCCGCCGTCGCCTGCCTTGATTGTAATTTTCACCTTGTCGGTGAACATGCCTGTCGCCATAAATTTCTCCGCATAAATAACGCTGTGCAATCAGTATAACAAAAAACGTAAAAAAAATCAACGGGTTTCACCCGTTTCGTAACGGATTTTCCCGGAGACTCTTAAATTCGTCTGTCCGCACCGACGGTAATTTTCCGCGGCGGCAAAAAAAACACGGTTACAAAGTTTCTTCCGCCCGCCGTTCCGACAGCCGGAAACTTCTTTATCACAGCAGCGGAAACAGCACGTAAAATTCGCAGCCTTTACCCTCTTCCGAATTTACTCCGTAACGGAACCCGTGCTTTTCCAGCACCGTCTGCACAATCGAAAGCCCCAACCCGGAACCTTTCACGGGGCGTTTATGCGCCTCTTTCGAACGGTAATACCTGTTCCAGATATCGCGCAGTTCTTCTTTTTTCACGCCCGCGCCCGTATCTTTCACCGAAAACAGAATCTCGTTTTCTTCCCGCCGCAACGCCACGATTACCCGCTTGTCCGCGCCCGTATAATTCACGGCGTTGCCCACAAGGTTATAAATCACCTGTCCTATTTTCACGCGGTCCGCATCGGTGTAAAGTCCGCGTTCGATATGCGTTTCGAACACATACCCCTGCGTTTCCGCAAGATACCCGAATTTTTCCAGCACCTGCGCCGTAAACGCCGATAAATCGAACGGCTCTCTTTTGATTTCGTTCACGCCCGAAGAAATTTTCGAAAGGTCCAGAACGTCCGTTACCAGTTCCGTCAGCCGGTCGGCTTCGTCGATAATCACCTGCGCGTGCTTTTCGCGCTTCACGGGGTCGCCGCCCGAAATTTCCTGTATCATCGAAGCGTACGCCTTAATCATCGTCAGAGGCGTTTTGAAATCGTGCGAAACGTTGGCAATCAGTTCTTTCTGCATCGAATCGGCTTTGGAAATTTCGTCGCGCGCGAAGTTCAGCGTTTCCGCCAGCGCGTCCGTTTCCGCTCCGTACGAAGATTGTCCGCGGAAATCCACCGAAAAATCTCCCGCCGCCAGCCGCTTCGCCTTTTCCGTCATCTCCGCCAGAGGCCGCACGAGGAATCCCGAAACCGTCGCCGAAATCACAAACGAAAGCACCAGCACAAACACCGCAATCAGCACCGTTCTGCCGTTCAGCTGCCGCATCATCGCGCTGTTGATATCCAGCCTGCGGCTCACCAGCAGATACCCGTCGTTCGTTACGCCCACGTATACGCCTTCCGCGTCCGTCTTGCCCAGTTCGAAAACGTTTCCTCCCTGCGCTCCGCCGTTTTTCAGTTTCTGTATCAGATCTTTCGCCGCGACTTTCGCCCCGTCGCTGATAACGTCGCCGCCGGAAACGGGATAAATCACCTCCCCGTTCTCGTCAAGCAGCGCCGCGCAAACGTTGCGTTCCGAAGAAACGGCGCGGAAAAAATCGTCGTGGTCGCTCGTCGCGCCGAACCTGTCCGCCAGTCGCTCGTACTCCGCCTTCACCGCGCTGCCCGTCGTAAACGTTTCTTTCATCGCCGCGTTTTCGTACGATTGTTTCAGCGCCACGCTCTGCGATACGCCGAAAAGCAAAACGATCAATAAGGAAAAAGCCGTGAACACCGCCCACAGCACGAAATAAATACTTCTTTTTTCCTTGCCCTTCTTAGGGTTTCGCGGCGTTCCCGCCCTTCTCTTTTCCGGCATCTTTCGCTTCCCGTCCGCCGCGCGTATCTCCCGCGGCGTTTTTCTTTTTTATCGGAACGCTTTACTGTTCCGCGGGCACTTCGAATTTATATCCCAGTCCGCGGAGCGTTACGATAAACTTTCTGTATTCTTTTAAATTTCCGCGCAGCATTTTCACGTGCGTATCCACCGTGCGGTCGTCCCCGTAAAAATCGAATCCCCACACGTCGTACAGCAACTTTTCCCGCGTCAAAGCCAACCCCTGATTGCGCACGAAATAAAACAAAAGCTCGTATTCTTTCGGGGTGAGCACCGCTTTTTCGCCGTCCACGTACACGTTTCTGCCCGCCATGTCTATTTCCAGCCCTTCGAATTTCAGAACACGGTTTTCGTCCTCTTTCTTCTTCGCCGCCTTGCGCTTCGTAACGGCGTGAATCCGCGCCATCACCTCTTTGGGCGAAAACGGCTTCGTTACGTAATCGTCCACGCCGATTTCAAACGCAAACAGCTTGTCGTATTCTTCGCCGCGCGCGGAAAGCATAATCACGGGCACGTCCTTATCCTTGCGGATTTCTTTCACCGCGGAAAAACCGTCCAGTTTCGGCATCATCACGTCCATCAGAATCAGGTCGTAATCGTTTTCGCGGCACTTTTTCACCGCCTCCATGCCGTCCGCAGCCTCGTCCGCTTCGTTCCCTTCGAATTCCACGTATTCACGCAGCACTCCGCGGATCATTTCCTCGTCGTCCACAATAAGTATCTTCATTTTTTCGCCCTCCGTACGTTTCGTCCGTCCGAAAACGCCGCAGACTCCGCCCGCTTTTCGGATCTGCTTTAATTATAAACACATTTATCGCGAAACGTAACACTTTACAGTGAAAAATAAGTGAAATTTTCACTTTTTAAACGAATCCCGAAGATTTGTATACATTCCGCCTCCTGCGGAGCACGGACGCGCGACTGCCGCTTTTTGCAGCGCGCGGAATCGTCGCAGCTTATAAACGCACGCCGGCAAAGCCCCGCTTTCCTCCCGTATGCACGCCCGCCAGCACCCCCGTTTTCGGCAGTAGCGGCTCCCTGCGATTACCGAAAAACGGTTCGTTCAGAAGGTCGGTCAAAAACTTCCGTCCGTCGATCAGCCGCTCGCAGAACAGATAATACGCCAGAGAACCGGGCACGGCGTTAATTTCGCCGAGAAATATGCCGTCATCGCTTACCAGAAAGTCCGCGCGCATCACGCCGAGCGTTTCCGCCCTGCGGTAAATTTCCCTCGTGTACGCCTTGATTTTTTCCGCGATTTCCGCGTTCAACGCGCCGCTACCCCCGCCGTTTTGTTTTTCTTGCATGTATTTTTCCTTGAATCCGTACACGCCGCCCGAAAACGCCGTTTCGGGCTGCGACACGATAATTTCGCCTTTCTTTCTGTACGCCGCGCAGTTCACGTCCGCCTTGTTTTCGAGATACGGCTCGAATATTAACTTTTCCCCGTACAAAAACGCCTCTTCCGCCGCCTTTTTCAGCGCCGATTCTCCATAAACCGTCGCAATGCCTATCGAAGAGCCGGAACATGCCGGTTTTACGATCAGCGGAAATCCCAGTTTTTTCGCTTCGTCAAACGCAGCTTCGCCCCGCCGCACGTACTCCTGCCGTTCCAGCGCGGCATACGGCAGCACGGGCACGCCGATTTCGCGGAGAAACAGTTTCGTCAGTTCCTTATCCATGCTTAAAGCGCACGCCGACACGGAAGGCGAAGCGGAAGGAATGTTATACAACTCGCACAGCGCGGCGATTCCGCCGTTTTCGCCCGCGCCGCCGTGGCAGCAATTCAGCGCGACGGAAATTTTCACGCGCGATTTCGCCCGATGTTTTTTCGGCGGAACCATCAACAATTCGCCGCTTTGAAAAAAGCACTTCGAAAAGGTATGTAACGGCAGCGGCTGTTCTTTGAAAACGTCCAAAGAGAACATTTCGGGCGAAGTATAAAAATCGCCGTCGGAATGAATATACACGGGCACCGCGCGAAACAGCGCCGGGTCAATCGTTTTCAGGGCAAGCACGCCCGTCAGCACCGAAATTTCCCGCTCCGCCGATTTCCCGCCGAAAAACACCGCCACGTTACGAACCATAAAAAAATACCTCCGCGTTCAGAAAATTTTTCCGCTTTGGTATTTCGAATGGTAGATTTGATGATTGCCGCCTGATTGCCGCTCTTCATGTGCGCGCTCGAAGCATTATGCAAATGCGTTAATATATTGCGGGCACGTCGTTTAAAAACAACACCGCGTCGCCTTCCGCAAGCAGCTCGCCCAGCAGCGGAATCACCTCGTCGCGCGTGCGGTAAACACGCAGATTCTCCTCCTTGCCGCCCGCCGTCAGGTATCCCTCTTTCACCGCCTCGGCGCCCGCATGAATAAACACGCCGTCGAACGCCGCCAGTTTCGCCCCCAGCGGACGATTGACCGCCTTATCTTCCAGCCCCGTTTCCACAATGCCCGGCGTTACCACATACTTTCGCCCGCCGAACGCCGACAGCACTTCCAGCGCCTGCGCCGCGCTTTTTTCGCTGGCGTTGTAGCCGTCGTCCAGCACGTACACGCCGTTTTCTTCGATGAGTTGCAACCGGTGCGGCACCGGTTTCGCCAGCGCCAGCCCCTTAAAAATCTCGTCCGCGCTTAAGCCCGCTTCCGCGGCGGCATATGCCGCCAGCGCCGCGTTTTCCGCCGCTCCTCTGCCGAGAACGGGCATTTCCACCCGCCGCTTTTCCACCTTGCCGCCGACGTTCAAAGACAAATCAAACGACGTTTTCAGCGGAAATCCGCCCACGTCCGACACCGCCCCCGCGGGCACGAATACGCATTTTTTCATCTCTTCCGCCGAAAGCTTATCGCCGAAATCCGCATACACTTCCGCCCCGCAAATCGCTTTCTTTTCCGCGCGGTCGATTAAAATCTTCTTTTCCGCAAAAATCTCTTCCACGCCGCCGAACGTTTCCGAATGTTGCCTGCACACCCCCGTAAATACGCCGTAATCCACAGGAAATAAATCGCAAAGTTCTTTAATATCCCCCGTTTTCGCCGCACCCATTTCGGCAATAAAAACCTGTGCGCCGTCAAAAGCCGCGCTTTCAACGGTTTTCGCTATGCCCAGCGGCGTATTATACGATTCCGGCGTAGCGCACACGCGGTATTTTTCGCCGAGAATCGCGGCAATCATATTTTTCACGGACGTTTTTCCGTAACTTCCGGTAATCCCTATCACGATGCAGCCGTTTTCTCTCGCCTTTTTCAGCTTTTTGGAAGCGCGCCGCACGTATCTCGCGTTTCTCGGCAATTCAAACGCGCACGAAACCGCGTTGGAAAGTTCGAACAACGGCGGCAGAAGCAGCGGCACCGCGCAGACGGGCAACAACGAAAACAGCGGGTACATTCTGCCCGGAATCACCTGTTCCAGCGCCGAAAACACGGCGACGATCGCATATACCGCCACGGCAAGCACAAACGCGTGCAACGCCGCCAGCCGCTTGGCGCGCCCCGTGGGCACGAACGGCACTTTCATGGGCGATTTCGATTCCGTCAGGCAGAACAGCAACAAAAAAAACGTAAACGGCACCAAAGAAATCGTTTTTGCCATGCCCGCGCCGAGAAACGAAAAACACAGCGAAAACAGCGCGCACGTCAACGTCAGCATTAAAAACAGCAGGCACAAACGGTTGTACCACAAATTCTCCCGCCGTTTCAGCCAGGCGCGGAAGCGCGCGTTTTTATAGCCGCACTGCTGCATCGCGCCCAGCATACGAATGCCCGCCGCGAAATACAGCGCCGTAGCCAAAAGCGTTACCGCTATTCTACTCAAAAGCTCACTCATCCGAAAAACTCCTCCGCAGCCAACGTAAAATCCGCCGCGTTTTCGGCAAAGGCAAAATGCCCGCCCTTGATATATTTCAATCCGCCCCGCGGCAGAATCGCCGCGTACTCCTCCGCTTCCGCCGCCGTGGTAACGGTATCTTCCGTCCCTTCGATCACCAGCGCAGGCGGCGAAAACTTCGCAATATCCCCCCGCAGATCTTCGTTCACTATCTTTTTATAGCTCTCTTTCATCACGGGCGAAAGACTTCTGTATTCCTCGCTACCGAACTTCCGCTCCGCCAACGCGGGAAACCATTTTTTCACCGCCCTGTACGCCTTCACTTTCAGCCGGTATTTCCACGTCCGCCGCGGCAACAATCCCGCCGGCCCCGTAAAAATGATTTTATCGAAAATCTCTTTTCCGAAAGGCGCAATCGCTTGCATTTTCACCGCCACCCTGCACCCGAACGAATGCGCGATACAGTACGGTTTTTCAATGCCCAGCAAACGAAACGCCTCGCCCATCCACGCCGCGTAATCGCTCACCGAAAACGGCGACGTAAGCGGCGCGCTCTGCCCGAACCCGCAAAAATCAAACGCCGTAACGCGGTACCGCCCCGAAAAATAATCGAGAAACGGCAAGAACGCTTCTTTCGAAGAAAGATACCCGTGCAGAAACACCAGATCTTTTCCCTCGCCTTTGCGGATAAAAGAAACGTCCTCTTTTCTCAATTCACAGCGCCTCCCCGTTCGCTTCCGCCCGCTTCGCCTCTTCGGGCGGAAACAGCCGTTTGCTCATCACAAACGCGTCCTCGCCGTCCGGGTAATACTTCCTGCGAACGCGCAATTTTCTATATCCTCTGCTCTCGTACAGGGCAATCGCCGCCGCGTTGCCCACGCGCACTTCTAAATACGCGCGGATCGCGCCGCGTTTTTCCGCCTCGCTTTCCGCCAGTTTCAGAAGCTCCCCGCCGATGCCGCGCCGCCGATAGCTTTCTTTCACGGCGATGTCGTCCGTCTCCGCGTCCTCGTACACCGCCGTCGCAAGCGCGTAACCAACGGGCATATCCCCGTCGAACGCGCCGAACCCGATAAAAAATTCCGAATCGAACGCCCCCGTAAGCATGGCTTCCGACCACGGATCGGAAAAGCACTCCCGCTCCAGTTTTTCCACGGCGGAAACGTCTTTTTTCGTCAGCCGCCTGTAGGTAATTCCGTTCATTTTTCCGCCCCGGCGTCGCCGTTTGCAAGCTGTTTCGCGGCGCGTTCGTCCTTTTCGATCTCCGCCTGACATTTCCGTATATACAGCGCGGCGGGCTCTTTGAAATTCTCTTCGTTTTCCGCCAGCTTCTCCGCTTCGGCGGCAAGCGCCTTTGCGGGATCGATTCGTACGCAGGGCAGGTCCGCGGGCAGGAAATCCGTGTTTTCCAGCGTGCGCAGTTCATACCCCTGCGCCGCCAGCGCGCGCAGCTCCTCTTCCGGAATATACGAAGGCGGCAACGTTACTTCGCCCGCCTCGTTATAGCCGCAGGCATAATAATGCGCGTGCAGCGCGTCGCAAAGGCAGAGGATTTTCTTTCCTTTCCCATTATATGCCGCGCAACCGAAGGTGGTTACGGGCAGAATCTTTTTCCCCGCGGCAAGCGCAAACCCTTTCATCGTCGCAATGCCGATGCGGATGCCCGTAAACGAGCCCGCCCCCACCGAACACGCGAAAAAATCCATCTCCGCGGGAGTCGCGCCCGCTTCTTTAAAAAGCTTGTCCGCCGCGGGCATCAATTCGGAAGAATGGCGCATCGCGCAGTCGTCTTTGAAAAATTCGTATTTTTTGCCGCGGTAGCAAAGCACCGCGCATAAGTATTTCGAAGCGGTATCCGCCGCAAGATAATTTTTCAAAATTCTATCTCCCTGGCGTTTTCGCCGATTTTTTTAATGGAAACGCGTTTGCAGTTTCCGGGCAACAGCGGCGCAATGTTCCGCCACCATTCCACCACGCAGATACCGCCCATATCGAAGTAATCGGCAAGCCCCAGCCGCTCCGCCTGTTCGGGCGTTTCTATGCGGTAGCAATCGTAATGGAACAGCCTGCCGTCGTAATCGTTCATGTACGCGTACGTCGGGCTCGTGGGCTGTTCCGAAATGCCCAGTCCCGCGGCAAGCCCCTGCACGAACACCGTTTTTCCGGCTCCCATTTCGCCGTCCAGTAGCAGCACGTCGCCGCCGCGAAGCTTCGCCGCGTAGTTTTTTGCAAATTCGCGCGTCTGCTCCGCGCTTTCCGAGATAAATTTCGCCATAGCTTTATTATACTACCCGCGCGGCGATTTGGCAAGAATTTTTCGCTTTTTTACGCCTGTTTTTCGTTTCCGTCGTTGTTTTTTTCTCCCTCTACCGGCGGATTCTGCTTTTTATCTACCGTTTTTTCCGCAATTTCGCCGTCGATTTTTTCCGTCGGATTTTTCTTTCCGAATTTTTCGTCCGCTTTTTTCAGAAGCGCCGAAACGTTTTTATACACCGAAAACGTTATCAGCGAATCGAACAGGCAGCGCAGCGCGTTGAACGGCGCCACCGAAAGCCACAGATAAAACTTATAAAACGTTTCTTCCGTGCACGCGGGGTACAACTCCAGCAGCATGTTCACAAGCGTATTCATGCCCATCTGCTTCGCATACCAGGGAATAATCATAAAACGATTGGCTATCACCCCCATCGCCACCGAACACAGCCCGCCGATCAGGCAAGCCAGCGCCGCGCCGCCTTTCGTTTTCTTTTTCGCATAAAAAAGCCCGCGGGCACCGCCAGCGCCAGTCCGCATAAAATATCCGCCGCCTCGCCCACAAACGCCGAAGTGGTGGGTTTAATCAGCAGCTTAATCAGCGTGCGCAGCGCCACGATAATCGCCCCGGACGGCGCGCCCAGCGCAAACGAACCGATCAGCACGGGCACGTCCGAAAAGTTGAATTCCAGCCACGGCGCAAACGCCACGGGCATCGGAAACGATACGGCGTACAAAACGCCCGAAATCGCCGCGAAAATCGCTATCGCCGCCATTCTGGAAGCCGTAAAAAACGGCTGTTTCCGTTGTTTTTCCTCTGTTTTGTTCATGGTACAAAAGCCTCCCGAAATAAAAAAATCGCCGCCGAAAGATACGCCCTTGGCAGCGAAAAAAATACAAAAAAATATAAAACTATCTTTTCCTATCCGGACTATACCGTCGGTATCGGAATCGCACCGATTCAGAATCTCTTTTTACCCCGCGCGTGGCGGCTCGTTAAAAATCGATTGTCGCAGACTATCACTGCCGGTGAGGAATTTCGCCTCGCCCCAAAGACAAGCCTATTATAGCATGTTTTCCGGCGCTTGTCAAGGGCAAACGGCAGGCGCGGAAAATTTTTTAAAAACAGGTTTCGACTTCCCCTGCCTGCCGGAATTTTTTATCCGTCAATGATCCGTCAATGATCCGTCAGGCCTGCCCTTCGCAAAAAACACTTCGGGCGGCGACGCGGCCGAAGCGCCCGGCGCATTTCCGATTGTCCCGATAAGCCGGAGAAATTTACATCGTCTGAATTTTCACCAGATCGGTGTTGCCGGAAGTGCCGTCCGTCAGTCCGCCCGTCAGAACGATTTTATCTCCCGCTTTCAGCCCCAACAGTTTCTTCGTTTCCTGCGCCGTTGCGGTAAACATGGAAGTGATTCCGTCATACACGGGCGAAAGCTGCGGCGTAACTCCCCAGGAAAGCGCCAGTTTCCGCCACGTTTTTTCCGAAGTGGTAAATCCCACAATGTCCGCCGCGGGGCGGAACCGCGATACCATGCGCGCCGTTTTGCCGGAAAGCGTGTTCACCACAATCGCTTTCGCGTGCACGTCGTTCGCCATGCCGCACGTCGCGTGGGAAATGGCGTCCACCGTGTTTTTGATGCGGAAATCCGAACGTTCGAAACGGCAGACGTAATCGATTTCCCGTTCCGTGTACTCCGCGATTCTCGCCATCGCCGCCACCGCCTGCACGGGGTATTTTCCCGCCGCCGATTCTCCCGAAAGCATCGTAGCCGAAGTGCCGTCGTACACGGCGTTCGCCACGTCCGAAATCTCCGCGCGCGTGGGGCGGGGATTCGTAATCATCGATTCCAGCATCTCCGTAGCGGTAATCACGCGTTTTCCGAGCAGCCGGCACTTGGTAATCAGCACTTTCTGAATGGCGGGCAGTTCCTCGTACGGAATTTCCACGCCCATATCGCCCCGACCGATCATAATGCCTTCGCATTCCGAACAGATCTCTTCGATGTTGTCCACGCCCGCGCGGTTTTCTATTTTCGCAATCAGGTCTATCCCCTCGCCGCCGATTTCTTTCAGATAATTTTTCACGTCGGTCAGATCCTGCTTGCGCGAAACAAACGAACACGCGATATAATCCACGCCGTGCTTTACGCCGAACAGAATATCGCTTTTATCCTGCTCGCTTAAATACACCTGACTGAGCACCTTGCCGGGGAAGCTCATGCTCTTTCTGTCCGAAAGCACGCCGCCCGCGTCCACGCGGCATACAACGTCGTCGCCGTCGATTTCGGTAACGGTGAAAATCATCAGCCCGTTGTTTAAAAGCACTTTGTCGCCCGCGTTCAGCTCTTTCGCAAGGTTGGGGTAAGAAACCGCCACACGGGTGTTGTCGCCCTCGATCTGCTTTGCCGTAAACGTAAACTCGTCGCCTTCGTTCAGCGTGATTTTCCCGTCTTTGAACGTGCGTATGCGATATTCGGGACCTTTGGTATCCAGCATAATCGCCAGCGGATAGCGCAGCTTTTCGCGCACGTTTTTTATTTTTTTAATTTTCTTTTCGTAGTCCTCGTGCGTGCCGTGCGAAAAATTCAGTCTCGCCACGTTCATGCCCGCAAGGCACATGCTTTCCAGCGTTTCCTCGCTGTCGCACGCAGGGCCTATCGTACATACGATTTTCGTTTTTCTCATAGTTTTCGTTCTTCCTTTCTTCGATGATTTTCAGCGCGATTATGCCCTTTTTAGCCGCGTTTAATACAAAATCTGCGCCTTATCGGGCAATGTGAGCACGCCCGAATTATCGCCGCGCACCGTAAACTGCCCGTCCGCGTACGTTTTATGCGGAATCAGGTACACGCGCTTATCGCGCCAGACGCCGTTCACTTCTTCCGTCAGCCAGCCTTCGCGCAGAATTTTTTTCATCAGCTGTTCGTTGAGTTCCGCCACCACGGCTTTGTAGCCGCCCGCGAACAAATCCATGATGTCCGCCCGCAGCCGCGATACCACAAACACGTCCGCCTGAATAAACCCGCGCGAATCGCAGTGCTCGCACGGCTTGAAAAAGTAAGACTGCACCTCGCTTCCCAGCCGCTTCCGCGTAAATTCCGAAAGACAAAGTTCGCTCATCGGCAATACGCGGCATTTCGCCTTATCGCGGGAGAGCGCGGCGGTCAGCGCGTCCGTAACCGCCTGTTTGTGCGCGGGCTCGTCCATATCGATGAAGTCCACCACCACGATGCCGCCCACGTTTCTCAGCCGCACCTGCCGCGCCACCTCTTTCGCCGCCGCCAGATTCACCGCAAACGCCGTTTCTTCCAGCGAGGTATCGCCCACGTAGCTGCCCGTGTTCACGTCCACCACCGTCATCGCTTCCGTCTGCTGAATCACCAGATACCCCCCGCCTTTTACGGTAACGTTGGGCTTCACGGCTTCGTACATCAGCTTATCGATGCCGAAGCGGCGGAACATGGCTTTCTCCCCGTCGCAATACACGATTTTTTTCGGCGACAAATCCCCGCGGAGTTTTGCCAGCCGTACCAGTTTTTCGTACAGCGCCCTGTCGCCCACCGTCATCTGCGCCACGTCGTCGCCGATGCTGTCGCGCATGACGCGCACAGGCAAATCGCTGTCGCGGTACAAAAGCTCGCCCACTTTGGCGTTTTTCGCCTTGTCAAGCGTCTCTTTGTACAAACCTTTCAGATACTCCGCTTCTTTTTCCAGCGCTTTTTTCGAAGCGTACGGCGCCTGCGTGCGCACGATGAACCCCTCGTCGGCGCTTTTGCGCATTTTTTCCGCGATTTTTAAAAGCACGGCGCGCGTTTCTTCGTGCGTGATTTTCCGCGATATGCCCAGAAAATCGGTATTCGGCAGATAGATGAGCCGTTTTCCCACAAACGAGAGCTTTGTGGTAACTTTCGCGCCCTTGTTTCCGCGCGGCGGCTTCGTTACCTGCACCACCACTTCGTCGCCCTCTTTCAGTTTCAGAGAACTCTGCTTTACGGGCGAACCGTCGTATTTCGAATAATCGGTGAACGCCTCGTCGGTGGATAAATAGCAATTTCTTTCCAGCCCGCAGGCAACAAACGCCGCCTGCATGCCCGAAAGCACGTTGGTAACTCTGCCCTTGTACACGTTGCCCACCAGATCGCCGTTTTTTTCCGTTTCGGCGGCGAATTCCGCCAACTCGCCGTCCTCCAAAAGCGCCGCCATAAGATGTTTGCAGTATCTGTCGAAAAACCATTCTTTCTTCATTCGTCGTCATCCTTTGCCCGCGCTCAAAAAAAATAATACGGCCTGCTTTGCTTTTGCGGTAGGCTCACAAGGGATTTTTGCACCATTAACAAGTATACCACGCTTCGCGTTTTTTGGCAACGTTTTCCGCCTGCATTTCACGCGTTTTTTGCGTTTTCGCGGCTATAAAAGCTTCTTTTTTCGCTTTTTTCCGCTTTTATAAATATTTCGGACAGCGTTTTATACAAATTTTCCCCCGAAACGGCGCCGTAAAGTTCTTTTTCTTCCGCTTCGAATATCCTTTCGCCGCCCGCATGCACTTCCAGCACCAGATATTTGCCGCTCTCGCAAAGCGCAAGCGCGCGTTTCAGCGTCATCGTCCCGTCCGCCGCCGCCCGTTTCACCTCTATGCCGCGCGAAAACGCCGCCGCGTAATCGGGGCTGATTTTTTCGTACTTCCCGCCCGAAGAAAACGCGCCGAAGAACAGAAACGCCGCCGAGAAAAACAAAGAAAGCGCGCCGCCGCCCGAAAAAGCGAGCGCCGTCGCCGCAATTAAGAGCATCGCCGCGGCAACCGCGCTGATCGTCCTGCAAATTTTTTCCGCCGTTTTACCGCCCGTTCGCATCGCCAGCGCGCATTTTAAAACGCGCCCGCCGTCCAGCGGATAAAACGGCAACAGATTGCCCGCGCCGATAAACAGCGAAAGATAAAACGCCGTATCGGTATACGCGTACGTATCCGGAAACAACCACCACAGCGCCGCGAAAAACAGCGCCGTGCATAAATTGCACAACGGCCCCGCGGCAGCCACGCGGATTTCGTCTTTAAACGAAATGCCGTCCAGATTTCCCGTAATCACGGCGCCGTACGGCATCAGCACCACGCGGTTCAAACAAAAGCCCAGCTTCGCCGCCGCCAGAGAATGCGCGCATTCGTGTTCCAGCGCCACCAGCACCGCGCCGAGGTACAGCGGCAGCGAGCGGTTGAAACACGCGTACGCGCCCGCCAGCAAAAAAAGAGGGTGAACGCGGAACGCTCCCCCCTCCTGCCGCCTGCGTTGCTTTTGCCGGCGCGTTCGTTTTACTTTTCCGCCCATACCAGACAGTTTTCTTCGTCCACGGCAAAGCCCGTCAGCATCTCCCCGCCCGCATACATGGTAACCTGCACGTCGCTTTCGCCGCGCGTATAGCCAACGGGAATATTCGCGTACACCGCAGAGCCCGTTTCGTAATACACCGCGTTCAGTCCGCTGATAATGCCGTAAAAATCGTCCGTATGCGAAATTTTCACGTCGTACGTGCCGTTTTCGTTCTGCGTAACGGCGGAAATCGTTCCGTCCACCGCAGGGTATACGCAGCACTTGCCTTTAAAGGTAAGCACGCCCGTTTCGGAAACGGCAAGCGGCACTTCCGCAAAATCGTTCACCACGCTGCGCAGCGTAAAATCGGAATATTTCTTCGCCGCGGGGGCTTCCTGCTTCGGCTGATTGAGCGAACGGAAAAACACGTTCATGCCGCTCTTCGGCAAAAATACGTTCGTCATGAAAATCGTAGCGCACAGTACGCACGCCGCGGCAAATTCAAACGCGACGAACCGGCCCGCAAACCCGCCTTTTTTACGCGCGCCCGCTTCGTACGCGCCGTTTTCCGTATTTTCGCCGCGGTTGTCGTTGCCGATGGTTACCGTAGAAAACGCGGAATAATACGGCTCGGCGGCGCCTTGCGCCGCAAACGAAGCGCCTGCCGCCGTTTCCGAAGCAGCGCTTTCCGCCGCGCCGGAAAAATCGGAAGAATACGCGGGATAAGCGGCGTCCGCGTTTTTATACGCCTCTTTATAAGCTTCGGCGCCCTCCTGCGGCGCGGTCGCGCCCGCCGCCCTGTCGTTCACCTTAGAGATGAGTTTTTCTTTGAGATCGCCCTTGTTTTTGCGGAACTTTCTGCGCTTTTCCGTAACGGACACGGTGGAAACGGGAATTTCCAGCATTTCGGCGTACTCGATTTCTTCGTTCATACCATCAACCTCCTTTTGAAGCCATCAGACGTGTTTTTCGCGGTATTGCCACCATCGTTTTTCCGTGGCTCGTATGCTATTTTATGAACGCGGAAATAAAAAAAGAACGGGCGCAACGCAAAAATTTACGCCGAACCCGCATTTTCCGGAACATATTTTATTTTTTTCGCATATATTCGCGCTTTTCCGACAAGTTTTTCTCTTTCCGCCGCCGAGGCGGAAATCTGTTTTATCGTTTATTTCTTCTTTTTGCCGCCGCCGAACAACATCAGCACGTACCACAAAAACCGCAGAAAATACACCAGCGACGTAGCCAGCGCCGCAACGTACGTCATCGCCGCCGCCTTTAAAACTTTCGAAGCGCCGTACAATTCCTCTTCGTCGATAATCCCCTCTTCCACCAGCATCGCTTTCGCCCGCCGCGAAGCGTCCAGCTCCACGGGCAGCGTTACCAGCGCAAACGCCGTGGAAAGCCCGTATGCCACTACGCCGGCAATCGCTATGTTGAAACCTATCCCCGGCGCCACGGAAACCACCAGAAATTCCAGAATAATCCCCAGAATCACCAGCGGCACGGCAAGAAACGATCCGATGTTTGCCAGCGGCACCAGCGCCGTGCGGATTTTATACGGCGTGTAACCGCTCTTTTTTTGCATCACGTGCCCGATTTCATGCGCGGCTACGGCTACCGAAGCCACGGAATTATCGCCGTACGTGCTCTCCGATAAATTCACCAGTTTTTTCGAAGGATTATAATGGTCGGTTAAATTGCCGCTCACCTTTTCCACGGTAATATCGTCTACGTCGTTCGCGCGGAGCAGCCGCACCGCCGTATCGTATCCCGTCATCTTCGAACTCGATTCCACGCTTCTGAAAGCGCTGTAAGTAGAATTCACTTTCATGCTTGCCCACCCCGCGAACAACGCGCAAAGCAGCAGCAATCCCAGAAATATATAATACATCATTTTGCTTTTTTTCTCCCGGAGCCTTTTCGCCCCCGTTTTAACCTTTGTAGATATATCATATCATATTTTTTTTGATTTATCAATCTTTATACCCGAATTTTAGCAAAGAAAATCGGCAAGACGCATATTTTTTGTCGTTTTACGCTAAAATGCCGCCTGAAAAAACTTGCGTCGCGAAAATACCGCCAAAACGCACTTTCGCCGTGAAAAGCGTGAATTATTTTCATTTCTACGGCTCTTTCGGCAATCTTCGACTTTTTTCGCGTAAAAATGTTAATTTTTTTCATTTTTTTGCGCAATCAACCACAAAAAAACTTTTTAAAAAAACTTCGAAAAAATATTTTACTTTTTTTTATTTATGTTGTAGAATATACTCGTAAACAGCGAGAGCAAGTGAAGCGGCGATGAACCGAACGAAAGCCTTGGCGGTTTACATGAAATTACTCATCATTTTCCCCCTTATCATAAGGTAACGTCCTTCGGCGCAAGTCGAAGGGCGTTATCTTTTATTCCGGTTTTAAATAATAATTTTGAAAGGCTTCCCTTTTTCGGGGAAGTGAGTGAATAGAATGGGCGGTGCGGTTGGTTTCGTACCGCCCGTTATACCTGAAAACTCTTCACGCGGGGTTAGGTATCACGCCCACGCAGTTATAATAAATTTCTACAATGCTTAGTGCTTTTAATTTCATAACGACGACCGCCAAAAACATTATTTGATAAAGCAATTATAACAAAAACGAGATAATCTTACTCTCCGCTTGCAAGCACGATTTCAACGCTCGTTATTTCCGCGAACGTTGACGGATCGAACGCAATTTTGTGTGTTTCGTGTTTGCCGTTGACGATCGATGAACTTCCGTATTCCGTATCGCTTCCGTCGTAGCGATAAATCGTTGCAAATTTCTGCGTTTCTTTGTCCAGCGTTTGATATTGTTATCATTGCTAATGAGATATATTTGTTCTTTGTTGTCATATTTTTCTCTCCTTATCCTTTTCTAATTACTAAATGAATAGGAGACCTTGGAACGAACCCTTCATATGTCCCATATTCATTTTGTTTCCCTGCAAAAAATCCACAATATAAAATTTTATCATTATCTATGTCATAATAGTATAATACGAACGGAGTTACGCCTCTCGCTGTACCTGCCATTTGCGTCTCTATGCCACAAGTACTTAGAAAGATTTTATCATCAAAAACCTGTATCCCGGAAATCCAAGGTTGATGTGTCCTAATTTTACCCTTTTCATCCCATATATGATTGATATAACTTGAAACTTGACTTCTTTGTTCAATAAAATTTATATCTATAACAATTTTGTTTTCATCATAAATTATTGTATATTCATCGACAGTTAATGTTTTACCTCTAAAAATATACTCTTTTATAGTATTCTGACTTACTGCAGATTCATCTTCCTCTGTTCCATATATATTTTCAAAGTAATATCCTTCGTATTCAATAGGAATTTCACTCATTTTTTCATATAGCCACTTATGTTCATTTGCAAAACAACCTTTTGAACATCCAACAGATGATAAACATAAAATTGTTAAAGTAAATATTGATATAATATTCTGTATTTTTCTCATTAAAAACTCCTTCCTCCATTTGTATATCCTACTATTCCTCCTACTGCCGCATAATGTCCTGTTGAATAACCATTTTCCGTATCGCCCCTAAAATTTTGATAACAATATACACTTGATAATCCAATTTCACAATGGGTTATTGTTACTCGTTGCTCAAATAATTCTATCGTTCTTTTTCTATTTAATTTTAACTTGTCCGTTTCAACGCGTCCGCTTTGTGTTTTTGTTCTCCCTATGGAATATAAATCTCTCCCTTATTCAACAAAACATACAAACTCACATTGATTATCTGACCGCTTTGGACTTCGTTTTATTTTAATTTACCTTTTGCAACACTCTCTGTTGCAGGCAGCAAACAAGCATACAACGCAAACGAGCGACAATAAGCACAAAAGCAATTTTTTCATAGTTTAAAACCTCCTGTTTTTCAATTTTTTAAAACGGTTGATAAGTAGAAATATTTCCGTTTATATCGCTATATTAGTTAAAAAGTAACAAAAAAGCGCAAGGAAAAAGTTCTTTCTCTGCGCTTTTAAACTAAATGTAATTCATAGGCGGTTACCTCCCGTCGAGAGTTTTTGGTTTTAATAATTTATTGGTTTTGTTCTGCCTCTTTACCTTGTTCTTGATGTTTCGGTATCTCTATACGAGTACTGTTGTATGTATTATAGCACAAAAATCTATATTTTTCAAGCTTTAACGCGCTATGCTATGTAAAACATATAAAAATCATCTCTTTATTCTGTTTTGAAGCATTTTGTCGTCACTTTTTCAGGTAGTTTATCACTCTTTTTCTGTTTAATTTTAACTTGTCCTTTTCAGCGCATCCGCTTTTTGTTTTTGTTCTCCCTATGGAACATAAACCTTCCCTTTTTCGGGGAAGCCTTTCCTGTTTTTTCGCGCCGTTTTATTTCTTTTCCTGTTCGTTCGCCGCGTTCCCCGCGCCGCCGTCCGTTTTTTTCGCGCCGTCATCTTCCGTCAGCGCGGCTTTCAATTCTTGCGCAACCTCTTTCGTAACGGGCATCGTTTCGTCTTTCATATACTTCACGATTTCGCGATGGAAGCCGATCATCATAAACATCCCGCCGACGGCAAACAGCGGAAAGCCCACGAAAAACGCCCAGAATTTTTCCGGTCTGTTCTCGCCTTTAAACGCCTGCGCGAAATCCACCGCGCCGATAACGATGAATACGATGCCTACGGCAAGCAGAATCAACCCCGCCGTTTTCATAGCTTTTTTGAATTTTTCATGATTGTTGTTCATTTCCTGTATCTCCTTTCACCTATATTTCCGCAGCTTCGGCGGCTTTCGCCGCGTTCGCTTCCGCGTCTTTTCCGCGCTGGTAACGCACCAGCAAATACGATATGGCGGCGCCCGTAATAAACAGCGCCACGCCCAGCCACAAATCTTTCCACGCGATTCCGTTTGCAGCCCACGTTTTATATACGGCAAAAATTTCCACGTTGCAGAACATGGCGATAATCGATCCGAGCGAAAGCCCCACGATTATGGAATACGCCGTATGCCGCGCCTTCCGAAACGCCCGCGTCAGCGCGCCGGAAGAAAAGAAAATGCCGATTAAAAACCCGATGCCCAGCGCCGCGTACGTTAAAAATATCATCGGATTTGCTTTCCAGTAGGTAACGTGCACGCTTTCCACCAGCGGCGTGAAATACCCGATGCTCATTAAAATCGCGCTTGCGGAAAGCCCCGGCACCACCTGCGTAAGCCCCACTACCGCGCCCACGGGCAAACACAAAACAATGCGCCACCACACGGAAAGATCTTTGCCCGCGCCGCCCGAAAACACTACGGAACAAATCGCCGCCGCCACGGGAATACATACGCCGGCAATAAACAATGCCACGCGCCCGCCCGTGCGCTTCGCGCCTTTCAGTTCGTCTTTTACGGCGGGGAACGCGCCGCACATCAGCCCGGCAAATCCGCCCACGATGGCGAACGGTATGTATTCCAGCGCTTTCTGCACGGTGAAAAATCCCACGGCGAGCCCGATGACGATGCCGATGGCAATGGGCAGCAAAAAGAAAAAGCAACGTTTAAACTGCCGGAACAGATTTGAAACGGCGTATAAAAACGCGTCGTACAATTTGAATATAATCGCCACCGTAGAACCGCTGATGCCGGGAACGATTACGGCAAGCCCGACGAAAAATCCAAGCAGCGCGCTTTTGCACCACGTTTTTTTATTGTATTTTATCAACGCTTTCCGCAAATCTTCCTGCATACAAAATTCCTTTACAGAATTTATTTACACATTCTGTACATTGATTATACAAAACGCGCGCGATTTTGTCAAGGCGAAAAGCGCAATATTTTTCCGCAGTTGAAAAAGTTTACAAAAAAAATTACATCCGGCCGCGTTTTTTTGGCTGTTTTACCGTGATTTTATGTGTATTTCGGGCTGTTTTTTGCGTGATTTTCGCCGAAAAAACGCGTTTTTCGAGCTTATTTTGCACGTTTTTACGCCGAAATTATAGTAAAATACAAGAAAAAAGAGGGTGAAACAATATGAATTTTATCAAAAAAATGTGCGTTTTGCGGCAAATCCGCCCCGGTTTTTCGGGCGACGGCAAACAGGCGGGCGGCGTGGTGAAAGCGGAACAATACGGCAAAAATCTTTCCGTGGAAGTTTCCGTCATCGGGTTTGCGCCTCTTGCCGCGGGCGAATATTACGCCCTGATCGCCGACGCGAAAGAGCGCACGGAATTGCTGCCGCTGCGCGGAAAAAGCCTGTTCAATTTACTATCGGAGCTGGATATTTCCGAAGGGTTCTGCGCGGTGATCTGTCTTGTGAAAAACGGCGTTACGCCGCTTGCGTACGGCGTAAGCGGCAACCGCGAATACGATTTCGACCGATTGATTTCCGCCGCGGGCGAGAAAGAAAACGGCGACTTCCGCATTGCCGCGGCGGACGCAAACTTCCGCGCGGAAGAATACGACGAACAGGACGACGAACAGGACGATAAAAGCGGCTACAACGACGAAAGCATTGCGGAAAGCGATTATTTTAAAACGGAGGCACACGATGAACGCGGAACGACTTTTAAACGTGATGAAAATGCGCGCGCTGCAGCTGAGAATGCGGCAGAAAGCGGGCAGGCGGGGCAAGCGGCTGCAACAGATGAAAATGCTGAAAACGTACGCAAGCCGCTTAACGAAAACGGCGACGACTACTACCGCTCGGTGAAAGACGAGATTGACGAGCTGTTTAAAACGCACGAGAAAGACGATACATTGAAAGAGGCGTTCCCCTGTTCGGAATGGGTAAAAATAAAAGAGCCCGACAAGGCGGAATACCTTGTGGGCGTGATTTACGAAGAAGCGGCGCCGCTTTATATCTGCTATGCCTTCCCTGCGGCGGACAAAGACGACCCGCCCGAAGATATTGCGGAAACGTGCGCGTTTGTTCCCCTTTCGCCGTTTATCGGCGCGAAGGGATGCTTTGTGATTTTTCAGAGCACCGCCACGGGCGAATGCGTAAAACTGAAAGAGGCGTAAAAACGAGCGCCGCGCGGAGCGATTTTCGCTCCGCGCGGCAGTTTTTTATGAAAGTTTTATTTTACCATTCTTCGATTTCGTGCTTATCGTTATAGTGCCGATAATTGCCGCTTGCAGAATGTAAATTTTTAATTTTCGTCTACGTAATAGAACGTATCGTCGGAACGGCGCTTTACTTTTTTAAAATTGCCGATGGTTTCGTTCACCGTTTCCACAAAAGCGAACGTATCCGGATACTTTTTGATGATATTTTCAAAATCCACAATCTGATGCCGGCTGACCACGCAAATGATGACGTCGCGTTCCGTGTTGCTGTACACGCCCGTGCCGATCATCTTTGTGGCGCTGTGTTTGAGTTTTTCCACGATTTCCTTATCGATTTCTTCCGCGTGCCGCGTGATAATCAGAAATTTATACGCCGACTTCACGCCCTGCAGACTGCGGTTTGCCATAAACGACGAGATGAAACTGTACAGAACGCACATGCACACGGGCTTGTAATTGCGGATTACGGCGCCCGTTTCCGGGTTGATATCGGTATACACGAAATACGAAGAAATCGCCACGACGGCGTTCAGCGCGAACAGTACCCATACGAAGTTCAGGTTAGGAACCTTTTTATTGACAAATTTGGAAATGACGTCGGTACCGCCCGTGGAGCCGTTGCGACGGAACGCCATTCCGTACGCAAAGCCGCTGATGACGCCCGAAATAAGCACGGGATAGATGGTATCGGCGCCCCTGGCATCGTAACGGAAACTGCCGAGCGCGTTGGTTTTGCTGAGCAGTAGATATACGCCCGAATAAATGACGCAGTACGCGCCCGTTTTCAGCGCGAAATCTTTTTCCACGAGAAAGTATGCCAGCATGCAAAGCGGCATATTGATAATCAGCGACATATAGGCGAGATTCATTCTTCCGCCCGTAAGATAATCGATCATCGTAGCCACGCCGTTCAAGCCGGACGGCGCGAATTTATTCTGCACTACGAACAAATCGTAATTGAGCGCCATTAAAACAGCCATTGCCGCAATGACGGCGTAATCGGCAATTTTTGCCTTGCCTGCGCGTTTTTCCATCGACATTTTTTATTTTCTCCTGCAGTATAAGCCCGTTTCCGCCGCGCGGACGGGCGGTTGATTGAATTTATTTCGCCTCTTCGTCCTGCCGGCGGCGGAAGTTGCCCGATACCCCCGCCACTTCGGTGTAGTATACGAACGTATCCGGATATTTTTTGAGTATGTTTAAAAATTCGGGTATCTGCCGCAGGTTCACCACGGAAAAAATCACCGCGCTGTCGCTTTCCGTAAACATGCCCTTGCTTTCCACCACCGTGGCGCCGTGTTTTAAATTGTACAGAATTTCGCCGCGGATTTCTTCGGGGTGTTTGGTTACGATTTTAAATTCCACCGCGTTGCGCGAATCTTTCATGAACGCCGCCGCCACGCGTTCGTACACGAACATCTGCACCACCGAAAGCAGAATACTGTCCAACTGACGATACACTGCGTAGGAAATGAAAATGATGGCGTAAGAGATGACGGCGATTACCCTTTCCACGTTTAAGTACGGGCGGCTTTTCTGCACCATGCACGCCACGATGTCCACCCCGCCCGTAGACATGCCGATGCGAAGCAGCATGCCCATTCTGGCGCCCAGAATGATGCCCGAAAAGATGGCGGGAAGAAATCTGTCCGTTTCCGTATGATACTGATAAAAGCCGATTTTTCTGAGAATAATCAGAAACAGCGAATTTAAGACGGTGAACGCCAGCGTGCCGATAACGTACCGTTTTTTCAGCACAAACAGCGCGGCGATAAGAAGCGGCGCGTTGAGCATAAGCATATACCAGCCCGCGTTGAGCCCCGTGATTTTTTGCAGCATCGTGGCGACGCCGTCCATGCCCGCGGGCGCAAATTCGGCGGGATACACGAACACGTGAAAGCCGAGGGCGGACATGATTGCCGCCAGCAGCACCGTAGCCGCGTCCAGAAAAACGCCCTTCGTTTTTTTGCCGTCCGGGCGGAACTGTTTTGCGCCCGACGATTTGTCGCCGTCCGTCCGGTTCTGTTCGCCGACGGCGTTTTTTTCGTTTTCAGCCGACATATTTTTTCACTGCTCCCGTCCGTTCTCCCGCCTTGCGGGGAGAACGCGTTTATCATTATACGACTTTTCCGTGCGAATGTCAATAGCTTTTAAATACAGCCGCGAAATTTTTCCGCCGCGAAAAGCGCCGCCGCGGTTCCCGTCCGTTATTTGTAAAAAGAGAGCGGAACGGAAAAAATTCCGTTCCGCCGTCGGGGCGTTTTATGTTCTGCCCGTTTTTCAGTTTTTCCAGCGTGCGCGGGAATTTACCGCTCTTGCCCGCCGTTACGGCGTAATAATCGTCCGGTTCGTGTTCGTACGTTACGGCAAGCGTGTACGCGCTCATGCCGTCTTTATCGGCGAAAAGTTCGCGCACGCACTGCGCGCCGAGCGCGTCGGCGGAAGGTATGTGTACGTCGTCCTGCACAAACTCGGAAAAACGGTATTCGTTCCAGGACAGGTACGGGATTTTTCCTTCCGGAAGCACCTGAAGTTCGCCGTATTCGTTGACGGAATAATCCTTTCCCTCTTCGTAGACGGTTTGCAGATCGAAACTGCGGACGGAAACGATTTTTTTGACGGGATAAGCCAGTCGCTTCGGGCGGATTTCGCCAAGCGCGTTTTTTAAAATAAACGCGGTTTCGGCATACACCGTGTTGCCTTTCCACAGCGGCGACAGCCATTTTTGTAAATCGTATACCGTTACGTCGGCATTGTTCATAATCTTTCTCCCTGCATGCACGCGCCTTGTTTATTGTGTGCGTCGTTGCGTTTTTTTGAGTCGGTTTTGCTTCCCGGCGCGCGGACGGGCGCGACGATATTATTATAATGCGGAACAAGGCGTTTGTCAATAGGAACAAACGCGACGCATTTAATTTTTCAGAGGCGAACAGCGAAAAATTAAGCGCAACAAAATTTGCCGCGTCGTACTCTTTTCTTCCGGAAATCCGTTTGCCCGTGAAAAATGATAGCCGAATCCATAGATTTTGTTCTTACCGCGGCAATATCCGCCGTCCTCTTCATTTTTCGCGGTTTTCTTTTACAATAAAAAACCCGGCGCGCGTAAATACGCGCGCCGCAACTCTCCCGTAGTTTTAACCGCCCTCTTTCAACCGTCGCGAAAAATTTACTGCCCGCGGCTGAAATTATTAAACGCGGTTTCTATCGCACCGCTCACGATTTTGCTCACCCTGTCGGTAATCGATTCGGGACTTTCCCGCATATCGTTTCTGATCCACTCCAGCAGCACGCCCACAAACGCGTACTTATAAAAATCGGCGATGTATTTCTTGTTCTCGTCCCGCACGGTATAATTTTTCGCCTTTTCATCCACCACGTTTTTCAAAAGAGGATACACCAGACGATACAAATACTGTTCCAGAAGTTCCAGCGAAACGGAACGATAAATATTCTCGATAAAAGTCTTATCCTCTTTCGCCAGATAAAACACCGCCAGAAACCCCTCCTGCCAGGTAGCGTACGTGCGGTTTTCTTTCAGCACCTTTTCGGTATCTTCTATGCACGTCCACTCCACAAGATCGTAAATATCCTGAAAATGGTAATAAAACGTCTGGCGGTTAATGCCGCAGTCGTCCGCAATATCCTGCACCGTGATTTTATTCAGTTTCTTTTCGCAAAGCAACTTTTTCAAAGACGCGGAAATCGCCCGCTTGGTAATATCGCTCATGATTTTCAGCCCTGTGCGCCGCCGGAGTTTCCCGCGGCGCCGCCCCCGTTCAATATTCAACGCCGTAAGTATACCATTTTTTTTATAAAAAGTCAAGCGCCCGAAGAGCCGTCTTGTTTCCCGTTTTTTTCGCTTGTCCTCCGCCGCCCCGCGGCTCCCGTACATGCCGCGCCCCGCGCGAATACGTAAAAAACGGCAAAACGAACCTGTCCGCCCGACGAACCATCGCAATAAATCGTACTTATTTCGTATTCTTCCGTCGGAATCGATTGACATTTCGCGCCGTTTCGTATAAGATAATATTCGTATGAGATTCTACAAAGTTTCCGCCATAGCCGCGGCAACTTTTTCGGGGGAAAGAATTTTACGGGGAAGAATATGGTTAAAAAAACAACGAAAAAATTTTTATTAAGTCTGTTATGCGTCTTTCTCGCGCTGCTCACCGTCGTCATCGGCTACGCGGCGTACGTGCTCCTTTCCTATTATCGGCTGGAAGATTATATCGCTCTTCCCGTGTCGGCGGCGCGGGCGGACGCCGAGGAAAGCGGAAAAGCGGACGTTCCCTGCCGCGTTACGGCGCTGAAAACGGAAACCTCCTACACGGCAACCACGTTCAATATCGGGTTCGGCGCGTATACGCCCGATTTCACGTTTTTTATGGACGGCGGCAAGCAATCGCGCGCGGCAAGCAAAGAAAGCGTGGAAACGCACGTAAACTCCGCTTTGAATACCGTCAAAGAATTCAACCCTGATTTCGCGCTGTTTCAGGAAGTGGATACTTCCTCCACGCGCAGTTACCACGTTAACGAAAAAGAAACGGCGCAAAACGCTTTTTCGGAATACGCAAGCGTTTTTGCCGTCAATTATCATTCGGCATATCTGATGTATCCGCTTCACGAACCGCACGGAAAGTCTAACAGCGGCATTCTTACGTTCTCGAAAAACGGCTTTTCGTCGGCGCTCCGCCGTTCTTTGCCGATTGCGGACGATATGAAAAAACTGCTCGATCTCGACCGCTGCTATTCGGTATCGCGCATACCCACGGAAAACGGAAAAGAATTTCTTTTGTATAACGTGCACACGTCCGCCTACGGCGGATCGGACGAAATCCGCGCGGCGCAGATGACCATGCTGTTTTCCGACATGCAGGCGGAATACGCAAACGGCAACTACTGCGTGGCGGGCGGAGATTTCAATCACGATTTCACGGGAACGTCCATCAAAGATATCAACGGCGAAGAGGGAGAAACGGCGTTCGGCTGGGCGCAGCCCTTCCCCGCGGAACTGCTTCCCGCAAACGTGCACCGCGCCACCGATTACACCAACAAACGGCAGCTGCCCACCTGCCGCAACTGCGACGTGCCCTACAAAGAAGGCAACTATACTTTAATCGTAGACGGCTTTTTATTTACGTCCAACGTGCGCGTGGAGTATATCGAAAACGTACAGAAAAACTTTGCCGATTCCGATCACAACCCCGTCGTCATGAAATTTTCTCTGATTGCATAATCTTCCCTTGCTTTCCCCTTTTTTGCATTTTCACTCCAAGAGAAAATGCGAAAAAACTACGATAGCGGGAATCCTTATCGCGTTGTCGTAAAGGCAGGCGCAGCAAGTAGAGCGGCGAGCATAAGCGAGCCGAAAGAGAACATATCCGAAATACAAGCCTTATATTGCGCCTTATATTGCGCCGCCATAAAAAATACAAGCCTTCCCGCTATGGGAAGGCTTTTTCGTTTTCCGTTCTCTCAATACAATTCGTCCGGCGCCGTCGCCGCGTCGCGCGCTTCCGCCGCCCGCTTCGAAAAACGGCACCCGCAGTAATTCTGGCGGTACAGCCCGAACTGCTTCGAAAGCTCCGTGCTCCTTAAATACCCGCCTTTTTTCTTAAAATCGGAAGGCAGAAATTTCACGCCGTACTTTTCTTCCGCTTCCAGCCCCAATTCGTTCAGCCACGCCGCGTTTTTGTACGGACTCACCGAAAGCGTGCTCGCAAAATAATCGAATTTTTCCTCCGCCGCCCGCTCCGCCGTTTTAAAAAGGCGCAATTTATAGCACTCGTAGCAGCGCGCGCCGCCCTCTTTGCAATTTTCTCTGCCGCGCGCGATTTTTTCGAACGCCCCGCAATCGTAATCGCAATCGATAAACTCCGCCCAGCCTGTTTCGCGCAAAAAACGAATCTGTTCCGCTTTCCTCTTTTCGTACTCTTCTTTCTCGTCGATGTTCGGGTTATAATAAAACACCGTAACGCTTAAAAAATCCTTTAAAATTTCCAGACACGCCGAAGAACACGGCGCGCAGCAGCTGTGCAGAAGCAGCCTTGCCCGCGCGGCGCCCGTCTCTTCTTCCGCCTTCCTTTTTTCCAGTTCCCGCCGCATCACGGCGTCGTAATTCACCGCATTTTTTACCTTTTCGCTCATACCGATTCCCTATATAAAACGCCGCGGCTTCCCCGCGCGAAAAAATCACGCGGAAAAACCGCAACTTCCGTATCTCTATCCGTTCCGTTTTTGCCGGCACCCCTTCGTCGCGCCCGGATGAACAACGTCCATTCCTTCCTCCCGAAGTATTTTTCAAATCGTCCGAAACGTTTTTACTTACAACCCGAGTTCCGATCTCGTTTTCGTGGAAAGCCACCCGCAGGCAACCGCGCCGGGGCCCACGTGCGCGCCGATGGAAGGTCCCATAATGTAAATTTCCGGCTTGATTCCCGTGGCTTCCTCCACGCGCTTCGCCATCTCTTCCGCCGCTTCCTCGTTATCGGTATGTACCACCACGATTCTCTTCTTCTCGTCGGGCGGAGCGATCGTCATCTTTTCCAGCGTGTACGTATAAACGCGCTTCATGCCCTTCACCTTGTCTATCGTTTTCAGCTTGCCGTCGTGGTCGAACGTTAAAATCGGCTTCACGCCCAGCATCGAACCGAACACCGCCGCCGTCGCCGAAACTCTGCCGCCGCGTTGCAGATAGAAAAGGTCGGTGGGGATAATCGTGCAAAGAATACGATTCCGCGCGTCCGTCAGATACTCGTACGTTTCCTGCATCGTCTTGCCCTCGTCGCGCATGTCGCACGCCAGTGTAACCAGCATTCCCTGCAGAATCGTGGCGCCGAGCGGGTCTACGGAAACCATATTGAAATCGGGATATTCCTTTTTCACTTCTTCCGCCGCCTGCTTCGCCACCTGCGTGGTGCGCGCCAGCCCCGAAGAAATGGAAAAATGCAGAACGTCTTTCACGCCCGCCTTCGCCATGGCGGTAAAATGCGACACGTGCGCTTCGTAATTGAGCATCGCCGTGCGCGGCATGTATTTATTCCGTACTTTATTATAAAAATCCACGTACTGCGAATATTCCGAAAAATTATCGAGGTATTCTTCTATTTTGCCGTCCTTTTCAAACGAAAACGAAAGCGGCGCAAACCATATATCTCTTTTTTTCCGGTAATCCTCGTACAAATCCGCCGTAGAATCCGTGGAAACTTCAAACAAACGCATTGTTTTTCTCCTTTTTTTCTCCTTTGTACGGAAAAATACCCCGCAAAAGGCATTTATCATAATAAAACATTACAAATAGATTATACCATACATTTTCGGCGTTGTCAATATTTTCACCCGCGTTTCCCGCGATATTTTTTCCGTCCCGCGGGTGCGTCGCGCACAGCCGCCTACGCCGAGCGGCGTTCCTTCCCTTGCGCTCTCTTCGATTATAACATATTTTTTCCTCTGTAGCAAGCCTTTTTTCCAAAAATTGCCCGCATAAAATGCGAACAAATGTTTGACTTTTCTTTTGCCGCGTGCTATAATAACGGCAGAAACACAAGGAAGCGAAAAATCGATGATCGAAGAAGAACGGCTGAAAATTTTAACGGAAGGCGCGAAGTACGACGTTTCGTGTTCCTCTTCCGGCTCGCGGCGGAAAAACGAACCCGGCGGCTTAGGCAACGCCGCGTTCGGCGGTATATGCCATTCGTTCGCGGCGGACGGCAGATGCATCTCTCTTCTGAAAATTTTAATGTCCAACGATTGCGTTTTCGATTGCAGGTACTGCCCCAACCGCCGCAATGCCGACGTAAAACGCGCCACGCTTACGCCCGAAGAAATCTGCGAACTCACCGTCGGATTCTACCGCCGCAATTATATCGAGGGCTTGTTCCTGTCGTCGGCGGTGTATAAAAGCCCCGATTACACCATGGAACTGCTGATTCAAACGGCGGAACTGCTGCGCAATAAATACCGCTTCAATGGGTATATTCATCTCAAAGGCATCCCGAAAGCCGATCCGCTGCTGGTGGAAAAGGCGGCGCTTCTGGCAGACAGAATGAGTTATAATTTAGAGCTGCCGGGCGAAGAGAGTTTAAAAAGACTCGCCCCGCAGAAAACAAAAAAATCGCTGCTTCTGCCCATGGGGCAGCTGGCGCAAGGGAAAAAGGCGTTTGCTTCCGGGCGGCGGCTGATCGGGGCACAGCAAAACGAAAAGCCCCGTCTGCTTACGGTTTCGGGGCTGCAGAACGCGCAAAGCGAAACGGCGGCAACGGTATTCCGCGCGGCAAAGCGCCCCTTGTACCTGCCCGCGGGGCAAACCACGCAGATGATCGTAGGCGCCTCGCCCGAACGCGACGGCAAAATTCTGCGACTTTCGGGCGCCCTGTACCGCAAGTTTTCGCTGCGGCGAGTGTATTTTTCCGCCTATCTTCCCGTGGTGAACGATCCGTCTCTTCCGTCCGTCGGCGAAAAGCTTCTGCGCGAACATCGGCTGTATCAGGCGGACTGGCTGATGCGCTACTACGGTTTCGCGCCCGAAGAAATCGCGGACGAAGACGAAAATCTGCCCGTGGAATACGATCCGAAATGCGCGTGGGCGCTACGCCACCCGGAAAATTTCCCCGTGGAAGTCAACCGTGCCGATCTTGCCTCGCTCCTCCGCGTTCCGGGCATCGGCGTGCGCTCGGCAAACAAAATCATTGCGGCGCGGCGGCATACAAAACTCACGTACGAAGATCTGAAAAAAATGCGCGTGGTATTAAAGCGCGCGCGGCATTTTATTACGGCTTGCGGAAAATTCTACGGCGAAGAAAAGGAAGAACGCGTCAAAGCCCTGCTTTCCGCGGCGGACGTATCGGATAGCGCCACACAGCTTTCCATGTTCTCCGCCGACGCGCTTATCGACGCCCCGCCCGCCGCGCTGCTTTCGGGCGGCAACGCCGCCGCAATGCCCGGATTCACGGGCGCGCGCACCGATCTTCCCCCGGACGAAACGCAGAAAAAATTGCAGTTATCCACACCGGAAATCCGTCGCTCGGTACTCACGGGCGAATTGTAACCCGTCCGCAAAGACAGCTCGGCGGCTTGTTCCTTGCAAAGCAGGGAGATGAGGGGGCAGTTTCAAAAAGCAAATTGCGATTCGACGGCGCAAGATAAGGAGTTTCAAAAAAATGTTTCGTACGATATTCATTACAGACGGCAGCGAAGCCGCGTTCTACGCCGCGGTTTTCCGCGCGTGGCAATGCCCGTCGGCACATATCGATTCGGCAAAAAACTTTCAGCCGCTCATCACCGACGAAATCAAAACCGTATCGCAAACGGAAGAAGAAACGGAGGAACAGGCACGGCGGGTAAAGTCGGCGCTATTGCAAATCGATGCGCGCGCCGTTTCCGAAATCCGCCATATCCTTGCAAGCGGAAATATTCAGAAAGAACAAATCGCGTATCTGTATCTGAAAGAAATTTTTCGTTACCGCGCCCCCGCGCGCGATAAAACGTATCTCGGCTGCGTACGCGCCGCCACGGACGTGCTGCACGCCATCGGCAAAGAAATCGAACATTTAAAAGGGTTTATCCGCTTCCGCGAAACCGCGGCGGGCGTATATTATGCCGCTTGCGCCCCGGATAACGATATTCTGCCGCAGCTTGCCCGCCACTTTATCGGCAGACTTGCCTGCCCGTTTATCCTGCACGATATCTCCCGCGCCTACGCGCTTTGTTACAACGGCGCCTCGGTGGCAAAAATCGAAGCGGCGGAAGCCGACGTTCCTCTTTCCGCTTCCGAAGAAGAATTTGCCGCGCTGTGGGCAAGCTATTACCGGAACGTAGCCATCCGCGCCCGCACGAATCCGAAGCTGCAGGATCGGCTCATGCCCCGCAGATACCGCAAATTCATGCCGGAAACATAAGGCCGGTACCCCGCGCCGCCTCCCTTTATCACCGCTTTCGATTTTCCGAAAATGTTCCGGATGATGCAAAAACGCACCCACGTTTTCAAGGTGCGTTTTTTGTTTGGTTTTGCTTTATTTACATTCTCTCGCCGACGAACAAACAGAAGAACGACCGGGAAAACCCCGGTCGCTCTTTTACGAACTCGCAGTTTTACGCTGTTTGATTTCATATTTTTGAAATCCCCCGGGCGTATCTGACACTTGTAGTGAATTTCAAAAGGCTCCGCGCCCTTTTTTACGGTTTATTTTCCGCTCAGTGCGTCAGGAAGAACATCGCGAGGAACAGCGCGGTAATCACCCACGTGCCCGCCTTCACTTCTTTTACGCGTCCCGTAAACGTCTTGATGACTACGTACGAAATCAGGCCGAACGCAATACCGAACGAAATATTATACGTAAACGGCATCATCGCCATCGTCAGAAACGCCGGCACCGCCACGGAAACGTCCGACCAGTCGACGTCTTTTACGCTGCCGATCATCAGAATGCCCACATAGATGAGCGCCGCGCCGTAAGCGTACGCGGGAATCAGTTTCGCAAGCGGTGCCAGGAACAGCGCCAGAACAAACATACCAGCGGTAACCAGCGAAGTCATTCCCGATTTACCGCCCGCGGCAACGCCCGCGGAAGATTCCACAAACGTGGTTACGGTGGAAGTACCCAGCGCCGCGCCCGTGCAGGTGGCAATCGCGTCGGCAAGCATGGCTTTGTTCATATTCGGCACTTCAAGTTCGCCGTTTCCGTTATCCACAAGCAGGTTGCCGCCGCGGCAGGCGCCGTACAGCGTACCCATCGTATCGAACATGTCCACCATGCAGAACGCCAGCGCCGTGGTAATAAACAGCATTACAAGTCCGCCCACGGAGTGGTTTTCACCCGCAAGATACGCCGAAAAATCGAACCCTTCGGTGAACACTTTGCCGAACGTTTCTTTGGCAAACGAAGCAAACGGCTTGAACGGGTTCAGAGAAAGCGTTTCCGAAAATCCCGCGTAGAAATCTTTCACCGTGAAGCCGAGCAGATAGTAAAGCACCGTGCCGCCCAGAATTCCGTACAGAATCCCGCCCTTTATTTTCTTCTGCGAGAATATCGCAATCAGAAGCAGCGAAATCACCGCCACAATCAGCGGCATCACGTCCGCCCATTTCGCCCCGCCGAACAGGTTGAACGAAGCCAGCGTTACGCCTGTGGAAGAATCGGGAATCACCAGTTTCGCGTCCTGCAAACCGAGAAACGCGATAAACAAGCCGATGCCGGCGGGAATCGCTTTCTTCACTGCGGGAGGAATCGCTTCGAATACGATTTTGCGCAGTCCCGTTACCGTAAGCAAGATGAAAACAATGCCGTCAAGCAAGACGAATACCAGCGCGTTCGCATAAGAAAATCCCAGCGTGAAACACACCGTGTATACGAAAAACGCGTTCAATCCCATGCCGGGCGCCTGCGCCAGAGGCAAATTTGCAAGCAGCCCGATTAAAATCGTGCCCACAATCGCCGAAAGCGCCGTGGTAACGTACATCGCGTCAAACGAAACGCCGTTCAGCGCGGAGAACATTCCCGAATTGACGATAAGAATATACGCCATCGCGAGGAAGGTGGTCAGTCCCGCCACCGCCTCGGTTTTCAGCGAAGATCCCTTCGCTACGTAGCCGAATTTCTTATCGAGAAACGGCTTTTTTGTTTGTGCTTCGTTGTTTTCCATTTTTTCTCCTTTGTACAAAAAATTTTTTTCCGGCTCCCCCGGAAAGGGAAGCCGTTATTGCTTTATTTCTCCTCGCCGTCGTCCGAAGTTTCGGTTTCCTCGCCGTCGTCTGCGGGTTCGAACGTAGCTTCTTCGCCCGTTTCTTCCGCGTCGTCGGCTACGGCGTTGCGCTCCTCTTCGGGCAATTCGGTTTCTTCGGGTTCGGCAACTTCCGCGTCGTCCTCGCGCTCCGTTACGTCCACCGTAGCCACAAGCGAATCTTTCACGTTCATCACGCGTACGCCCCGGGAAGCTCTGCCGATCCTCGAAATGCTGTCCGCATGCATACGGATGATGGTTCCGGCGGTGGTGATAATCATAATATCGTTCTCGTCCGTTACCTGCTTCATCGCCACAAGCTCGCCCGTCTTTTCGTTGAACGTGCCCGCCTTGATTCCCTTGCCGGCTCTGCCCTGAACGCGGTAATCATCCACGTTCGTGCGTTTTCCGTATCCTTTCGCCGTCAGCGTAAGAATATCGTAATTCTCATCCACCACCAGCATATCCACCAGCTCGTCGTTCTCTCCGAGGCGCATCGCGCGTACGCCCGCCGCGGTTCTGCCCATCGCGCGGATGTTGCTTTCGTGGAAGCGGATGCACTTGCCCGAACGGCTGGCAATCAAAAGTTCGTTGTCGCCCGTGGTGAACTGCACGGAAATAATTTCGTCGCCCTCGTTCAGTTTCACCGCAATCTTACCGTTCTTCATGATGCGCGAATATTCGTCCGTCGTCGTCTTTTTAATCAGCCCTTTCTTGGTGGCGATTACGATATACCCGTTGCCGTCCTCTTTCTTCGGCAGCACGGCGGCAATCTTTTCGCCCTGATCCAGCCCCACAACGTTCACCACGGCTCTGCCGCGCGAAGTGCGGTTTGCTTCGGGAATCATATACCCCTTGATGGAATACACCTTGCCGAGCGACGTGAACAGCAGAATATCGTCGTGCGTGCACGCGATGAACATCTTTTCCACGTAGTCCTCGTCCTTGGGCTTATGCGCCGTAATTCCCATACCGCCGCGGTGCTGCGCCTTGTATTCCGTTACGGGCAACCGCTTGATATAGCCGGAATGCGTCAGCGAAATCACCACGTCCTCTCTGTCGATTAAATCTTCGTCCTCTATCGAACCGAAGTCCACCGAAATTTCCGTCTTTCGCGGCGAAGGGTAGCGATTCTTGATGTCCGTGAGGTCGTTTCTGATAATCGCCATCACGCGGCTTTCGTTGGCTAATATATCCTTTAAATCGAGAATCGTGGCTTCCAGCTGCGCCAGTTCTTCTTTCAGCTTCTCCACTTCGAGGGAAGTTAAACGCTGCAAACGCATTTCCAGAATCGCGTTCGCCTGCTTTTCGTCCAGTTCGAACGTTGCCGTCAGGCGTTCCACCGCCACGTTTTTATCCGCCGATTCCTTGATGACTTTAATCACTTCGTCGATATTCGCAAGCGCCAGCACAAGTCCTTCCACGATATGCGCGCGCTCTTCCGTTTTGTTGAGTTCGAAGCGCGTGCGGCGGGTGATGACTTCTTTCTGATGCGCCAGATAATATTGCAGAATTTCGCGCAGATTCAGCGTTTTCGGCTCGGTGCCGTTTTCCACAAGCGCCAGCATAATCAAGCCGTCCGAAACCTGCAGATTCGTCTTTTTATACAGCGTGTTCAAAACCACTTGCGCGTTCGCGTCTTTCTTCACTTCGATCACGATGCGCATACCCGTTCTGTCCGATTCTTCGCGGATATCGGAAATGCCTTCCAAACGCTTGTCGCGCACCATATCCGCAATCGTCTTGATTAAAACGGCTTTGTTCACCTGATACGGGATTTCCGTTACCACGATGCGCTGGCGGGCATTGCCGCCCGTGCCGTATTCTTCGATTTCGCATTTCGAACGGATGATGATTTTGCCCTGCCCCGTCTGGTACGCTTTTTTGATGCCGCTTCTGCCCATAATCACGCCGCCCGTAGGAAAGTCGGGCGCCGGGATATATTCCATCAGCTCGTCCACCGTAATATCGGGGTTGTCGATCATCGCGATGGTGCCGTCGATTACTTCGGCAAGATTGTGCGGCGGAATGTTGGTAGCCATACCCACGGCGATACCGTCCGAACCGTTTACAAGCAGGTTGGGAAAGCGCGAAGGAAGCACAACGGGTTCTTCTTCGCTGCCGTCGAAGTTGGGAATGAAATCCACCGTTTCTTTATCGAGATCTTTCAGCATTTCCGCGGCAAGCTTGGTAAGGCGCGCTTCGGTGTAACGCATAGCCGCGGCGGGGTCGCCGTCCACGCTTCCGAAGTTGCCGTGCCCGTCCACCAGCGGGAAATTGATGGTGAAATCCTGCGCGAGGCGCACCAGCGCGTCGTACACCGAGGAATCGCCGTGCGGGTGGAATTTACCCATACAGTCGCCCACGATACGCGCGCACTTTCTGAAAGCCTTGTCGTTATACAAGCCCATTTCGTGCATCGAATACAGAATTCTTCTGTGCACGGGCTTGAGACCGTCTCGCACGTCGGGAATGGCGCGCGATTTGTTTACCGCCATCGCGTAGGCGATGAACGAACGTTTCAGTTCGTCGTCCACCTCCATATCGATGATTTTCGTCATTTCGAGAGTCTTTTTAAACTCTTCGGTCAATTCGGGACTCGTTTCTCTTTTAGCCATTTCTTTTTATCTCTCCTGTACCCTTAAATATCGAGATCGGTTACCAGCGACGCGTTCTCTTCGATGAACTTTCTGCGAAGTTCGGGGCTTTCGCCCATCAGCATGGCAAACATCTTGTCCGCTTCCGCCGCGTCCTCCATGGTAACGCGCACCAGCGTACGGCTGGAAGGATCCATCGTCGTCGTCCACAGCTGCTCCGTGCTCATTTCGCCGAGACCTTTATAACGCTGATATTCCACTTTCGAAGTCGCCTGCGCGTCAAACGCCACCTTTTCTTCTTCGGAATAGAGGTACGAATCCTTGCCCTTGTAAGTTGCCTTGTAAAGAGGCGGCAGCGCCGAATATACATGCCCGTGTTCGATTAAGGGGCGCATATAACGGAACAGGAACGTATACAAAAGAATACGGATGTGCGCGCCGTCCACATCGGCATCGGTCATCGAGATAATGCGGTCGTAACGGAGCTTGCTCTCGTCGAAATCGTCCAGTATGCCGCAGCCGAACGCCGTAATCATCGCCTTGATTTCCTCGTTTTCGAGAACGCGGTTGAGCCGCACCTTTTCCACGTTTAAAATCTTGCCGCGAAGGGGCAGAATCGCCTGAAATCTTCTGTCGCGCCCCTGTTTCGCCGTGCCGCCGGCGGAATCGCCCTCTACGATATAAATTTCGCAGAGTTCCGAACGTCTGTCGGAGCAATCGGCAAGCTTTCCGGGCAGCGTGGAGTTTTCCAGCACGCCCTTTCTGCGCGTCAGATCGCGAGCCGCACGCGCCGCGTCGCGCGCTTTCTGCGCCGTTAAGCAACGCATTACCAGTTCTTTCGCGGCGCTCGGATTCTCTTCCATAAACGCGCTTAAATGCTCGGTAACGCACTGGCTTACAAACGAACGGATGAACGAATTGTTCAGTTTGTCTTTCGTCTGCGATTCGAACTGCGCGTTTACGAGTTTTACGGAAACCACCGCCGTGATGCCTTCGCGCACGTCCTCGCCGGAAAGCTTGTCCGATTCTTTCATCAGCCCGGCTTTCTTGCCGTAATCGTTGATTACTTTGGTCAGCGCAAGGCGCAAGCCCTCTACGTGCGTGCCGCCGTCGATGGTATTTACGTTATTCGCGTACGAATAAATCACTTCGTTGTACGATTCGTTGTACTGAATCGCCACTTCGCACATCGTATCGCCGTCCGCCTCTTCGAAATACAAGGGCTGCGGGAACAACAGCTGTTCGCGGGAAGCGTTCAGATCTTCCACGAACGAACGGATGCCGCCTTCGTAGCAGAACGAATCTTTCTTTTCCTGCCCCGCGCGCTTATCTTCCAGCGTAATGCGAAGCCCCTTGTTCAGATACGCCAGCTCGCGCAGACGGATTTTCAGCGTGTCGTACACAAAATCGGTGGTTTCGAAAATTTCTTTATCGGGAAGAAAAGTTACTTTCGTACCCGTTTCCTCGGTATCGCCCACCACCTGCACGCTGCGCTGCGGCACGCCGCGGTTGTACACCTGCTTGTAAATGTGCCCGTTCTGATATACTTCCGCTTCCAGCCATTCCGAAAGCGCGTTCACCGCCTTTACGCCTACGCCGTGCAAGCCGCTCGATACCTTATACCCGGAATCCCCGCCGAACTTGCCGCCCGCGTTCACTTTGGTGAATACTACTTCCAGCGTGGAAATTCCCTCTTTCGGGTGAATCTCCACGGGGATGCCGCGCCCGTTGTCGCGCACGGTGCAGCTGCCGTCGGAATTGATGGTTACTTCGATGTGCGTGCAGTATCCCGCCAGCGCCTCGTCGATAGAGTTATCCACAACCTCGTGCACAAGGTGGTGCAGCCCTTTCGAATCGGTGGAGGAAATATACATGCCGGGGCGTTTTCTGATGTGTTCCAAGCCGTCGAGAACCTGTATTTGTTCCGCGCCGTACTCGTTTTCTACTTTTTCCGCCATTGTCGTTTGTTTCTCCTTGTCATTGTTTTCTCTTTGATGTTTTGCTTGGTTACAATATCGCCGGCTTGCGCGCTCGTATGCGTGTGCGCGCGTCGAATATTATATGCCGACAATTTAATTATAGCATATCCTCCGGAAAAAGTACAGCGATTTTCCGCAATAAATCCGATTTGCGGAAAAATTTTTCTTTTTACGAAAAAAGCATAGAGCGCCGCTTTACCGCGCATAATTTTTGTATGAAGTATCAACGCGACGGGGCTTCGCATTGCCCATCCTGCAACGGAAAAATGCAAATTTTAAAATCGTACTACTGCCCGGACTGCGGCGACAGGATATGCGAGGCGTGCGCAAAGAAAAACGGCGGACTCTGCCGCCGCTGTTATTCGCCGCTCTGCCGTTTGAGTTAAGGCAAAACTTCCGCTTCTTCAAAGGCTGCTCAAAAATTCGTCGAGCAGTCTTTTTTGCTTTTCGTTCAAAGCGTCGGTTGTTCGTCCGGCAACGTTTTTCTCCGATTGTTCTTCGGCAAAAAACTCGGCAAGCGAGATATTCAGCCCCGCGCAGATATAGCCGAGGTATTCCACCGTGGGACTTTTTAAGCCTTGTTCGAGTTGGTAGATATACGTAGGCGAAACGCCCGCGCGGTTTGCAAGCGCGTTCTGCGTAATATTTTCTTTTTCTCTGAGCCTTCTTATCTTCTCCCCGATTTCTCGTTTTTCCATCGATTTCTTCCTTCGCTTTCATTTTTTCGCACTATGGTATTATTTTATACAAAAAAAGCAAAAAAAGATTAAACGAAAGTATTGACATATTTATACTATTGTATTATAATATACTTAATTAAAGTGCGATAAGCACTAAAACGGAGGATAATACCATGGAGCAAAACAAACTTAACGCAATTATGTTACAGTACAAAGACGCAATTCCCGACGAACAGGTTTTAAATTTTAAAAACCTGCTGCAAAGCGCACCGGACGACGTTTACGATAACCTGCTCTGCGTTCCCACAAAAAGCACCACTACAACGCTTTTGCTTTCGATCTTTTTAGGCGGTTTAGGGGCAGACAGATTTTATTTAGGCGACACGGGATTAGGCATATGCAAACTGTTATTCGGTTGGCTCACTTTCGGCATCTGGCCGCTCGTTGATATTTTTTGTTCTTATAAACGGGCAAAACGCAAGAACTTTGTCCGCTTAACAAACGCCCTTGCCGGCGTTGCATACTGAAATACTCATCTCTGTTCCACGAAAAACGGGAGCAACCGTTAAGGATGCTCCCGTTTTTCGCAACTCTGTTTCAAAAAAATTTCACTCAAAAATTTCCTGCGCCAGCGAAATCACTTCAAGCGGCGTTTTACATTCGAAAAGCCGCGCCTTATATGCCGCCGCGCCACGCTTCCCGCGCAGATAAAACGCGCACATTTTCCGCATAAATACCGTGGCGAACCGCTCGCCGTATAATTTTTCCGTTTCTTCCGTCTGCCGCTTCACCGTTTGGGATAGCGGCTTTCTTTTTTCGCCGGAAAAATCGCAGAAAATCTGCGGATCGTACAGCGCGGCGCGCGCGATTTCCACGCCGTCCGCGCCCGTTTTTTCCATCATCGTTTCCGCGTCCCGTACGGAAAAAATCCCTCCGTTTGCAATCACGGGCACTTTCACGGCGTTTTTCACCGCCGCAATCGCCGCATAATCCGGCTCGCCGGAATACATTTCGTCGCGCGTTCTGCCGTGCACGGTAATCGCCTGCGCCCCCGCGCCTTCCATTCGTTTGCAGAACTCTTCCGCCACGATTTTTCCGCGGTTTACGCCGATGCGGCACTTCACCGTTACGATTTTTCCGCTTTTCACCGTTTCCGCAACGATTTTTTCCGCCAGCGACGGATTTTCCAAAAGAGCGCTCCCCTCGCCGTTTTTGAAAATTTTCGGCACGGGGCAACCCATATTGATGTCGACTCCCTCAAACGCCGCGACATCTACCATCGTTGCACTTTCGGCAAGTACTTCCGGTTCGTGTCCGAAAAGTTGGCAAAAGCACGGTGTGTCGTTAGGTTTGCGGTAAAGCATTGTCTGCGTCAGCTGGTTGCCCATCACCAATGCTTTGGCACTTACCATCTCCGTCACGGTCAGCGCAACGCCGTACTTTTTAAAATAGTAATTGCTCGGATTGAGGATTTGTTCCCGTTTTAACAGCCTTGCGATCTGGCTTGGCCCTTTTCCGGAAGCACAAAGCAGGAAGATCTTCTGCACTACATCAGCTG
>ERZ779876.86-NODE-86-length-118786-cov-5.149135_pt1 | contig 118786 bp, 105 predicted proteins | sample MGYA00511068_ERZ779876 | MGnify/ENA primary metagenome ERZ779876 (study PRJEB29588, sample SAMEA1970858) | human gut metagenome | biome: human gut; feature: human-associated habitat; material: faeces | place: Denmark | collected 2008/2010 ...
CTGAAAGAGATTCATAAACGGGAGATGCGACTGGTACTGGACTTGGTAGTAAACCATACCAGCGACGAGCATCCTTGGTTCGAGGAAGCCCGTAAATCCAGACATAATCCCTATTATAATTATTACCATTGGTGGCCGGCCGAGAAAGGTGAGCCTCCCTTGCGCCTCAGCTATTTCGACGAGGAAGGCAACGCTTGGATGTATAACAAGTCAACCGACTCGTATTACCTGCATTATTTCTCCCGGAAACAACCCGACTTAAATTGGGAGAACCCGGAGGTACGCCAAGAGATTTTCGATATGATGCGCTTCTGGTTCGATAAAGGGATAGACGGTTTTCGCATGGATTCTATCTCTCTTATCGCCAAAGATCCCTCATTCCCTCTCATAGATTCCAAGAAATATCCGGATATCTTTTCTTTCTATGCCAAAGAGCCTCGCCTACACCTCTATCTTCACGAGATGAATCGGCAGGTATTAAGCAAATACGATTGTATGAGTGTTGGAGAAGGTTCGGCCGTGATGGTAGATGATGTCGCTAAATTTGTCGATCCGGCCCGGGAAGAGTTGAATATGCTTTATCATTTCGACGCCGCCCGTATCCGGAATACAACCCTACCGGACAATCCGGAATCCGGTATAGACTATAGCTTGATCGCCCTAAAGAAGATGTTTACGGAATGGGATAAGGCGGTAGATAAGGGTTGGCCCTCGATCTACTTGGGTAATCATGACCAGCCCCGTATGGTCAGTCGCTTTGGTAGCGATAAGGATGAGTTCAGGGCCTTGTCCGCTAAGATGCTTATTACTTTTCTGCTTACGATGAGAGGAACGCCTTATTGGTTCGCCGGGGACGAGATAGGTATGCGTAACATTCGGTTCGACCGTATCGAGGATTATAACGATATCGATACGATCAACCGCTATAAGAAAGCGAAAGCAGAGGGTAAAGATCCGCAGGCGGTATTGGACGAACAGAAAGAGACCGGACGAGACAACGCCCGCACTCCTTTCCAATGGGATCGCTCGCCGGAAACGGGATTTACGGCAGGAACCCCTTGGTTAAAGGTAAATCCGGATTATACTTGGATAAACGTAGCGGACGAAGAAAAAGATCCGACCTCCATACTTAATTATTTTAAGAAAGTAGTCAGTTTCCGTAAGGAGAATCCGAGTTTGATTTATGGCAGTTATCATTTGCTGGATGCGGAGAATCCCCAATCCTATACCTTTTTACGCAAGACTGGGGCCGACACTTATCTGATTATGCTCAATTTCTCCCCCAAGGCGGCAATCTCCACTCCGGGGATAGATATGAGTAACGCACACGTCCTATTGGACAATTACGGGGACCGAAGTCATATGGCGCCTCAAAAAGATATCACGCTCCGTCCTTTCGAAGCGATTGTCTTTCAATTGAACCATCCCGTCTATGAATCCTTCATAGATTCGCTAGATCTTTTGGAATGATTCGTTAAAAAGAGATACAAAGCGCAACCAAAGACTTTTCGGATGTGTTTAAATACAAAGCATCAGAACTTTTAAATAAAATATAAAACTATTCGTTATGGGATTTATTTGGTCTATTATCATCGGTATCGTTGCCGGCTATCTGGCTGGTAAGATTATGCGTGGAGGAGGTTTCGGGGTCATTGTTAATTTGATCCTAGGTATTATTGGAGGTGTATTGGGTGGCTGGGTATTCAGCTTACTAGGCATATCGGCCGGTGGTATCTTAGGAAGCTTGATAACCTCTACGGTCGGAGCTATTTTGTTATTATGGATCGGCTCGCTATTCAACAAATCCAAAGAGGTTTAAGAAGGCGTGCTCAATTATCAAATCATATATTACATGGCAACAAGATCTCACGAAACTTTAGTTACGGCATAATATAATGTAAAAGGCAGTCCTTGCCGGACTGCCTTTTTATTTAGATCGTTTCCACTTTTTCTTTAGGTAAAACCCATTTCAATACCAGATAACCGCAAAGACCGGATATAAACGATCCCGTGAATACACCCAGCTTCGCCTGATTCAAGAGATCGGCACCCGCCGCCGTACTGCCGTCAAAGGAAAGATTCGCTATAAACAAAGCGACCGTGAAACCGATTCCTCCCAACATGGATACTCCAAATAAATTACGCTTGCTCATGCCTGTAGGCATGGAGGCAAATGGCGTACACGCGAACAAGTAAGAGAAAGAGAATATACCTAATGTCTTTCCTACAAATAGGCCCACGAACACTGCCAACGGAACATTAACTAATGTCTGGGGTTGGATATCCCCGAATGTCACACCGGCATTCACGAAAGCGAATAAAGGAAGTATCACATAGTTTACCAAAGGATGCAACTTATCAGCGATGGTCTGCAACGGACTGATCGTTTTATCCGCCAACGTATGGATGTTATTCAATACCTGAATTTGTGTAGGCGTAAGCACTTCCGCTTTACGGGACTGACGAACCTCGGTATAGTCCAGCATATTCAAATACCCGGTCATATCACACGTGAAATCATCTAGCTTAACAACCGGACGGGCAGGAACCGTAAAGGCGATCAACACGCCGGCGATTGTCGGATGGATTCCTGACTCCAGAAATAGCAACCAAACGATAAAGCCACCGATATAGAAAAACAATCGGTTGTGTACCCGGAACTTTCCTCCCACATACAACAAAGCGAGGACTATCAGGGATATCAACAAAGGCTCGAAAGCGATATGCCCGCTATAAAACAGGGCGATAATTATGATACCTCCAATATCATCCACCACAGCCAAGGCGGTCAAGAAGATACGCATGCTCAACGGCACCCGCTTCCCCAACAAGCCCAATACGGCCAAGGCGAAAGCGATATCCGTAGCCATCGGAATAGCCGCCCCGTTTACCTCGGGAGGCGTATTACATACTAACATATAAAATAAGACCGGCACGATCATTCCACCACAGGCGGCGATAATAGGCAATAGCGCCTTCCGCACGGAACTCAACTCACCGATCAATACCTCTTGCTTGATCTCCAGACCGATCACGAAAAAGAAAACCGCCATAAGGGCGTCGTTCACGAAAGCCAGCATAGACATAGTCTCGCCATGATGCGCAAAGAAGTTAAACTGCCCGGCTTGCAGATCGATTGGAAAAGCTAATAACTGGTGATACCTATCTGCCCAAGGCGAATTGGCCAAGACCATAGCAACGATGGTAGCGGCAAACAATAAAAGACTAGCGTTCGGCTTCTGTATAGCGAAGCGACGCAACGGTTTAAGGATAACATTAATCGTACGGTCCATAAATAATAAGTTAGATGAAGGTCTTCAACAATTGATCGTACTATGACTATTCCCTTTCCCTCCCAAGAGGGAAACGGGATATCATCTTGAAATACCTTCAAGTGTTTTTTCTATTAATTGACAGCTTTGGCTTTTCCTGCTTGCTCCAGGTTATAAGCGCTGCGTGTGAGTTTCTCTACCCAGATGACAAAGATACCAGTTAAAATTAAATTAAACACAATAGTTAACACAGAAATTATCAACATAGGGCCACCTAATCCATATCCCAAGGCTATGAAAATAACGCCGGCTCCTACCTCTCCACGGGTAAACATACCGATAGACAGCGCCAAACGCTCCCGTTTCATCCGGTCACGGTAGAAAAACAAAGGAAATAGTTTACCGATATTGGATAAGAATGAGACGATTACGACGTGTAAAGCGATCATTGACCATGACATCATCGGCTGGGAACCTGTCACCGTAGTTACTTCCGCCGCTTGCTGAGCGAAATCCACGCCCATAAACACCGGCATGCTCACTCCGACAAGGAACATAAAGAGATAAGAGATAAAATCGGACACTTGATGCTCGATCTTGGTATCGATATGCTTATGCCGCATGATCATACCTACGACAAACGCAGGTAAAAGTACCTCGATATGGATGCTAGCCTCCTCCCCGTACATATGTTTCGATACCAGATAAATCACTTGCGTGATACCAAACGTCACGACAGCATAGAACAAGATGGCTTTCCAGTCTTGACGTACATTATAATATCCCATTTTCTTCCAACCCAGAATCAAGAGCAATACCACAACCAGAATAATGACTCCCAATTGCCAGCGCAAGCCGATCATCATGATTTGCAACGGGATCATCAACAGGATCGTATCCAAGTCGTCGAAGATCGCCAATACCTGTACCTTCTTATACACCCAAGAGGCTTTTAGCCCGGCGGCGGCCAACATCGTAAACAAGATACCCGCCGAGGTAGGCGCGGCGAACCGGCTTAGCAACAGGTTCTCCTTCCAAGCGTCCCAACTTCCCCATAAATCGCCCGGAAGCAAGACAAACATATAATATAAAGCCACGAATATCCACGGAAACGCAGCCGTAGCCATCGCTATGAAATAATCTTCGGTATAAGACCTCCACCGGGTCTTATCAATCTCGAACTCACGCCCCACATTAATCATGATAAACGCAAGGCAAATAAACAAAAATGTATTAGAGATCGTCTTTACCAGCGAATACTGTTCCCCCACCATAGCGGGAAGCATTTGCGACACGACCAAACCCAACACTAGAAAAAAAGAGAATAAAAGAACTTTTTTCATTCAGATAAAACTATATTAATATTTACACAATAAAATGCAGGGGCAGGGTTCCTCATGAGCCTTGTCTCTACAAAAAACAATTGAAAATTGAATTAGTTGATCGCTTGCTACTCTTTTAGATAAGCGGTCTCAACCTTTAACAAGCGATTCTTGAGGCGTTCGGCCTCCCCTTTACGGATACGAAGCGTCATCTCGCAATCCATCTCGAACTTCTGTGAGATGATAGCGGGGTTATCCTCTTTTACGATACGCATGATCCCGTTCAGGTATGGGTATTCGAAAACGACCGTGATGTCCTCGTCTACCGTACGTTCCTCGATCTCTGCGGCGGCGATAGCCTCGGCGGCGGCCGTGCGATAAGCGACGATCAGCCCGCTGGTTCCTAACTCGATTCCACCAAAGTAACGTACTACGACAATCAATAAATCGGTCAGCTCATTCGAGTTGATCTGTCCGAGGATCGGTTTCCCGGCCGTGGAAGAAGGCTCCCCGTCATCGTTGGCCCGGAACGTCTGCCGCTCTGGACCTAACATATACGCCCAGCATACATGGCGGGCATCATAATATTGTTTACGGTATTTCTCCAGTTGCTCCTTCACCTCTTCTACCGTACGCACGGGGATAGCATACGAGATAAAGCGGCTGCGCTTCTCGGTATAATATCCCTCGGCTACTTGCTTGATGGTCTTGTAACTGTCGTCTGCCATAAATCAATCCGGTATTTTAGTGTTAGACACTTCCTCCCGGTACGCCCGGAAATCTTTCATGATCTCTTCGATCTCCTCGATGAAATAAGGATCTTTCACCTTATTCCTCACCTCCTCATAATAGGTCTCTATGGCAGCCAACGCACATACGTCCTGCCCTCTCAGCACGAAGTAAGGTTCCTCCTTCTCCACGCACTGCTTGATCATTTGTATAGGATTCTTCATTTTTTCTTATTTGCTATATCTAACTCTTCTTTCAAGAACGGAGCCGTAAACCCGACGCCACTCTTTGCTAAAGCTTCCGGAGTTCCGGTAAAAAGGACATTGCCTCCACGACGACCGCCCTCGGGACCCATATCGATCAAGTAATCGGCGCTCTTGATAACATCGAGGTTATGTTCGATAACGATGATCGTGTTGCCTTTATCCACCAACTTGTTCAATACCCCCAGCAAGACCCGGATATCCTCGAAGTGCAGACCGGTGGTAGGTTCATCCAATACATAAAGCGTCTTTCCCGTATCCCGCTTCGCCAGCTCGGTAGCCAGCTTGACACGTTGGCTCTCGCCACCGGATAAGGTAGTAGAGGGTTGCCCCAACTTGATATATCCCAGACCTACATCTTGCAGGACCTTGATCTTGGATAAGATCGTCGGGATATTCTCGAAGAACTCCACTGCCATATTAATCGTCATATCCAAGATATCCGCAATTGATTTCCCACGAAAACGAACCTCTAGGGTTTCCCGGTTATATCGCTTGCCGTGACAATCCTCGCAAGGCACCAGCACGTCCGGTAGGAAATTCATCTCGATCGTCTTATAGCCATTTCCCTTACAGGTCTCGCACCGTCCGCCCGATACGTTAAAAGAGAAACGTCCCGGTTTATACCCTCTCACCTTCGATTCCGGAAGTTCCACGAACAGATTCCGGATATCCGAGAATACCCCCGTATAGGTAGCCGGGTTGCTCCGGGGGGAACGACCGATCGGAGATTGATCCACATTCACGATCTTATCTACATGCTCGATTCCCTCGATGACGTCGTATGCCAAGGGGTCTTCCAGCGAGTGATAGAAATGCTGGCTCAAGATCGGTTGCAGCGTGCGATTTATCAAGGTAGACTTTCCGCTACCCGACACACCCGTGACGCAAATAAGCGTACCCAAGGGAAAAGACACGTCCACATGCTTCAGGTTATTGCCACTGGCTCCCTTGATCGTAATAAACTGCCCGTTGCCTTTCCGACGCTCGGCAGGAACGGCTATCTCCGTGTTTCCATTCAGATAGGAAGAGGTCAAGGTATCTACACGCAACATCTCCTTGGGCGTTCCCTCAAAGACGACCTCACCACCCAGACGGCCCGCTTTAGGCCCCATATCCACCACGTAATCGGCACTCAGCATCATATCCTTATCATGCTCCACGACGATCACGGAGTTTCCCGTATCACGCAATTGTTTCAGGGAATTAATCAAACGGACGTTGTCCCGTTGGTGTAAACCGATACTCGGCTCATCCAATATATAAAGTACGTTCACCAATTGACTTCCGATCTGGGTAGCCAAACGGATACGCTGGCTCTCACCGCCAGACAAGGTAGCGGAACCCCGGTTCATGGAAAGATAATCCAATCCCACATCCAGCAAGAAGCGCAGGCGGGAGCGTATCTCCTTCAATATCTCCGTAGCGATCCGAAGCTGTTTCGGGTCCAGCTTCTCCTCGATACCCTCCAGCCACTCGTATAATTCCGAGATATCCATGGCCGACAACTCGGCGATATTCTTTCCCGCTATCCGGTAGCTCAACGCCTCCTTATTCAATCGCCAGCCGTTACATTCCGGACAAGTGGCCATCTTGATGAATTGTCCCGCCCATTTCTGCGCCGAGGCGGATGCCTCGCTCTCCTGTTGCATCAAGATATACTTGGCGACTCCCTCATACGACAAAAAATAGTTAGACGATCCTAACGAGTCATTCTTGATCTGCAACCGCTCGTCCGTACCGTTCATGATCTCGTCCATCGCCTCCTCGGGAATATCCCGTATAGGCGTCTTGATCGTCACGCCATGCTTTTGGCAAAGCGCCTCAATCTGCCAGAATATCAACGAATTCTTATATTTACCCAAAGCGACGATGCCACCGCTATATATACTTAAGGATGGATCGGGAACGATCTTGTCCATATCCAACAAATTGACCTGTCCTAAGCCTTTACATTTCGGACACGCTCCTTGAGGGGAGTTGAACGAGAAATTATGCGGAGCCGGCTCACTGTAAGACAATCCGGTCACCGGGTCCATCAAACGACGACTATAATGGCGAACCTCGTTAGTCTCGGCATCCAGTATCAGCACAAGGCCATCGCCTTGCTTCATGGCGATCTTCAAGCTCTCTTTCAAACGACGCTCGTCTGCCTCGGAGACAATCATCTTATCGATCACCACCTCGATGCTGTGCATCTTATAACGATCCAGCTTCATCCCATGGAAGATCTCTTTCAACTCGCCATCGACACGGACGTTCAGATATCCTTTTTTACGTATCTGCTCGAAAAGTTCCTTATAGTGCCCCTTACGATTACGGACCAACGGAGCCAAGAGATACGTTTTTTTCCCGTTGTACTCATCCAAGATCAGCCGTAAGACTTGATCCTCGGTATATTTCACCATCTTCTCCCCGCTCAAATAGGAATAGGCCTCTCCCGCCCTAGCGTAAAGCAAACGGAAAAAGTCATAGATCTCGGTAGTCGTACCGACGGTGGAACGAGGATTCTTATTGGTTGTCTTTTGCTCAATGGAGATAACCGGACTCAGACCCGTTATCTTATCCACATCGGGTCTCTCCATATTCCCTAAGAAATTCCGGGCGTAAGCCGAGAATGTCTCCACATACCGCCTTTGTCCCTCAGCGAAAATCGTATCGAACGCCAATGATGACTTGCCGCTACCACTCATGCCGGTAATCACCGTCAACTTATTCCTCGGAATCTCTACATCTATATTCTTCAGATTATGAACACGTGCGCCAAGTATGGATATGCGCCCGCCTTCCAATGCCTGCTTATCTTTTATCATCTTTTACCTATCTGGTTTTAGGGGCCGTAAAGATACGAAAAAAACAGAAGCCAATCAAACTTTCCAGCAAATCATAGTGTAATCTCCGCCACTTCCTCCAGCCTGTTTGTTCCCTACGGGAAGACCTCGCAGTATCCACTGTAGGAACTAGAGTTTCTATTTATCCTTCACCTCTGGCTGGGGAGAAGGAGCCTGCATGTTCTCATAAAACCTTTTTTTCTCCTCGTTACTTTTTTGGACAAGGCTTGTCACATATACCGTAAATATTGGAAACATCATCATGCCCAAAGCAGCCAATACGACCGAAAGGACTCGCCCCGTAACCGTAATAGCGGATATGTTAGAGCCAACCGTTGTCACATCCATAAACGCCCACCATAGAGCGTCCCCATAATTAGCCACCAACGGGTTCACCTTGTGCTCCAAGACAAAAAATATAAGACTTGAGAAATAAACCGTGGCCAGCAACATCGTCAAGTAAGAGACAAACAAGCCCGACGCCTTATTGTACGACAACCATCCCACCACGATCGCCAACGCATACCCACCCCGTACCAAAGGAACGAAACGTAAGAAATAACTAAGCTCGGGTGAGGTGATAATATGATAATATTCTATTATATTTTGGTAAGGGATCGCTACGAGCAAGAAAATAAAGTGCGTTCGCAAATAACGTAATTTATCTTTCGACAGGAAAAATTCCAAAACAAAATCGAAAAGAAAAAACAAACAGATCCATAATTGAATCTTCTTATAAGAAGTTTGCGTGTAAAAGGGAATATTCTTAAATGTATCGATGGAGATACTGATAACCAAGAACAGCGACAACAATAGTATAATGATATGTAACACACCATATACTCCCTTCTTTCTCAATGCGAAATCAAATACGGCCATTTTCATAAGCGTTACTATTTATTTAATTATAATCCTTTTCATTTTGGTTTATGACAACAAACCTCATATACCATTTGTTTAAACAGCGAAATGTGTTAATTAACCAAGTTTTACGTAGCAAAAACAAAACATCTTCTTTGATTCGCTGTTATAAACTCAGACTTAAACGAGAGAAGTAATTCTCATTTTTAAAACATAAATCTATGGCAAATATCAACAAGACAGTAAAGCTAGGTGTGTTTACCCTAGCAATCATGAACGTGACGGCAGTAGTATCTTTACGCGGACTGCCAGCAGAAGCCGTATACGGACTAAGTTCGGCTTTCTATTACTTATTCGCGGCAATCGTATTCTTAATCCCGACCTCTTTGGTGGCAGCGGAATTAGCGGCAATGTTCCAAGACAAACAAGGTGGTGTATTCCGTTGGGTAGGTGAGGCCTATGGAAAACGTCTAGGCTTTCTGGCTATCTGGGTTCAATGGATTGAAAGTACGATCTGGTATCCGACAGTATTAACTTTTGGAGCCGTATCCATCGCCTTCATCGGTATGGATCATCCCGAAGATATGCTGCTGGCGAATAACAAATACTACACATTAGCGATCGTGTTAATTATTTATTGGCTGGCTACATTTATCTCACTAAAGGGATTGAGTTGGGTTGGAAAAGTAGCGAAAATCGGAGGTATGGTAGGTACTATCATACCAGCGGCGTTACTCATCATTTTAGGTATCGTATACCTAGCGACTGGCGGGCATTCCAATATGGATTTCCACAGTAACTTCTTCCCCGACTTCAGTAAATTCGACAACTTAGTCTTAGCCGCAAGTATCTTCCTTTTTTACGCAGGTATGGAAATGGGCGGTATTCACGTGAAAGACGTTGACAATCCTTCTAAAAACTATCCGAAAGCTGTATTTATCGGTGCCTTGATCACCGTTGTAATCTTCGTACTAGGAACTTTTGCGTTGGGTATTATTATCCCAGAGAAAGACATCAATCTTACGCAAAGTTTATTAGTGGGATTCGACAATTACTTCAAGTACATTCATGCCTCATGGTTATCCCCAATTATCGCTATCGCTTTGGCATTTGGCGTATTAGCAGGAGTATTGACATGGGTCGCTGGTCCTTCCAAAGGTATATTCGCAGTTGGTAAAGCAGGTTATCTGCCCCCGTTCTTCCAGAAGACCAATAAGATCGGCGTACAGAAAAACATCCTTTATATCCAAGGAGCGGCTGTTACACTTCTTAGCTTATTATTCGTGGTAATGCCATCCGTACAAAGCTTTTATCAGATCTTATCACAGCTTACGGTGATCTTATATTTAATAATGTATATGTTGATGTTCTCCGGAGCGATCGCATTACGTTATAAGATGAAAAAGGCAGGTCGTCCTTTCCGTATCGGAAAAGGTGGCAATGGCTTGATGTGGTTGATCGGAGGTTTAGGATTCTGTGGTTCCTTATTAGCGTTCGTATTAAGTTTCATTCCTCCTAGCCAGATTTCTACAGGAAATAATACGGTTTGGTTCGCCGTTCTCTTCATCGGTGTAATTGTTGTCGTTGCGGCACCGTTTATTATCTATGCGTCTAAGAAAGCATCTTGGGTAGATCCGAACACTGAATTCGAACCGTTCCATTGGGAAGTAAAAAATGACGTATCCGAGACGAATACGACAAAAGCATAACACACATTCATCTCGATAATAACCTAGTCCGGGCTGCGAAAATATTGTAGCTCGGACTTTTTCGTAAAAATAGCACAGAATATTTACGTTTTATTATGTGTATTATAAAAATGTAATTATCTTTGCGATAGTATTCATAAAATAAAATATCAAAAGAACTATGGCACGTACAGTAGATTATTCAAAAAAGGCAGAGAAAATCAAAGAGCAAGTAGATGAATTAGTACAAGAATTAATGGCTGCTAAATCGGCTCCGGTAGTTTCCAAAAGAAGTTTAAAAGTAGCTGACATCAATTTCGAGAACGAGGATGTTAATACATTAATGCAAATACAAGCTCGCCTCGCTCGCGTTATCTTGGAGAAGAGCAAATAAGAAAAAACTCTGCTAAGGTTTTAATAAAAGTGCCTTTCCCGTCTTTAAGGATGTTTCGGAAAAGGCACTTTATTTTTTAGGTCTCGTGCGAACTTTCAAAGAAAAAGCTTATCTTTGAAAACCTAATCAATAACATGTATGGAACTAACACTCCCAACGAAAGTTAATGTGACACATCCCATCATGCTAGACACGAAGATATTAGTCGTGATCGGAGCGAACGGTGCGGGAAAAAGCTCTTTTGGCAGAGATTTATTGGAGAGATATGCGGGTCAAGCGAAAAGAATATCCGGTATACATGCCTTATTCATCAGCGATGACGAATCTAAATTATCGGCCTCCAATGAATTCGCACGTTTACAGTCTATGATCAAAGAACGACTGTTCATGCCACGTATTTCTGAATACGAGAAACTGATTTTGCAACTCCAGAGCGAGGAGTTCGAGGCGGCAGTCAATTTCAAGGAAGCCTGCAAGACTAATAACGAAGTAGATCCTCCGATCACCAAGATAGATATTATACAAGCGATCTGGGAAAAGATGTTTCCGCATAATCGTCTGATACGAAAGTCGGGATTTATCGAGCTTGTATCCACGGGGCGTGATTCAAATTCCTACACCGCCGGACGCATGAGCGATAGCGAGAAACTGGTGTTCTACTTGATTGGGGCCGCATTATGCGCATGCCCGAACGCCTTGCTCGTGATCGAAGAGCCGGAAACCCTTCTCCACAACTCCATAAAGAACCAGCTTTGGGACGAGATTGAGGCGATACGTCCGGACTGTACGTTTGTTTATCTCACACATGACATTGATTTCGCCACCTCCCGCTCCGACAGCAAACGGATCTGGATTCGTTCTTACGACGCGGATCATTCCGTATGGGATTACGAGTTGATCGAGAGTAATGAAAGTTTCCCGGAAGAAGTATATATGGAAATACTTGGCAGCCGGAAACCGATCTTGTTTATCGAAGGGACCGACACGAACAGTATCGACAGTAAGCTTTACCCCTTCATATTCCCCGATTATTTGGTGAAACCGATGGGTGGTTGCCAAAAAGTAATCGAGACAACCAAAGCGTTCGGCCAACTGAAAGACTTCCATACATTAGATAGCAAAGGTATCGTAGATCGTGATAGGCGTACACAAGGAGAAATAAACTATCTACGGGAACAACATATTTATGTACCGGACGTAGCGGAAGTGGAGAACCTATTGATGATAGAGGATGTGATCAAGACGGTCGCCAAACGGTTGATGAAAGATCCGGACGATGTTTTCAAGCAAGTGAAAGAAAACGTAGTACGTCTTTTCCAAAAAGAACTGGACTCGCAAGTAATCCTTCATGCCAAACATCAAGTCCGTAAAAAACTGGAGACTACCGTTGATCGCAAGATAACGACGGTGGAGCAATTAACCGAACATGTAGAGAGTATCCGTCTGAACATCCATGTGGAAGAAATATACAAAAACATAAAAGAAGAGTTCGAGTCTTATATAGAAACGGAGAACTACAAAAGCATCCTCCGTGTTTATAATCAAAAAGGGATGTTACCACAGAGCCGCCTATGCGCGATCTGCGGTATCAGTAACAAAGAGAGTTATTTAAACCTGATTCTCTCCATATTAAAGGAAAACAAGGAGGATGCGGAAGCGATACGAAAGGCTATCAAACATTCATTGGGCACATAAAAAGTTTCTAAAAATGCGGGGAAAGTCCATAAAAAATTGTTCTTTTGCAAACTGTTTTATAACATTAATGGGCCAAAGCCCTATATATTAATTGTCATATGCGTACACCTACACTTCAATATCTTTACTTGCAAAAGCCGGTAACCATGATGGTAGTAATCTGTATTATATCTGTGTTACCTTGGATCGGCCTCGGCGACTTCTCCACCAAAGGGGAACCCCGGGAAGCGGCCGTAGCGATCTCCATGCTCGAGACGGGCAATTGGGTCTTGCCACAATCCTACGCCAACGAGTTCGCTTTTAAGCCACCGATGGCGCATTGGTTAATGGCTGCTTTCTCCTATCCACAGGGATATGTTTCCGAGTTCACCTCCCGCTTGCCATCGGCTTTAGCCTTTATTACCTTGATCGGGTTCGTATTGGTCTTTTTCGGTAAACGAATCGTAAAGTTTCAGGAGGCATTCATAGCGACCCTCCTATTGGTCACCTGCGTAGAGATACATCGGGCGGCCATGACGACTCGGGTGGATATGTTGCTCACTACTTTCATCGTCATAGGGCTTTTCCAGCTATATCGATGGGAAGATAAATTAGAGCTGAAAGGACTTCCCATATTCATACCTTTATTATTAGGATGCGCCGTTCTGACCAAAGGACCGGTAGGCGTAGTATTGCCCCTATTCGTATTCGGCATTTATCTATTAATGTTAGGTCAATACAGTTATCTCACCATATTCAAGACTTTATTATATGCGGGAATTTCCTCTTTATTCCTACCGATGTTGTGGTATACCGCCGCATGGAAGCAGGGGGGAGATGAGTTCCTTAATGTCGTATTAGCGGAGAATTTCGCTCGTTTCTTACACCTAAACACTCCTGAAATTTCCTATGATCTGGGGCATGAGAATGGTGTTTGGTACAATTTCATGACGTTGGCGGCAGGCTTTATACCTTGGACTATTTTCTTTTTCTTCTCTTTATTCGGGCTGAAACTTAGCAAGCCTGAGCAACCTATTAAAGAGATCTTAAAGAATACGTGGAAACGTATCCGCTCCATGGAAAAAGTTCGTTTATTTAGTTTGGTTGCTTTAATCGGCATCCTTTTCTTCTATTCGATCCCTTCCAGTAAACGAAGCGTATATTTAATGCCGGCTTATCCGTTCATTGCCTTGTTCTTGGCTCAGTATGCCTTATATATTACAGAATACCGTACGAAAGTAACTCGGGTATTCGCTGCCTTTTTAGCTTCCGTAGTAAGTGTCGTCATGATAGCGATCTTGCTTACGGTATTCGGTATTATTGATCCTGTTGGTATCGTCGGTCAATATACACAAAACGCATCGACCTTGGACATGGTACGAATGGTATCAAAAGTATTGGTTCATCCCAGCACGCTTACGATCTGTATTATCTTCATAAATCTATTGATATTAGGAACGGTCTATTACCAGATGTTCAAGAAAATAAATATCAAGATTCTCTACGCTACGATAGCCTTAACATTCTCGATTAATTTATTAATCGACGGTGTCATTATGAGAGGTATTCGTGAAGGGGATTCTTGCCGCATTTTCGCTGAACGTATCCTGAAAGAATATCCATTGAATAAAAAGAATGTATATGTCGTAAATAACCTTCGGATTTATCGGAATCTGTACGGGTTAAACTTCTATATGGGAAATATCTTCCATGACTTCGATAAAGAAACACCCGCCAAAGGTTATTTCCTGATCGGAGAAAATGAGATGGAAAAGGTACTTTCCACATACGGGAATAAATATACCTTCCGTACACTGACTAAGTCCGATCAAACGTTCAGCGAGCTAAAACAAAAAATTGTACTTAGCGAGTTCGAGTTGAAATAGAAATGTAACATCTAATAATATACCATGAATAGTTCCTATATTTCCCCTTTCGCTAAGCCGGTCTACATCATGTTGAAACCGGTTGGTTCTGTTTGTAATTTGGCATGCGAGTATTGTTATTACCTTGAGAAAAGTAAGTTCTATCCAGACGTGAAGAATCACATCATGACAGATCAGATACTCGAGAAGTTCATCAAGGAATACATGGAATGCCAAACCATGCAAGAAGTCTTGTTTACATGGCATGGAGGCGAGACGCTGATGCGGCCGATCAGCTTCTATAAAAAAGCCTTGGAGTTGCAGCGTAAGTATGCGGGAGGACGGCAAATAGATAACTGTATCCAAACCAATGGTACCCTATTGAATGATGAGTGGTGCCAATTTTTCAAGGAAAATAATTTCTTGGTGGGTGTATCTATCGATGGCCCGCAAGAGTTCCACGACGAATACCGTAGGAACCGGCAGGGACTCCCCTCTTTCTATAAGGTGATGAAGGGAATCGAGTTGCTGAAAAAACATGGGGTAGAGTATAACGCCATGGCCGTCGTGAATGATTATAACGTGGATTATCCGCTGGAATTCTATAATTTCTTCAAGGAACTGGATTGCCGTTTCATCCAATTCGCCCCGATCGTGGAGCGTATCGGCCGGCACAAGGAAGGCACCAAGCTATCTTCTCCCGAGGAGCAAGACGCAGCGATCGAGCTAGCTCCGTTCTCGGTAGATAGCGAGAAATGGGGGGATTTCCTTTGCGCCTTGTTCGACGAGTGGCTAAAAGAGGATGTCGGCAAGTTCTACATCCAATTATTCGATTCCACCTTGGCGAACTGGGTAGGCGAACAACCCGGGGTCTGCTCCTTGGCCCGCCATTGCGGTCACGCCGGGGTAATGGAGTTCAATGGCGACGTATATGCTTGCGACCATTTCGTATTCCCGGAATACAAACTCGGGAATATCCAAACAAAGACATTAACGGAGATGATGTACAGTCCGGTACAACAAAAGTTTGGAACGGATAAAGAAGATAAGCTCCCTACGCAATGCAAGGAATGCGAATATCTTTTCGCTTGCCATGGAGAGTGCCCGAAAAACCGGTTTCTCCATACGCCGAATGGAGAGCCGGGACTAAATTATCTATGTAAGGGATACAAGAAATTCTTCAAGCATGTAGCTCCTTACATGGACTTTATGAAAAAAGAATTATTGAATCAACGTCCACCCGCAAACGTGATGGATTGGGCTAAACAACAACAACATGAATATTAACAGACGTGATTTCATTAAAACAGGAGGTATGGTTATGCTTGGAACATTAGCGGCTCCTTCCTTACTAGGAAGTTGCACCGGTAGTGAGGGGGATAAAGCAGCCGGTATTTCATTCGCTATGAATTATTTCAAGGTGAGTGAGGGGGATTTGAGGAAGGTATTGGCGGCAGCCTTGGAGAAAGGCGGGGATTATGCCGATTTGTTTTTTGAGCATTCATACAGGAACAACGTAGGGTTGCAGGATGGTGCCGTAAACCGTGCCTCATCTAACATCGATTTTGGGATGGGCGTACGTGTTTTGTCCGGCGACCAAACGGGATATGCCTACGTGGAGAACGTCAGCTTGGACGAGATGCTAAAGGCGGCTCGTACGGCCGCACGGATCGCCACCGGATCAGCGAATACCGCTCCTATCAACTTAACGGAAGAAAAGCATACGAACAATTTCTATAGCGTACAAACACCTTGGGACGAGATAGCCATTAATGACAAGATGCCTTTCTTGCAGAAACTGAACGATCAGATATTCGCAAAGGACAAGCGGGTCACCAAGGTGATGGCCTCTTTGGGAGACACGACCTCTCATATCTTATTCTGTAACTCGGAAGGGCAGATTTATTACGATTATCGCCCGATGAGCGCCTTGAGCGCCGTCTGCATCATGGAGGATAACGGGAAGATCGAGAACTCGTACGCCGCACGGGCTTTTCGTATGGGAGCGGAATTCCTGACGGACGACCTGATCGACGAGCTTGCCCAAGAGGCAGTGGATAAGACCTCTATCTTATTTCAGGCGATCAAGCCAAAAGGCGGGGAAATGCCTGTTGTCATGGGTGCCGGTGGCTCTGGCATCTTATTGCACGAGGCGATCGGCCATGCTTTCGAGGCGGATTTCAACCGTAAGAACACCTCTATTTTCTCCGATCAGCTGAACAAGAAAGTTTGCAACGAGCATATCAACGTGGTGGACGACGGCACGATTCCTTTCAACCGGGGCTCGGTCAATATCGATGACGAGGGTGTGGACGGACAAAAAACCTATATCGTACGGGAGGGAGTCTTGACCAGTTATCTGCACGATCGTATCAGCGCAAAACATTACGGCATCCCCTCTACGGGCAATGGCCGCCGGGAGTCTTTCCGTCAGATGCCTATCCCCCGTATGCGTGCCACTTATATGGAAGCGGGCAACGTGACGGAAGAGGAGATCATCTCTACCGTAAAGAAAGGTATCTATGCCGCCAACTTCACGAACGGGCAGGTACAGATTGGCGCAGGCGATTTTACCTTCTTCGTGAAGGATGGTTACTTGATCGAGAACGGCAAGCTCACCCAACCTATCAAGGATATCAATATCATCGGTAACGGCCCGAAAGCGTTGGCGGATATCACGATGGTGGGTAATAATTATAAAATGGATAACGGCACATGGACCTGCGGTAAGGATGGACAGTCTTGCCCGGTAACCTGCGGTATGCCGTCGGCCTTAGTCAGCAAACTTACAGTAGGAGGAGAAAACTAATATGATAACAAACGAAAATAAGAAATTGGCTCAATGGGCCATGGAATATGCCTTGAAGAATGGTTGTCAGTCTTCACGTGTCACGCTTTACAATGGTTCCAGCAGTTCGTTTGAGATACGGGATATGAAAATAGACCGTCTGCAACAGGCGTCCGAGAACAGCATGGTGGTTCATTTGTTCGTGGACGGCCGTTACGGCTCCTACTCTACCAATCGCTTGGATAAGAAAGAGCTGGAGAAGTTCATCAAGGATGGTATCTCCGCCACTCGTTTCCTCGCCGAGGACAAGGCTCGCACGCTGCCGGACGCTTCCTTGTATTATAAAGGTGGGGCGGCGGACTTGCGATTGGTCGACCCGAATTTCGACTCCGTGCAACCGGACGACAAGGTAGCGTTGGCCATGAGCGTCTGTGAGGAAATCATGGGCAAAGACGACCGGATCATCTCCGCCAACGCTTCCTACAGCGACGAGAAGGACTTTAAGTACATGGTAGCCAGCAACGGTTTCGAAGGCGAGGCTTCTGGTTCCTCTTATGGCTTGGTGGGGAGTGTCAGCATCCGTGGGGAGGGTGACGCCCGTCCCGAGTCTTATTGGTACGACTCTTCCTTGTATTATGACGAGCTGGTGAAGACCGGTATCGGTACGAAAGCGCTGGAACGGGTGCTTCGAAAACTGGGACAGCGGAAAGTGGCGTCCGGTAAATATACCATGATCGTGGATAACATGAACTCCAGTCGTCTGCTTTCTCCAGTAATCGGAGCCATTTATGGTTCCTCCATCCAGCAAAAGAACTCTTTCTTGTTGGATAAGATCGACCAAAAGGTAGCGAGCGACAAGATGACCTTGATAGATGAGCCTCATTTGGTAAAGGCTTCCGGCGCACGTTATTTCGATAGCGAAGGTGTTGCCACGAAACGTCTTCCGGTATTCGAGCAGGGTATATTGAAAACGTATTATATCGATACGTATTCCGCCAACAAGATGGGCATGGAACAAACGATCGGCTCTCCCTCGATTCTTACCATGCGGAATGGTGATAAGGATCTGGACGGATTGATCGCCTCTATCGACAAAGGTATATTGGTGACCGGCTTCAACGGTGGAAACTGCAATAGCACGACCGGCGATTTCTCGTATGGTGTGGAAGGTTTCTTGATCGAGAGAGGCAAGCTATCCCAACCGATCTCCGAGATGAACGCCACGGGTAATATGCTCTCCCTATGGAGTAACCTAGCGGAAGTCGGAAACGACCCCCGCCTATCCTCCAGCTGGCGAATCCCTTCCTTGCTTTTCAATGGGGTTGATTTTAGCGGATTATAAATACAAGAAACAACATCCGGAAGAACAAGAATAAAAGAAGCCGGAACCGCTAAACACAGTTCCGGCTTCTTTATTTTTCCTTACACCAAATTATAGATCGCTATAAAATGGCAAACCGTTCCCCCGAGAACGAATAAATGCCATGCGGAATGCATATATTTATATTTATCCAGAAAGAAAAAAATCGTTCCTAAGGAATAGAACAAGCCTCCTCCGATCAACCAATATAAGACATACATCGAATCCGTACGCTGGAAAACATCGATCAATGGTTTGAAAGCGATAATCACCACCCAGCTCATCAGCAGATAACAAACCGTTTTCAGATTATCCTTTTTCTTCATCCGACGGAAGCTAAACCATACGCCGATAACCGCTGCCAGCCAAACTGTAATAAATAATCCCCAGCCCCAGAAACCCTCGTCGCGGAGAGCCACCAAGGTAAATGGCGTATAAGTACCCGCGATATGCAAATAAATAGCGCTATGATCCCAACGGCGCAACTGGCATTTCCGCTTGGGATCGGAAGCGGCGTGGTAAAAGGTAGAGGTCACATACGAGGAAGTCATGCACAACGCATAAACGGCGAAACTACCGATCACCCACGGATCACCTGTACGAATCCCGGCGATCATCAAGACGACAATCGCCGTTAAGCCGAACAACATGCCCGCACCATGCGTAAGCACATTCGCTACTTCCTCACCATGAGTCTGTCTTTGTTTTCTCATCCATCCGATCGCTACGACTACAAGGCGCTAGCCTTGAAACCGGCCTCCGATACGGCGGAAAGAATTGTCTCCGCCGGAAGATCGGTTGTTATAGTCAATGTTTTATCCGGGGATTTCAAGTCGATCGACCATGCGTCCTCTTTTACTAATTTATTCAATTTAGCGCCGATAGCCGCCACGCATCCGCCACATTTAGCGTTTGTCTTAAATTTTAATGTTGCCATATCTCTACTTATTATTTAAAGTTTACTCCATTTCAACCGTAAGCTATTTAATACCACCGACACGGAACTGAAAGCCATCGCGGCGCTCGCCAACATCGGGTTCAGTAACAGTCCGTTCACCGGGAATAAGACACCCGCCGCCAATGGGATTCCGATCAAGTTATAGATAAATGCCCAGAATAAATTCTGGTGGATCGAGCGAACCGTACGTTTCGACAAGCGGATCGCATCCGGCAATAACATCAAATCCGAAGTAATCAACGTGACCATCGCCACATCCATGGCGATATCCGTTCCCTTACCCATCGCAATGCTCACATCCGCACGGGCTAAAGCTTGCGAGTCGTTGATACCATCCCCAACCATAGCCACTTTCCTTCCGGCGGCTTGCAAGGAACGGATATACTCCTCCTTATCGCTCGGCAAGACATCTGCCTTATAATGACGGATATCCAGCATGGCCGCAACGGTCTCGGCGGTCCGTTTTCCATCGCCGGTCAATAAATGAACCTCGATACCCATTTCTTTCAAGGCCTCTACCGCCTCTCCCGACGTAGGTTTCAACCGATCCGAAATAGCCATGACCGCAAGCAATTCCGATTCCCAACCGTAATAAACGATACTCTTGCCATCCTCTTCCCACCGGATGATTTCCCGCCCAGCCTCGGGCGGAACCATCGCCTTGAAGGTTTCCAAAAAGCCTTTGCTTCCTACCCAATACGTCACGCCATGTACCTGCATTTGGATACCACGCCCCGTTACGCTCTCGAAACTATCAGCGTCGATCTCCGCGGCCTCCGTTCCTTTCAACCATGAGAGGATAGCGGACGCCAAAGGATGCTCAGACTTCATCTCGGCGGTATAAAGGATATCCAGCATATCCCGGCTCGCCTCCGATATCCAGAAAGAGTCTGTCACCTCGGGCACGCCCTCGGTCAAGGTCCCGGTCTTATCCAGCACGACGGTATCCACCTTACAAAGGTTTTCCAAGGCAAAAGCGTCTTTGATCAATATATGATGCTCGGCGCCTTTACCCATCCCGACCATCAAGGCAGTTGGCGTAGCAAGTCCCAACGCGCAAGGGCAAGCGATCACCAATACCGATACCGCCGATAAGAGAGCGTACGAGAAGTACCCGCTTCCTCCTACTACCAGCCAGACGATAAAAGTAAGTATCGCCAATCCGACAACGATCGGTACAAATATACCACTTATTTTATCAACGATACGCTGCACGGGCGCCTTACTTCCTTGAGCGGCTTGTACCATCTGTACGATTTGCGATAATACGGTAGCACTCCCCACCCCGGTCGCCTCCATCAAGAAAGCGCCCTTTTGGTTGATCGTCCCGGCCAAGACTCGGTCGCCTTGTGATTTCACGACAGGAATCGGCTCGCCACTCAACATGCTCTCATCCACGGAAGAGGAACCTTGAGACACCGTGCCGTCCACCGGGATCTTCTCACCGGGACGGACACTGACAAGATCTCCCACCCGCAAGAACGAGATAGAGACCTCTTCCTCCTGACCATCTCGCACACGACGGGCGGTTTTAGGCTGCAATCCCATCAAGCTCTTGATAGCGGAAGAAGTGCTGTTCTTCGCCCGCTCCTCCAGAAGTTTACCCAACAGAACGAATGCTATGATCACGCCGGATGCCTCATAATAAACATGCGGCTCCAATCCTTTCTCATACCAGAACTGCGGGTATACGGTATTGAAGAAACTGAACAGGAAAGCGATCGAGGTACTCAACGCCACCAATGTATCCATATTGGCGCTACCGTGCAACGCATGGCGCACGCCGTTCACGTAGAACGACTGCCCGAACACGATCATAATCACCAAGGCCAGCGCCATCATGATCCAGTTACCGCCGGGCGTATGCATAAACACCATTCCCAGCAGGGCCAGCGGAATGGAAAGTACCCACGCCCCGATCGTATTCCGGCGTAGCTTCCGGTAATGCTCTCGTGCCATCTCTTCCTGTACCGCCGTCGGATCCTCTACCTCCACGACCAAATCGTATCCGGCCTCCTGCACGGCCTCTCTCATTTTCTGAGGAGTAATCAAGGATGGATGGTATTTGACGGAAAGCGTATTCGCCGCGAAATTCACCGATGCCTCTTCCACGCCGGGAAGTCCCTTCACCGTATTCTCTACGTTATTGGCACATACGGCGCAACTCATCTCGAGAACCGGTAATATAATTGTCTCCAAATCTTTCATAGATCGTATCACCTGTTTAGTTATATATAAATGAATAACAAAGATACGATAAATATGATTGCAACCAGATTGCAAACTTTACGAAACAGTATTTACGTACGTTAAGAAACCTAGGAACTTAATAGATTTATTTGAGAAATATGACTATTATTTAACAGGGAAATACCCGACCTTTGTAAGGATTTTCAAACCAATTACTAAAACTTAATAACAATATGATTCTAGACTCACTTGAGAACTCTAAGCGGATCGAATGTATCCATCCGCTGTTTAAGCAGGCTTTTGACTATGTTAAGTCTACTGATTTTTCAAAAATGGAAGATGGTAAATACGATATAGCGGACGCTGGTTTCACGGTTAGCATCGCCAGCCTCTTCGGAAAGGAGAAGTCGGAAGCGGCCATCGAGACCCACAAGAAATTTATCGATATCCAATTCCCCTTATTGGGCGTAGAGAAAATCGGGTGGAAACCGGGAGATCAATTACTAGAGGAGTCCGTTCCATACAACGAGGAGCAAGATATCGCCTTTTATATCGACAAACCTACCGCCTATACGAAAATCTATCCCGGACAATTCGCCATTTATTTCCCGGAAGACGGGCACGCCCCGGGTATCGGCCAAGGGAATATCCGGAAGGTGGTTATCAAGATCCCGGTCCAATAGTATCGAATACCCTATCTGTTCCGCAAGAATAACCAGCTGAATACTTATATATTCTATATCGGATCTACTTCTATTCTACAAACCACGGCGTGGTCTTTGTAAACCACGCCATGATCTGTAAAGACCACGCCGTGGTTTATAGGATTCACGACGAGAATCAAGGAATAGATACAGATATGATTATCTTTATTCATAAGAAGATTTCCCTATTCAACCGTATATTCGCATATATGCGTTTGTAATACTTTATTCACCTCAAATCCACTTAAATCTCGTAAATTCTTGTTACCTTTGATGCCCGGTACAAAATAAAAGTAATACAAAGGAAGATGATTTCAGAAGAATTGAAGAACGACCTAAAGATAAAATGGGATCGGATGAGAGATGGTATGGCAAAGATGGGTATGGATGCCTGTTTGCTTACCGTAGATGTAAATCTTTATTATACGACAGGACAAATCTATAGTGGTTATTTTTATTTGCCGGTAGACGGTGAGCCGTGGTTCCTGATCAAGCGACCGAACGGGCTTTCAGGACATCAAGTGGAATACATCCGTAAGCCGGAAGACATCCCAACCTTATTTGCGGAACGAGGAATTAAGATGCCGAAAAGACTCTTATTAGAGGCAGATGAGTTAACTTATAATGAATATATCCGTTTACAAAAGGTATTCCAACCGGAGGAGGCCGGTAACGCCACCGCTTTCATGCGAAACCTTCGCCGGGTAAAAACCCCTTGGGAGATCGGGCAATTCCGTATCGCCGCCCGCAAGCATGAGGCTACTTATAGCGAGATCCCGGAATGTTTCCGTCCCGGTATGACAGACTTGGAGTTTCAGTACGAGATCGAGAAACGTATGCGCAAGAACGGCTCGATCGGTCTTTTCCGTGCTTTCGGAGCCAATATGGATATCTATATGGGCAGTATTCTCGCCGGGGAAAACGCCGAGACCCCATCCCCTTTTGATTTCGCTTTGGGTGGAGGCGGCATAGACGCTTCTTGTCCGCTGGGCGCTAACGGTACTTTATTAAAAGAAGGTACCGCTATCATGGTGGATATGGCCGGCAATTATACGGCTTATATGACGGACATGACCCGTGTCTTCTCCGTAGGCCGCCTGACGGAGGAAGCTTATCGGGCGCATCAAGTGGCCCTTACGATACAGCAGGAGGTAGAAAACGCTACCCGCCCGGGAACCGCTTGTTCGGATTTATATAATATAGCGGCGAATATCGCTAAGAAAGAAGGTCTTTCGGCTAACTTTATGGGAACCGAGCAACAGGCTAAATTCGTAGGACATGGCATCGGTATACAGATCAATGAGCTACCTGTGCTTACCCCTCGCTCGAAAGAGGAGCTTTTACCGAATATGGTGTTCGCCTTGGAGCCCAAATTCGTGATCCCGGGTGTCGGTGCCGTGGGTATCGAGAACAGTTTCCTTGTAACGGAGACGGGCGTGGAGAAGTTGACACGGTTCAACGAGGAGATCATCCCACTTGGAAATTAGGATTTAATAGAAGAATTTGTTATACATTATTAAATTAAAGCACATGAAAAAAACATTAGCTTTTCTGCTTTTGCTGGCTATTATCATCATGCCGGCCAATGCCGTGGAAAAGGAGAACGTGAAGCCTGTCAAGAACGTGATCCTTTTAATCCCGGACGGAACCTCATTGGCGACTATCTCTATCGCCCGTTGGTTGCAATGGTACCAAGATCCCAGCAAACCGAAATTGAACATCGACCCGTATTTGTGCGGAACGGTGCGTACGCATTCTTCTAACGCCCCTATCGGCGACTCCGCTCCTACTACATCATGCTACATGACCGGACAGCCGAGCCGTACGGGTTATGTATCCACTTACCCGGAGAACGACGGTGATAACGATATCTATCCGACCGATCCGGCCCGTGCTTTCCAACCGCTTACCACCGTATTGGAGGCTGGAAAGATGTTGCAGGGCAAAGCCACGGGATTGGTTTTCACTTGCGAATTCCCGCACGCTACCCCGGCGGACTGCTCCGCTCATAGCTACAACCGTGGTAAATACGACTGGATCGCTCCGCAGATGGTTCATAATGATATCGATGTCGTTATCGGTGGTGGAGTTTCTATCCTTACAAAGGATATGGAAGATTATCTATTGGCGAACGGATACAATGTTTATAAAAATGACTTGAAAGGTATGCGTGCCGATAATAATCAGAAGATGTGGGCTTTATATGGCAACAAGGAAATGGCTTACGATATCGACCGCAATCCGGAAGAGCAACCTTCTATCGAGGAAATGACTCGTAAGGCGATCGACAAATTATCCAAGAACCCGAATGGCTTCTTCTTAATGGTAGAAGGCAGTAAGGTAGACTGGGCCGCTCATGGAAATGACCCGGTAGGTATGGCTACCGATTTCTTGGCATTCGATCGTGCCTGCGGTGCCGCATTGGAGTTCGCACGCAATAATGGCGAGACTGCCGTTGTCATCGTACCCGACCACGGAAACAGCGGTATCAGCTTAGGTAGAAAAGATTGTAAAGGTTACGATAAATTGACGAAAGACCAATTGTTCCACCAATTCTCCCTGTATAAATTGACAGCCGAGGGTTTCGCCAACAAGGTAAACAGCGTTCCTAACTCAGAAGTGCAAAACGTATTCCGCACCTACGCCGGCTTCGAGCTGACTCCGGAAGAGATGAACGCGTTGAACAATTGCAAGGACTACAAGAACAGCCCGATACCAGAAGACCAACGCAAACCGGAAGATAATTCCTCCATGTACAGTGGCTCGTTAACCGGATTGATGGCGCATATCATCACTTCCCGCACTTGCTTCGGTTTCACGACCGGCGGTCATACGGGCGAGGAAGTATTCCTAGCCGCTTACCATCCGCAAGGAACCTTACCCCTAGGTATGAATACGAACATCGAGCTGAATGAGTACTTATGCAATTTGTTCGGATTGACACACGGAAACTTGGAAGATCTTACAAGCAAGAACTTCGCACGCCACACGGACGTATTCGAGGATTACACTTGCGAGATCGTCCCTGCCACCGACGAGAAAGGTTCTCCAACCTTGATCGTTAAGAACAAGAAAGATAAGAAAAAACAGCTAACGATCACCCCGTTCTCCAATATCGTGAAGTCCGGGAAGAAAGGCCAAGATGAGATACGGTTAAACTCTGTCGTCGTTTATGTCGATAAAAATAACACGTTCTATCTTCCGGCAAGTCTAGTTGATTTCTTAAAATAAAATATAAAGCGGAGGCCCTTCGGTCTCCGCTTTTTTTATACATTCGCGTACATAAGACAGAATATACACAACCTATGAAAAGTAAAAGTTTAGTTTCTATCGATCAATGTTCCAAAGAGGACATTCTTCGTATTCTGGATAACGCAAGGAAGTTTGAGGAGAATCCGAACCGGAAATTACTGGAAGGCAAAGTCGCCGCCACCCTGTTCTTCGAGCCCTCTACACGTACGAGACTGAGTTTCGAGACAGCCGTAAACCGTTTAGGTGGACGGGTGATCGGTTTCTCGGACGCTTCCACGACTAGTTCCTCCAAGGGCGAGACCTTGAAAGATACGATCTTGATGGTAAGCAATTACGTGGACTTGATCATTATGAGACATCATCTGGAAGGAGCCGCCCGCTATGCTTCTGAGGTGACGGATGTCCCTATCATCAACGCTGGTGACGGGGCGAACCAACATCCCTCGCAAACCATGCTGGACCTGTATTCCATTCGCAAGACACAAGGCAAGCTGGATAACCTCACCATCACGATGGTCGGCGATTTGAAGTATGGCCGTACGGTTCACTCCTTGATCGTGGGAATGTCTCACTTCCATCCGACCTTCCACTTCGTCGCGCCGAACGAGCTGCGCATGCCGGACGAGCAAAAGAACTTCTGCGACAAGCACGGGCTCAAATACGAAGAGCATACCGATTTCACGGAAGATATCATCAACCAGACGGATATCCTTTATATGACCCGTGTACAACGTGAGCGTTTCACAGACTTGGAAGAGTACGAGCGGGTAAAGAACGTGTATATCCTGCGTAACGACATGCTGAGAAACAGCCGTGAAAACCTGCGTATCTTACATCCGCTACCCCGTGTGAACGAGATCGCTTACGATGTAGATGACAATCCAAAGGCTTATTACATCCAGCAGGCACGCAACGGGCTGTTCGCACGCCAAGCTATCATTTGCGAAGTTTTAGGTATATCTATCGACGAATAAAAACGAAGTTTTATGTCAGCAGAAAAGAAAAAAGAGTTGCAGGTAGCCGCTTTAGAGAACGGTACCGCCATAGACCATATTCCTCCCAGCCAATTATTCAAGGTAGCCTCTTTACTGGGACTGGAGAAAATGAACAATACGATCACGATCGGCAATAATTTCCATAGCAACAAGATGGGATGCAAGGGTATGATCAAGATCGCCGACAAGTTTTTCGAGGAGGACGAGATCAACCGTATCGCCATGATCGCCCCGAATATTATATTGAACATTATCCGTGATTATGAGGTTGTAGAGAAGAAGACGGTTACTTTACCCGACGAGCTGATTGGCTTGGTCAAATGTAACAATCCGAAATGTATCACCAATAATGAGCCGATGCTTTCCCGCTTCCACGTGATCGACAAGGAGAAGGGAACCATTAAATGTCATTATTGCGAACGTAAGATTAATAAAGAAGACATAATCATTAGATAATTGAAAATTAAGAATTGAGAATTGAGAATTAGCTTTACGGAATCTTTAATTCTCAATTCTCAACTTTCAATTATAAAAACGCAGTTTTTATTATGAAGCACGATTGGAAACCGGGAACCATGATCTATCCATTGCCAGCCGTAATGGTGAGTTGTGGGAATGAGCCTTCCGAGTACAATATAATAACAGTCGCATGGGTCGGTACGATTTGTACGAATCCGGCGATGTGCTATATATCCGTACGTCCGGAACGATTCTCTTATCCGATCTTGAAGAAGAATATGGAATTCGTCATCAACTTGACGAATCGTGAGCTGGCCTACGCCACGGATTGGTGCGGGGTAAACTCAGGGAAAGACCATCATAAATTCGAAGAGATGAAGCTCACTCCCGGAAAAGCGACCGTCGTTAACGCCCCTACGATAGACGAGTCTCCGCTTTGTATCGAATGCCGGGTAAAAGAGGTAATCGCTCTCGGAAGTCATGATATGTTTATCGCTGATGTCGTAAACGTACAGGCCGACGACCGATATCTAGACCCAGAGACAGGGGCTTTTGATATGCAGAAAGCGGATCTTTTGGCTTACTCGCATGGTAAGTATTACGGGTTAGGTGAATTTGTCGGTAAATTCGGCTGGTCCGTGAAAAAGAAAAAATAACGGTATGAAAAAAGTCTACCTTATAGGAGCGTTGCTATCTTTCGGTCTGTTAGCAGAAGCCCAGAGCTTCATGCGTTTCGAGGACAAGGCATTCAACTTTGGAGCCAAAGTGGGATTCAACGCCACTTTCCCAGTCATAAACTCCCTTTCCATCAATGGGAAGGAAGCGGAGAATATAGACATCGAATATAAGGTAGGTTATCTGGCCGCGGTCTTTTGCCGGGTCAATATCGAACGGTTCTTCCTCCAGCCAAGTTTCTCATGGCATCGTTCTGAGGGAAATATCCGTTTTTCCATACCTCAAAGTTTGCCGGAAAATAATATGATGTCCAATACATCGGCAACTACCGACCTCTTGATGATGAAAACCAGTTCCTTAGAGGTTCCCATAATGGTAGGCTATAACCTAGTGAAGAAAGGGCCTTACGGACTTAGCCTTATGGTCGGCCCCAAATTAAAATACAACTATAAGATCGCCTATACGGTAGAATCTTCCACCACGCATGTAGAATACGTGAATGACAACACCCCGTTCGGAGTCAATATCGCTACGGGCGTAGGGGTTAGCATCGGACGGCTATTCTTCGACTTTGTCTATGAGTTCGGATTGAATCAAGTGGAATCCGATTTCGAGAAAGTCAACAATCCAGTTCCCGAGATTAATTATGATATCAATATTGACAAGCGAACGAACGTGATGAGTATCTCACTCGGCGTACTCTTCTAAAAAGACATTTTACCCATTTTTCAAGTACTTAACCAAAACCTTATCGATCCGGGCACCATCCATATCTACGATCTCGAACTCAAAGTCCAGCCACTTTAATTTCTCACCCGTCTTCGGTACACGTTCCAATATCTCTAGGATCAAGCCACTCAAGGTATTATAATCATGCTCGGCATACAAATCCTCCATGTCGAAATATTCCAAGAAATCATAGAAAGAATATTGGCCGTCCACCAACCAAGTACCATCCTCACGTTGTATGATCTCGGACTCCTCTCCGACTTCCGGTACTTGCCCGATTAAGCCTTCCATAATATCCTTCAAGGTTACGATACCTTGGATACCTCCGAACTCATCCGTAACGAGTCCATATTTCACGTGTGTCTGTTTGAAAGATTCCAAGGCGTTATATACGCTCTGGTTCTCGGGAACGAACTGTGCCGGGCGAAGTACTTGGTTGATCGAGAAATCCGGTTGGTCGATCCTTCCGAACAAATCTTTCAGATAAACGACCCCTACTATATTATCGAACTTCTCCGAGGCCACGGGATATATATTAAATAAGTTCTCCTCCACTTTCTCCCGAATCTTCTCCGTACTATCCGTCACATCCAGCCAAACCAGCTCGCTACGATGCGTCATGATAGAACCCACGTTACGGTCTCCCAGATTAAAGACTCGCTCTACGATGTCCTGCTCTACCTCTTGCACCTCGCCACCGTCGAAGCCCTCTTTCACGATCGCCTTGATTTCTTCCTCTGTTACCCTATTTTCCTCTTTCGTATCCACGCCCGTCATCTTCACAGCCAACGCCGTACTCTTTGAAAGTAGCCAAACAAAAGGAGAGGATATCAAGGAAAGAAAATTCATGGGTTTAGCAACTAACATAGAGACCTTCTCGGCACACCCCATGCCGATCCGCTTCGGTACCAACTCTCCGAATATAAGTGTAAGATACGTCACGATAATAACGATCGTCGTTTTAGCGATCCCCAACGCATACGGTTCTAGGGCCGGTATTTGCGCTATTATAACAGCGAAATTATGAGCTAACGCCTCGCCAGAGTACAAACCGGTCAAGATACCGATCAAGGTAATTCCGATCTGGATGGTTGAGAGAAACTTATCCGGCTCATTTGCCAGCTTCAAAGCAGTGCCCGCAGATTTATTACCACGTTTCGCTTCGGTTTCCAACCTAGCCTTCCGGGCTGAGACCAAGGCGATTTCCGACATCGCAAGAATTCCATTCAGTAAGATAAGGCCAATAATAATGACTATTTCCATTAATTAATTTATAGTTTGATTATGCTGCGAAGATATATAAATACTTTAATATATAAAACAAGACACCTAAGTGTCTGCGCTTACATTTAACTAAAAAACCTTACGAATCCCTTGCGGTTTCAAAAGAAAGGCGTACTTTTGCATGACAAATACAAAGTGTGATTAGAAATGCTCGATAAAATTAAGGCTCTGCTTCAAGAAGTAGAGAATATGAAAGCGGCAAATGCCGAGGAACTAGAAGCTTTACGTATAAAGTATCTCAGCAAAAAAGGCGAGATATCGGCGTTGATGAATGATTTCCGTAATGTAGCGGCTGATCAAAAACGTGAGGTTGGCAAATACTTGAACGAACTAAAGGAAACAACCCAGAGCAAGATCAACGAATTAAAAGAAAGCTTTGAGAATGTACAGACCGCAAACGATGATATCGATTTGACTCGTACGGCTTACCCGATCGAACTAGGCACTCGTCATCCTCTATCACTTGTAAAGAAAGAAATTTGCGATATATTCGGACGGTTAGGATTCAGCATCGCTGAGGGACCGGAAATCGAGGACGACTGGCATGTCTTCTCTTCCTTGAATTTCGCCGAGGACCATCCTGCCCGCGATATGCAAGATACGTTCTTTATCCAGCATAACCCGGATGTATTGCTTCGCACACATACTTCTTCCGTACAGACCCGAGTAATGGAAAAGCAAGAACCGCCTATCCGTATCATCTGTCCGGGACGTGTATATCGTAATGAGGCTATCTCCTATCGTGCTCACTGTTTCTTCCATCAAGTAGAAGCGTTATATGTAGATAAGAACGTCTCATTCGCCGACTTGAAACAAGCCTTGTTGTTCTTCGCCAAGGAAATGTTCAGTCCGGATACAAAAATTCGCTTGCGTCCTTCTTACTTCCCGTTCACGGAGCCATCCGCCGAGATGGACATCTCCTGCAACATTTGTGGAGGTAAGGGTTGCCCCTTCTGTAAAGGAACCGGTTGGGTAGAGATCCTCGGTTGCGGTATGGTAGACCCGAACGTGCTTGAGAACTGCGGTATCGATAGCAAGGTTTATTCAGGCTACGCATTGGGAATGGGTATCGAGCGTATTACCAATTTGAAATACCAAGTAAAAGACTTACGCATGTTCTCGGAAAACGATGTTCGTTTCTTGAGACAGTTTGAGTCGGCCAATTAAATTGAAAACCTAAATCATTTACCATCTCCCCGGGCCTTAACCTAGCCCGGGGGAAACACACTAGGTTGATATGATAAAGGTTTTTCTTTTAATAATAGGAGGAGCTATCGGATCTGCGCTACGGTTCGGAGTTTCCACGTGGGTGCAACGATCGATGCTTTACTCCTTTCCTTTTGGTATCTTGTCGGTCAATGTGATCGGCTCCTTTTTAATCGGTTTCTGCTGGAGTATAGCGGAAGCCTATAATTTTTCTATCAATACAAGAGCTTTCCTATTCACTGGTCTTTTCGGTGGTTTCACGACTTTCTCTTCTTTTGCTCTCGACACGATGGTACTTATGCGTACCGGAGAATACAAGATGGCACTACTCAATGTACTTGCCAGTAATATCCTTGGTTTGATAGCGGTCTTCCTTGGGATCATACTTGGGAAGAATATCATTACAATGATCAAGTAAATAAATAAAAAAACACGGCACAAGTCAGTCATGACAAGGCCGTGTTATATCGAATAAAGCTGTTTCCAAATTATCTATTTACTAACCTCAAGAATACTTTCTTAGAAAAATAAGAAGCTCTATCTTTCCGATATAATTGCCATCCAGATTATAGCTAATCAAATCATGTCCCCATCCATTAAACAGCAAACGCCCGTTCAACTCGTCCACCAAGCAGTCTACGTTTCTATAGCCACCCGGATCCTTCCCTACATGCCCTATCTGACATTTAAACTTTCCTGTAGCCTTATCAAACAAAAGACATTGCCGGTTAGCGGAAGTGATCAGAATATATTTATCCAATAACTTGATATCAGGAGAACTTCCGACTAGACAATCATCCCTCGTCTCTAAAGGGACATACCGGATCTCATCAAAATAATCAGAGGCTTTCAGCTCGGCAGGCGATGAGATAGCTTTACCTACCTCAATCACCCGCTTGCTCGCTTCTTCGTTTTCACGCTCCATACAGGAGGTTAGAAACATTCCCGCACAGAGGGAGCCGAACAAGCCTACCTTGCATATATACGCGAAAATCATTTCTTCAATTTTATCTCGATAACGCCATTACGACCTTTCTCTCCGAATTTAGCGATCGCCTCGTTTCCTTTGTACACATTCATAGACGCAATACGATCGGGATTCAAATTGTCCATCCTCTCTTTAGAAGATTCCATCCCATCGATGTAGACAATACCGGAGAAAGAGGACTTTTCCTTTGATGCCTCCTTAGCAGCCTTCTCATTGATGTCTATGGCTTTCATGGCCTCCTCTATGGCTCGGTTGATCTCCGGTTGAATCTTCTCCATCTCGGCGGCGATAGTCTCATTTATCTTGGCGGCCTCTATCGCCGCTTGCACAGCCTTGTCGATCTCAGCCTGGTGTTTCGCCATTTCCGCAGAAACGATCTCGTCGATATTCGCCGCTTTCACTGCCTCTTCAACCGCCTTGTCAATCTCCGGCTGGTATTTCTCCATCACGGCCGAGACCTTTTCCTGTATCGCTTGCATATCTTTTTCAGAAACGACCGAATCCCTTGCGAGGGTCTCAACTTCTACATTTCTTTTAGGCTCTTTTTTTTCCTGAACCGGAATAATTTCGCTAATTTTGACACTCGAAATCTTCTCCAATTCGTGAGAGATTTCCGGACGGGCAAAGGCTACCACCGTTAAGGCTGCCAACGGGAGTACATACAGATACTTCAACCGTGCCCATGGACTTGATTTTTGTTTTAACATCATAGCTATTCGCTTTTTAAGTGAACTGTGATTAAAGCTGTTGGCCATAGAAGTGAAGCGCTGTGCACCAACAGCTTTTTTAATTAATAATAATTGATATCTTTTTGCGTCGACGCCTTGATTTAATACGCTCTCGTCGGCCTCGTATTCATGGATATTTTGCAATTCCTGTCTCAACAACCAGACAGATGGGTTGAACCAATGGAACAGGATACAAATCTCGGAGATCAGCAGATCAATGGAATGACGGGCTTTTATATGCGCCATCTCATGCGTCATGATCTCTATCCCACTTTCCTCAAAATCCTTCCGGCTTATTACGATCGTTTGCATCCAACTGAACGGGGCGACTGGTTGGTCCGTAAGAATCAGATGGATTCCGTCCACCAGCTTCGGTGTACCTTGTCTCATCAACCGAAACAAGGCATAAAATGAATATGCGAATTGACAAAGCGTTAATATCCCTCCGATTATATAGGCTATCACCATAACTCGTAACCATACAGGTTGGCTAGCGGATTCTGCCGACGTTCTCATGGAAACCGCCGCTAGCAAATTCTCCAAATCCATGACCGGACGCTGAATGGCCGTCGCTTTCTCCAAAGTAATCTCACAAAATGGGATGATAACCGAAAGCATGATCAAGCTTAATAAAGCGATCCGGTTGAAACGATGGAAGGTATCACGGCTCAACAATAGCTTATAAAACAGATAAAATATCGTCAAGCACACGGATGATTTAAGGATATATACAAAGAAGATTCCCATATTCGCTCTTATTTACGATTCCCTTGTTCTACATCATCTATTAGTTTTCGCAGATCATCCACAGAGATATCCTCTTCCTTGATCAGCGTAGAGACAACCCCCAGATAAGAATTATTGAAATACTTAGCGATCACATTTTTCAAAGTACCGTTACTATACTCCTTTTCTGTTAAGACCGCATAATATTGATAGCTATTCCCGAAATTCTTATGGGCGAGGAAACCTTTCTCCTCCAAGCCTCGGACAATCGTAGAAAGGGTATTGAAATGAGGTTTAGGCTCCTCGTAATATTCAAGTAACTCTTTCACGAACAGTGGGCCTTTCTGCCAGAACCAGCCCATGATTTCTTCTTCTTTCACCGTAAGTCGTTTCATAACCTTATCTTGTTTGCGACAAAGTAACTAAAACTTTTAGTTACCAAACTAATTTGTATAGTTAATAAACTAAAAGAGATAGTTTATTCATTGATCCAATCAAAAAAACCGCCCCGGGAATGTCCGGGACGGCCTCTATTATATCCAGATGTTTGAATGATTAGGCGACAGGAATCGTTCCGCCAATCAAGATCACAACCAATAAGGCCAAGATAGCGTACAACTCTGGGAATACGGCCATTACCATCGTAGCACCGAATACGTTGTGTCCGGCACCAACACCAGCGATACCATTCGCGCAAACTTGAGCTTGGCGGATTGAAGAGTAAAAACCAGCGAAACCTAACACTAAACCAGCGCCGAAAACAGCCGTAGCAGCCAACATGGAAATATCAGCGACCAAGAACTTCTGCATCATAAAGTAGCCCACGAATCCATACAAGCCCTGTGAAGAAGGCAACGCACTTAAAGCGATGTACGTACCCAGAGCATCCGGATTTTTCTTCATCGCACCTACCACCGCATTACCTGCGATCGTAACACCATAACTACTGCCGATAAAAGTTAAACCTGTCATCAACGCAATACCTACATAAGCTAATAAAATTGGTTCCATAATAAAATGTGTTTTTAAATTATTCTTTTATTGTTTTATTTTCTCGTTTAATTGTTATGCTTTTCTGAATGGCTCATAGGCCTTACCTCCACCTTCGAACTCCGCGTTCTTGTAATATTCCACGAAGATCAAACGAAGCGGGTGTACCAAGGAGCTGATCGTACAAAGAGCGATATTGATGGAGTGACCCACTAACAAGATCAACAACATACAGATCGCACGTGCCACGATATTCATACCGTCTGTCATCGTAACCGCCAACGTATTAAATACGCCACCCAAGATGGAACCGGTCAGACCGATAGCGAACAAACGAATGTATGATAACGTATCCCCCAGCAATCCGGAGGCCATATTGTACGTGTTCCAAAGTCCGGTACCAAAGTTCAAGAATACGTTCTTGCCCGGTGTATTGTACAAATAAGCGATAACCAGACCCAAGATGGCGATTCCGTAACATACCATAACGACAGCGTTCGGCAAGTGAACGTTCAACATCGGAAGTCCGAACGCCAATGCCAAGGATATGATCACGAACACCCAAGCGAACGGAGCGATACTGTGTTTCGTTCCTTTCTGTATCTTGATCTTGTAAGCAGCGACACATTTACCGAATATGATCTGTACCAAACCGATGACAATAGAGAATGTCATCAAGTTGTCGCTATTCACAAAGTAGTTCTTGATCTTTGACAAAGCCGGGATATCCGCCAAGGCCACTCCGAAGAAAGATCCCGTACAAGTACCCACCAATAAGGCGGCAAAGCCTAAATACTGGAACAAGGTCAAATAAGGCTTGAAATCCGGGTTCACCTTCTTCTTCAAGATCGTACAAGCGATCATGACCAGCAAACCATATCCGCCATCGCCGAAACAAAGTCCGAAGAACAGCATAAAGAACGGGGCGAACAACGGGGTCGGATCAAGTTCACCGTAATTAGGCAAGGAGAACATCTTCGTGATAGGCTCGTACAGCTTACTGAATTTATTATTCCGTAGCTTGATAGGCACCTTATCCCCATCCTCGATCTCTAATTGCTGGAAGAAATAACCTTGCTTATCCAGCTCGTGCTCCAAGGCCGGAGCGTTTTCCGTCGGCACCCAACCTTCCAACAACATGAGCTTATCACCCGCTTGCCGATCTGTCTGCACTAACGCATTAGAAAGATTAAACTCGTCCTGCAGGTTCTTATCGAATTCCTCCAACGTTTTATAATCCCCCACGGCACGATGTTTCAGCTCATCCTCCACATTCTGGATATCCTTGGTACGTTGATCCAGACGGGCACGCAACTTCGCCAATCCTTGAACCGGCATCTTCGGACGTTCAGCGTCTATATCGATCAAGGTACCTTCCTTGGTAATCGTGATAAAATACGTTACCGATTGGAAGTTATTGATCAGAATGGCGTTATACAGCACGCCCCATTCCGGCTCGTACTTAGCGGTAGGACAGGTAAAGAACGTAACATCGTATCCCGCTCTTTTCAGACGGTTGATATTCTGATAACTGAACTCACCCCATATTTCCATATAAGCCAGATCCTTCTCGATCGATTGCTTGGAAGCGATCAATTGCGCTTTCTTATCTTGCAATTCCTCTATCTTACGCACCAACTTCAAGCCTTCCTCTTTCGTCAACTCACGGGCCGGGGCAAACTTAACGTCTTTCTCCGCCGCATGGAGGTTCTTAAAGTAACGCATCAGCGTATTGATCTGTTTACGCTCAGCCAGAAGCTCTTGCAACCTCTCGTTATCCATCACGGAGTTTGTCTCCTTGATATGGACGACACCTAAGTCACGAAGCGTAGAAAGGAACGTATCATACTCCTTATGGAACACCATAAAGGCATATTTACTCATCTTTACTATCATACCTCGGCCTCCTCTTTTTCTTCTTTTGCCTTACGTTTCTCCTGATTGGCTCTCATGATCTTCTGTGAGGACTTAGAAAGACTCTCCTCGTCTTCCATAAACCGTTTCACCTTACGGATCGCATCCTTATAACCCGGAATCTGTACCTTCTCAAACAGGTTCACCTTCTGAGTGGTCTTTTTCCTAGCATGCTCCAACAACTCCAGCTTCATGCCCGAGAACTCCGCCTCGATACCGGTACGAGCCAGCTTTTTCAGCAACTCGATACCATCCGTATACCATGCGGGGGCATTAAAGAGACTATAGTGTCCGATCTCGAACTTGATCTCGTCCAATAACGGGACGATCACGCCGGCGATCTTCTTCGTGGAAAGCGTCACGTCCTTCACGGAGATCAGCTCCGGATTGAACTCGTTCCACAAAGCCACCATATTCTCGTAACTCTGAATCTCTCGTTCTAGCTGAAGTTCCAATTTATTCACTTCGTCCTTGGTCCGCTTCACCTCGATACGCAGGGCGCTCTCCTTGCTCTTGATCGTAGGCAGGGAGCGTTCACGCATCTTCAGTTGCTTTTCCAATTGCTGAAGAGAGGTTTTATTATATTGAAACTTTATTGCCATGTTTATTTAATTTACTTCCAGTACTTATCAACCAATCCTTGTTTGATATTTACCTCCTCCGGGCTAAAATATCTAGCGAACAATCCCCAAGCTACGTCCAGCATCTCCGTCGTATCCAAGTTTACGTCGATAGCCAACAGCTTAGAAGAATAATCCTTGGCGAAAGACAAGGTACGGGTGTCGTAGTCGGTCAAGTCGAAACCATTCTCCAGCTTGGTCTTAGCGTTGGCGGCATCGGCATACAAACGTACGGCGGCGTTCATTACCTGTGGATGATCCTCACGGGTCTTCTTTCCGGTTACCAGCTGTTTCAAACGAGACAAGCTTCGGAACGGATCGACGATGACCTTACCCACATCGCTATCACGACGCAAATACAACTGACCTTCCGTGATATAACCCGTATTATCAGGTACGGCATGCGTGATATCACCACCGGATAAGGTCGTTACGGCAATAATCGTGATGGAACCTCCCGCCGGGAATTGAACGGCTTTCTCGTAAATCTTCGCCAAATCCGAATATAAGGAACCCGGCATAGAGTCCTTAGACGGGATCTGGTCCATACGGTTTGATACGATCGCCAAGGCATCGGCGTAGTTGGTCATATCGGTAAGCAATACCAAGACCTTCTCGTTCTTCTCCACGGCGAAATACTCAGCGGCGCTCAACGCCATATCCGGGATCAAGATACGCTCTACGGACGGGTCCTCGGTCGTGTTGATAAAACTAACGATACGGTCTAGGGCTCCGGCGTTACTAAATGTATTCTTAAAGAACAGGTAGTCGTCGTTCGTCATACCCATACCTCCCAAGATAATCTTATCGGACTTCGCACGCAAGGCTACCATCGCCATAACTTGGTTGAAAGGCTGGTCGGGGTCGGCGAAGAACGGGATCTTCTGACCGGTTACCAAGGTATTATTCAAGTCGATACCGGCGATACCCGTAGCGATTAATTCAGAGGGTTGTTTACGACGTACCGGGTTCACGGACGGACCACCGATCTCGACCTCACGTCCCTCGGGGATCGGGCCGCCATCGATAGGCTCGCCATAAGCGTTGAAGAAACGTCCGGCTAACTGGTCACCTACTTTCAAGGAAGGGGCCTTCCCCATGAATACCACCTCGGCATTCGTACGGATACCTTCCGTTCCGGAGAATACCTGCAACGTCACCTCGTCACCGATAATCTTTACCACCTGAGCCAGCTTTCCGTCTACAGAGGCCAACTCATCATACCCAACTCCCGTTGCTTTCAGCGAACAGGTAGCTTTTGTAATCTGGGTAATCTTCGTATATATTTTTTGAAATGCTTTTGTTGCCATAACTCTTTTAATTTTCGATTCTCTCCTTCAAAAGTTCATCCAGTTCCGTATTAAACTTCTTGAATTGGTCACTCTCATATTCCGAATAGTTCATCTGCTTAAAGATGTTGATCATCTTCTTAAAGTAGTCCATAACCTCAAGGAAGTTATCAAACTTAAACTCTGAACGGCAAACGTTCACGACTCTATCCAGCATGAATTCCTGACGTTGCAACGGAGTAACCGCATCAATGGCATCGAAAGCATCCTGTTGCAAGATCACGAAGTCGATCAACTCGGACTTCCAGAATGTAACGTGATACTCGACAGGCACACCATCATCACCCAAGATATTGATTTGCTCGGAGATCTCCTTACCACGCAACATACGGGTCTTGATCTCGTTTACTTTCTCGATCCATTCCGGGGAGATATGTTTAGCGATGTATTCCTGAAACTCCGGATACTCGATATACTTGGAATAACTCTCGATCGGGTTTACGGCCGGATAACGTTTACGGTCGGCACGCTCCTGCTCCAAGGCATAGAAACAACGGGCCACCTTCTTCGTATTCTCGGTCACCGGCTCCTTCAAGTTACCACCGGCCGGCGATACCGTACCGATGAAAGTGACGGAACCTGTAGCGTTGTTTTTCAAATGGACGAATCCCGCACGAGCGTAGAAGTTCGCCACGATAGCGGACAAGTCCATCGGGAAGGCATCCGGTCCGGGCAACTCCTCCAAACGGTTGGACATCTCACGCAAAGCCTGTGCCCAGCGGGAAGTAGAGTCGGCCATCAACAGAACCTTCAAACCCATGCTGCGATAATACTCGGCGATGGTCATCGCCGTATATACGGATGCCTCACGAGCAGCTACCGGCATGTTGGATGTATTGGCGATAATGATCGTACGTTCCATCAATTTACGTCCCGTATGCGGGTCTACCAATTCCGGGAACTCCGTAAATACCTCTACGACCTCATTCGCACGCTCACCGCAGGCGGCGATAATCACGATATCCGCTTCCGCTTGTTTAGAGATAGCGTGCTGAAGCACCGTCTTGCCCGTACCGAACGGACCGGGGATAAATCCGGTACCACCCTCAACGATCGGGTTCACGGTATCGATCGTACGAACGCCCGTCTCCAGCAATTTGAATGGACGGGGCTTTTCCTTATAACAAGTGATAGCTTTCTTTACTGGCCATTTCTGGATCATCGTCACGTTTACGTCCGTGCCATTTTCGTCCGTAAGGACAGCCATCGTATCATTGATGGTATATTGTCCGGCTGGAACCACCGATTTCACAGTATAAGATCCCTCGAACTTAAAGGGGACCATAATCTTATGAGGTTGGAAATTCTCGTCCACCTCTCCCAGCCAATCACCGGCGCTCACGGTATCGCCCGCTTTAGCCAGAGGCTTGAAATCCCACTTCTTATCATTGTCCAACGCAAACGTATAATCGCCACGTTTCAAGAATACACCTTCCATCTTGTCCAAGTCATTCTGCAAACCGTCATAGTTGCGGGACAACATACCCGGACCCAGCGTAACTTCCAACATATGCCCTTGGAATTCAGCCTCGTCGCCGACACGCATACCACGTGTGCTCTCAAATACTTGTACAAAGGCATTCTTACCTATCACCTTGATTACTTCCGACATCAGCTTCACGCCTCCGACAGAAATGTAACAGATCTCATTCTGAGAAACCGGACCATCCACCTCTACGGTTACTAGGTTGGATACGATTCCATTTACAATTCCTTTCGTAGCCATAATTTATTTTATATTGTTTCTTTTAAATTCTTCCAACGCATTCTCACTACCCATCTTCATGGCGCCTACCAATTCACGGAAAGTCTTCTCGCCTCTCGCCTTATCCAAGGTTACCCAGCGCTCTATCATCTCCAATTTCAATAAATAAGCGAATACACTCTCTATGTCGAACGTCTTGAAGAAGGTATTATCGTCCAGCCATTTCCATTTCAAAAGATCGATTTTCTTCTCACGAACGATCAGATCGGTCTCTTCGGCGATGCGTTGTAACTCGGGCAAATATTCCACGGAATCGCCCAAGCCGAAATCACGGGCGTTCGACGTACGGATATTTTCTGCTATCTCATTATGCCCCACGATATAATTGGCCTTATCAAATCCATATTTACGGCAAGTGATCGCAGTAAGAACATTGTTGATATTCAGGTTAAGCTCGAACCAATCGGCAACGAACTTATTCCCACATTTCATGGCATATTCATTATATAACGCAGCCAAGCGGTCTTCCCATGATATATATTCTTTCTCATTTTTGGTGTCCTTAGCCTCTTCGGCTAGATACAGTTTAAAAAAGTCCACGAAATAAGGCGGGAGATTATCATTTTTGGGAATTTTTTCCTCATCCTTCAACGCTTTATATAAAGTATTGAACTCATCATACGTTATTCTTCCTCTTTGATCCGGATCGGAGTCCGGTCTTTTAGCGTGAGCCAGCAGATTTATATTATCATATTTCAAATAAAATAAATCAATCAGCTTTTTGTCCTTAGAAGATAGCATATCCTCTATTTCTGTCCGGAACTCACAGACCGAATAGGCTAGTTTACTATCATCCAACGCTATGTTAGGAAGTCCGGAGATTAAGTAGTAATACTTACTCATATCAGAACAGCATTTCTACTAATTGCGGACGCAAGAACTCTTTAAAAAACTCGATGAACTCGTCTTCGCCAAACGTCACTTTATAAGACCCATCCGCCGGGATAATAGAGAAAGACGCTTTCTTTCCGCTTACCTTCTCGATCTTATACCCTTTCTCTAGCAAGCCTTTGGCATTGGCCTCAAAATACGCCTTCAAGCCATCGGAATCAGAAGCTTGGATAGTCAAGAACTCATTAGCGGGCCAGCTTTTCACAAGCTCAAGGATCACTTTCTGCATATAGGCGGGATCCATCAACGCCGCTTTCACATTCGAACTAGCGATATCACCAGTGATAAGGTTTGTCACCTCGCTCTTTAATGCCTCGACAGACTGGGTGGCGAACAATTTCAATTCGGCTTCCGTATTCTTCTTCAACTCGGCAGCTTGTTTCTCAGCAGCCGCTACGATACGTTTCGCTTCCGCTTCCGCATCTTTAAGAATCGTATCCTTTTGAGCATTGGCCTCGGCGATTATACGCCCCGCTTCTTCGTTCCCCTTCTCTACACCTTCCTTGTAGATCTTGTCTGTTAGTTCCTGAATCTTTGTATCCATTTCCTATTATGTATTTGAATTGTATTTTTCAATAGTAAACGCCCACAAAGTTATTATTTTTCGCGGATTAACATCAAAATAAGTGTGAAATCAAGCTAAAAAATAACACTAGTCAAGTAAAATTCTATTTACATTCGTCTATATTGTATTTTTGTTCGTCTATTTGTATCTTTGTGAGTCAAAATACAAAATTAACATGTTTACGATTAGAAAAGCGACTATTGATGATCGTTCTCTTATTCATGATCTTGCCTCACGCATTTGGGAGAACACGTATGGAAAGATACTTTCTAAAGAGCAATTGGATTATATGTTCGATATGATGTACGCTCCGGATAACATTCTTAAACAAATGGAAGAGTTACATCATCAATATTTTATTATATTGGCGGACGATATGCCGGCAGGCTATTTATCCATAGAGAAAACAGGTGAAAACACGTACAATTTTCAAAAGATCTATTCCCTACCGGAAATGCATGGCACGGGAATCGGGCGTTTTATCATCGAACAAGGTATTAATTATTTGAAGGAGGTACATACCGGGCCTTTCACTATAGAATTATACGTAAACCGTTACAATCCCGCCATAGGCTTCTACAGACATATGGGATTACGGGAAATAGGCACACGGGACCATCATATAGGAAACGGCTATTTCATGAACGATTATATCATGAGCATGGAAGTGGAGAATAAATAGACAGTCATCCCCTATTCATATATTTATATATAGAATAGGGGATGATGATTGTCAACGGGTCTTCCCTCTTTTCGGATTACGAGGTTTCTCTAGGATTCGTACACTACTAACTTTTACAGAGTAAATAACAGCGATCCTATCATTCTTCGGATTCTCAATCGCAAGTTGAGAGTTCCAGATTTTCTTTTCTTGTTTTTTATCCATAACGCTACAATTTAATAGTTCATATTTAATAAGTCAAACCTTGACTGTCTTTTTCTCTTTTCCTTCCGCTATCTCAACCAGATAAACCCCGGCGCAAATACAGATAATGGCGAACGTCTGTGTCCAACTGAAACGGTCTTGCCCGATCAATAGGGATGTAATCGTTGCCACTATCAAGATCAGATAGCCATAAATAGCCACCAACGTAGTTTTCAAATACTTCAATCCGATAGGAATCAACAGATAACTAATTACCGTAGGGAAAATAAGCACAAACATCAATACGGCAAAAGGCCACCAATGAAATGGCTCCGAGAATAAAGGAGCATGAAAGCCTTCTATCGGCAAAATCAATAGACTGGAGAAAGCGGCGCCCGTGAATGTATATCGAAGCATCGTCATCGTCCCTACTTTTTGTAAGATCCGCTGGCTTAATACCAGATACACGGCATAAAACACGGAGCTAGCCAGACATAGCATATTTCCATTAAAAGCGTCCGCCGCTAAATCGTCGCTTTGCTGGGTCAAGATGCAAACCAAGGCCCCAGATAAACCAATCAAGATACCGAGTATTTTCATCCAAGTAGCCTTTTCCTTATAAAAGAATACCATAATCAAAAATACCCAGATCGGTTGCAAGCTCGTGAAAATAGAACTCGAGACCGGCGTTGTCTTGCTAAGCCCCACTAAATAAAGAAACATAAAACCATAGATACCGATAGCGCCTAGTAAGAATAGCCACACCTTATCTTTCGTCGTAGAAACCTCCGGTTTCATAAACCAGCCGATCACCCAAAACGCCACGGCCGCAAACACGCATCGGAAAGAAGCGCCCGTCAACGGGCTCATCCATAAGGGAAGCAAGTATTTCAAGGCGTTCATATTCAATCCACTGAAAGTTTTTGAGACCACCATGCTAATATTAGCTTCTGTTTTCTTATTTTTCACTGTCTATCATTTTTTAGTTTTATATTCGTAAATCAAATTTTATCGTTGAAAAGGAACGAGTCTCGTTTTACATAAGCCCAGATCGTAGCGACCAGCGCAATACAGAGGTTAAAAATAAACGCGAATTGCTGGCTCTTGACATGGAGTATAGACTGGAAGAAATCGATAATAAACGGACAAAGTAATATCGCCAAATAATTCATCGCCATCACGAAAGCTAATGCCAATGTAACTTTCTCAGGAATGGCCGTACGAGTCGTTTTATCATAAGCGATTGGCTGGATAACACCATATCCGAAACCGATAAAAATACATCCCAATCCAATTAGCCATTCCGTACGAGATATCAAAATCAAGGCCATCCCTAAAGCGATCGCCAATAGACTGACAAATTTTGTCTTTTGCTTAAATAAATCAACGATCTGATTCAAGATAAAACCGGGAGCCATAATAGCCAAGAAAAACAATGAAATCATTAATCCGGAATTACCGCTTGTAAACTTATATTCCTTCATTAAAAACGGTAAGTTAAAGCTGACTATAATCACTAAATACGTAGCCAATCCATAAAAACACATGATTTGTACCAGATGCTTTATATCCACACCATATTTACCCGGAACCGTGACGGGATCTGCCGCAACAGGGGCTTTCACTTCTGATTTCGATACGATCGCCGGCTCATTCTCCATACTCCTTTTCAAGTATACGGAAAGTACGATGGAAATCAAGGGCAATAGATAAACGGCAAACGGTAAATGCCAATTCACCTCCGCCAGATATCCCGTTAAGATCGTGGCTAATACCAACGTTACATTTGTAATAGCAGAACTTAAACCAAATTGCTTCGTCCGGTATTTCCCGATAAAGAAACGAGAAATCAAACCGGTCGATAAGGGTACGATCAAGCCAGATCCGATTCCCATTAAGGCGCTCACCGCTATCAACTGCCACATCTTATTAGAGAGTAAGTATAGAATACCACTTAGGGCAAAGATCACCAAGCCTAATTGCAATAGACGTATCTCATTTACTTTCTCCGTTAATTTACCCGACAATATAATAAATGGAATTATCAATAACGATGGCAAAGAGGAAAGCATCTGAATATCCAGTTCCGTAGAATGAGGAAAAATAACGGAAAGTTTCCCTAATATCGGAGAAACCGCTAAACCCGGTAATGCATTTAAAGCGGAGATAGACCATATCCCTACCAGAGTTATAAGGGGAATTGTGCCCCGGCCTGTCTGTATTCTCATAAAGATTTAGTTTTACGTTTTTATCTAATCAAAACAAACATTTTATGTGAAAGTTCATCATTTTCGCTCTTTCCAAGAGGACTGGACTTGTATCGCTAATAAACCCCAAATAATGTAAATCCAAAAAACATTCCAATCCATAATCTGTTTTGGCATAAACGCTCAGTGGAAGCAGTATTCCATTGACTCAAATCATTTTATTAACAAAAAAACTAAAGAAAAATGAAAGACTCAAATTTCAGAAATGGCGATGCCAAAACAGCGATTTTTGGCTCAGAAGTGATGTTGACACCCTCTCCTGTAGATAAGATTCCAGATGGCCCTACAACCCCGGAGATCGCTTATCAAATGGTTAAAGACGAGACTTTCGCACAAACACAGCCTCGCTTGAACCTAGCTACATTCGTTACTACGTATATGGACGAGTACGCAACAAAATTGATGAACGAAGCTATCAACATCAACTATATTGACGAAACAGAGTATCCGAGAATCGCTGTTATGAACGCCAAATGTATTAATATCATGGCGAGTCTTTGGAATTCTCCCGAGCAAGAAAAATGGAAAACCGGAGCCTTGGCTATCGGTTCTTCAGAGGCTTGTATGCTAGGTGGTGTAGCCGCTTGGTTACGTTGGCGCAAAAAGAGACAAGCACAAGGTAAACCAACTGACAAGCCTAATTTCGTGATCTCTACTGGCTTCCAAGTCGTATGGGAGAAATTCGCCCAGCTATGGCAAATCGAAATGCGTGAAGTTCCCTTGACTTTAGACAAGACGACACTTGATCCGGAAGAAGCGCTTAAGATGTGTGACGAGAACACGATTTGTATCGTTCCTATCCAAGGTGTAACATGGACAGGACTGAACGATGACGTAGAAGCCTTGGACAAAGCGCTCGACGCATACAATGCCAAGACCGGTTATGATATACCTATCCACGTAGATGCCGCCAGCGGTGGTTTTATCCTTCCGTTCTTAAGCCCGGAGACAAAATGGGACTTCCGTTTGAAATGGGTTCTTTCTATCAGCACATCCGGACATAAATTCGGATTGGTTTACCCGGGATTGGGTTGGGTTGTTTGGAAAGACAAGAAATATTTGCCGGAAGAAATGGCATTCAGCGTAAACTATCTTGGAGCGAATATCACTCAGGTTGGTTTGAACTTCTCTCGTCCTGCCGCACAAATCCTCGGACAATACTATCAGTTTATTCGTCTCGGATTCGAGGGCTACAAACAAATCCAATATAACAGTATGGAAATCACGAAATACATCCACCAAGAAATCGGTAAGATGGCCCCATTCGTTAATTACAGCAACGAGGTTGTGAATCCATTGTTTATTTGGTACATGAAACCGGATTACGCTAAGAACGCCAAATGGACACTTTACGATTTGCAAGATAAATTGCAACAAAGCGGTTGGATGGTTCCAGCGTATACACTACCGAAGAAGCTGGATAACTACGTGGTTATGCGTGTCGTAGTTCGTCAAGGTTTCAGCCGTGATATGGCCGATATGTTATTAGGTGATATCAAGAACGCTGTAGAGGCATTGGAGAAACTTGAATATCCGACTCCTACTCGCATCGCTCAAGACAAGAACGTTCCGGTTAAGGGTAAGGTATTTACTCACACCGCAATGAGCAACGCTAAGAAATAAAAACAAAATTCATCAAGGCGTGCATGAAAGGGCTATCAGTGTTTTCATACACGCCTTCTTTAATCCAATTCATATATGGACAAAAAAATAACGATCGCCCAAATTAAGGAAGTAGCTCAACAGGCTTACGATCTTTACAAGACAAATACGGATGGTAAGAATGCCGATTACATTCCTTATCTGGCGAATATCAATAAAAATCTATTCGGAATCAGTATTTGCCTTTTAAACGGACAAACCATCGAGGTGGGAGATTCCGAATATCGTTTCGGTATTGAATCCGTATCGAAAGTACACACCGCTATCTTGGTACTGCGCCAATACGGAGCGAAAGAATTATTGGAGAAAATTGGTGCCGACGCTACCGGATTGCCATTTAACTCCATCATCGCTATCCTATTGGAAAACGACCATCCTTCTACCCCATTGGTAAATGCCGGCGCTATCACGGCTTGTAGTATGGTGAAGCCTGTCGGTGATTCCAAACAGAAGTGGGATGCTATCGTAGCCAATATCACGGATTTGTGCGGAAGCGCACCGCAGTTGATCGACGAACTCTACAAATCCGAGTCTGCAACGAACTTCAATAACCGCTCCATCGCTTGGTTGCTAAAGAATTACAATCGCATTTATGACGATCCGGATATGTCTTTGGATCTGTATACCCGTCAATGTTCTTTGGGTATCACGGCTAAGCAACTATCTGTCGCTGCCGCTACGGTCGCAAATTTAGGTCTTAATCCTGTGACAAAGAAACAAGTATTCGATGCAGAGTTATCTCCGAAGATCACTTCCATGATCTCTACCGTAGGTTTTTATGAACACACCGGTGATTGGTTGTACACTTCCGGTATTCCCGCAAAAACTGGCGTAGGCGGTGGTGTCATGGGTGTACTTCCCGGACAATTCGGTATTTCCGCATTCGCTCCTCCTATTGACCAAGCTGGTAACTCTGTAAAGGCACAGCTTGCTATTAAGTATGTAATGAATAAACTCGGATTGAACGTGTTCAACGGTCACCGTGTGACGATCGTTGACTAATAGACTGAATCAGTTTAAACGAGAAATAGTATAGAAAAAGTGTTTCATTACGATGGGCAGTTATACCATCTAAATGAAACACTTTATTTTTTGTATCAATAAAAATCGGATCAATTCTCCGACACGACCCAAGCCGAATCGTATACTTCCGTATTCGGGGTCTTATAATACATATCCTTTCCTTGAGGAATGCTTAATTTATAGGTCTTCCCACCTGTCACCAACTTCCGATCACGGAGCCAAGGATTAAAACGTTTCAAGTCCGCATAAGTGATCCCATGCTCTTTAGCGAAAGCCGACAGATTCTGTATATCTTGGCTTACAGCCACGTCTACGGTAGGGATCGGCTTATACAGGTCACGGGCACGAAGCACAAAACCGTACTTCGACGGATTCTCGAAAATTTGCTTGATCGCCATGATTCGATAAATATAACGGGTAGTCTCCTCCACCAGCCAGAGATCAAAGGAGGAATCCGCATCTTGTTTGACCAGCTCACCGGATATACGTCCCATGCCGCCATTATAAGAAGCGGCTACCGCCGCCCAATCTCCATATTTCTTATAGGCGGCCTTCAAATAGCGGCAAGCCGCCCCGGTCGCTTTCTCCACATGGCAACGCTCGTCGACCGTCGGAGTAATTGTCAAACCATACTCCCTTGCCGTGCCCTCCAGTAATTGCCACATCCCGACAGCACGAGCCGGAGAGGATACACGGGGGTCCAAATGGCTTTCTATCACCGCTAGATATTTGAAATCATCGGGAATGCCGTTCGCCTTCAAGATCGGCTCGATCACCGGGAAATAACGGTTCGCCCGCTTGATCAGAAGCATCGTCGTAGAATGGAAATAAGTAAAGCTACTCAATTCACGGTCATAGGCTTCCCGCATATCATAGCGGGTAATATCGATTAGTTTTCCACAAAAAGGAACCGAGGACGGAACATCCGGCGACAGGGTCATGGATGAGACAACCGGACGGCTCTCTATCACTTTTTCCACGTCATTCGAACCCATCGAGATACATGCGGTCAAGCAAACGACGCCTCCACATAAAAAACTAGCTAAATTATTCTTGGATATTCTCATTTTCATCTTGAATTGTTTTAGGTCTAAGAATGTTTATATCGCCTTTTTCCTTGTACTTAATACCATCGGAACCTTCGGCTTCTATCACATAAAAATACACACCCGGCTGAACGTATTTACCACCTTTCTTACCATCCCATCCTTGGGCCGGATCTGTCCAGTAATACATCTGTAGGCCCCAGCGATTAAATATCCATGCCTTAAATTTCACCAACGACTTATAGGCAACCCGGAACTCATCATTAATTCCGGGCGTGGTACCCGGGGAGAATGTGTTCGGTATCATCAGATAAGACTCCGAGATATCAATCTGAACCTCATCTTCCGTGCTGCAAGTAGTGCTTTGGTCGCTTACTTCCAACTTGATGATAAAAGTCCCGGATTGGTTGAACGTATAATCCACTTCCTCACCCGTAAAACGAACAACCGGATTATCTTCTTCCCCTTGCCGATAGATTTTCCAATTAAACAGGGCGGCTGTCGGCGTATTCGCGATAGCCGAGAATTGAACAGTGGCGGGAGCGCAATAACCGCTCTTCGTCGTATTCATATTCGGGGCCTCTTGCTCAATCAGCAACGTGTCTATATGAGCATCTACCGCAGCGGCCTGATATTCATCGATACAAAGCGTGACCTCCTTTCCAAAATGACGAGCGAAATAATCGCCTTTCACACAGATCTCCGTATCACACCAAGGAGCGGGAATGGATTTACCGAACAAATTACCCTCGATGACCGCCGTCTCTTGTTTAGAGGTATATTCTTTTTTATCCGAATTATATTCCAATGTATTATAAATAACATCAAATTGGCGAGACAGTTCACGTCTTGTTCCCGTATTCGGCCAATAATAATAAATAGGTTGGATCGTACCTGTCCCAGCCAAGACCAATCCGCTACATGGATCGCTATTATCGGAGACATGCAGGTTGGATATGTTTAAGGTGTACTTGCTGTAATCAACGATCCAGACGTAACGAGATACGGCTCCTTCCTCAACAAAATAGCCATATCCCTCCTCTACATTCCGAATGGTGGAAGTAGTTCCATTTTGGGTGGAAGCGACTTTCTCAGCCTCCAATCGTTTGGTTTTATAACGGTACCATTGATGCGAAGAAGAAGATGAAGTATAACTAATCGTCACATTATCCATTCCATACACCAAGTAGACCTCAAGCCGCTCGGCGGAATCGCCGGAACTCTGCGTGGCTTTCATCGGGCTACCACTTCCTCCCGTCACCACATATTGGGCATACGAGACAGCCACTACAAACACAAAACTTAGCGATAACAGTATCTTTCTTAATTCCTTCTTTAGCATATATAGTCTAAAAATTACGGTTCCAAAATTAGGGAAATAAAAGGACATACGTAGCATGATAAGCAAAATTCACTATCTTTGTCACAAAATACTCCGAACAGCAAATGAACAAGATTAGTATATACGCATTGACGTTCTTTTTAAGTTTATCGAGCGTAACCGTTTATTCCCAAAAGAATAATAAGCAAGTTATTTTTACTAACGAACAAGGGAGCGATATATTTTATCATACCATCGAACGCGGACAAACCGTATACGCCATAGCGACCATGTATGGCGTAAGCGTAGAGGATATTTATCGGTTGAATCCGGAAAGTAAAGAAGGGATCAAGGCCGGTTCTACGTTAAGAATCCCGCAGAAGGACTCCGCTATCGCACCTTCCGGCAAAGCAGATAACTATACATACCATACGATCCAGTCGAAAGAGACCTTGTACTCTTTATCCATTAAATATTCAGTGCCCGCTACGGATATTATCGCCGCCAATCCGGGTCTCTCCACATCGACCTTTACGATTGGTAAGAATATCCGGATCCCGCCGACACGACTGGAGACCTTGCCTACTACGGAAAAAAAGACCGTACAGAAGGAAATGGAATATACCATACAGAAAAAAGAGACCATGTACCGTATCTGCCGGAAGTTCGATATTTCCAGCGTGGAGCTTTTAAGACTCAACCCCGAGCTGAAAAACGGAGTGAAAGCGGGCATGGTTATCAAGATACCGGTAGCCAGTGAAGAAGTGATCACCCAAAACATAAGACAGCCGGAAGAGCGTGAGGTGAACGCCCTCCTCTCTACTCCTAAAGATATAAAGAAGGTGAACCGTATCCAAGTCGCCTTATTGTTGCCGTTCATGACGAACGAGACAACGCAATCATCCGCGACCTCCCGTTTCGTGGAATATTACGAGGGATTGCTATTGGCGGTCGACAGCTTGCGAAATATGGGAACCTCTATCGAGCTATCGGTATATGATACTGGAAACGGTACGAAGAAAGTCAAGGAGATATTGAAAGAAGATGCGTTATCAAACGCTAATTTGATCATTGGCGCCGTACAGAACGACCAAATCGGATTGATCGCTGATTTTGCCCAAAAGCATAATATCAAATACGTGATCCCTTTCACCTCCAAGAATGATGATGTCTTGTCAAACGCAAATGTTTATCAAGTAAACACACCTCATTCCTATTTATACTCCAAGGCGGCACAAGCCGGATGCGATTTATTCTCGGATTACAATATCATACTTGTCAATATAAAGGATAAAGAAGAAAAGCCAGAATTTATCAAAGCCTTCAAGACGGAGATGCAGCAACGCGATATCCCGTTCAAGGAAGTAACTTATAAAGGGGATACTTTCGCCACGGATATAGAGGCAGCCATGGTAAGGGACAAGCGGAATGTGGTATTGCCAACCTCCGCCTCCTTAGATGCGGTGAATAAGATCAAGGCACCGCTCCGTATGCTTTCCGAGTTGAAAGAGGAGGAGAAAGAGCCTTATATGGTCAACCTATTCGGTTATCCGGAATGGCAGACCTATACAAGAGAGTGTCTGGAGGACTTCTACGCATTGAACACCTATATCTATAGTAATTTCTATGCGGACAACTTATCTCCGGAAGTCCATAGCTTTTATTCCGATTATAAAAACTGGTATAGCAAGAATTTAATCAACACATTCCCGAAATATGGAATCCTAGGCTTTGACACGGGTATGTATTTCCTAGGCGCCATCAATAAATATGGCTCGAACTTCGAGAATAATTTAGACAAGATCCATTATAAGAGCATCCAGACCGGATTCGATTTCCATAGAGTGAATAATTGGGGCGGTTTTATCAATACGAACTTGTTTATTGTACATTACAAGAATGATTATACGGTAACCCGCGGTGAGGTAAGATAATTGATATGATGACGAAAAAGATATTTGTAGCGATATTTCTGTGCATGGCAAGCTTATCGATTTGCTATGCGCAGAAAAGTACTTTTAAGCAAGAGCTTGCGGTTGGAGCGTCCTTCGGATTAAATTTCTCTAGCGTAAGTTTTGCCCCAAAAGTCCCTACGAAGATGAAACTTGGGTTTAACGGGGGAGCGACGATACGTTGGAATACGGAACCCAATTTAGGCATACAGGCGGAATTGAACTTTACCCAACATGGATGGGAAGAGAAGTTTGAGGAGAAACCTCAATATAAATATAGCCGTACGGTAAACTATATGGAGCTTCCGTTCTTGACTCACATCCATTTCGGAAGCAAGCGAGTGCGTGTATTCGTCAATCTAGGGCCTAAAATCGGTTATGCGCTGAGCGAAAGCACGGAGTCGAACCTTAATGGCGAGAACCCGAACGCGAACCGTCCGGACGAACAACATACATTGGAAGTCCAAAAGAAGTTCGATTGGGGGCTTTGCGGCGGACCGGGAATCGAGCTCCGCACCGGAATAGGCTCTTTCTTGTTGGAAGGTCGTTATTACTATGCGCTGGGCGATATGTTCAATAGTCGTAAAGGAGACACTTTCTCTAAATCTTCCAGCCAAATAATATCCGCGAAACTAACCTATCTGATTCCCATCTTTAGTAAATAAAGGGGATGGACTCGTGATATCGTAACAATCAATTGAAGATCTGTGCCGCAAGTAATCCCACTCAGGGGATAAGAACGGTGGATAATATAGCCAAGCTCCGGACGATCTGATCTTTTCACGGATGTGAAGAGATCTTTTCACGCTCGTGATACGATCGTTTCACCCTTGTGAAAAGATCATTTCACATCCGTGAAAAGATCTTTGGATACAGGCGTACAAGCTACTTCCGATAATACCTTTATCCAACAGGAAGGTTCTACAGTAATAAATCATGAATACAATGGGGAACGCATCTAACTATCATTATTGTTGAGGTGACCTACTATAAAAGAAAAGGCCATCCGTCACGGACAGCCAATCTCATTGTTAACCTTAAATCTAATACCATGAAAAACACAGTGCAAATATAGAGACTTTATGTTATGCAGCATAATTTTCCAACAAGAAAAGCTTACTCATTAACTTTATTTAAGACAAACATGCTATACAACATAGAATTCAGCTCTTTTTATCTCGTTTTTTCTATTAATAGCGAAATACTACCACTATAAATATTTCTTACCTTTGCATTTATAAACATAAATATGGATTAATATAAGAAATCATGCTAATTATAGGTATAGCGGGCGGGACTGGTTCCGGGAAAACTACAGTGGTAAAAAAGATCATAGAAAGTTTACCTCCCGGTGAGGTCGTATTACTCCCTCAAGATTCTTATTACAAAGATAACAGCCATGTGCCGGTAGAGAAACGTCAATATATTAATTTCGACCATCCCGACGCATTTGATTGGCCGCTCCTCTCAGAGCAAGTCACCTTGCTGAAAGAGGGGAAATGCATCGAGCAGCCGACTTATTCTTATCTTACCTGCTGCCGATTGCCCGAGACCATTCATATCGAGCCTCGTGATGTTGTCATCATCGAAGGGATCCTCGCTTTATGCGACCCTCAATTACGAGACTTGATGGACTTGAAAGTATTTGTCGATACAGATTCGGACGAACGTCTTATCCGTGTGATCCAACGGGATATGATCGAGAGAGGACGCACGGCGGAAGCGGTAATGGAACGCTATACCCGGGTACTAAAGCCTATGCACCTGCAATTTATAGAGCCTAGCAAACGATATGCCGACCTAATTATACCCGAAGGAGGAAGCAACCAGATCGCCATCAATATATTGAAAATGTTTATCGAGAACAATCTGGGGCTTCCCCATACAGATAATCAATAAACCAATCGTTCCGACAAGGATCTCCCCAATATAAATGCGTGTACCCCGCCAATACGTTCTTGTAGCGATATAGCGGGGTATCCGTTTGACCTCCTTTCGCCGTAAAGGCTTTCGCTACCGAAGGCAGCGGACTTTCCATAGGCACGATCCGGGAATAATGGAACTCATGCCCTCGTAAGACATCATTCTTATAGCATAAAGTCCGATACCCTAAACGTAACTTCATGTTCTCCATCGTGGCGGATTGCGGTAATACACCGGCCATTGGATAGGCATTCCCATCCGTACCGATAATCTCTTTACAGAGATACATCATCCCCCCACATTCCGCCAGCAACTTGCCCCCCACTTCCACAAAGGAATGAATCGATTCACGCATCCCGGAATTCATGCTCAACTCCGATAAATATAACTCGGGATATCCACCCGGCAAATAGACAAAATCGGCCTCCGGTAAACAATCATCCCTCAATGGACTGAAATAGGTAATCTTGCCTAGAGTAGATAAGAAATGTATATTTTCCTCATATGAGAAATTAAAAGCGGGATCACGGGCGATGGCTATATTTAAGTTTGCCTTTGAAACAGTCCTCATGACTTCCTTAACCCGAGGAACTGGCTGTCGCTCTGGCAAAGCCGTGATTGCCAACAGGCGGTCTATATCCACATGCTCCTCCACCAAGCAAGCAACCCGGTCCGCAAACTCCTCAAAGCAAAAATCCTCATCCAACGACAACCCCAAATGCCGGCTCGGGATCTCTACATCCGCACACTTCGGTAGATAGCCTAACGCTTCCACACCCGCATCCTCACACGCTTGTCTCAAGAAAGAATAATGACTCTCCGACGCCACGAAATTAAATACCGCCCCCACGACATTCAGATCTTTCCGAAAATTCCGGAAGCCATAAAGCAAGGGAGCTACCGAATAAGCCGTACTTTTAGCGTTCACCACCAATACGATCGGTATCCGCAATAAACCGGAGATCTCCGCACTACTCCCTCGCATGGCATCGTAGCCATCGAACAGCCCCATCACCCCTTCGGTCACGGCTACATCCGCATTCGAGGTATACCGGGCATATAAATCCTTGATATGCCCTTCCGACATCATGAAACCATCCAAATTCACGGAAGCGCAACCAGCCGCCATTTTATGATGACGAGTATCTATATAATCCGGCCCACACTTAAAAGGCTGCACCCGTAAAGAACGATTTCTCAAGGCACGAAGCAATCCTAAGGTAAAAGTAGTCTTCCCGCTTCCCGACGAAGCGGCGCCTATTAGCAAATGAGATCTCATGTATTCTGTTTCTAATATTGCTCCTTCTCGTTCGGGAAGTCTTGAGATTTCACGTCCTCGATGTACGCTTGTACGGCACGAGTAATCTCCTCCCCTAAATTAGCGTAGCGACGTAAGAAACGGGGAGAAAAGCCTTGATTGATACCGAGCATATCATGCATAACCAACACTTGACCATCTACGCCTCCACCGGCGCCAATGCCGATAACCGGGATCGTAAGCTCCGAAGCGACACGAGCCGCCAACTCCGCCGGGATCTTTTCCAACACCAAGGCGAAACAACCTATCTCCTCTAGCAAATGGGCATCCTCGATCAGTTTATTAGCCTCGGCCTCTTCACGGGCACGTACCGTATACGTACCGAATTTATTGATCGATTGCGGCGTCAATCCTAAATGTCCCATAATTGGAATACCGGCACACAAGATACGTTCGATAGATTCCCGAACCTCAGCCCCGCCTTCCAACTTGATACAATCGGCATGCGTCTCTTTCATCACCCGGATAGCGGAGGCCAAGGCTTCTTTAGAGTTTCCTTGATACGTACCGAAAGGCAGGTCTACCACCACCAGCGCACGATTCACCGCTTTCATGACCGATTTACCATGGTAAATCATCTGGTCGAGCGTAATCGGCAAAGTGGTCACGTTTCCAGCCATTACGTTAGAAGCGGAGTCTCCCACCAAGATCACATCCATTCCTGCTTGATCGATCAATTTCGCCATCGAATAATCATAGGCGGTAAGCATGGATATTTTCTCGCCACGCTGCTTCATCTCTATCAAGCGATGTGTGGTCACCTTTCTATTATCATCTACTTTTGCGACAGACATATTATATTTTTATTAATTGTTTCGGCCGCAAAGGTAAGTATTATTATTTATTTTCAAGACAAACATTCACGGCACTTAAGCCTCTGTCGCCACGTTCAAGGTCGAACGTCACGATATCGTTCACGGAGATATCATCCACAACATTGTTCACGTGAAAGAAATACTTTTCCGTCCCCGACAAGTCACGGATAAACCCGAACCCTTTTGCCTCATTAAAATAGTCTACCCTGCCCCTTAAGATAACGGGAGCCACATCCTCTTTCTTAGGAGTCGAGATCAAGATATCTTCCTGATTTATCTCTTCTTTTTGACGAAGTTCGGGAGGGACAGAGGTGATCATCCCATTTTCATCCACATAAGCGATCATATCCTCAAAGCTAGTCGCCTTGCCGGACGATTTTCTTTCCTCTTTCCTGTTCTGTTTCTCTACTCGGCGGGCTTGTTTCTTTTTCTCGTTTTCACGTTTACCAAATGATGCGTATTTTGCCATACAGTCGATTTTAATTTATACTAGGGCCTCACGTTCCGTGAAGCGTTGTTTATACTAACTTAGCGTGAGAATTGATGATTAAAGGAGAGATCCGCTTAATAATAATATAAAAAGAAGAACTATGTCGATAATGATTCTAGACTCAAACTTTCGCAAAGATAATAAAATAAACGGAGAAAACCTTATAGATCCTCTCATTTAAGAATAAAAAAACTTACTTTTGCATCCTATACCAAAAAGCATTTATGAAACTACTTTTTTTTGATTTAGAGACTACCGGCATAAAATACTGGAGAAATGGCGTCCACCAAATAAGTGGGGAGATCGTAATTGATGGAGTTACGAAGGAATCTTTTAATTTCAATGTCTGCCCACATCCCCAATGTGAGATAGAGGAAGAAGCGCTTCGCATTTGCAACGTGTCCAAAGAACAGATACAGGCTTATCCTCCCATGCGAGAGGTGTACGTTAAATTTGTGAACATGCTGTCCAAATACGTGGACAAGTTTGATAAAAAAGACAAGTTCTTTCTCGTAGGATACAACAACGCCTCTTTCGATAATCACTTCTTGAAAGCCTTCTTCGTACAGAACGGAGATCATTATTTCTACTCATGGTTCTGGGTGAACTCGATCGACGTAATGGTATTGTCTACCCAGCATTTGATGCGCAAACGGCATGAGATGACAGATTTCAAGCAGGAAACGGTGGCAAGGGCTTTAGGCATACAAATAGATTCCGCGAAATTGCACGACGCGTCCTATGATATTCAATTAACCAAAGAGATTTATAATAGGATATCCTCCCTCTCATTTATGGGTTGATTGATTCTTTTTATAAATTATCGTTTTTGACTATAGGTTGATTTAATTATCTTTACGGCGTAGAATCAATTTTTAAGATGTCTGTGAAACATAGTATCCGTATTTTCTTCATCTTTATTATCGCTCTCGTATATACAAGTTCCTTGACTGCCCAAGAAAAGGCGTATCCGAAAAACGGAGAGGGCATCACTCTTTTTCTCAAACGCTTCAACCGTACCGGCGGGACGTATCAGAAAGAGTTTATCGAGCTTAATAAAGGGAAGTTGGGTAAAAATAACACTCTGCGCATGGGCGTAAAATATACCTTGCCTCCGCTCGCCTCCGCCCCTCAGAAGAAGAATTATCAGCCCCTATTCGGCAAGTCACTAGCCAGTTACAAAGTAACTTCTTCCGATTTAAAGGGAGCTTGCTTTTATCTGGTCAGCGGTCATGGCGGTCCGGACCCCGGGGCGATCGGTAAAATGGGCTCCCATGAATTGCATGAGGATGAATACGCTTACGACATCATGTTACGTCTGGCACGCAATCTTTTAACGCGAGGCGCAAAGGTATATATTATCATCCAAGACGCAAAGGACGGAATACGTGACCAGCAATTTCTCAATAACAGCAAACGGGAAACTTGTATGGGTAGTCCGATCCCCCTCAGCCAAGTAAGCCGTCTGGATCAGCGTTGCGCCAAGATAAACAGCTTGAGCCGGAAAGATAAAGAAACTTATAAGAGAGCGATATTCATCCATGTGGACAGCCGGAGCCGGCATCAAAGGACCGATGTCTTTTTCTATCATAAGCCCAAGGATCAAGCGAGCAAGCGCTTGGCTAAAACGATGAAATCCACTTTCTCGCGCAAATACAACCGCCACCAGCCGGGCCGGGGATTCTCGGGCACGGTAGACGATCGTAACTTATATGTATTACGTCACACGACCCCGACCTCCGTATTCGTCGAATTGGGCAACATACAAAACCAATACGACCAACAACGGATCATCCTCAGCAACAATCGGCAAGCCTTGGCCAACTGGCTTTGCGAGGGTTTTGTCACGGATTATAATTATTATAGGAAGTAGCATCCCTAATGATCTATTATACTAACACATATCCTGCGGCAGAAATGTTACATGAGCGATTTTAACAGCAATGTAACATATATTTCATTTCTCCGAAATAAGAATATCCGTTCTTTGCCAAAAATAATTATATTTGTATATGGAGAGCCGTAAGGCACTCTTTTAAAAACAGAACAGCTTATGGCAACAACTCGTATTCTTGTAGTGGATGATGAAGAGGATTTGTGTGAGATCCTTAAATTCAACTTAGAAATAGAAGGTTATGAAGTAGATACCGCCTATAGTGCGGAAGAGGCATTGAAAAAGGATCTGACCGTTTACAATTTATTATTGTTGGATGTCATGATGGGAGAAATCTCCGGTTTCAAGATGGCACGTATCCTGCGACAAGATGAGAAGACGGCTAATACCCCTATCATCTTCCTCACGGCCAAAGATACGGAGAACGATATGCTCACAGGGTTCAATCTCGGGGCGGACGACTATATCTCCAAGCCTTTCTCCATCCGCCAAGTGATAGCGCGTGTTAAGGCCGTACTAAGAAGAACTTCCGAGAAATCAAAAGAAAAAGAGATTGAGAAACTCGAGTATGAGACATTAGCTCTTGATACGAAACGCATCAAGGCTACGGTAGACGGGGTGGAAGTTCCATTGACCAAAAAAGAGTTTGAGATACTAAAACTTCTATTGGAAAATAAAGGGAACGTCTTCTCCAGAGAGGAAATACTGTCTCGCATCTGGAAAGACGAGGTATATGTTCTAGACCGTACCATCGATGTCAACATCACCCGGTTACGTAAGAAAATAGGTCCTTATGGAAAGAACATCGTAACTCGCTTAGGTTTCGGTTATTGTTTTGAATGCTAATATTGTCGCTGAATCATGGTAAAGATAGATGGTGAGAAAAGACACCGGATACCGTTTAGCCAACGGCTTTTCTGGTCGGTCTTTTTTATGTTCTTGGGCTTTACGGTCTGTTTCCTGCTATTCCAATATCAGCGGGAAAGGGAGTTCGCGCAAGAAAAGTTGAACAATGTGTTGAGTAACTATAATTACCAATTATTCCGCAAATGCCAACAAAGTACGGACATCAACCAGACCGTAATAAGTTTCATGGACGACATCCCTCAAAAGGATTTGCGGGTAACCATTATAGATCCGTCCGGCGACGTATTATTTGATAATAGCGGGACGGATGAGTTCAATAATCATAACGATCGAAGCGAGGTACGCAAAGCCCGATTATATAATGAAGGGTTCGCTATCCGTTCCTCGGAATCTACGGGAAAAAGGTATTTCTATTCGGCATCGAATATAGGAGGTTATATTTACCGCTCAGCCCTGCCCTATGATCCATATGTAAGAGGGATATTGACGGTAAACAAGGACTTCATTTATTTCATGGCATTGATGACCTTGATTTTCTTCTTTGTCCTTTCCCGTTTTACTTTCAGCATAGGTAAAACGATATCCAAACTAAGGGATTTCGCCTTAAACGTAGAGAAAGATCGAATGCCTGCGGTCGATTATGTTTTCCCGAATGATGAGCTAGGTGACATCTCACAGAATATCGTAACCTTATACCATCGGCAGCAGAAAGCGAAAAACGAGTTATCCATGGAGCGGGAAAAGCTTATCAAACATTTCCAATATTCCAAGGAAGGCTTCGCCATGTTTACAAGTGAAGGGCGGGAGATTCTTTCTAACATCCTATTCATTCAATTCATAAATGTCATATCCGACACCCAGATCCACCAAGTGGAAGACGTTACTGATATAGCCGAATTAGAACCAATCCGTACCTTCTTGAATAAGAATATCCGGAATCTGAATCGGAAAAAGAAAGTATTAAGAGAGTCCGTGACTATTGACAAGAACGGTAAAATATTCTTGATCGAATGTATTTTATTCCTCGATAATAGTTATGAGATCTCTATTAATGATATATCCCGTCAAGAAGAAGAAAGCCGGATGAAACGACAGCTTACGCAGAACGTCTCTCACGAGCTGAAAACACCGGTCAGCAGCATTCAAGGGTATTTGGAAACAATCCTATCCAACCCAGATTTGAGTCCGGACAAACGTCAATTTTTCTTGGAACGTTGTTATTCCCAAAGTACCCGCCTTACAGGATTATTACGAGATATTTCCGTATTAAACAGACTTGACGAGGCATCCGAGATGTTCGACCTCACGGAAGTAAATATCACGAAGCTTATCGCCGAGATACAAAAAGAATGCTCCCAAGATATGGAAGAAAAACACATCACGTCGGAAATTATCCTCCCGGGAGATCCGACCGTGTTCGGGAATAACTCCCTACTCTATTCCATATTCCGGAATCTATATGACAACGCGATCGCTTATGCGGGAGAAAACATAAAGATTACCGTCAACTGCTATAAAGAAGATCCTAAATATTATTACTTTAGCTTCTCCGATAATGGAGTGGGTATCCCGGAAGAACATATCAATCGCATATTCGAGCGCTTCTACCGGGTAGACAAGGGACGCAGTCGTAAGATCGGAGGAACCGGATTAGGATTATCTATCGTTAAAAACGGGGTTAATTTTCATAAAGGACAAATATCGGCGAAGAGCAGTCCGGGAAAAGGGGTTACTTTTTTCTTCACTTTGAAAAAGAAACTATGAGGCAGACCTCGAAAATTCCATAACATACGCTTGATATTTAATATTAAAATGTATTTTTGTATTGAACATCATACAATATCATGAGAAATACCTATTTAGTATTATTTATCTATTTAATGATCCCAATGTTTTCTTTAGCGGAAAACACCTATACTACCCAACAAAGGGAAGATAGTCTTTTATCCCTATTAAAGTCCTCGCCAACCGTAGATGAACAGATCAAGTTATATAAAGATTTAGCGACAATGTACAGGCAAACGCCCAAGGAGATTGTTTACCTAAACAAAATGGCGGATGTGGCAAGCTCCACTTTGAAAGGTCATGCTTCTTTATATTACGCATGGGCCAACTTATCCCGCCATTATTACAATATACAAAACAGGGATAGCCTGATTTACTGGTCGCATAAGATAGATTCATTGGCCGCGGCCAAGAATGAGGTTCCAGACGCATTATTCGATGCACGAGGATTCATTTGCCAAATGGATCTATGGGACGGCAATTATGAGTTAGCAATGAACGGGGCGATCAGCCTATACAACTATGCCCGTGATACAAAAAGTGAATATGGATTGATTTGTTGCAATGAGAACCTAGGTTTAATCTATCAAGAGATACATCGGGATAGTGATGCGATAGTAGCTTATCGGGAAGGTCTCGATTTATTACAGAAACGAGGTGACAATCCGAAATTCGAGATGCAATACATGGGAAACCTCATCGAATCTTATCTTCGAACCGACCATTTCACCGAAGCCAAGGAATTATTAACTCGTTACGATGAAATGATCCAAGATAGAGAAAGAGAGAATGAAGAGCAAGGAACCGCTTTCCCCGTGGATCGTTGCCGTGCGTTAATGTATGTTTTTTATGCGGATATGTATGTCCTTCAAGACAAGCCCAAGGAGACATTGGACGCCTTGTTGAAAGCGACACCGATCGTAGAGAAAACCGGAGATGATTATACGGAATTCTGCTACAACTTCGTTTTCGCCAAGTATTACTATTTAATAGGTATGTATGAAAGGGCGCTGAATATCATAGATAAAAATAAATTAACAGAAGAAGATATACGAACCTCGGAGCTGAAAGTCGAGATACTCGAAGCATTGGGACGTTATAAAGAAGCGCTCGCATTTAGTAGAGAAGTTGTAGAACATACCAAGATGTTGCATGACGAGGCCTTCAACCGGCAGATCAATCAGCTCCGGACATTACATGATCTAAACAATCAAGAGATGCAGGCATATGAACTACAGCTACGTGAACAACAACTGCATACCCAAAGGTTGTTAATGATTATTCTACTCGTAGTATCGATCGTTCTTTTAGTGATGCTATACATCGTATACAAGTCCTATCGCTCCGCACGCCGCTACCAACGAGAACTTATGAAAGACAAGGAAGCCTTAGTAGAGTCCGAGCGTCAACTTCGTACAGCCAAAGAGATAGCGGAACACGCCAACCAGATGAAAAGCACGTTTATCGCCAATATCAGCCATGAGATCCGTACGCCACTTAACGCAATTGTCGGCTTTTCGGAATTAATATCCGATGAATCTATTTCCGCTGGCGAAAAGAAAGAGTTTTTCTCCATTATCAACAATAACTCTTATTTATTACTTAATCTGATAAATGACATTCTTGACCTTTCTCGCCTAGAATCCGGGAATATGAAGTTCATTATAGAGAAGACAAGCTTATCAGATTGTTGCCGGAACGCTTTGGCAAGTGTAGAGCACCGGGTCTTTCCGGGTGTTCAATTGACCTATACACCTTCTGAAGACCCCTTACATATCCAGACAGATTCGATACGTCTCCAACAATTATTGATAAACTTATTGACCAATGCCTGCAAGTTCACGAAAGAAGGAGAGATCAACCTATCTTATCAAATAGATGAGGACAAGCAGCATGTACGTATCACCGTAACCGATACCGGATGTGGAATACCGGAGGATAAGCAGAAAGCCATATTCGAGCGTTTCGAAAAGGTAGATGAATATGCACAGGGTACAGGCTTAGGGTTATCCATCAGCCAAACAATTATCGAGCATTTAGGTGGCTCCATTCAATTAGACCCGACGTATAAGCATGGAGCCCGGTTCATCGTACTCCATCCCTACAACCCTTTTGATAATCCATCATGACGTAAACCACGTCTTGAAATCCGGCACTCTCGCCTTGCTAACCAATATACGGTCCAAGGTCGGTACGATCAAATTGATCGCAAGGCGTCCGTTAAACCAGAGATCGATATCTTGCACCGCCTTTCTGGATATCAAGTACTGACGATTGATCCGGAAGAACAAGGCGGGATCAAGGCTATCGGCGAGCTCATCCAAGGTCTGCGTGAAAAGGTATTCTTTCCCGTCCGTCATCACCGCCTTTACATTTCCGTCCGCTATATAGAAAAATAAGATCATATCCACGGAAACAGGTAGCAGCTTATCCCCTTTCATAGGGATCAAGAAATGCGTTTTATATCCTTCCACCCGCTTCAAGGCTTGCATGACAGCGGAATAATCGATCGCTTCTTTCTCCACAGCCGTCGATTGTAACCGTGACAGCTTATCCAAAGCTTTCCGTATATCATCCGCATCGATCGGTTTCAGCAGATAATCTACGCTATTCACTTTAAACGCCTTCAGCGCATATTCATCATAGGCTGTCGTGAAAATGACCGGGCAAGAGATATCCACATGACCGAAGATCTCGAAAGCCGAACCATCCGCCAAATGGATATCCAGAAAGATAAGTTCCGGCATTGGATGCGATTGAAACCATTCGACACTATCCGTAATACTATCTAGGACATCGATCACCTCGATATCCGGATCAACCTCTCCCAGCAATGCCATCAAATTACGGACAGCCGCTTTCTCGTCTTCTATTATCAAAGCTTTCATACCAAAGGAATTGTTACGCTGAATATACTAGCATCTTCTTTTATGGAAATATCTTTCTTATACAAGAGGTTATAACGTTTACTCAGGTTCACCAAACCAATACCGGTGCCTCCGCTATGTGTCAATTTCGGTTGGATGGGATTGCTAACCGTCAAGGAATCATGGTCAGAACGAACGGAAATGGTCAATGAATGACGGTTGCTAATCTCGTTATGCTTCACGGCGTTCTCGATCAAAAGCTGCACCGACATAGGAGGCAGTTGCTTAGACTCGTGCTCCTTCCCTAAGTCTATATCGAAGACCAGATTATCCTCATAGCGCATTTTCAAAAGGAAGATATAAGCGTTCACGAAATCCATCTCCTCCCGTAAAGTAACACTACGGCACTCATTCTCTTGCAAGGTATAACGTAAGACACGGGATAACTCCTGCAAATATTCTTGTGCCTTCCCGGGAGTCTCCCGGATCAAGGAACGGAGCGTATTCAAGGAATTAAATAACATATGAGGATTAAGCTGGCTCTTCAAGGCCTCATATTGGTTCAATAGATTCTCCGCCCGCAATTGCTGGTTCTCGACCTGTACTTGCTGGCTTTGACGAATCAGGTAAATCATATAGCAACTACCCGTAACGACGCACGACATGATAAAATCCCTCAACGGATGCAGATAATGATGCACCAAGGCGTCGATCGCCGGGATATCAAACTGATGGTGCAAGAACACGAAACCCTTTCCTAATAAATTATTCACGCACCAAGTCATCACGAACGAGAGCAGGACCTTCCGCCAAGAGATATGCGCTTTCTGCCGATTGAAACCAAAGACATACGTGTTCATCGCAAATAACAGTAAGAGGGACACGAAGGTGAAAAAGACCTCATTCGCTACATCCAATACCGACATATCCGGAAAAAGAGCGTTCTGCCCGGTAACGTCAAACAACGACACCAATTCCGGGAAATGGATCAAGAAGGCCACCATGATCGATATGATGACCAACGAGAACACATATTTATTCTTTATATTCATTTTCTTCATGAAGGCAAAGATAGTCATTTCTTCTCTACCCGTGCGGAAACATACATACCGGGACGAAAACGAGGATTTGTCTCTTTTACCCGAGCGTACATTTCCAAGGAACGGCTCGTCTCGTCCACCTCCTGTCCGATCGAGATCAAGACCGCATGGAAGGTCTCCTTCCCCATTCCATTCACCCGGAACTGCACTTGGTTCCCAATGGATAAGTCCGCTAAATCCTTCTCATAAGCGGTCAGGCAAAGAAGAGTCTCGCCTTTATCGATCACATCACAGATCGGTTCGCCCGCGTTCACGTATTTACCGAGATTAATGGACAGCCCGGCGACATAACCGCTCAGTGGCGCTTTTACCTCCAAATAAGGTTGGATACCGTCTTCCAGAAGATCGCCGGCGGAGACACCTAGGATAGCAAGTTGCGCAGCGGCGGCATCTTGACGGCTCTTCATGGAAAGATAATCCGCCTTGCTTTGCTGGAAACGTTTTTGCGAGGCCGCTTCTTGCTCGCTCAAACGCTGTTGCCTTTTATACTCAGCCTCTAAGTATTCCGTTTGGGCATGGGCATCCAAATAGGTCTGTTGCAACGTGATAAAATCCGGATTCTCCAAGCTGACGACCACGGAGCCCTTCTTCACATAATCGCCCGGAAGCAGCGTAGTAGCATGAACCGTGCCTCCCATCGTCAATGTAACCGTAGCCTGCCGCTGCGGGGGAACTACCATGATCCCGTTGAAAGAGGAGTGATTCGGAAGGGCCGTAGCCGAGGAAATCCCATCCACCTCTACGCTATCCACGGATGGTTCGGACGGTACGTTTTCTGCTACTTGAGTAATAGCGGGCCGGGCAGTTATGTCTTGCGAATCGCCCTGTCCTTTCTCCGCATTGTTTGTCATACTGCATGCGGCCAATGCCATAAGAGCCGCAGGAATCCATATCTTTTTCATCTTATACTATTTTTCTGGTTATCTACTATACAACTCCAACTCAAGCGCCGATATATTATAGGCATATACGGCCTCGATATATCCCCGCCGGATCTCCCGGGCGGCGTTCAGGCTTTGGACAAACTGCGTGATATCTGTCTCGCTCTCTTTGAACTGTACCGTCGCGCTCTTCAACAAAGCATCCGCTTCCGGTAAAGCGCCGGTCGTATAATAGCGGATATGCTCTCCTTCCTTACGAAGCGCAACGCTCAACTCCTCCACCTTATTGTTCAACTGACGGATGTTGCTCTCCGCTTCCGTGCGGGCGATATAGGAATCGATCTTCGCTTGCCTTACCCGGCTATGCTGCGGGAAGAACAATACCGGGAACGAGATCCCGACCATCCAAGAGTCCAGACCGCTCAACGGGGCTATTTTCTGACGCACATATCCTACCGATAGTTCCGGGAAGAAACGGCTTCGTTCGATACGAAGCATGGCTTTCTTCTCATCGGCCACGCTCCGGAAGTAATTCAGATGGATATCGGACGGAGCGATCTCGGCTACGCGAGCGGGGAATAAAACCAATGTCGTATCCATAGGCAGCAATGGGGAATCCGAATAACAAGTCCATGAGAAACGACGGGCAGCCAATTGCAACTCCTCTTCCGCCTGCGACAAACGGGTCTGTAGATCGGCGACCAAGGTAGATGACATATTCCGCTCCAATAGCGTGATATCCCCTTGCTCATAACGCAACTGACTTGCCTTTCGCAAACGTCCGGCCCACTCGATCTGCTCTTTATACAAGGCACATAGATGAAAGGCATATTGATAATAAGCCCATGCCCGTTTTACCTCGGCCGTAATCTCCTTCTTCACCAAGTCCCGGTAATATTCTCCCGTGGCGACTTGACGGTTCACCAAGGCGTTCTTATAAAATGGGGTCAATAGAGAGCCCAAGGATTGCGTGATCTCCATCTGATTGTCGTTTCGTGTCTCACCGTTGATCTGCCCCCATGAATAATTAAAGGTGGTCGGTGACACCTCCCAGCTCTCTCCCCGTGAAGCACGACTACGTTCAATGGATGCCGTGGCAGTCTTCAGGCGAGGATGATTCTCCAAGGCGATCGTCACGGCTTCTTCCAACGACACCGTCTGTTGGGCATGCGTGGGGAATAAGATACCTAAAAAAAGAAGAAACGGCAATAGGCGCTTCAACCAGTGTTGGCGCTTCCAAGCGGCCGAGCTATTTACCAACCGATAAAATACCGGGATAATAATCAACGTCAAGATCGTGGAGACAATCAAGCCTCCGATCACGACCGTCGCTAACGGACGTTGCACCTCCGCGCCCGCGGACTTCGCTATCGCCATCGGCACGAATCCTAGAGAAGCTACCAAGCCGGTCAAGAATACGGGGCGAAGTAGATGCGGACATCCTTTCGCAAGGATACGATTCGTTGTCATTTGATATTTAGTTTGTTTTCGTAAGTTATTAAAATGATTAATCATTAATATACCATTCAAAACCGCTACGCCAAACAAGGCGATAAAGCCGACCCCCGCCGATATACTGAAAGGCAACCCTCGTAACCAAAGGGCCAGAATACCCCCTATCAAGGATAACGGGACGGTAGAAAATACCACCAGCGAGTAGGTAACACTCTTAAAGGCAAAGAACAACAGCAATAAGATCAATGACAAGGCGACCGGTATCACGATCGTAAGCGTATCGATCGCATTCCGCAAGTTCTCGAACTGGCCGCCATACTCAAAGTAGTATCCCGGTTCCAGCTTGATATGCTTGTCAAGGGTTTCTTGGATAGTACGCACGACTTTCTGGATATCAGCGTCACGGACATTCACCCCGATCACGATACGGCGTTTCGTGGCATCCCGGTTAATCTGTAGAGGCCCGTTGACCAGCTCGATCGTAGCGACCTCGCTAACCGGGATCTGGATTCCCTCGGCAGTCCGTACAAAGAGCTTATCCAAATTCAGATCCGCCACTTTATCATTATCCAGACGAAGCACCAAGTCGAAACGTCGCTCATTCTCGAAAACGACACCCGCCGCCTCTCCCGCATAAGCCGTACGGATGATCGTGTTCAACTCCTCTATATTCATCCCGTAACGGGCGATCTTGGCACGGTCGTAGTGTACGACCAATTGCGGCAGCCCCATCGCCTGCTCCACGATCACATCGGCGGCTCCCGTTACTTGCTCCACGAAAAGAGAAGCTTCCTTCGCCTTCTTATAAAGCTCCGCCATATCCTCTCCATATAGCTTGATCGCGATATCCGCCTTGGCTCCCGTCATCAATTCATTGAAGCGAAGCTGGATCGGCTGGCTGAAGTTAAACTCCGCCCCCGTAATCGGTTCCAAGGAAGCCTTCATCTTCTCCACCATCTCCGCACGGCTGGAGGCCGAGGTCCATTCCTTGAAAGGTTTCATCACGATCATGATATCTGCGTCTTCCACCGCCATCGGGTCGGTCGGAACCTCGGCCGTTCCGATCTTGGCTACCACGTGTTTGATCTCCGGGAAACTCTTCATCAAGGTCTCTTCCGCTTGCTTCGATAGCTCGATACTATGCGTCAGGGAACTACCGGCGGGAAGCGTCATCTGCATGGCGAAATCCCCCTCATCCAGCGTAGGGATAAACTCCGCCCCTAACCTCGTGAATAAGAAAAGGGACACAGCCAGAGCCGCGAAAGAGCAAGCGATCGTTCCCCAGATATGACGCAGACAGAAATGAAGCGTACGCCTGTAAACCCCATTTAATTTCCCGAAGAAACGATCGGCGAATGTAGGCTTCGAAGAGATCGTACGCTTTAGGAACAGGGAGGCCATCATCGGCACGTAGGTGAGCGAAAGGATCAAAGCTCCGATAATACAAAATACCAAGGTCTTCGCCATGGGGGTAAAATACTTGCCCTCTATCCCGGTCAGCGTAAGTAGCGGGAAGAAGACGATCAAAATGATCAATACGGCAAAGGTAGCGCTCCGGGCGACATGACCGGCTCCGGCCTCGACCTCCCGGTCCATCTCCTCGGCAGAGAGCGTACGCCCCATCAACCGCCTCGAATAGATATGCGCCAACATCCCCTCCAATATAACGATCGATCCATCGACCACGATACCGAAATCGATGGCCCCCAAACTCATCAAATTGGCGGAGACCCCGAAAACACGCATCAAGATAAAAGCGAAAAGCATCGCCAACGGGATCACGGAAGCCACGATCAAGCCGGCCCGCACATTCCCCAAGAAGATGATCAATACGATAAAGACGATCAACGCTCCCTCTATCAAGTTACGGATCACGGTGGATATATTTCGGTCTACCAATTCGGAACGATTCAAATAAGGTTCTACACGAACACCTTCCGGCAACATTTTCTGTACCCTTTCGACCCGTGCCTCCAGTTCCTTGGTCACGACATTGGCGTTCGCACCCTTCAACATCATGGCGATACCGCCCACGCACTCTCCCTCGCCATCCTTTGTCATGGCTCCAAAACGCTTGGCGGAACCAAAGCGAACCGAGCCGACATCGCTTATATGAATCGGTATCCCTCCACGGTTCGTGATCACGATGCGCTCGATGTCCTTTATCTTGCCGATCATTCCCTCGCTACGGATGTAGTAAGCCTTATTGATTTTCTCGATATAACTGCCGCCCGTATTCTGGTTATTCCGGTTGAGCGCCTCGAACACCTCGCCGATCGTAATATTCAAGGAATAAAGGGCATCCGGATCTACCGCCACCTCATACTGTTTCAGATAGCCGCCAAAGCTATTGATCTCCACGATACCCGGTATACCGCTCAGTTGCCGTTTCACGATCCAGTCCTGAATGGTACGGAGTTCCATGGCGTCGTATTTCTCCTCATAACCGGGCTCCACGCTCAATACATATTGATAAATCTCGCCCAAGCCGGTCGTGATAGGCATCAGCTCCGGCGTACCCAGTTCCGTGGGGATTTCTCCCGCCACGGTCTGTATCTGCTCGTTTATAAGTTGGCGGGCATCCAAGGTAGGCACGCTTTCCTTAAACACGACCGTTACCAATGACAGGCCAAAGCGGGAAACGGAGCGGATCTCTTCCACGTTCATGATATTACTCATCGCTATCTCGATAGGCATGGTGATCAATTGCTCTACCTCTTGCGGGGCCAAGGTTGGCGATACCGTCACGATTTGCACTTGATTGTTCGTTATATCCGGTACGGCATCTATCGGTAAAGTCATCATGGCATAGATTCCCCCCAGAAGCAGAAACAAGGTTGTCAACCCAACGAATAGTTTCTTCTGAATAGAAAAATGGACAATCGCTTTAAACATCACTTCATTTATTTAATATAATAGTTACAAAAATAAAAGGTAAGCGTTTGTCTGCCCCGTATAAAATAATGAAGTGACCGAAATCAAGGTTGAAGTATCGGTATGAGGAGTTGGAGCATATCAATAGAAAAAGGCTTCACATGCCCTCTATGACACATGAAGCCCCTTTTGTTATCCTATATAAATAATAAGAATCGTTGCCGTTAAAAGCGGATCAGCACTTAATGCTCAACTGTCGCAACACCTCACGGATCTTCTCATACGTGACGATACGTGTAGGAACCAAAGGCAAACGAAGCTTATTCTCGATAAAGCCCATCATATTTAACATACTCTTCGCTCCGGCAGGATTTCCATCCACGAACAACAGGCTGAACAGCTCCGTGAAGCTGTGATGGATCGTACGTGCGCTATCATAATCACCCGCCAAGGCCAGACGTACCATACGGCTAAACTCACGAGGGAAGGCGTTACCGATCACGGAGATCACTCCCACCGCACCTAATGTCATTAAAGGGAAAGTAATACCATCGTCACCGGAGATCACGTTGAAACGGGCCGGCTTGTTCTTGATGATATCATCCATCTGGGTGATATTGCCGGAAGCCTCTTTCACGGCGATCACGTTATCGAACTCACGGGCGATACGAAGCGTGGTCTCGGCCGTCATGTTCACACCCGTACGCCCCGGTACGTTATAGAGTACGATCGGTAAATGAGTAGCGTTGGCGATCGCCTTGTAATGCTGGTAAATCCCTTCTTGGGAAGGCTTATTATAATAAGGTACGACCGAGAGGATAGCGTCGATACCCTCAAAATTATCTGTCTTCAACTTCTCGACAACCGACCGTGTACAATTACCTCCCACGCCTAATACGATAGGGATACGGCCCCGTACACGAGTCACTACCAAGCTTATAATGTTTTTCTTTTCTTCTTCCGTAAGTGTAGGGGTTTCCGCTGTAGTACCCAGCACTACCAAATAATCCGTACCGTTCTGCACCTGATAATCCACCAGCTTGCCTAACGCCTCGTAATCTACACTCTCATCTTCCTTGAATGGCGTGATCAACGCCACACCCATTCCTTTTAAATTTATGTCTGCCATGGGGAAAATATTCCTTTTTGTTATTTAGCACTGCAAAAATAAGGAAATTATATCATTTAGCACGGATGGAACGCAAATAAAATAATATCTGTCCGAATAAATACTGAATATCGTCCTTATCTGTTACAGTCAAGCCTAAGTCGTACCATTCTTGGCCCGGATACTTAATCCCGACCTTGAAGGCGGATGGATGCCGGAGAGCGATGTATTGCAAGGCATAACAACCCGGCCGGGTGATATCGATCAAGATATCCGCCTTGAGAGCGCCCACCTTTTCCAAGACACTATCTGAAGGGAATCCCCACGCATTGAGATCGCTCTTTGAATGTACAGGAATATTGGAATCGTCGAAAGGAATATCCGCTCCTCCGGACGGCACATACACACACGTCTTGATATCCTTCTTCGCCTTGCGCAAAGGCTCCAAGGCCCTCATGACGTCCTCGTGATCCTCTATATTATACAAGACCAAAAGCGAACGTGCCTCATCCAAGGAAAGGGAACGATGCGGACGCCCCCCGGCGTCCGACACTAAAGCCTGTATCTTCTTCTTGATAAAATAATTCGTAAACATTTATTCCAGCATATTTAAGAACGCATCCTCGTTGATAATCTTCACACCCAGCTTCGCCGCTTTCTCCAGCTTGGCCGGTCCCATATTCTCGCCGGCAAGGATATAATCGGTCTTCCCTGAGACGGAGCCGCTATTCTTGCCGCCATGTTGCTCAATCATCGCCTTATACTCGTCACGTGAATGCTTGGAAAATGTCCCGCTGATCACGATCGTCAATCCTTTCAACTTCTCGGAACGGTTCGCCAATTGCTCCTCGGAAACCGCCATCCGCAAGCCCTGTTCCTTTAATCGGTTCACCAACGTACGGTTCTTCTCGTCCGAGAAATAACTCAATACACTCTGGGCGATCCGCTCGCCGATCTCGTCCACGGCTACCAAATCCTCTAAGGACGCCTGCTCCAATGCCTCGATCGAATGGAAAGCCGAGACCAAGCGTTTAGCGACCGTCTCTCCCACGAAACGAATCCCCAGACCGAACAAGACCCTCTCAAAAGGAACTTGCTTGGATTCCTCCAGACTCGACATCAGATTCTGGGCGCTCTTCTCCGCCCACCGTTCCAGACGCAATAAATCGGCAACCGTCAACGTATATAAGTCCGCCGAGTCTTTTACATAACCGGCGTTGTACAAATCCTCCACCGTTTCCGGGCCTATATTGATATTCATCGCCTTCCGGGTCACGAAATGCTCTATACGCCCCTTGATCTGAGGAGGACAGCCCGACTCGTTCGGACAGTAATGCGCCGCCTCTCCCTCCGGACGCACCAAAGGAGTCCCGCACTCCGGACACACACGGATAAAGCGGACCTTATCCCCCATCAGCATCGAACGAGCCTCCACGTTCACTCCCACGATCTTCGGGATGATCTCCCCGCCTTTCTCCACATACACTTGGTCGCCGATATGCAAGTCAAGCCCCTCGATAATATCGGCGTTATGCAGGGAAGCCCGCTTCACCACCGTCCCCGCCAACAATACGGGCTCGAGATTCGCCACCGGAGTAACCGTCCCCGTCCGTCCCACTTGGAAAGAGACCGAGTTCAAGCGAGTCTCGGCACGCTCCGCCTGAAACTTATAAGCGATCGCCCAGCGAGGGCTTTTCGACGTAAAACCTAAGTTCCTCTGCTGACGAAGCGAGTTTACCTTCAACACGATTCCATCCGTCGCCACGGGCAGGTTCTTACGTTCCACATCCCAATAAGCGATATAATCGAATATATCCTGTAGGCTCTGGCATTTGCGGATCACGTCCGGAATCTTAAAACCCCATGCGCGAGCCGCCTGCAAATTCTCATAATGCCCTTCGGCCGGCAGGTTCTCACCCAATAAATAATAGAAATAAGCATCCAGCTTACGGGAGGCCACGATAGCCGGGTTCTGCTGTTTCAACGTACCGGAAGCGGCATTGCGAGGATTGGCGAACAAGGGTTCCTCCTGCTCCTCCCGTTCCTTATTCAAGCGATCGAACTCCGCCCAAGGCAGCAATACCTCGCCACGGATCTCGAACTCCTCCGGAAAATCAGAGCCCCGGAGTCTTAATGGAACCGAACGGATGGTCTTGATATTCGCCGTCACGTCATCACCACGAGTACCGTCGCCACGGGTCACGGCACGCGTCAAGCGTCCTTTCTCATAGGTCAAAGAGATAGAAGTACCATCATATTTAAGCTCCGCCACAATCTCGAAAGGCTCATTCAAGGAGCGGACCGTACGATCATAAAAATCTCGGATCTCATCCTCGGAGTACGTATTACCCAACGAAAGCATCGGATATTTATGTACTACTTGCTCAAACTCTTTCGAGAGGTCGCTCCCCACTCGCCGAGTCGGGGAATCCGGATCGGCGAACTCGGGATGCGCCGCCTCCAGTTCCTGCAACTCTTTCATCATCTTATCAAACTCAAAGTCTGATATTGTCGGTGCCGAAAGCACATAATAATTATAATTATGCCGCTCCAGCTCATCACGCAGGGCTTTTATCTTTGCTTCGACCATATTAGTATATTAATTCTACGTTGTCTATCCAAAACGTATTTCCCGGAGAGCCGATATAGGCCCCTCCGTGGCTGGAGGTGAACTGCAACACCATATGCGTAGGTGCCTCGCCCGGCTCCGCCCAGCCTACCTCTTGGATAGGAACGCTTTTTCCTTTACTATTTAACGTATAACGTTCCTCTACTTGTATACGCATATACGGTTTATATTCGGGCTTGGATGTTATATTTCCATAAAGGATCGGGTAAGTAGCGTCATTTACCCAATCAGGGGTAGATTCCGTATAGCGTTGCACCATCGTACCGACCCGCTTGGAATAAACATTCCCTTCCTCGTCTTCCCATCGTTTCTGCAACAACAAGATCACCGCCAAGGAATCCTGCCCGGCCACCGTACTCTTACGGCTGAACCCCGTACTACGTACCCGATTCTTCTCGGGAGCGGCTTTCACCTTATAATCAAACCGCAACGCTTTCGGCTTCTTGGAGAAAGGCACTCCTGATTGTAACATCGCTTGGGGGTTCTTTGTTCCCTTGATCGGCTCATGCACCGTACCCAAGAAAACGGAGCCGGCGGCGATCACCTCGATATCCACCAAACCGAAAACCTTCACGCTCTCATAACGGGTCTCCATGCGGGCGCACATCCCATCCCCCCGTTTCTCCGGGAAAACAGACGTATTGGTTTTCACCACTCCCGCCACTTTCGCCATCACGTTGGAAGTAGCCCACGGAGAACCGCCCATATTACGAAACGCCGTATTACCGACAATCGTATCCGAGGGCCCCAGCTCATAAAGCCATTTCGTATTTCCCCCGATAATGCCAGACTCATGAATCTCACGGACAATCCAATTATCCATGTCTCCATAAGCGAAGGGCACCACATTCTCCGATGTCACCCCATCCCCGTCCGCGAGAACCACGGACAAAGGCATACAAGCGATTGCCAAAAATAACGCTTTCTTTCTTAAACTCAAACCCATCCCTCTATCAATTTAATACCTATCTAACCCTTTATTTATAAGCTATAGCCCCATTCCTTCAAGGCCATGCCCCAATTTTCCTCTACGAGCCGGACCGTACGATCCTCGTACTTGTATTGGTTCTTCTTGTAGCCCTTCTTCTTGCCCAGATACTTCTCTATATCCGCCTTAGACTCCTTAAAGCCGGGTAAGTTTAATGACCCGTAAATATTTTCCGTCATGGCGAAAGCGTCTTTCTCGAAATCCTCGAACTTCACTTCCACCAGATTGCCTTCCGGTATCAGGTGCTTCTCTTCCTCGTACTTGTAGAAAAGACGGCGATATACCTCGATGAAGTTCGCCTCGATCTGCTCGTTCGTGATATCCTGCAAACGCAATGGCTGGATCGTATTCGTAAAGAAACTGCGGGTACTCTCGAATACCGTATACGGATTTCGCTTCAAGTAGATGAACTTAGCGTTCGGGAACATCTCCAGCAATGTCTTCACACGCCCCGTATGCGGTGGGTTCTTGCTCAAATACTGCGTACCGTTCGTATTCCAGAGGGAAACCTTAACCAGACGCATGAAAGTATCCATGAAGATCCGCCGCTCCTCCTCCGTGATATCGTTAAACAATAAGTAACGATCGCAATACTCCATCCAGCGTTTCGGGAAGAACCAGAAATTATAATACGTATAAGGCATCATGTTCGACAAGGCGAACTCCTCCTCTTGCGGAAGATCCACCTTCAACTCCATATTATCGGTCGGACGCTTATCCGGCATCAAGAAAGCCATGTTCTTCTTGAAGAAAGGCTGTCCCCAGAGCATCAGGTGCGGGAATACCGTCTGGTACGTCGTGGTATAACCGAAATGCTTATCGCAGGCGAAGATATTATGAACAAAAGTCGTACCACTCCGCCAATGCCCCAAGATAAACAAGGGGTCCATCTCAAGCGGCTTATCGGCCAATTTCTTGAACCGGCTATCCTCGATCGGCTTCAAGGCGCTCAACAGGCGGCAAACACCGGTCGTAAGGCGATACTTACCCTTAAAGCCCTTGTCTATCTGCTGCCGGGCCGTCACCTTCCTGAACGTATCCCAATCCGCCCCGACCAACGTATTGATCGGTAGCTTATCAAACTCCAACAATCCCATATCCTATCGTTTTTCCGTTATACATTTCACAGATACGCCCTGCCGGCCCAACTCCTCACAAACCTTACGGATCGCCTCATAGTGCTCCTCTCCGATTCCCATCTCCGGGAGGTTCAAGGTAGCCAAAGCGTCTTCCGTCACCATATCTTTAGCGTCCACACGGTCGATGATCATACCCACGGCGGACGTATTATTCGTAATCGGATCGATCAAGATAAACGAGCCGGTTTGCTTATTCCTCCTATACGGATCGAAGAACAACTCCTTGCCGGTAGTAAATACCACACGGCCGATCTCGTTCAGCTCCAGATGATCCACGGAAGACTGCTCCATCGTGTTCACGTTCACCTTATAGCGGATACTATCCACACGGGCACGTGTCGTATGAGTGGTCTGCTTGATGTAGAACTGCTTGTTCACGTCCATGGCTTCCTCATCCATCCACACCAGCATGGCCTCGAAATTACGGTCGCAGATCGGCAAGTTATCCGGGTGCACCAGCATCTCCCCACGGGAGATATCGATCTCGTCCTCCAAGGTGATCGTAATACATTGAGGAGGGAAAGCCTGCTCCAACTCACCCTCGTAGGTGACGATGCTCTTTACCTTCGAGGTCTTCCCGGAAGGCAACGCCATCACCGTATCTCCCTTACGCACGATACCGCTGGCCACCTTGCCGCTAAACCCACGGAAATCCAGATTCGGGCGCAACACGTATTGCACCGGATAACGGAAGTCCTCGTAGTTACGATCCAAGTCGATAGGCACGTTCTCCAGATAATCCAATAAAGACGTACCCTCGTACCAAGGCGTGCGATCACTCTTCTCCACCACGTTATCGCCATCCAAGGCCGACAAGGGGATATACGTGATATCCGGGATATCCAGCGGCTCCACGAAACGTTTATAATCCGCCACGATCCGGTCGAACGTATCCTTGTCGAAGTCCACCAAGTCCATCTTATTCACAGCCAGCACCACATGCTTGATCCCCAGCAAAGATACCAGATAGGTGTGACGGCAGGTTTGCGTGATCACGCCCGTGCGGGCATCCACCAAGATGATCGCCAGATTCGCCGTGGAACCACCCGTGATCATATTCCGGGTGTACTGCTCGTGCCCCGGGGTGTCGGCGATGATGAACTTACGGTTGTTCGTGCTGAAATAACGGTAAGCCACATCGATCGTGATACCTTGCTCACGCTCGGCCTTCAAGCCATCCAGCAACAAAGCGTAGTCGATATGCTCGCCGGCGTTGCCCATACGCTTGCTGTCACGCTCCAAGGCATCCAACTGATCCTCGTATATTTTCTTACTATCAAACAGCAATCGGCCTATCAAGGTCGATTTGCCATCATCCACCGAGCCGGCGGTCAAGAATCTCAGCAGGTCCTTCTGCTCGTCCTTATCTAGGAATTCCTTTATATTTAATTTTGTATCTGCCATGTCTCTTCTGTGTTAAAAATACCCTTCCCGTTTCTTCTGCTCCATACTAGCGTCTTGATCGAAGTCGATCACACGGGTCGTACGCTCGCTCTTCGTCGTGGTCATCATCTCCTCCACGATTTTCTCGATCGTATCCGCCTCGCTCTCCACGGCGCCGGTCAGCGGCCAGCAGCCCAACGTACGGAAACGCACCATCTTCATTTCAATCTGATCCCGGTACTTTTCAGGCAAACGCTCATCATCTGCCATAATAATATTACCATCCAAATTAATCACCGGACGTTCCTTAGCATAATAAAGCGGAACAATCGGAATATTCTCCAGACGAATATACTGCCAGATATCCAACTCTGTCCAGTTACTAATCGGGAATACACGGATACTTTCCCCTTTGTGCACACGGGCATTATAAATATCCCACAATTCAGGACGCTGATTTTTCGGGTCTCATTGATGAAATTTATCCCGGAAAGAGAAAATACGTTCCTTCGCGCGTGACTTTTCCTCATCGCGGCGGGCCCCACCAAATGCTGCATCAAACTTATATTTATCCAGCGCATGAAGCAATGCCTGCGTCTTCATCAAGTCTGTATGCACTTTACTTCCATGCGTAAAAGGTCCTACCCCTGCATGAAAAGCCTCCATATTACTTTCCACGATCAGATTCCATCCGTACTTCTTCGCATATTCATCACGGAACTGAATCATCTCCTTGAATTTCCATTTCGAGTCGATGTGCATCAATGGGAATGGCACTTTACCCGGATAAAACGCTTTTTCAGCCAAGCGTACCATCACCGAGGAATCCTTTCCGATACTGTAAAGCATCACCGGATTCTCAAATTCCGCCGCCACCTCGCGGATGATATGAATAGACTCGGCTTCGAGCTCCTTCAAGTGGCTTAATTTATATTCTTCCATATTTATTTCATTTTATACACTTCACTTTTGGCAAAACAAGCTCCAACAAACGGTTCACCGACTCCTCCAAAGTCAATTTGGAAGTATCCAGTGATAAAGCCGGGTGTTCGGGAACCTCGAAAGGTGCGGAAATTCCTGTAAAATTCTGAATTTCCCCTTTCCGTGCCTTCGCATACAATCCTTTCACATCACGTTTCTCACATTCCTCCAGCGGAGTACTAACGAAAACCTCCAGAAAATCATCCTTACCAATAATGTTTGCAGCCATTTCGCGAATATCATTATTAGGGCTGATAAATGCAGCAATCGTAATGATACCACTATCCAGAAACAACTTCGACACTTCCGCTATGCGACGGATATTTTCCACCCGGTCCGTTTCGGAGAATCCCAGGTTATTATTAATTCCACTACGGATATTATCCCCATCCAGGATACGGCAAAGCAATCCACGCTTATGAAGTTCACGTTCCAATGCGATGGCAATCGTGCTCTTTCCGGAACCACTCAATCCGGTAAACCAGATCATCACACTGTGTTGCCCCAAAAGCTCTTCTTTGTCCTGCCGCGTCATCATGCGGTCAAATATCGGATATATATGGTTCTTTTCTTCCATTTACAATTTTATTTAAAAGTTCCAGATCAACGGGATCAGAATAACAGAGATTAAGAAAGTGATAATATTAAGCGGCAACCCGATACGTACAAAATCCGTAAACTTATAGTTACCGATACCTTGCACAATCAAATTTGTCTGATAACCAATCGGTGTCGAGAAGCTGGCAGATGCAGCCATACAGATTACCACAAAGAAAGGCGTAGGGCTCACTCCTAATTGGGCAGAGATTGACAGTGCCAAAGGAAACGCCAAAGCCGCTGCCGCATTATTAGTAATCAATTCCGTAAACAAGTTCGTGATAATAAATACCATTGCAAGCAACACATGCGGGCCGTAATCATCACTCAATCCGATAATAAACTTCGCAACGCTATCCGCCACGCCGGAGTTCACCATCGCCTTACTGATAGCAAAGGCACAGGCAATCGTAATCAGAATATCCCACGAAATATATTTAGTATATTTACGGGCAGGGAACAGATTCGTCCATGCCATAATAATAGTAGTAATAGACACAAAGAAAAACATATCCAACTTGATATCCGGAAACATCTCCTTCGTTACCGGAAGCTCCCCTACCGTTGCACCCACAATCATCAGCACCAGCAACAACAAAGCAAACCAACGCTTCTTCTTCCCGCTAGTATCCGGTTCATTCCCGTTTGTCAACAAGACAAACACAGAAGATTCCCCCCACGTCGGGATAAAAGTATCATCAGCCATCACAACAAGCGTATCCCCTTCATGAAGTACCACATCGTCCAAGTTAGTGACGAAGCGCTGTCCGTTACGTGTCTTGATCTCTTTTACCTCTGCACCATAATGACGTTGGAAATTAAAATCCTTCAGTTTTTTATTGATACCGGGAAAACGGGCACCCAAAACAGCCTCTACCCGATGCAACTTCTCCCCTTCTTCTACTTCTTCATCCGGCACAGCCGTATCCGGACGTGCATCCGGCAAAAGACGTTTAGAGAAAAGAAATATATAAATGATACCGGCAATAGCTATAAAAATACCCACCTTTCCGAGCTCGAACATAGAAAAGCCTTCAAATCCGGCCTCCAATATCATACCGTGCACCACCAGATTGGTAGAAGTACCGATCAAGGTACAGATACCTCCCAAAATAGTCACATAAGAAAGAGGAATCAGAAACTTCGTAGCCGGGAGATTCACCGACTTAGCCCAATGCTTGATAATCGGGGCAAAAATAACCACAACAGGCGTATTATTCAGAAAGGCAGAAATAAATGCCACCGAAGGTAAGATACGCAACTGTGCCTTAAATACTGTCGTCTTTCCTTGCGGAAGCAACTTCTTAATCACTTGTCCCAATGTGCCCGACTGACGAATACCCTCACTCACCAGAAACAGCAGAGCAACGGTAATCATCCCTTTATTACTAAACCCTTCCAGCATCTCCTTAGGAGTCAGAATGCCGGCACACAGAAACAAAACCACTACCGAAAAAAGTATCATGCCCGGACGCATCTTATCTGCTATCAAAGCCGCTACCATTCCTAATAGGGATAATAGTACAAATACAATTTCAAATGTCATATAAACATTATTTAGTGTTCTCTTTTTGGCTCAACGATAAACCACGGATTCAATAAATCCTCCTTATTATATCGTAGAGGTTCTTCCTTTCCAGCCTGATATACTTCCATCCCTGCAGCACGGGCTATCGCATGCCCGGCAGCCGTATCCCACTCCATCGTCGGAGCGAAACGCGGATATACATCAGCCTTACCTTCAGCAACCAGACAGATTTTAATTGAACTTCCGCTCGAAATCAACTCCACACTGCCGTGTTTCTTCTTCAAATCTGCAATATATGATTCCGTTTCAGGCGACAGGTGCGAACGGGAAGCAACCACGATCAGATGATCGTGCACCTCCTTCAAAGGTATCTGTTCCGACTTCCCAATCAGTTGTTCCAATGCCACGCCGTCATCTTCCAAACTGACAATACCGGAACATTTATAAGCCCCTACACCTTCGATCCCGAAATAAAGTTCTTTTTTAACAGGCACATAAATAATACCGAATACAGGTACAGAGTTCTGCACCAAAGCGATATTTACCGTAAATTCTCCATTGCGCTTAATAAACTCCTTCGTTCCATCCAGCGGATCTACAATCCATAAAGTATCCCATCCTCGACGGATCTCATACCCTAAATGCTTCCCTTCTTCACTAAGAACAGGAAAAGGAGTATCGTTCAGAATAGCCACAATCGCTTCATGCGCTTTTCTGTCTGCTATAGTTAGCGGAGAGTTGTCAGCTTTCCTCTCTATTTCAAAGTCCGATGCCGGATCATTATAAATAGAAAGAATCTTTTCACCTGCTTTTAGAGCCGCGTCGATAGCAGCCATTACATATTTTTGTTCCATTCAATCTCTAAATTAATGCCCTATTCACATTCAGGCAAAACATCCTCCAAATTAAGAGTTGACAAAAGTAAAAACTTTCTTTGCTATAAAAGTTTCCCCACTATCATTTATAACTTCTTTTAGTAGAAAGATAAAAATATCTAAACGAAAAAGCCACTCATTTTCAATAAAAAAGCAGTAACTTCCCAGTTACCGCCTTCTTATTCGGAAAAAAACGTTCGTTCTTTCCAATATATATTACCAAAAAGAAATCAATATACACGATACAGCAACCAAGCACCCTGGAAATCCGAACGGTTCGGGTATTTAGCCTTGAATGCGTCGCGAGCTTCAGCAGCAGCAGCCTTATCAGCAAATGAATTTACGATAACACGATACATTGCCTTGTCAGCATTAAATGCAATAGTAGAGTGATATCCTTGTCCATCCAACCAATCTTTCAGGCCTTCAGCATTCGCTTTCACACCAAAGCTACCTGCTACGATGCTATAATCTTTCAAACCCTCGTTGCCGGAAACCACTGTAACCTTCTCCTGACGAACGCCGGATGTATCTGCCACCTTAGTAGTTGTCACAGGAGCTGCAACCACCGGAGTTACCTCTACCGGAGCTTCCACCTGCGGTTCTGCCAATTCTTGCTGTTTTGCTTTCTCGTAAGCTTTTTTATAGGCACTTTCGCTGGATTTACAAGATGCAAATGCTAGCACCAAGCATACTCCCATTCCTAATACGACTAATTTTTTCATATTCCTATACGCTGTTTTAATTAATAATTCAATATTCTCGTCTATTATATTTAGTTTCGGGCAACAAAATAATAGAAATTTTATCATCCGGCAAAGAAATCCGTCAAAAAAACGTCTATTCCGTCTTCTTCTTATACGAAATAGTGCCTGTTGCCTGATAAGTAGGCATCAAAAGCACCTCCGCAATCTGAATATGTGCAGGAGCTGACGCGGCAAAATAAACCGTTTCTGCAATGTCATCTCCCGTCAACGGACGAATCCCTTTATAAAAATTATCGGCAGCTTCCTTATCCCCCCGATAACGCACCACTGTAAAGTTTGTCTCCACCATTCCCGGTTTGATATTTGTCACTCTCAACGGAGTGTCCACCAAATCGATCCGGAGGCCGTCCGAAAGAGCCTTCACGGCAGCTTTCGTTGCGCAATACACGCTTCCACCCGGATAAGCGGCATCCCCCGCAATAGATCCTATGTTAATAATATGTCCGCGTCCACGTTCCACCATACCGGGCACCACCAAACGCGTCATAGCCAGCAATCCCCTTATATTCGTATCGATCATGATATCCCATTCATCCAGGCTACCTTCAAATTCCTTATCCACACCAATCACCAGTCCGGCGTTGTTCACCAACACATCAATCGCCTTCCATTCTTCGGGCAATGATTCCAAAGATGTGGCAGCCAATTTCCGGTCGCGCACATCAAAAGGCAATGTATAAACCCGGACACCATGCGTCGCTTCCAGTTCAGTTTTCAGTTCTTCCAGTTTCGATACGGTACGGGCATTCAGAATCAGGTTCCATCCCTCCTTCGCAAATTTACGGGCACAACCTTCGCCAATTCCGCTACTGGCACCGGTTATAAAAACAATTTTAGCTTCCATTATGTTTTGATTTACAATATTCGAAAACAAAAGTACGCCTTAACCTTCAAAGGTTAGCTACGAAAGTCAGTTAAATAAGATTAAACCATAAAAGAAAAAAAGAATTATAAAACGTAGCAAAAAAATTCAGTTTTCACGAACAACCTTTTCATAAAAATGTTATATTTGTTGTATCATAATCATTTTAAACATTATACATTATGAAAGGATTGAATGTTTTAGCAGCTTTTCTGGGTGGTGCAGCCGTAGGCGCAGCCCTTGGTATTTTATTTGCTCCTGAAAAGGGAGAAGACACCCGTCATAAAATCGCAGAGATTCTTCGTAAAAAAGGAATCAAGCTTAATCGCAGCGAAATGGAAACTCTCGTTGACGAGATCGCTGCCGAGATGAAGGGAGAAATAGCAGAATAAGTGAGTAACCAAAGACTAAAAACAGAGCGACCATGTTTGCAGACGATAAAAGTATTGAGAATTTTCAGCAGTTGTTTTTCGAGTTCAAGAAATATCTGGAGCTTCAAAAAGAATATACCAAATTAGAATTGACGGAGAAGTTAACCATACTTTTTTCCACGTTAATTATGATATTAGTACTTATTATCCTTGGCATGGTTGCCCTGTTTTATCTGCTTTTTGCTCTTGCTTATATATTGGAGCCTTTAGTGGGCGGTCTGATGTCGAGTTTCGCCATCATAGCAGGCATCAATGTTGTTCTCATCGCCCTGGTTATTATTTTCCGCAAGCAGCTCATCATTTCTCCGATGGTGAACTTCCTCGCTAATTTATTTTTAACTGATTCAAATAAATAAATTATGAATGCGCAGACCCCGCAGAAATTTACATTAGAAGAGATTGCCGAACGTAAAAAGAAGCTTTTAAATGAGATCCATGCTCAAAAAAAAGCCATGACAGCTACTACACGCGAAATATTTGCCCCACTTGCTCCGGCAACCAACAAGGCGGATGCACTCATGCGTTCGTTCAATACCGGTATGGCTGTATTTGATGGCGTAGTGATGGGAATCAAGATTATGCGGAAGATACGGGCGTATTTTAGAAATTTGAAATAAAAACCATTTAGTCAATCGCTTGATTGGATATTTTCAAATCGTCTATGATTTGTTGTAACACATCTTTTAACTTCGGCAAATCATGTTTTATCACGTCATAAACAATTTCAGCATCTAAATCAAAATAATGATGTGCGATTATATCCCTCATTCCCATTACACCTTTCCAATCCATCTCTGGATAGAAAGATAATAACTTTTTATCTGTTAATTTATCAACACCTTTCACTCCTTCACCGATGGCTATTAATAACATACAAGTACTCTCTAGTCTTTCCATTCCGGATGGAGTCAATAAATAAAAAGAAGGGGACGTAATAGTTTCCGAGTTCGCTAATATCCTTTCCACCGTTTGGAAAATTTTCTTTAGCAATGATTCTATTATCTGACTTTTACACATAAATTCCATCTTTATTGATACACCCTCTCAATAATTCATCCATATTATTTCGCAACCGAACCAGATCAACAGGGCATTTCAATAGTTTTTCCAATTCTTCTTTAATATGAACTAAAGTAAAGATAGAAGGTCTATCAATTTCAACACAAATATCGACATCACTACCCTCATGTTGTTCACCACGAGCAACGGAGCCAAATATCCCCATGCGAGAAATACCATATTTAGCAGCATTCTTGCGCATATACTCACGAAGCAAAGATAAATATTCTACAGTAGTCAACATAATAAATTGCTTTTATCTATATTACAAAGAAATGCATTTTCTTTCAAAAACACAATAGATAATCAATAAAAAATATTCTAATTCTTTCTATTATACAAAACTAGAAATCTGAATATTATCTTTAATCAATAAGCATGCTATTAAAAAAACAATATATCAACGATCTTCACAGACAGTTGATATATTTAGAATACATATCAGCATTTTGCCAATATGAGGGGACAGATCAGGAATATACCGCTGTATTTTTCCCAACCTGCAGAATGTAGGGGATTCATGTGTGTAGCATGAAGTTAGGGACCTACATGTATCGTTATTATTATATGCTATTTAGACTTGTATATACCTTCGTAATAGCTCTCATAAGCACCACTGGTGATAGTATCCATCCGTTCTTGATTATCCAGTCACAATAGTCGGCACACTATAAGTATCGTGAAAAGCGCGTACAAAGTGATCACTACCTGCTTTCGAAGCCGAGTAGGGCGACTCTGGTCTCTTTGAAGTTCAAAGAATATTCGTACGAGCAAAAGTAAACGGATCTCTGATACTACGGTCCACGTGACTTTCGGCAGCTAAATGAATGACTCCATCTACATGATATTGCGTGAAAATTTTCAGCATCATCTCAAAGTCACAAATATCTGCTTTTACAAAAGTGTAGTTTGGTTTATTCTCTATATCTTTCAGGTTAGTCAAATTCCCCGCATAAGTCAAATTATCCAAGTTAATAATATGGTAATCGGGATACTTGTTCACAAATAAACGTACCACATGGCTACCAATAAATCCGGCACCACCAGTAATAATAATATTTCTTCGAAAGTCCATATTCGATAATTAAAAATCAGCAATAAATAATGCCATTACTGGTTAAAGCCATGCCTCTCACCCCATTATATAACCATATTTTTCTTTACATATATTCCATAAAAACAACACATTACCCACCAGATATCTACGCCACATCCTTTTAGGTTCTTTTATCAGTCGGTAAAGCCATTCCAACGAATGTTGCTGCCACCATAACGGAGCCCGTTCAGTAGTACCTGCAAAGAAGTCGAACACTGCCCCTATAGTGCCCACATGGCAATGGATATTCAGTTTTTGCCAATTACTATAAATCCATTTTTCCTGCTTGGGAGCAGTCATGCCAATCCACAACAAATCTGGATTTGCCTCATTGATAGCCGCCACAATAGCTGCATTATCTTCCTGTGAAAATTCCGGCTTATAGGGAGGTGAATAAGTCACTACTTCTAGGTTCGGATAGTCTACTGCTGCACGTTGTTTTATCAATGCCAACACTTTCTCCGAACTACCCATAAACATACATCGCCCGCCTTTCTCATTAAGGCGATTCATTTCAAAAACAAAGAGATCCCAACCGGCTATTCGTTCCCGTGGTTGGCTTTGCATCTTTAACCATTTACAAACTTTTACAATACTTGCTCCGTCAGGGATAAGTACATCTCCTTTTATTAGCGCCTCGGCAAAAAGCGAATCCTTCAGTGCAGTGTTGTATGAGTGCGCATTTATGGTATTTATTAGGAGTTTACCCTGCGGCAATGTTTTTAATTCGTCTACGTTCTCTACAATAGGAAGTTCTTTCAACTTGATCATATGAATATCTACTCTAAATATTATACCAATTTCTTAAGAATGTCACACATACGTTCCTCAAAACGTTGCAGCGTGAACTCACATTCAAATTTCATCCTACCTTTGCGCCCCATCTCACGACACAGATCACGATGTTCCATACAATAAGCCACCTTCTCGGCCAAAGCCAATGCATCCTTCATGGGAACAATATATCCTGTCTCACCTTCATCAATAATATCCACTATTCCCCCTTCATGACTAGCAATGCAAGCCACACCATGTTGCATTGCTTCCAGCAAAACCAAAGGGAAACACTCATTGTAAGTAGGAAGTATAAAAAGGTCTGCCTGCATCCAGTACATCTCCTTATCATTACCATACTTCGCACCATGTGCAACCACTACATCCTCTAATCTATGCTTCTGCAAATAGGCGGCAAACTCCTCCTCGCCAATATCACTCCATTTTCCTACGAAATTGCACACAAAATCATATCCTCTATCTTTCAATATATGGCACGCATCTAGTAGCGTCCACACCCCTTTCTCCAACATCATGTTCGAGAGAAAGAAAATATTAAACCTGCTATCCATCCTCATTAGTTTATGTCAGGAATACCATTCGGACAAATCAGTACATTCTGCCTATCCACATATTTCTCCACATCCTTGTAGAGTGCTTCGGATAGTAGTATCACCTTCACCCCTTTAAAAAGCCGTGGATATATCCACCTATTAGGCCAGTGGTCTTGAAATATCCTCACTCCCTGATTATGAAAATGGATCACCACCTTACACCCCATCCCCTTCAACATTTGCACAATAACAAACTCTTTATAGAGTGCAATTCCGTGTGAATTTGGCGTAACATATACCAACAGTATTTTCATCTGTTTCACCATTTTACGTATAGATTTCAGCATTTCCAAAAACGAAATTAGCTTCTTCAGTCCAACTTTACCGATATCCTTAATATCCTTGGCAGTGGCCAGATTGATATAATGGCAGTCGAAAGTCTCATTTATCATTTTACTATCATGAATATATTTCCCCATCATGGCCGCGCCATGTACAGGCGGTGGCATATGAAGAATAAAAAGAATGGACGGTTTCATTATTAATTGAAATTATTTTTGAGTAGATGTGCTATTTCACGACTGAATTTATCTGCACCTGTAGAATTTAAATGGTCTGTGGTATGAAACAATTTCTGATTATCATAGGCAGCTTGATTCAAGAAAGAATAATAAGGTATATTATTTCGCTTGCATAGCGAGTCAGTAATAGCTAATGACTTCGTCTCCACCACATCGGCATACATAGGTGAAGTCACCATGGTAAGCATTATTTGCTTTGTTTTACACACCTCTATAATGTGTACCATTGCCTCCACTTTACGGTTGTCAATCGCAATACTATTTATATATTCCTTTTTCTCCTCTTTCCAAAATCCCTCTAAAGGCTGAAAACCATTCGCATGGAATATCCCACAATCTTTCAAATTCTTCACCATTTTAAAGAATTTCGAGTTATAAGGATAAATATTCGACCAACACTTGTACTTTTCCCAAGGACTCTTCATACTAATTACCTCTTGCCAAGAAGCATGATGTTGATAAGGCAACAATCCTGATAAGCGATCATAATCCCCTTCACCTACTGCCATGTCATAAGGTGTCACCTCTAATATAATCGCCTTCGGTGTATATCTATCCAACATTAGGTCCAACTGCGCCCGTTGATACACAAGAAAACAACCACTGCGTCCTGCATTATAGCAACTCATATCTAAAGAATCCTGCAATATCTCCGGATTGTAATGGTTACGAGCACGTGACGACCCTAATATTACCAAGTTTGCTGTTTGCTCATCCAACGCTTTAGTCGTATAATAAAAATCCTCACCCTTTTGGTTGAAATACATCCATTTCAAACTATACCCTATTCCTCTGTCTGCCACTAGTAACAGAACAAATAGCAAGAGTGCCTTACCTATATATCTTATACCCTGTTTACTTATATCCATTGTTGTTTAGAATTGAAAGTAGATAAACTGTCCACCATCAAAGACTCCTACACTTAGAATTATCATTGATAGAACCACATACGAAGCAAAGCGAATAGTTATCGAGTCATTCTCTAGTAACGGATGCTTTCCATTCTTCTCTTCAAGCATATCACACCCCATCAACACACCTACCCCCATCGTGCCATAGAGTAACACAGAAAGGTCGGGTTTATAAAGAACTCCTGCTGGTAGTACCATCTTGCTAATAGCTAATAATGCATCCTCCAATGTATGTGCTTTGAAAAAAGTCCATGTAACTGTCATTAGTACAAAAGTCAGTAAGATATTAAAAGCCTTTAGCCATATACTATCCTTTCTCAATCCACAACACAAACGCGTCTGTTCTTTGATAGGATTTATTACATTACCTATCACTTGAAAGAGCCCATTCAATCCACCCCAGATCACGAAGGTCCAGTTAGCTCCATGCCACAACCCACTCACTACAAAAGTTATCATTAGATTCATCCTTGTACGCCACTTGCTGCAACGGCTACCCCCCAAAGGAATATAGAGGTAATCCCTAAACCAAGTAGAAAGTGAAATATGCCACCTCCGCCAAAAGTCTTGTACGCTAGTTGCCATATAAGGTCGTGCAAAGTTCACAATCAATCGAAATCCCATAATACGTGCACACCCTAAAGCAATAAAAGAGTATCCAGCAAAGTCACAATAAATCTGAAAAGTGAAAAGCACAGCAGCTACTAATATCGACCCCCCTGTATGATGTGCTATGTTGCCAAACACAGCATCTGTATATAAAGCCAACCTATCCGCTACCACAACCTTCATAAAATAGCCCCACAACATCCAGCGTAATCCAGTAGTAATATCCTCTCTATTAAGATAGTGCTTTACCTTAAACTGCGGCAACAACTCCTTGCCTCTCCCAATAGGGCCAGCTGCAATTTGCGGAAAAAAAGAGATAAACAGTGCATATGTGCAAAAATTCCTCTCTACCATAATCTGCCGCCTGTAAACATCTATCATATATCCACACGCTTGAAAAGTGTAGAAAGAGATACCTACTGGTAATAGCAACTCTAAATGTGGCACTTCCATTCGAATACCCATCAGCGAAAATAGTCCCCAAAGCGAATCATTCAGAAAGTTGAGATATTTAAAAATAAATAATCCTGAAAAGCAAAGCAAAAGTGTACTAGCTAAGACAACCCTTCTTAGTTTATCATTCTCACTCTCACAAAACTTTTGAAGTATCTGTGCTCCTACATAACTTACCAAAGTGACAAATACAAGAAACAAGCTATACGTAGGACTCCAATTCATATAAAAGAAGTAGCTCACTACGAGTAAATATCCCTGTCTTATCTTATGTGGTAAAAGAAAAAAGAATGTTGCTACTATTGGAAAGAATAGTAGAAAAGAGAAACTATTATAAAGCATTGGGAATAATAGATATTATTAATTTTTAATTTACATATCGCGTCATCAAAGAGTACGATATATTTCAGTGTTCAAACGCCATTCACAAATAGCACATAAAGAAAAATAGCCTATAAATCATCTATTTAGCACAACAACTATCGATTATTAAAGAAAATATCAAAATAAGGAACACTGTATAATATATACATGTCTATATTTCTAAAGAGTAACAATTAGTATAATTCATGAAATCCCTATTTCAGCAGTTATAAAGAATCTACTAATTAATATAAAAGCACATAAAAAACACATATAATATTTAACAGACATTCATGATAATAACATTTCAAACGAAACATATTCTATTACTGATTAGCCTGCTCTATCAATCTTCCTCCTCATACATTGAATTAGATTTCTATCCGCACGGTTTCCCCATAACCTATTGTACAGCCTATCCTTAAAGTTCTTCCATTTGAAGCTATTTCGCCAATATGCCCAAAAAATTCCTTTACCGACATGTTTAACAATCAAGTCTAATGTGATCGGCTCCATATTTATAAATTGATTGGGTACAATCAAAAAAGATTGAGGTATACCATTACAGGCTATTTCAATGGGGCGTTTCAAAAAGTGAATATATGCATATTCATTAGATACTATTTTATTTTCATATAAAGAATATCGCATAATACGTCCTTCTTCATAAGTAAACACACTCATCCTATTTCCTAGCTTATCATTAAGTACTTTCAACTCTTTCAACCTAGGCATGAAATCTAAAATAGGAAACGGATAAATCTTCTTTCCATGCTTTTCAAAAAGATAAGGGAACGCGTCTTCATCAAAAAATAAAGGACGATTAGTAGAGAAAGCTATTTTATATGCATCATTTTCCTTATATAACATCCTGTTTTCTTCCGTATTGCGGACTAATGATAAGTGACCAAATTTTCCTATTTTATCGTAACAACTCCAATCAGAAGGGATGAACTTCATAATATCTCCAAACAACATATCACAATCACTAAATCCCCAAAAATCATATCCTTCCAAATAATTTTGAAAAATTTCTCCGTATGCAGGCCTAAAATTACAAAACCGATAAGGAGTCTCCAATGATATTTTGAAATCATAAAGCAACTGAATTTCTTCACGAAGATGCACAAATGTATCATAGACAACCTTTACATTTTGAGGATAATTATATTTTGTCTTATCATCGGTTATTACAAGGAAGTCGATCGTATTATTGTAAGCGCATGATTGCAACCAAAATGTAAATAGTGAATCAAATTTCCCAAAGTAGGGAAGTATAATTATAACTTTAGGCATATTTATCTTCTATATTTTATCTATGATACTCTCTCCATCGCAACATATAAGCAAGACACCACCAAGTAAAAGCTGTATATTTAGCAATATTCATAAGTATACCTATTTTATCTTTTGGAAAGTGTTCTCCATAACATAACGCTTCTTTTCTTCCCAAACTAAAACGACCTGTAATTACATGACTATATACTAATACTCTAGATACTCTACCACGAACTTTTATATAGTTTTTCGCATCAACTTCGGTTATTCTTTTAATGATACGCTTCTCAAAATCAGCCATATCTGGTGATTTGCGTGCACGCTCAATATCCTTCTTCACATGTCCCTGCTTTTGTGTCACAATGCCACCATCACTTACATAAAGGATTTTAGGAATGAATCCCCACTTACCAAATGTTGATAAATAGAGCCAATATTCATAATCTTCTGTAATACGTAAGTCACGGCGCATTCCACCCGAAGCTTTCGCAACATCAGTTCGTATAGTAGTAGAGCATGTACCTGGCACACAGTGTTCCGCCCAATATGTAAAGAAATCATCTATAACAAAAGCCGAAATTTTCGAGTTATCATTGACGAAAGCAGGACAATAGCAAGGTGGATTACCAAACGAAATGGATTTACACCCGACCGATACAGCTACACATCTCACATGTTCTTCTAGAAACTGTACCGTTTGTTCTATATAGCCATCATTCCAATAATCATCAGCATCAATAAAAGCTACATATTTGCCTTTTGCTAACTCCATGCCTTTGTTTCGTGCAGCTGCAGGTCCTGCATTTGATTGTTGATGCAACACAATATTCCTTTCTGGTCTAGCTTTAATAACCTCTACCGAATTATCTGTACTACCATCATCCACCAATATCACTTCATAGGAATATTGTGTAGTTTGGATAAAGATAGAATTCAAGCAACGTTCTAACAATGGAACGGCATTATAAACAGGAATAATTATCGACAAATCAATCTGTAACATTTCATTTATTGTTTCTATTTAATACTTCCACGCAAGCAGCATAAATGTTATTAGCTGTTCGTTCATGATTATAATACTTCTCTATTTTTCTAGAATATTCTCCATACTTCTGTAAATCAACTCGGTGAAACGTATCCAATGCCTCAATAACCGTTTCTTGCTTTAACGGATCAAATAGCTTACCATTTTCACCTTCATGCACTAATTCCGGATAACATCCATTATAAATGGAGCAAGCAATCGGCAACCCACAAGCCATTGCTTCTGGCACCACTAAACTCCAATTATCTTCTAATGTTGGAATGATAAAAACATCGGATATTGCATAATACTTATATATATTATCATAATCAATACCATTTGTAAAATGGATACTAACTTCATCTCCAAATTTATCTACAAAACTATTATACAAGTCACCACCGCCGACAATTAATAAATTATCCTGATTATATTTTCGAATGTGTTTCTTCCAAGCATTTAAAAGATATATTACCCCCTTACGTTCAATAAGCTGCCCTACGTATATATAAACGATTCCACTATTATTTATATTTAATTTATTTCTAAAAGTAATACATTCTTCCACGGACATACTCTGTATAGCACTAACTAAGCCTTCACTATCTGCAGACATTCCTCCAACAAACAAATTATCTTTTTTTATCTTCATCTCATCAAAAAGATACTCTTTAGTAAGTTTTCCATTGCACAGATATCCAGAAACAAATTGATCCACTAATTTTCGATATATCATTCTCCATTTTGGACAGGATCTTTCTGTATGCTTAGTTCTTTCATATTCTATTAATAGAGGTTTTCTATGAAAAAAAACATACCGTACAGCTTGTGGAGTCCATTGAAAAAATCCTTCAGCAATCACAATATCTGCATCTATCTTTTTTATTCGTTTATATAATCCTTTTGTGATGGGAAAAGACATCCATTTATTAGACATTCCTTCTTTTTCTCCAAAGATTATTCTTTTCTCACCTTCAAAGCAGATCGCATTAACCCCAATGGCTTCTTGTATTTTTAGACAAATACGTTCCGATACACGTTTTTTAGAAAACAGTATATAAAAGTTTCCATCCGTCAATTCATATAATCGTTTATAAACAGGTATTCGATAATCTAAAAAAGACGGATTAACCCAAAGAATTTTCATTATTATACTATTAATATATTATAAACACTAATCCAATTATCTATACAAACATACTTATATTTCAGTCTATACATTCATTTTTATATCACTCCAGGATCTTGGGAGAAATATACTCCTCATTTTTTTTCGCTTGACTACCCATTTTACCAACCACAAGGATATTAACAAGGTTACCACAAGTCCAATCATCCCTCCCCAAAAATTATCTGGAAAAATTAAATAGGATATATTTGCCAGAAAGATATGTATCATATAAATACCCAAAGAGTTATCACCCAGTAATTTTAGCCAACGAAAATTCAAATAAGGTGCTATCCACAACAATCCCAGAAAAAAACATATAGGTAATAATTTATAAGAGTAAGACAAAAACGAATAATCTAGCCAATAATCTACTGAAAGCAATACAAAAAGAAATGCTCCTAAATATTTCATTCTTACAGATAAACGATTTACATAAAAAGAAAGCACACCGAAACCAAAATAGTAGATAGCTAGACCAATACCAAATGGTATTATACCTTTAAAATAATGGAACTGTGACCACGATAAACTCCAGGTAATCAAAGACAATACAGTCAATAATCTATAAAAATATTTGTATTTATTAGTAAACAAATATAGTATGTAAAAAGAACAATAAGTTGGAAGAAACCATGGAAATATAAAACCAAAGTTTTTTAGTAAAGGAGTTTGCGTTCCATTAACAAAAGCCCATACATGGCTCCAATCCCAATTAAACTCATGATTTACCACACTAGATATTACATAGCAAGCAATGCATATCCAAAAATATGGAATCCAGTTCCGTACCACTATATCACATAGACGTTTCACTGTTATCTCCTTTTTTATATCATAAAAAAATGGTAGAATAAAAAAACATATAACATGAAACAGATAAAGATAGTCAGCTCCTTTATTATCAGTTGAGCATAACACCTTATTATGCCCTATTACGATAAGAATTATCAATACACCTTTAATAACAGATGAAGTATCTCTATCTATATACAAATTCTGATTCATAATCTTCCGCCTGTTACAAGGTTATAGGTGACTAACGAAGTTTTAGCCCATAATTTTCCTATAACAATAATAATAAACATAGTTATAAGAGGTAATAAAATATAAGATAATAATGCCATCACATCATTTTCAAAGAATAAGGCACCTAATCCCTGTTTCATAACTTTTATCAAATACAAATGCATTACATAAATCAAAAAAGAATAACTAGACAATGTCAATAACTTCTCACTTTGTTTAGCTGTAAGCAAATTAACCAACTGCCAAAAAATGACCAAACCTAATATTGTATTAATCTTATGCAGATAAGTATTCTCAATAGGGATAAATCCGAATGAATATAACACCCACAAAAAAGCATATCCCATGATCATCTTGTAGGGCATTTGCATTTCCACTATTTTCTCATATTTTTGCAAAACTCCACCAAGAAAGAAAAAGAGCACACTTTCTGTTGAAATCCAATTGCCATCACTTGGCATCCAAAAATAAAATGACAACAGTACTATAATTAAATATAACCAACTCTTATTACACAAAAAAATCCATCCATATAAAGGCACTAATAGCATTAGTGTCATTAAATCCCTCACATACCACAATGGTCCATACCAATTACTCATAAATAACTGCTGAACACAATTAACTATTGAATCTCCTACTTGAGCCCGATTATACAAGCACAGTATCCCCCCTCCCACTATATTCCAAAAGATGAATGGAATTAATAATGTCTTCGCTTTTTTCTTAAGCATTTTGAAGTAATTATTTTTTTCGTAATAAGAAATCCGAAAAAAGAAAAAGCCTGATATGATAAAAAAATAAGGTACTGCTATCTCTGTCAACAGAGAGACGCCATCCTCAACAAACCCACTTATTCCGTGACCTGTCCATGAATTGAAAAAAGCTAAATAATTTAGGGAATGTCGGTATACCACCATCATGGTACATAATAAGCTTGCAATTTTAATCTTGCTACTCAACTCCATATCTATCATAATAATTCACTCTTGAATAAGTAAAGGATAATACAACTAAAGAGAAATAGATCACTGTAATAGAGCAAGCCTTGCCTGACAGAAAACCATAAGAATATCCATTGAGAATTGCACAACATGTCGCTGCAAAAATGCCTAAATATCCACACTTCATTCTTCTTTTAAAAGAATATAGTATAGTAGAAAGAAATTGAAATCCTAAAAAAGCGCATCCGATTATTCCCAAACTGCCATAAATTCCTAAATAATTATTGTGGGCATCACTTGCCATAAATCCTGTATTCGTTACAGCACGCTCAATACAAGCATATCCCCAACCAAGAAAAGGTTTTTGAGCAGCTAAATTCAATAAAACATCCCATAAAGCTTGCCTACCTGAAGCACTTGATACCGTTTCCAACGATTTACCAGGCATCACAAGGAACATTAATGTAGTAAGCAGATCTTGATTTAAATAAAGAAAAATACCTAAAGAAAAAAGTAATAACGAATAGAATACCTTTCTCGAAAAAAACAAAGCAATGGCAAAGCCACAAATTGCAGATACATTCGCACCACTACTAGTACTTATTACTAATACAATTAATGAAATAACAATAGTCCACTTTAAAAGAAATTTCCGCTCTTTATCCGGACGCTTCATAGCTAACAATTCTGCTATACAATAAGAAAAACACAAAGCTGCCGCTGAGCCACTTTGCAAAAAATGAAAAAACAAACTAAATCCTTCTAGAAAACGGACAGTAATAACCTCAAAAAGCATTGTAAAGACAGCAATCATTAAGAAGGACTTTTCCATTGTTTTAAAATCACGGAACTGCCCAAATACCCAAATCAAAACAAGAAGTAATGCCAAGTTCTGAAATGAAAGAAAAAAAGCGAATGTAGGTATCAAGGCCCAAGCCGTGCTGATAAGTGCATAAGTATATAGATACAACACTGATTGGATTGGTAAATTTGTTCTGTTATAAGCTATTGATATTAGATTCTTCCGATAGCTGATGGTTAAAAAAAACATTCCAAATAACGTTACTACTTGTAAAGTCTTCGCTAATCCTCCTCCATCAGCAGAGATAAAATCTACTCGATATAGCCACAAAATAAAGAGTATTAAAAGCCACCTATATTTACTCTTCAGAGCTATAAAGAATGCTTTCCATAAGGCTTTTAGAAAGTTTATCATCTAATTTATCGTTTGAAATACATTATAAAGCTAAAAATTCAAATAGCATATAAACCTAACAAATTATTGTTTGCTGTTTAAAGTATTGACACAAAATTACAAAATCGTTCACCGATTCATTTCTGTTAGTATTCTATCTACTACGACTTCCCATTTAAAGTTTTTCTCAACAAACTTCTGTCCCTTTAATCCCATCTCTTTTAATCTATATTTATCAGAGAGCGCATCTTTAAGAAGCCCTGCTAATTCATTGGGATTATCATTTTCACATAGGAATCCCCACTCTCCATAACCAGAAAACTCTGGAAATGCAAATCTATTTAACCCTACTATAGGAGATTTATTAGCTAATCCTTCTAAATATGTTATTCCATTAGGTTCACGAATTGCCGGCATCACATATAATGTAGATTCTTGAAAAAGCTTGACTGTAGTCTCACGAGGTTGATTATAATAACAAGTTACTCCCTCTATTCCATCACCTACATCTGTTCCCACCACTGCCAACTCTACATTCTTTATATCTTGGTAAAGTATCTTAAATGCATCCAGCAATAGATACAAACCTTTATACTCTTCTAAACCTTTACGAAGAACTATCAATAGCAAATTTCTAGAATAATCTTTTTCACCTATATAGGGCGTTAAGTTTACACCAAAATGCACATTAATGACCTTATCTGATGGAATTTGCAATTTATCAATAATACTCTGTCTTGTCCATTCATTTTGCGTAAAAATAAAATCACACCTATTATATTGCTCTTTCAGGTTCGCATTATATTGTTTCAAAAAACTTTTTACTCCCCATTTTTTTCTTTTATAGTAAGGTACTACATCAGCCAAGTAAATATCAGTATAATAAGCAAACTTTGCAAAATTTCTCATTGAATTTGTAATACAAAGATCACCACTACAAAAAAGAACGTAGTCATACTTATTAGATAAACATTTTATTTTCTTATTAATTGTACGTTTGCCTAAACAATATAATAACGGATCGCAAATCGCTCCCCATGTGAAAAAGAATTTGCTATATACTACGCAATACAAACTAAAAATTGGCTTAAAAATACTCCAATCCAAAATATCTATATTAAGTGAAGGTATATTAGTAAAAGCGTCGTATAAATTTCGGGGAGTTCCAGACCATAATATGGGATCTTTTACGTTTCCTCTTCCTGCTATGCAAATGCGCATATTCTTTTTTTTATCCATAAAACGATTTAAAGAATTCTATCACATATAAATACAAATTAACTCACTTTCACTACTAATACCATCACCTATAAAAAATAATATAAAATACATAAATGATTAAGCGAGTATACTATCAATTAGTGTTCAGACAATAAATATCTTGTCTCAACAATTCTGGTTTCTAATATTAAAATCAATGTAACTTTTTGCTATAATAGGACGGAAGATATTACCCTGTAAAAGCATTTTATAGATGATGTGCGATAAATATAAAGTATCGTTACCCCTTAATGACTCAAAGCATTGACAGTAATCATCTGTACTTTCGAACACATATGCCCCAGCACAAAAATAATGGCTAATGATGCGCTTTTCAATGATATTGGTAACGTAAGACATATCGTCTACTGCTACATAGCTTTTATGTTGTGGGTCTACCCAATCCAGCTTCTCTAAAGGATAAACGGCCACACTATTTTCAGGCAGAACTTCACCCTCAAGATAACAATCAGCATCTTTCACCATAAAGCAGCCAGATATTCCGACTAGCTTAATAGTTTCATATACTGTTGCAGGTTGTGAATATGTATGATGCTCTAACTCCACTACCATAGCTTTTTCCAAACCTAATCGCTTAAACTGTGTCTCCAACAATTCTTTAAGAAAATAACGTTCACTATGTTTACGAAGAATAGTGAAATAAATATGGCTAAATATGGTTAAATCAATGCCCATGATAGCTCTTACACACCTCATTAGTCCTTCTTGAGTAAACAAAAATTCTTCAGGAATCTGTTTCTTATACTCCTTTTTGTTAGCGGCGATGGGTACAATCAAACTAAAACTCATACAATATAGATTTAATGACTTGCTTCAAATAAACGATAACTTGTTCCTCTTTGGCATATTGCAAAATACGCCAAAAATTCATCAACTGAAAAGGCTTATAGTAGGTACGGAACCAATCGTACTGTTCGAAATGAGCAGTAATGTCACGATCTATCTTTTCAGAAATTATATTCAACCTAGTTTGATCATACTCATGAATATACATTAGCTGTGACCACATATAGGCAGAGTCCTGACGTACCTTAACAATATCCATCAAAGGAGACTCTATAAACGAATCCAAAAAGTCTATCAAATAGTAGTTGTTGCCATTAAATAAAATATTGGAAAAAGTTAAATCACCATGACATATACCTATCGGAATCTTTATGCATTCTATCTTCTCAAATATTTGTAAGGAACTTTCAAATAATTCCTTTGTATCCTCATCACTGCATAATACAGAATTAATAATCAGTTTTTCGCCTACACTTTTAAATTTTTCGAGCAGCACTTGCTTATCTACTACTTGCATAGTTGACTCTTTTAATTCTTTTTCAATAAAGAGAATTAATGCTTTAATGAAATAGGAAATCTGTTCAAATCCTGCCGATTCAAAATAACCTATAAAGTTCTTCGAATAGATATATTCCATTTTCACAGATACTTTATTTTTCGACCTATCCACACAAAATATTTGCGGAATACGGGTATGCTGATACTCATACATGGAAGCCAGCCGCTGTTTTTCTGCTTGCTTTACCAAACGATCTAAATATTTAGGATCTTCGGAACATTTGTAAATAAAGAGTTTTTTACCTTCACGTACAATGTCTATATTACACCCCGAATGTCCCTTCACTTCAATTTCCATAAAATTCAGGATTAATCTTTATATATTTTAAACCAGCTTTCTCCGCCGCCCGAAAGCCGACCTCCGAATCTTCAAAAACTAGTGCTTGCGAAGCATCAACATGTGCCACCTCTAAAGCCTTGATATAAATATCTGGCGCAGGTTTTCCTCTTGCTACATCTACTCCACTTAAGATAAAATCAAAAAAGTCAGCAATTCCTAAATAGCGAAGCACATTAAGTAAATTTATGTTATGCGCAGTAGACGCAATAGCTATTTGTATACCCGACTGCTTGCATGACTTGAGAAAGTGTATCAACGCTAAATTCGGTTTCAATCTGTCAAAATAATGAGGATACACCTGCATTTTTTTTTCTTTAATACGATGACACACAGAAGAATCAGTAATACCAGCCTTCTCCATAAAAACTTCAAAACGCAAACCAAAACATTGCCGATAGAAGTCTACATGTAACTGTAGTCCACATGATACAAAGGCTTCTTGGTAAGCACACAAGTTGGCTTCAAAAGTATCTACAAGTGTACCATCGAAGTCAGTAATTATAAGTTTTATTTCTTCATTCATGATTTCTTTTTACCAATTAAAACTGGAGTAAATCGATTGAGGAGATAAGCGAATACACCACCCATTACAAACTGAAGAATAACTTTCAGAAAGGGAGACATCACCATAGAGGTAACCAATTCTAGCCTGTGCAAATTCCAACCCCATACGACCTCTGTAGCAAATAATGTGAATGTATTATTTGAAAGAAACTCTACTATTTTATTCCTTCCTATCTGTAGACTTAGATAAAAACTCACAAACAAGGATCCCACGATACCTACTAGTGACAAAAAAAATGTCTGATAAGATAGCCATATCGATGCACTATAATTGTGCCATCTCAAAATAGGATGGACAAATAAAAACAACAAAGCACCTAAAGCCACAAACAGAATTTGATAATAAATATTTATTCTACTATATTTTTCTTTGTGTGCAATGTAATATTGTGCACATATATTACCTAAGAGGAAATAAATACAAATTATGTAATAACGTTGAAAGTTCCAAGGCAACTCTTTAGGGAAAAAATATCCCCACACCGAACCCAATAACGGAACAAAAAACAAAAAAATCAGAAAATGATTATAACACCATGCTATCACTTTATCGGGTATAACCCTTACAGTAAGTGTACTCAACAATAAAGAGAATACAAACCATATACTTCCGTTATCACAAACTGACAAACCACGAACTACATCTTTAACAGGCACTAACACAAACACCTCTAAAAACGACCACATATCTGTATAATTGCAATGAGATATATTACGTGGGACATAGAGAGTTATATATGAGAAAAGTATAAAAAATAACGATGGAATAATCAAACCATCACGTAATTTACACAATTGTTCCCGCCATGGCATCTTCTTAAACAAGAACCCTGACACAAAGAAAAATAAGGGCATATGAAATGCATAAATTATATCTTGACATTCTCCTCCTATTGCACTTTTAGAATGACCTAAAAACACTAATACAATGGCTATAGCCTTACAATAGTCTATAAATATTAATCTTTCTCTTGTCATAAATATCTACCTAACTCCTCGGGAGTCCCATAAGAATAATACTCTTCTATCTCTGCTAATTGTACAGTCTCACCTTTTTGAAGTAGATAATTATACAACAACGATACATAAAACTCTGATTTGCTAAAATTCACTTCATTTAATAAATGATAAGCAGCTGATAAGAATCCTTCGGCTTTGGAGAAAAAATATGCTCCGCATAGCGCATGATTCGAAATAACCTCCTTCTCTGCTGTTCTCAACACATTATTGTTCTCATCTATTTGTGCATAACTGTATTTAGACATGTTCGATTGAAAAGAAACCAACGCACCTCCATCTACCTCTTCTATCGTCTTAGATAGTATCTCTTTAATTATAGCGACAAAATTTAGACTACGAAATTCTAAATCGCAATCCATCACAATAATGGCATCATCTTTATCAATACCTTGTTCAGCTAGCAGACATGTCTCTACTGCCCCCCTCGTAGTCTTCAAAACAGAGTATACATTAGCTACTGGTAAGTAATCTCTTATCATTTTATCAATATCATACTTATCAATATGCTCCTGACGAACAATAAAAGAGTATTTCATTTCTATATCACTTATATCCAAACTGTTAATAGCTCTTATAAAGAGGGGGTCACCATGAAGTTGTATCAAAGGCTTAGGTACCATCCATCCTTCTTTCAGGAAGCGGGATCCTTCGCCAGCCATGGGCATAATAATGTGTAAAGGTCTCATTTTACGATCTGATTATTTTAAGTTACTTTTAATATTGCCTAAGTATTTAAGCATATTATTCAACAATCGAAACATACCCGGATATCGCCGATAGAGTTTTTTAATAACACGATATACATGTGTATAAAGCAAATCAGCCTCCGCACCTGCTACGATTTGCGTACGAGAGTTACAAACTCTCTTTGCGTCGGCAAGCAACTGATGCGTACGCTTACTAATAGCCCCCAACTCTTTCACCTCACGAAAAATATCACTATCTTCTAACACATAGATATAATCATCCTTACTTTTCAACCGTGAGGTAGCAAAATAATGCACCAGTTTTGCATCAGGCAAATAGAAAATACCACGTTCTAATATTTGACAGTTCCAAACGCCATTCAAAGGCACAATGGGATGGTTTAACAAGTGATTGGCCATTGCCAATGGAGGCTGATCATGATGCCGATGTAGTACTGTCACTGACTTTAGCCAGCATTCATGCCACATTTGATAGAATTGATGTGCAGTTGGTGTATCTTTTACATAAACAGCACCACTATTATAGTTATACTTATCGTTTTCATTATAACTCCACCCAAGCTGTTGGGCTATAGCGTGTAAACCACTTACACCTGGAAAATGATTCAAATCTATATGAAACTCTGGCACTACACCAATTTCCATTTCCATGTTGTCTAACTCATCTAAGGTATCAGTTACGACAGTATCAGTATCAATAAAAAGAAAATCTCCAACCACATGTTGCCGAGCTTTAGTCTTAATATATCGTGAACGCTGCACAGGTGTATATTCAATAGGTACATCTACCACCTTTATTTCGGTTACTAACTCACAAAACTTATTGCGCTTACCAACTAGTGAACGTTCTGTGTTATCATCCATCAACACCACTACATATGCTGTTGGATTATGAAGTCGTAAGGAATAAACTGAGAGCCAAGCTTGCTCCAAATAAAGGTCCTTCTCGTCACTTACCAATACATAAACGATTTTTGTTTTCATAAAAATATTTATTTGCCAATCATCCACTTATATTGGGGATGACACAGTCATTTTATACAGATAGAAATAAATACAAACAACGTAAAAGTCATAGTATATGTATATCACTATTAGAGAGGCATTGATATCGATTAATGGGTAGATAGATAACTCTAAAACAGGTTCTTGTATTTAAATAAAATATGACATTCCACCTACTGACAGTGTTTATAATACTTGTATCTAATAAGATTTTCAAAATTGACTATTTTAGCCAATTTTTCCAGGCAGTGGCCTATTGATTAATTGCTTTAACTTACTATTTAAGATATTACGCTCGTTCGAATTCAAACCAAAGATATAAATCAAGATAACAGTTATAACAAACGAAACAATTGCTGTAACAAAGAAATTTAGAAATGAAGTATCAAAACAATCTCTCACATATTGAGAAACAATAAAGCTAGCAAAAGCAATCAACACATTCCGGAGTACAATCGAAAATGAGAAAAACTTTAAGCTATATGCTGGAATCATTTTTTTTAAGATAATGAATCTAGCAAAAAGAGCTATTAATGTAATTAAAATAGTAGGATACATAGCTGTATAAGGAGCCCCACCCAATTTTAGAATTAAATAAGCACAAGGAAGTTCACACAACATAATTACACAAATCATAATTTGAAAAACTTTAATTTTCCCTGTCGCCTGAAGAGCTGTCACAATAGGATTTGCCATAGCTCCAATAAGAGAAGATATCATCACCAACCTAAGAAAAAGTCCTGTATACTCTGGAACACTACCTAGCCATATTTTTAATAAGTAGTCGATATTTATAAAAAATGGTATTGTAATTATAGATAATAAAAAAAACGAAAATCGACTACCTGTATAGACAAGTTTAACAGATTGTTCTGTTTTACCACTAGCATACTGTTTAGTAATTTGAGGATTTAAAGCCATGATAAAATTGCCTGCAAAATTACTAATAATACCATTTACTTGTTGAGCTATACCCCTTGCTGCATTAAGTGTTGTACCATAAAATAAATTCAATATAATATTTGACCCTTGATCTCTAAAAGTAAATCCAAAGTTGCCAATAATACTCCAACTGGTGAAAGCAAACATTTCTCTAAATAGTCTTTTATCCCCAATTACTGTTGTTCGGGATTCTTCAAAGTTATGCCTACAATATAACACATATATACAACTAGTTATAGTCGAAGTACATAACATTAAAATTGAATAGGTAATAAGCTTGTCTATCAGAACTATCAACAATACATAAACAATTAACAGCTTCAAGATCGCCTCTAATATACTAACATAGGCAAAAGCTTTCATTCGTTCATGAGCTACAATACAAGCATTAAATGGTACACTAACAATAGTTAATAAAAAGATACCGATAGAGCACTGATAAACCCAATTAGCAGCAATCATTCTATCTGCATTTATATTCAACTGAGTGTTCACAAACCATAAGCCAATAGTTTCTCCAATAATTAATATAATAACTGCCAACGTGCAATGTGCTATAATAGATGTCGCAAATACTTTTTTAAGTTTCTGGATATTGTTACAGCCTAATTCATAAGAAATAAAACGCTGAGAAGCACCTACCATCGCAGAGTTAAGAAAAGATAACATAGATACAATTCCTCCTACAAGGTTATAAATGCCATAATCTTCAACCCCCAACGTTTGGAGAATAACTCTACTTGTATATAATCCAATGATAATAACAACTATCATTCGTAAATATAAAAATAAAGTATTCTTAGCTATACGCTTATTATTAGAACTATTACTCATTTAAAATAATTATAAGATATAAAATCTACATTGTACTTGCAGATATTAAATGAAAAAATTATTTCTCCCCAATCCGAGTATAAACAAATCCCATCTCCTCCAGCTCCACACGATTCCAAATATTACGCCCATCTACAATATACTTACCGTTCATAACCTTCTGAATAACGTTCCACGTAGGCAGACGGAACTGGCGCCATTCAGTCATCAACAACAAAGCTTCAGCACCAACTGCACAATCGTAAAGGTTTTCAGTATAAATCACTACATCACCAATGCGACGCTTACACTCGGGCATTGCAATAGGGTCAAACACACGGACAGTTGCCCCGTTCTTCAGTAGTTTGTCTATTACTACTAAAGCTGGAGCTTCACGCATATCATCGGTTTCCGGCTTGAAAGCCAAGCCAAGCAAAGCAATAGTCTTTCCTTTTACATCACCCATCAAGATGGTAAGTTTATCGTAGACAATACTCTTCTGACGCTCGTTCACACGCTCTACAGCTTCAATCACCTCCATATGATAGTTGTTATCAATTCCAGTATGTACCAGAGCCTTTACATCTTTAGGAAAACAGCTACCACCGTACCCACAGCCTGCATATAAGAACTTTTGGCCAATACGTCCATCGGTTCCAATACCCCGACGCACATGATCTACGTTAGCCCCTACCCTTTCACATAGATTAGCTATGTCATTCATAAAGCTAATACGGGTAGCAAGCATAGCATTAGCTGCATACTTGGTCATCTCTGCGCTAGGAATATCCATAAAGATAACACGGAAATTTTGAAGTAAGAAAGGCTGATAGAGCTTAGTCATTACTTCCTTTGCTTTCTCGCTCTCCGTACCCACCACCACACGATCTGGACTCATAAAATCTTTGATAGCCGCACCTTCTTTTAAAAATTCAGGATTACTAGCTACATCGAAGAGTACATCTACTCCACGTTTGTTTAACTCCTCTTGAATAGCAGCTTTTACTTTTTGAGCAGTACCTACAGGTACTGTTGATTTAGTTACCAGAATGGTATACTTATTGATATTTTGTCCAAACTGACGAGCTACAGCAAGCACATATTTCAAGTCGGCACTACCATCTTCATCTGGCGGAGTTCCTACTGCAGAAAAAACGACTTCCACATTATCTAAAACATCTGTCAAATCCGTTGTAAATTTGAGTCGTCCATAGCTAACATTGCGTTTTACCAATTCCTCCAATCCTGGCTCATAGATAGGCATTTCACCTGCTTTCAGTTTATTAATTTTATTTGTGTCTACATCCACACAAGTTACAGTGGCACCCATTTCGGCAAAACAAGTACCAGACACCAAGCCAACATAGCCTGTGCCTACGATCGCTATATTCATATATTGTTATTGTTAAGTACTTACTTTTTATTCTTCCTTTACTTTATATTCCCCATAGCCATAACCATAGCCATAACGCTTACCATAGCCATAGTACTTGCCATATTTACCATAACCATAGTAATAGCCATACTTCTTTTTTTGAAGATCAAGACCATTAATAACGGTACAGATATTGGGAAGCTTATTATCAGCAGCCAACTCATTAATCAAGGTAAACTCTGCTTTCCGAGTATAATCAGCACGACATACATAAACGGATAAGTCAGCTACACGCCCTACAAGCAAAGTATCAGTCACCATACCAGCAGGGGCAGTATCCAAAATCACATAATCAAAGTTATTTTTCAATGTTTCAATCGCTTTATCTAAACCATCACGAGCCAGTAATTCCGTAGGATTAGGTGGTACTGTTCCACCAGGAAGAATATATAAATTCTTACTAACATCCGAAGGCTGAACGAAATCCATTAGATTCTTCTCCGGATTTGACAGGTATTGGGTAATTCCTTGCTCCTTTCGGGGGATATTAAAAATCTTATTCAAACCGGGTTTACGAATATCAAGCCCTACAATTACTACCCTCTTTCCTAATAAAGATAGACTAATCGCAAGATTTGAAGAAATAAAAGACTTACCTTCACCACTAACTGTCGAAGTCACCAGAATTACTTTCTGACCATTTTCAAGTATAAACTGTAGATTAGTACGGACATTACGAAAAGTTTCACTCATTAGAGTATTCTGATTCTCAAACACTGCAATAGAGCCTGTTTTTTCATCAGTCAAAGGTACATCACCGACAATAGGTAGACTCGTTAATTTCTCAACATCACCACGCCCTTCTATTTTGAACTTAGTCAGACCAAGTAAGAAAATAACACCAATAGGCAATCCCACTCCTACCACTAAAGCAATCATATAAATCATTTTAGGCTTTGGGGAAACCGGTCCACCTTCAGCTGCCGGCTCATCAATAATCTTAGCATTATTGGCAGTAGCAGCTAAAGTGATAGCATTCTCCTCACGTTTCTGCAAAAGCATCAGATAAAGTCCAGCCTTAATTTCTTGTTGACGCGCAATACTCACATATTGACGTTCTTGTCCCGGCGCATCACTGATACGGCGAGAAAAACGACTTGCTTCACGATCCAAATCAGCCTTCACAATAAGCAAACCTTGTAAAGTCCCATCAATAGCAGCTCGTACATTCGCCTTCATAGCACGAATACTCGTATCCAGATTTACAACCATCGGATTACTCTCCGTAGAAGTACGAAGTAAACGTTTGCGTTCAATAATCAACTCATTGTAACGATCAATTTGAATAGTTAAACCATTATCAGATAAACCAATATTACTAGGTAACACCTCATAGTCATTCGATGGATTATTTATATATTTACTGAGATCACGAACCAAGTTAATCTGTGTACCATTTTCTACACGTTTTTTTTCATATTCAGCATTTCCTTCAACTGCTAATTGAGCATCACTACCAATATTAGTTAAACCTGCATTTCTCTTAAATGATTCCAATTTATCCTCCGTACTTCCAAGTTCTTCATCAATAATCTTAATACGTTCATTGATAAATTCCTTTGTTTTTTCTGCAACTTCATTCTTATCATTATTCGTATTCCGATTATACATTTCCATTAACTTATTGATAAAGTCCTGTCCACGTTGTATATTCGTATCCATCAGAGAAACAACAGCGACAGAAGTCGTTTTAGAAGTAGGTTCTATATTTAATGCCCACTGATAGACTTTTGCCACTCTAAACGGCTGACTGATTATAGCATTAATATTTCGTACTACACCTTGTCCTTCAATCTTCCCATTCAACAAAGAATCTTTCAGTGTAAACCCAAATGTACCGACATCTGTTGGTAGCACTGCCGGAAGTTTTTCAAAATGTTCACTATATTCATTCAAACCTACTTTCAAATTGACTTCCAAATTACCTTCAGGAGTCAGTTTCATATCAACCAAAGCATCACTCGGCAGTTTATCCGCTTCCTGCGCCGTTAGATTAACGATTACTGGAGAAGTTTTATAAAGTTCCTTTTTAGGAAACTCATCCTCATCATAATAAGTAATATAAAGTTCGAGATTATTAATAACTTCTTTCAATATTGTCTTTGAACGTAGTACTTCTATCTCGTTATCAATACTCTGCGCAGAAGTAATCATTCCACCTAATCCCAAACTTTCTATATCAGCAGCATTTCCGCTCCCATTCTTTTTATCATCTTTAATCATGATAGAAGCAGAAACTTGATACACAGGAGTCTGAAAATGTAAATACATCCAAGCACCAACCAAACAAACTAAAACGGAAGCTACAAACCAAGGCCAATGAATTATATACTTAAAGAGAAGTTCTTGATAATTTACTTTTTCTTCATCTAGTTCATTCATATTATTATCGTACAATTTTTCTTTCATTATTGATCACTATTTTAATAAAATTACCAATATATTTGCTAGTGAAACCAGAATAGAAGTACTAGACAGCCATAATCCCGTATTGGTTCCTATATCCGAATTCTTAGCCTTAGTCTTATTAGGTGTCACATAAATTATATCATTCTGTTGTAGCTGATAATAAGGAGACAGTACCGTTTCAGCCTTATTCAAGTCCATAGTAATAATTTCCTGCTTGTTATCTTGCCCTGTCCGGATTAATTTCACATTATCACGCATACCATAAATAGTCAAATCACCTGCCATAGCGAGTGCTTCCAGCAAATTAATCTTCTCATTAGAGATTACAAAACTACCAGGCTTGGCAACCTCCCCCAATACCGAAATCCGATAATTAACAATACGTACAGTTACAAGCGGCGCTTCTTTCAAATAAACCTTCAACTTATCTATAATCAGATTTTCTATCTCCAGTTTAGTCAATCCACCTACATGAATCTCACCCAATACTGGAAAGTTGATATTCCCCTGATTATCTACCAAATATTGCTGTAGAGCAGGTGACGCGTTTCCTTGTCCTACCGCCTTTCCCTCCGTTCCACTAGCAGTACCCGAATTTACCAGATTGAAAGGTGCAGCCAGTTCCAGAGTAGAACAAGATACGGCAATCGTCAACAAATCCTTGGGCATAACCTTCACACCTGTCTGACGAACACTCTGTTCTGTATCATTCACAAAAGCTGTATCTTGTAAATAAGGTACTTTCTTATATGATTGGCAGGATACCAGCAAAAAAGCAAGTAACACACCCAAAGTCAATCGTTTCAGTTTTCTCATAACCACCTACTCATGTAATTTTACAACTATTGATTTAATTTTTACTCAATTTCCAATTCCTCACCTAATAAGCCTCTTTATCCCCACGGATTACATTATATACAGTCTTATACATGATATATAAGTCCAGAATGAACGTCCAATGCTCGATATACCAGATGTCACGTTGCACACGTCCTTCCATCTGCCAAAGCTCTTTCGTTTCTCCACGAAAACCTGTCACTTGTGCCCAACCTGTAATACCCGGTTTAACAAAATGACGAACCATATATTTATTTATCAAATGGGAATATTCTTCTGTGTGCTTCAACATGTGCGGACGGGGACCCACTAAAGACATATCCCCTTTCAATACATTAATAAATTGAGGAAGTTCATCCACATTCGTCTTGCGAATCAGATCGCCTATTCGGGTTTTACGAGGATCATGTTCTGTAGCCTGCAATGTATCACATTGAGCATTCACCCGCATCGAACGGAACTTATAGCACCAAAATTCACGACCATCTTCACCACTTCGTTTCTGTTTGAAAAAGACAGGTCCGGGAGAACTTATCTTTATAGCTAGTCCCACAATGATATATATAATCGGGAAAAGGGTACAAAGGAACAGTAGCGAGCAAATAATATCAAAGCTACGTTTCACAATACGATTTTCCAATAACTCAAGTGGCTCACGACGGATAGAAAGTACCGGAACATTACCTAGCATTTCAAAATACATTCTCCGTTTCAGATAGTTCCGGACATTGGGAACGCTGAAGAAACGAATCAGATGATTCTCACAATAGTTGATAATCGGCACTATTTCAGCACTACGGGCGGAAGGAAGACTACAATAAAGTTGGTCTACCTTTCCCGCATTACGGGTCAAATAATCAACAGCTTCACACGGCTGTCCCAAATAAGCTATGTTCATAGGATAGCGGTCTGACGGAAAATCTTCAAAATATCCCAATACACGATACCCAGATGTCGGATCATCCGTCATGGAATGATAAAGTTCCTGCATATTTTCATGGCTACCCACCAGCACTACCTTTCGGACATTTTTCCCACTTTTGCGATAAAGCTCCAGAATAGATCGGAACGTCAGACGATAGGAAATGATCACGATAATGAGAACTATATAAAATATCCCCAACTGGCGCAGATTGACACATTCAAAATGGAATATGTATGAAAGCCCAAAGACTATCAATACAAAAGGAATCATATTCCGGGCCACCCGAAGCATTATTTGTTCCGGGCGAACCACCGGACGATGAAGGATCACTCCTGAACGGATGTTGCAAACCAGATAACATAAAGTCATCAAAGCCATGTTCTGGAAAAGAGGCATGGAAAACTCAAAAGGAGAACGGTTTCCCCAAAGAGAACCAAACACCCACAACAGTAAGTTCAGTAAGATGATGTCCCCTGAAAGGACAAAAGATTTTAGGACTTTATTAAAACGTTGGACTTCCTGCATTACTTTATTCTTGATTTAGATTTTCATCCATATCCTCATTTTTCTCCCTATACTCAATATAAAGTTCTCCCCATTCTACCATTTTGGCTCGAAACTCTTCTTTTGTGAGATTGTCATAGTAATAGGAAAAAAGACGGGTAAAATCACTTAGACGTAAATCTCCCCAGATATCATCTTGTAATAAGTGGGTTTTCCCATGTGGATTTCTTTACGCATAGCCTCTATTGACAAGTGAGCACGTTCAAACTGCTCTGCGATGAAATGGCCCAGTACGGGATGATTAAATTTTTTCATGTTTATAATTTTATTAGTTGTTAAATACATTGTATTATATGTTAATTTTATGCATATCCGTTCAGACATGTCTGAACGATATATTTAAAAGCTATTTCTACCTTCGCCCCGCGTTTTGAAAATTCAAGGCGATAATCAAAAAATATAAATGTTATGACAAACGATTTCAGAATGTCTTATTTCATGCCTCCCATTGCTCCCATCAAAAATGAACAGGGACGGATTGTTACTCCTGCAACACTTATTCCCTCTTGCGAAGTCTCCGTAGAACAAGTTTTTCAAATGATAACCTGCAACGAGAATCTCAAAATTCTGACCGAACAAGTACGCAATTCCGGAGATATACGGACAGCAAAAGCATCACTATTGCCTTATGTGACTCCCTGTGGTACGTTCTCGCGTCGCAACAGCAAATGTTTCGTAGCTTCTTCACATCTGGTGGTGGTAGATATCGACCATCTCGATTCCTATCAGGAGGCAGTGGAAATGCGCAGTACATTGTTTAATGACCACCTTCTGCATCCTGTACTCACGTTTATCAGTCCCAGCGGACGGGGTGTGAAAGCATTCGTACCCTACGATCATTTACCCATGGCTAACGACACAAACAGTATCATCGAAAATATGAAACTGGCAATGATGTTCACTGTGTTGCTCTATGGCACGGAAACACCTCCTCCATTCGGAGAAAAACGCAAAGGGGTAGACTTTTCCGGTAAGGACATTGTTAGGTCTTGTTTTCTTAGTCATGATCCGGGAGCGTTGTTTAGAAACAACAAATAATTAGATATTAAAAACTATAAATTAAAATTATGGACGAAATTGAATCGTTATGCCGCCTCTGTGAGGCGGTTGAAACTGCAGGAGCGGATATTGCCCCTACGTATGCTGAATATGTACAACTGGCGTTCGCCATCGCAACGGATTGCGGAGAAGCGGGACGCGAGTTTTTCCATCGGTTGTGCCGGGTATCTGCCAAGTACGAACGGGAACATGCCGAACGGATATTCTCCAACGCACTTACCACCCGGCATGGAGATGTCCATCTGGGCACTGCATTCCATCTTGCTGAAAAGGCGGGTGTAACTCTCTGCAAAGAGGGAGTGATGAACCACCGGAAAAATGCAAAAAATGCAGGAAATGCACCGTCCAAAAATCTCACACACACGCACGTGTATAATAAGGTGGACAATGAAGAACCGGACGAATCCGAAGAGCTGCAGGACGGGAGTGAGCCGAACCAGCCATTGCCCTCTTTCACCGAAGCGGACTGGCCGAAAATCCTGTTGCTCATCATGAGTTATGCCACCAGCCCCACACAACGCGATGTCATGCTGCTCGGAGCATTGACCGCCATAGGTGCCAGCATGGAGCGATATGTGAGATGTCCATACGCCGGCAAACTCCAGTCTCCTTGCCTGCAAAGTTTTATTGTAGCTCCTTCCGCCTCGGGTAAGGGAATTCTTTCGTTCATCCGGCTGCTTGTAGAGCCTATTCATGACGAGATCCGCCAAAAAGTAGCGGAAGAGGTCAAGGCCTACAAAAAAGAGAAAGCCGCATACGATACCATGGGAAAGGAGCGCTGCAAAGTGGAAGCTCCTCAAATGCCCAAGAATAAAATGTTTCTCATCTCGGGCAATAACACCGGAACAGGTATTCTGCAAAATATCATGGATGCCAACGGCACAGGACTTATCTGCGAAACCGAAGCGGATACCATCTCCGCTGCTATCGGTTCTGAATACGGACACTGGAGCGATACGCTCCGCAAAGCATTCGACCACGACCGTCTGTCGTACAACCGGCGCACCGACCAGGAATACCGGGAAGTAAAGAAAAGCTATCTTTCCGTCCTGCTTTCCGGTACACCCGCGCAAGTAAAACCACTCATTCCCTCGACAGAGAACGGTCTTTTCTCGCGCCAGCTGTTTTATTATATGCACGGTATATGGACATGGATCAACCAGTTTGAAAGTGGCGAAACCGATCTGGAAGCCATCTTCACAAGCATAGGTCTGGAATGGAAAAAGCAACTGGACCAGATGAAAACACACGGACTTCATACACTCCGGCTCACTGATGAACAAAAGCAAGAGTTCAATGCCCTCTTTGCCGATCTTTTTTTCCGTTCGGGACTTGCCAACGATAACGAAATGAGTAGTTCCATAGCCCGTCTGGCTGTCAATACGTGCCGCATCATGGCAGAAATAGCTATGATACGTGCACTGGAATGCGACCAGCCTTATCAGTTCAAGGGTTCTTCCGCCCCTCTGCTGACTCCTGACAAGGAGATTGCCGCCGATAATATCAAAGACGGCATTATCACCCGTTGGGATGTGACAATCACCGCTGAAGATTTCCATGCGGTGCTGGAACTTGTAACTCCGCTCTATCGTCATGCCACACATATCTTATCTTTTCTTCCTTCCACAGAGGTCAAACATAGAGCCAATGCCGACCGGGATGCACTTTTTGAAATAATGGGCAACCAGTTCACCCGCGCACAGTTGTTGGAGCAGGCTGAAAAGATGAAAATCAAACCTAACACTGCTCTTAGCTGGCTGAACCGTCTGATAAAAAAAGGATTGCTTATCAATACAGACGATAAAGGCGTTTATACGCGCACGCATGTGTGCGTGTGTTAGGGAACCCTCGGAAAAAGTGCATTTTTTGCATTTATATAACAACAGGACGTTTCATGAATCCTAAAGCGGCGCTTTAGAGGTGGTAAAGCATAGCTTTACGATTGCTAAAGCGGTGCTTTACTTTTCCGCTCTTCTAAGGTTCTCCCAAGGCATCTACAATCACTCTCACCTCCAACGGGGTGAATGAGCGGCGCTTTGATTCGTAACCTAAGTCGTACAGGCGTTGCAGAAGTCCGGGACATAAAGAGATCCATTTCTTCATCTTTCGATATGCAGCAATGTCAGTTAGTTCCGGAGAATAAAGTTGAGCCAGTTCCATGCGACCGTAGGCGCGTATTTTGAATTCGTTCATGATGAATAAGTTTCTGATTTACAATTACAAAAATAACAAAACATATTCACATATCCTACGTTTTTCCATTGAATAACCGACCGTTACTGCGCATAATTGACAACAATCGCGTGCAACTGTAGACTATTGATTTCTGCGGGTTTCAGGGTTGTATCTTTGTATCGTCGAAAGGGAAAAGAATCCCCCGGACACAATGTTTAACCCTTTAAATTATTGTTTTATGATTCGTTACAAAATTTATCAAAACCAACAGCAAAAAGGCCTGAATGCAGGCAAGTGGTTCGCCCGTGCGGTAAGCGACGAGACGTTTGATTTGGCTAAGCTTGCCGAACACATGTCAAAACACAATTCACCGTATTCCGGTGGTGTCATCAAAGGTGTGCTTTCCGACATGGTAGACTGCATCAAGGAACTGCTGCTCGACGGCAAATGTGTGAAAATCGACGACCTTGCCATCTTTGGTGTGGGCATCCGCAGTAAGGCAGCTGATACGCTGGAAGATTTCTCATTGGAGAAAAACATCACTGGTATGCGTCTGAAAGCTCGTGCTACCGGTAATTTGTCAACCACCAACCTGAAACTCGACAGCCAGTTGAAACAGCAGGCCGAATATCAGAAACCAACAACTGCCGGAGGAGGTTCTGATTCGGGTGATACCCCTGATCCGAAACCGGATGGTGGCGGTGAAGCGCCTGATCCGGCTGCTTAATCTTAAATCCTTTATTTTTAATCTTTAAAAAAGTAACATCATGAGTAATTCATCTTCTCCCCGCTCCGTATGGAGCTTCATCATCAAAGTGATTATCACCGTTGCCACCGCTATCGGAGGTCTGATCGGAGTACAGAGCTGTATGTAGCCTTATGCGTACCATCACTCTGATTATCATTCATTGCAGTGCCACGCCGGAAGGAAAGTCCCTTTCGGCGGAGGCTTGCCGTCAAGATCATATCCTTCACCGGAGATTCCGTGACATCGGCTATCATTTCTACATCACCCGGGATGGAGAAATCTACCAAGGCCGCCCTCTGGAAAAGGTCGGGGCACACTGCCGTGACCATAACATCCATTCGATAGGTATTTGTTACGAAGGAGGGCTGGATATGGCGGGACGTCCCAAAGACACGCGTACATTGGCACAACGGGCTTCTTTGCTCGGTCTGCTCCGCGAATTGAGGAAAATATTTCCTAAGACGTTGATTGTAGGCCATCATGATTTGAATCCGATGAAGGAGTGTCCGTGTTTTAATTGTACGGAGGAGTACCGGGAATTAGATGGTATTATCTAAGTATATTGACCAGCAAACTGGCAATAGATACCAGAATGGAAAATCCCGAAACCCACATCGTCGTACTTGTTCCGATGTCTGCGCTCTGCGCTTTGGTTTTATTAGGAGTGACATACAGGATGTCATTCTGTTGCAACTGATAGTAAGGAGATAATAACAAATCCGCGTCATTCAGATTGAGTGTAACAAACTGTTTATGCCCATTCCTGTCTTCGCGGATTAGTTTTACATTATCACGAACACCATAAATAGTCAAATCTCCTGCCATGGCAAGGGCCTCGAGCACATTGATCTGCTCATTCACTACCGGATAAACACCGGGAGAGGCCACTTCGCCCAAAACGGAAACTTTAAAACCGGACATACGGACTACTACCGTAGGTCTTTCTTTCACGTAAGATTTCAGTCTATCCGTTATCAGGTTTTCAGCTTCACGACTTGTTAAACCGTTCAAAGGAAGTTTACCTAAAACCGGATAATTGATATTTCCCTGATCGTCCAATAGAAACGTACTGCCTTGCGCATTGAAAGGCTGCGAAACAACCGGATCGGAAGTGGAAACAAGAATGGAAACTTCATCACCCGGTATCAGTCTTGCGTCCTGAACAGGCGCAACTTGCGTATTCGCCTGTTTCAAAATCTCCGCATCCTGCAAGTAAGGCACTTTCTTATAGGACTGGCAAGCCGAGAGAAAGAAGAAAAAGAATATCAGTGCAAAAGCACCGGATAATTTCGTATTCATGTAAATGGTGGATAAATGATGACGGGATTAGTTTTTCTCGCAGATAGCCTCGACATAACCAATAGGCATATTAACGCAAGCGCATCCCAGCATATTCAGCCGGACGGCAATCTTGCTTTTGCCATCGACATTGACCAGTTCACCAACCAGCCCGGTCAGAGGTCCTTTCACAACACGAACCTTCTCACCACGTGCCAAAGGAGAGCTGTTCATACAAATAGCTTCCTCGGAATAGTCGAGCATGAAACGGAAACGAGCCATCTGCTCATCTGGAATCACCGCCGGAGAGCTCTCACCACGCATCACCATATAACGGCTCACTGTAGAAAAACCCAGAACTTCTTTGCGTTCTTTCGGATTTACGTGCACAAACACCATCATTGGAAGAAGGACAGACTCAACTACCTTGCGCCGGTCACTCCACTGATGAATTTCTTGTTGGACAGGGACGAAATTCTCGATCCCCATTTTGTCTAAACGTTCGGCTACCTTCTTCTCGTGGTGCATACGAACCAGAGCAACATACCAGCGTTTAGAGTGTGCTACGCCTTCCCCTGTCCCATCGCTAGGCCCAGCACTAATTGATTTCGGCTTTGTTAAAATCATGTTTTTTTACCTCATGTTCTTCCGTTACTTCTTAGGTAACGGACAATACATACACAAGGCACACATCTCAACAAAAAATGGAAATCACATATAGAAATAGGGCATAAGAAGGAAACAGCCTAATACTCAACGGGAAGAATCCAGAGATTAGGCAATAAAAAGTATAGGGCATGAAAATAATCTTATTTCATGTTCGGATAGTTTTTTTCCTATATTTCAGATAAAACGAAAAAAAGTGGAAGAATATTTGCTTACTATTTATGTTTTTGTCTATCTTTGCGTCAAATTTAAGTTCCGTTACCTAAGAAGTAACACACATACTTTAGTTATGAATACTAATACTTTGCACTTTTTGCCCTGCCTACACAACAGTTTTTAATGTAAGATAAATTCCCTTTATTTACCTCTGTACGTTCTTTAAGTCCAAAGCCTTTCAAATAGATTTGTGTGGTTTTTATAGATTTATGGCCCAATGATTCACTAATCATTTCAATAGGTACTCCCCGATACTTCGCTGTCGTTGCCCAAGAATGGCGAAGTGTATAGGAAGTGACTGGAGATTGCAAATGCAAGGCTCTTGCCAAGTCCTTCAAACAATTATTGAATTGGCGAAGAGCGGACTGATATTCCCGGTACCCTCTTTCATCCAGACGTTTTTGATCGCCGCTAAGGATGTCAAACAGATAATCCGGACAATCGGGTTGTGCATCTTCCCTATTGCGAAGCTGGTTAATCATTTCACTGGCTGTATCAAGTACTTCCACACTCATCGGGGTTTTAGTTTTGATACGATTGTATCGCAACACATTCTGTTCCAAAGCCGATTTCTCCAGGTGAGCCAGATCAGCGAACGACATTCCACAAAACTGGAACATCAGGGCAGCAATAGCCTGTGTACGACGCAAACGCTCCGATTTTGGGTCCTCATACAGAAGCTTATGCAATTCGACAGCAGGCAGGGCCTTCTTCTGGCGAACATCGACACCGGTATAAACATCATGAAACAGTCGCGGCACATAAGGCGCAATGCCCGCTTCTACTCCCCGGTTATAAATACTACGAAGCATACGCATATACGTAGAGATCGTGTTGGGTTTCAAGCCACACTCATAAAGATACTGCCCGTAGCGTCGTAAACTTTCCCGGGTGACTTGTCTGAACGACACATTGAGCGTGCCGCAAAACTTGCTGAAAGAGAAGAGAGCATTCTTGTAGACATGCGCCGTAGAATAGCGTCCCTCCTTTCGCAAACGGCCGATGTAGAACTCTGCACATCGGCTAAATCCATTTTTGTTCCTCATTACATCACTAGTTATTTTATATATTTCAAAAAAGTCATCCGCCTTTGCCCATCATGAGGATGAAACAAAGTCGGATGACCTTCATTTTGTACGCTATTATCTTATACGTATGTTTCCAGCAATTTCACACTTCCTCCTTCGGGAGTGATAGTGACATCTTGCGTGGTAGCAGGCAACAGGATAGATTCTCCTGCACTAACAGTCAGTTCATTACCTTCATTGTCTCTCATTGTACATGATCCTTCCATACAGATAAAGATCACGAATGAATCGAGTTCGGAATAGTCACAACTGATTTCTTCAGTCATATCATACAGAGAAGTCGTGAAGTAGGTGCAGGCAACCAGTTCTACCGGTTCGTCCTTCAGTGGTTCGTATTTAGTACGATAGTCATCCAACACTTCGTAGTTGATGGCTTCACGGGCTAAATCGGTGTGAAGTTCGCGGGTTTTACCATTCGCATCTTTACGGTTGAAATCGTAGATACGATAAGTTATATCAGAAGTTTGCTGAATCTCGGCGATGAAAGAACCTGCCCCGATGCTGTGCACACGTCCGGCAGGAAGGAAGAATACATCACCCGGATGAATTTCATATTCCTGCAATACGTCGGTAATCGTATTGTTCAACACGCGTTCTTTATATT
>ERZ779876.125-NODE-125-length-96508-cov-34.365235_pt1 | contig 96508 bp, 78 predicted proteins | sample MGYA00511068_ERZ779876 | MGnify/ENA primary metagenome ERZ779876 (study PRJEB29588, sample SAMEA1970858) | human gut metagenome | biome: human gut; feature: human-associated habitat; material: faeces | place: Denmark | collected 2008/2010 ...
GAAAGCGCAAATCATCATGTCTTTTCTTGTATGAAGCTAAAACGCTGCTTTTACCCGCACTATATGCACCAGAAATAGCGATATTCTTTACATCAGGGTTATTAAACACATAATCTATCGCTTCTTCATAAACATCCAAGTTCATATTATCAATTGGTGTTAATCGTTCAAAATGATATTTGTTTTCTGCCATCCTTGTCACATCCTCTCAAACTTTCAATATTCTTTGCTCAGCAAAAAATCTGCCAGATGCACGATCTTGACACCATTGATGTTGCCCGCGGCCAATTCGTCCAGCGTTACTACATATTTCGGGTAATGGTCTTTAATTTCCAGCAGATTGGCGACCTCTCGGTCGGATTCCTCCGGCAGATTGCGGCACACCTGCACATAGATCCGCTCATCCCGCCGCACAGCTACAAAGTCTATCTCCTTGGTAGCGTTTTTTCCGATATACACATTATAGCCCTTCCGCCGAAGCTCGAAGTAAACGATGTTTTCCAGCATAGCGGCAACGGATTTCGGATTAAAGCCCATCATGCAGTATTTGAGGGAAACATCCGCAAGGTAGAACTTCTCCTGCGTTTTCAGGACGATCTTGCCCTGCATATCGTACCGCTGGCATCGGTAAATCACGAAAGCCTTTTCCAGCCATTCCAGGTAATTATAGACTGCTTCCACCGAGAGGGAACGCCCTTCGCCTTTCATGAATTTCACGATGGCGTTGGCGGAAAAGGTCTTGCCGACATTCTCCACGACATACTTCACCACACGGTTGAACAGGTCAAAGTTTGTGATATTGTGACGCTTGGTGATGTCGCTGGTGATAACGGAATTGTAGATTCCCTCGACGATCTGATAAGACGAACGCTCATCAAAATTTCCGAGCGCAACGATGGGAAAGCCGCCCATGCGGATATACTCGTTCAAAAGTTCTTTCGGTGCGCGGCCGCTGTCCTTCTTAAACTCCAGATATTCGGCAAAGGACAGGGTAAAGACAGGAATGGAGATATAACGCCCCGTCAGATAGGTGGAGATCTCGCTGGACATCAGCTTGGAATTGGAACCGGTCACATAAATGTCGGTATTGGCATCCTCCAATAGACTGTTGACAGCCTTTTCCCAGCCGTTCACCTCCTGCACTTCGTCCAGCAGAAGATAGTAGCGTTCGCTGTCGGTCATTTTCTCCTTGATGTTCTGGTACATCTGCTTGGCGGTCATGCCCTCGTCCAGTTCCTCCGAGGTATAGCGCAGATGGATCACATGGTCTGCTACAATGCCGCTGCCGAGCAGGTCGTCTTTCAGCATATCCAAAATGGTGGATTTTCCGCAGCGGCGGATTCCGGCAAGAATCTTTACCAGCGGAACATCCCGATAGGTTTTCAGCATATCCAAATAGTAGGGTCTAACGATCATGGTATCGCCTCCTTGCTATTAGTATAGCCTAAAGCGCTGTTTCGGTCAATGGTTTTTGCTGAAAATTCAGAAAAACTTTTTACATAGAACATTTTTTTCGACTCACTTTGCATTTTTGATAACAGAAAAGCGGCGCAGAGTTCTCTGCATCGCTTTCGTCGTACTTATATCGCTTCGATTTTTTGCATCAAAACACAGATACTAAAAATAACCATTCCTGCATAACATCATAAATGGTGCAACATATGTAAAAGAGGCAGCGAAGGGACCGTCCCTTTTACATATCGAAGCGAGGCTGGATACCCGCTACTGTCTAAATATTGTAGTTTGCTATTCGGTGTTAAAAACGAGCTCATGTGATTATGCACTTTCGCGGCATCCAAACAAACGGTCGCCGGATTTAATCCAGCTGATGATGTTTTCGACCGATGTACTGTAAACGTCAAACTGCGCCATCTTCATCGTCCTCCTGTTATTCTACGCCGAGTGCTTTGAATACCGCATCCTCCGCGCTGCTGTATGGAATCAACTGGAAAGCGCCCATCAGATCCGCAGGAACCGCCGCAAAATCAATCATGGATACGGACGGAATCAACACCTTCTTCGCGCCGCTGTCCAGACAGCATTGCAGCGTGTTGGCCAGCTCGTCCACCTTCATCATTGTGCCGCTGATGCTGATTTCGCCCAACACGGCGAGGCTGCCCAGCGTAGGTCTGCCCAGGGCGATGGAGCAAAGCGCAATCAGGCTGGGCAGAGCCAGCTTGCCGGTCATGCCGATGCCCTGCAAATCCTGATAGTTGATGATGTAGTCCTTCGTCGTTGTGCTGATAGAACCGCTGATTCTGTTTCCATTGGCTTTCAGGAAATTAAACGCTGTGCTGCTGCTCTCGCGGGCATCTCGATCGGTGGCAATACCAGTACGATCAAACTTGCCGTTGCCGGGCAGCATTTGACTCTCCAGACGGAATACACCGATCATACCGGATTTGCCACGGCTCACGGTATATACCTGACCTGGGTTGCATAGACCTTCTGGGATTAGCTTGCCACCACCCTGTTCAGGTACGGACACATAATGCTCCTCAAAGGTATCGTTGTCGATGTAGCTGAAATTCACATCATAGAATTCCATGCCACCCAGCTTTTTCAGCTGCTCTTTCACGCGGCGACGCATTTCCAAGGCGATTTCCAGAATCTCCAATAATTTCTCTTTGGTGAACTCACCGTTCGGATAGACCAGCTTCAGTAGGCCATCAACGGTACGGCGTACAGCAACGGTATCGCGATAATTCAGATTCTTTCCCAACCGAAACCAATGATCCAGCGCGTCGCCGTACTGTTCTTTCCGCAGTTCCCGGATAAATTCAGCCAGATAGTCCGTAATGAATCCGTAGTCGTCTGTGAAGTGCTCCGGGCGGAACTTCGGAATCTCCCAGCCGGGCAGGTAGCAATGGATACGGTCAAGGAAAGCGGTATCCATGCCCATTTCTGGAGGAAACGGGTCAAAGAGGCTACTGGTTTTGAGCAGCACGTCCACACTCTGGTTGATGTTGCCCACGAACACCATGGAGGCAGAGGCGGCCTTTTCCTCCTTGCCACGGGCAAAGGAACCGGATGCCATATAGTCCTTCATGATCTGGATTCCGTCTTTGTCCTTGAAATTGATTCCAGCTACTTCATCAAAAGCTACGCAATCCCAGAGCCCCACGAGTCCGACCGTTTTCCGCGCCATGTTGTAGAACAGATTAGCCACCGTAGTTTGACCACCTGACACCAGGATACTGTTCGGAGAGATTTCCTTGAACAGATGGCTCTTACCAGTGGAACGGGGACCGAGTTCACACAGGTTGAAATTATTTTCCACCAGCGGCACCATGCGCAGAATCAGTAGCCACTTTTCACGCATGGTCAGCGTGTCCGGCTCCATGCCGATAGAACGAAGAAGCACGTCCATCCATTCTTCCTTTGTGAACGCTCTTCTGCCTGCTTTGAGGTCGTCGATGTCGATATGCGGCATTTGGATAGGTGTCAGTTTCCTAATTTGGATGGGGCAACCGTTCTTTTTGTCTTCTTCGACGTATTCGTAATCCAGCTGCACGATGCACCAGATGCCGCCGCAGAGCAGCCGATCATATTTCTCTGGATATTCGTCCTCAATGGGAATCTTCGTCAGACCCAGATTGGAGAACTGCGCAAAGTACCTGTTCTTCTGGATATCCAGCTGTACGGTGATCATGTCGATGACCGTGTGGCTTCCGCGCTTCCGCAGCTGTGACAAAACCTTCTGGTTTTCATCTGGACGCACGAAGTTATCAGCCAGAATGCGTTTGACCTGCTGCACTCCGGATTCGATGATGGCATCATCGTCAGAGGAGCAATATTGGCCCAGGAGAAACTCAAGGACATAGGTGGGTACATTCGCACCTTCCTTGATTTTCTTGGTCAAGTCTTTGCGGACAATCTTTCCATCAAAATGTTCACGGAGTTTCTGCTTGATTGCCTGACGGCTACCCGGCTCATAAACGAACGCTTCCACCGTTGTCCTCCCACCACTCGTCCTTTTTGTAGCAGTCTTCGCGCTTTTGCTTCAATAACTCTTCTGTAAGTGGATAATACCCAATAGCATGCTAATGACGGAGTTCTGCTGACAATAAGGGCATAAATGTTCCAGCGCTTTGTGAATATCAGTAATCCACTCTTTGATGTTTCGCACATAAATGTCTTTAGGCAGTGAACTTTGATTGCCAGGGGCATTGACAACCATTTTGATAAGTATCTCTGCTATAACATTTACCCTTTTTCCATTTGATTTATCGTTGCTCTGTTTAGCTGAAGAAGTCGAATTCATCCAGCGCAAACGCGATGTCAATTTGAAATTCCTCGCGGGATACGATCATCCCGTTTTCATCGGCGATGATGAGGAAGTATTGCTCGGTATTGCTGTATTTCAGCTGCTTTAAATTAAAGCTGCAGCGGGAAGTGCGCTCCTGACCGTTTTCGCTGGTCTTGTCGGCAATAAGCATCACGGTATCACTGACCAACTTTCCGGTGCTGTCCGTAAAGTACAGTTGGTAGGTTGCCTTCTCACGGTTGTAGCTTATCGGCTCCTTTTGATAGAAGCTCAGGGAGAAAATCATATTGGTGATCTTCCGGTTAGCGGAGAGCAGGGCAATCTCTACCGGCTTTGTATCATACTTGCTGCGGTTCTTCCGATATTCACTCGATTGATTCCGCAGAAAGTGATACTCGATAACAGGTACGACCATCTCCTGCAGACTGATACCACCATGTACAAAGTTGAGTCCACCGCCCTTCTTCTTGATGCGAATGTTCTCCCTGGGAGCGAAGGCGTCATACGGCGTTTCACCGCCAAGGAACTGGACAGGCAGCAGATACTGCGGCTGTGCTCCTCGCTGCATAATGGCATAGCGGCGGTCAATTTCTACATCCTGGTCAGACTCAGTTGTCTTGTCCACCTTGTCATCTTCGGTCAGTGGGCTGTAGGTATACAGGAAACCGTGATCGGAGGTGATTAGGATATACGCGCCGCCCCACTCGTTGGCGATGATGCGCACCATGTTCTTCAACTCTTCGATGGTTTCCGCGCAGGCGCCAAAAACATCTTTCTCGTCATGACCAGCAGCATCAATGGTGTCATGGTAGATGTACACGACATTCATACCCTTGATGAGGCCTTGGCGCTCCGCGCGTTTCATGCCGATAATATTCTTGTAGGATAGGGCCACACTGTGAGCGTCCACAGCTTTCAGCAGCTTATCCCGGTTGCTCATTTCGGTAGACTGCCCATCCGCCAGCACGACCAGCCGGTCAACTTTGCCGGTTTTCAGTTCGACGGACAATTTCTTGTGCGGAAGCAGTGCCGCCATGCCGTACTTCGTAACAGTGGGAAAAATGCCTTGCACACCGGACAGGCTGACCTTGGCCTGCGTCTCGCGCCGCAGCTGCTCAGACAGGGACGCAGCGACCTCAAAGCGCATGGCATCAGAGATGATGACATAGACCTTGGCATCGGAAGAAGCTACCTTGGAACGGTAGAACTCTGTTTGCTGAGGTACATCCAGAATCCGACCATACTCGCGCAGGTTGTCCGCACAGGCATCCGACCAGTTGGTGCCCAGCTGTCCAAGAAACCAGTTGATGTACAGACCTTCCACATGATCTTTAACCAGACTGAAGCGGTCGGTTAATTCCATATGATAGCTCTTGAGACTGTCGGCATACCTCATATGGAACTGCCGATAATAGGTGTCCATGTGGTAGTATTCCTTTGTGTATTCCTGCCAAATCTTATGCGGCTCCACAGTATGGAAGCCGGAAGCATGCTCTTTGAAGAACATCTGCATCAAGGCAACCAGCAAAATGCCTTCATAATAATTCATCACAGCGTCGTACCATACGCAAGTGCGACGCTTTTCTACTGTTCGTGCAATCAAGTCTACGTCGATGCTATGATTGCCGATGTCGGTCATCAGCTTGACCAGAATCACCTCATTGACGCAGGGGAACATCTCGGTTTCCAGCAGATCGACTACCTGCAGCTTCATGAATCGCTGCGGCAGCTTCAGCTCGGATTCCACATACTCAGCAATTGAATAGAAGTCCTTAGAATTTGCACTGTGAATCCAGTCGGAAACAAAGTCAAAGCAATAGGCCTGATGAGGTGTAGAAATCAGTGATTCCAATCCAGAGAAAGCATCCTGCCGCATCGTGCGAGTGGCAGCAGCGAGGAGCAAGTGCTCCGCCAAGTGGCGCAGATCGGCATCATCATCTTTGTAGCCAGTTCCCTGGTCAACCATGCTCCAGAATGCGCTGGTTATATCGTAGCTGACAAACTCTTGCCAGATGTCGTTATTCTCCATATCCAGCCCAGCTTGCAGAACGGTCTTTATGATCTGATTGGGTTTGGCGTCCTTGATGCCAGCCAGCGCGGCCATGATGGCCATCTGCAGCTGGGCGGGCTTGGTGGGCGTGGTGCCCTGCGCCATCACCTTGTTCCGGCGGCCCTGAGCTTTGAAGAACTTCCGGTACATCTTGAAGGCCTTCCGCAGAGCAGGCGTCTCCGGAATCTGCATCTCGTCCATCCACATGGAGATCTGATCCGCCCGGAACTCCTCGCCGTACAGCTCCACGTCCAGCAGCCAGTCATCCTCTTCGGCCTCATAGGACAAAGGGCAATAGACCAGGTAGCTGCTGGTGGGGTCGTCCACCGCCAGCAGCTTCTTGGCGTAGAAGTTGTTGGAGCCGGTCAGCTTCAGGATTTTCGCGCCGGTGATGGTAAGGGAATCGATCTGATCCTCGAACTCCCGGTCCTCGTCATACCAGACAACGATCCTGCGCTTATAGAATTCCGGCAAGGGTGCCGCAAACTTGCGGTTCAGGTCTTGAATGATCTTGTCAGCGTCCATTGTTATGCTCCATACTCTATTATTGCTCAGACTGGTTATTCGAGTGCTTTTCTTATTTGTTCTTCTCGATCCTTTGCAAAAGCACTATTGTCAAGGTCTGCGGCAAAATCCTCATTTGCACAGATCTTAATTCGCCGAATAATTGCAGGTATAATATCCCAGGGCATGGGGTTGTTTGAATCACAAACAGCCCCATAAAAGCAGTTAAAACACTGCTGAATTGCGATCACTTTATTTAGGTCGGCAGTAATAAGCGACATATTCTGCGGCTCAATCTTTTTTGCCTGTTCGTGTAATTCGTTCTGCTTCTTTTGCCAGAATGACAGAAACCCGGTGACGGGCGTAGAATAGACACTTTGGTCTATGACCGCAAACATCACTTTATCGTGCCAGTTCTCATCCTTTAAAAATTCAGAAACTTCATACATGCACGCCATTGACCTGAGATACTCTGGAGTTATTACCAGCACGGCAAAATCCTGTTTCCGTATCGATTTCATAAAGCTGGTAAATGATTCCCAGTCACCCATGCTTGTCTTGTCGCGAACAACAGTTGCACAAGATTTCAGGCATTCTTGCAATGAATCAACAAAGCTACCTGCACTCGCCTGATTATATGATATAAACACAGTTGGACGTTCTTTGCCTTGTATATGCGGAACCCCTTCTGTTTCATAGCATTTCATAAATTCCATGCCCTTCATAGTTCTTTGAACATGGTCAAAGATAACCGTTACAGGAGCCTTGTCTTGACCGGCTCTTATAACATTCAGCCCGCTTAACAGTTTTTCAGTATCAATAACAGCAAGCGTGCTAAATAGTTCCGGCAATGATATAGAGCATCTTTCCGCGATTATTTTGGGATTAGCATCCGGAATCTTGAGTACCGCTGCCATTACCTTGTACATCTGCTCTTCATACTGACTTGTTGTCACAGATATTTCCTCCTGTTTTCTCGCTCCAGCCGATTCATGCGATTCAATCTGCATCAGATAACGCTTTAACAACTGGTAGATTACGTTTGCCTCTCTGTCTACTAAACCAGATTGTTCCTTCATTATGTCGAAAGCATCATCTAATTTAGGAACCGCATCTCCGTAGAGCGCTGAAACTTGTGAAACCGTGTCATAGATGGCTGAAGTGTCCTCTTGCTCTATTGCGGCATGAAGATCATCTATAAGGTTTCGTAATTGCTCAATCTCGCCCTGAATCATTATTACACCTCACTTAATCGTTGCCAGCACGTCCGCAAACTTGGCATAGTTCACCTTCACGCCATCGTCCAAATCAATGGCAATCATCTGGTCTGCAAGATGGTGAATCTTTTCTTCGTACAGTCGCAGTTCTTCTGCCTGAGCCTGCAGCACAGTGAGGCGCTTGGTCAGCTTCACACGCTCTGAAGTAGATGCTCCGTTGATGCGCTGCTCCACATCGGCGATAGCGGTTCGATACCGGCTCTGCATTTCATGTACATAGTCCGTGCGGACGCGGGCGATGGTGTCCGGCTGGTAGCGGTGCATGTAGACCAGCGCCTTGAAGCCGTTCTTCTTGCCGCTGTCGAACAGCCAGTAAATGGGGCGCTTCTGGTAGATCTTCAGGTGATCCTTGTAGAAGTCGTTCAGGAAGTAATTCCGGATGACCTCGCGGGGGGAGCCTTTGCCGCCCAGCGCGTCGGAAATGAACCGCAGGTTTTCTTCCAGCGTGTCCGCGCCGTAGACGGTCTTGAGCCAGTTGACGAACATGGTCACGATGTCGTCGGCGAAATACTCATCATCAGTGATGGGCAGAATGCCGTCCTTGTCCGCGGGGTAGGTGACGTACTGGCTGGCGTCCCACGCGCCGCCGGCGAACGCCAAGCCGGGCTTGTCCAGCGAATAGCGCCCCACCATGCAGCCCACGGCGTAGGAAATCAGGCTGCGGATGTCGCGGCTCAGGTCTGCCTTGCGCACGGTCACGTCCTTGTCGTCCACGTCGGGGGTCAGTTCGTCCTGCAAGCCGTAGATGTCGATGAAAATGCGGTTCAGCTCTTCCTCGTTGGTTTTGAGTTCCTCAAATCGCTTATTGCATTCCCCCTGCCATAACAGGTAGCACAACTCCAGCGGGCAGGATACGGGCATACGCCTGCCGTAGTAGTATTGAATCGTCGCGCCGATTGATGTCGCGTCCCCCAGACAGCGGCTCCAGCGAATGATCGGATGCTCCTTGAAGTCCCAGGAGGTTTCGAAGGAGTCCCAATCCTTTTTTGAACTATTAACACAGCCTTTTCCTAAAAAAGATTGTTCATTCGTACATATTTTTAGAGCTGGAAGACTATTAAAATTACCGAGTTTGAAATGAAGTGTAGGATTAAGTAATTGCGCCAATGTATCTACAATCTTGCAATTCAAATACCCTAATATACTGTAATATATATTATCATCAACAAATGCCACATTTGCGGATGCATCGAAAATGAATCCTTTTGGGAAATCTCTAAAAGATAACCCTTTTGTTGTAATATCAGTCCAGCAAATATGCTGCTTATAATACATAAGTTCGTTGCTTATTTTCCACCCTAAATTATCTCCAAGTTGTGGATAAACCATTTTGGTATTCTCTTTGATTTCACAACCATTATCTTTCCAATTTACCACGTATTCTTGATTGCCGTACCATTTCCTGTATTCTCCACCCTTATTATATGGGATCCATTTGGCATCTGTCTGAACAGCTTGTTCGGCAGACTCAGCGGAAAAACAAATGTTCTCTTCATTTACCTCAAACCATAACCTTAAAAATCTTTCATTATCGCCTGTTCTCATTCCTATACAGGCTTTCGCTTGTTCCGAAATAGTCTTGTCATTAAACAATTTCAGAAGTAAATCACTAACCCAATATGCTATTGGGCAGCCTGAAATTTTGAAAAAATTAGATTGGTCTGCTGCATACCGATTCTCACCCGCAAGGAACATATCCTCTTTCCCTTGCTGCGTGGTCGGTTCAATCAGGCGGCAATACTCACCCTTATAGTCCGCAACATGGCTTTTGCGGATGACAAACGAGGTGGTCTGCACCACCTCACCGCCAATTTCTTCAAACGCTCTCGCACCCAGATGCGCCATATTAACAATATCAACGGTCAGCAGCTTTGTGCGCAGCTTCTCAAAGCTGGACAGGAACATCCAACTATGCTGGGTAATCATTGCCTGAAAACCGTTGTTCACAGCCATCTGGCGGCAACGTTCCATAAACACAGCAAACAAGTCGCTTTTACTATCAGGATAATTGTTTTTAACAAAATCAGACAGCTCTGTGCTCATGCCAGAGCCACCCATATACGGCGGATTCGTCACCACCGCATGGTACTTCTGCGCCAGCGCCTGCCCCTGCGCAATCATCAGCCGAAGCTGCGCCTGCGTCGCCTCAACGCCGGATTCGTCAAACGTCACCTGCTGTTCCGGCGTGGTGTCCGACACAAAGCGCGACAACAGCGCCCAGTCGTATTCGCCGGGCTGCAAAATGGAGCCGTATTCCTTCGCGTCAATGAACGCATCCAGCAGCGCGTTCATCTGATTGACCGCGTTGTTCCGCTCGATGTCGCTCATGCCGCGCCCCAAATAATGCAGGTGGTCGCGGTGGATGCCGTTGCTTTCCTGGATGGCATAAACGTGCGGCTGCACCTCGCGGGTGAAAAAGCGGCGGTCGTACTGCCGGGCTTTCATCATCACGGCAAAATGTGCCAGCTGCGCGGCGCGGTCGTCGATGTCCAAGCCCCAAAGGTTGTTTTGCACAATGCTGGCAGCGGCTTCACGGGCGGTATAGCCGTAATCCTCGTAAATCCGCACCAGCACATCAAAAAGCACGCAGAGGATATGCCCCGACCCGGCACATGGGTCGATGGTCAGAATGTCTTCCGGCTTCAGCGCGGCGTACTGCTTGCGAATTTCCGCCAGCTGCGCTTGAACGTCCGGCTCCTGCTCTGCTTCATCAAGATAATATTTCCATTCGGATTTCAACTCGTTGTTTGGATGCCCCTCCAGCCACAGGCGCCCCAGGCTGTTTTCTACCATATAATGGACAATCCAGTCCGGCGTGAACAGCTGCGTGGCGGCGGGAATGTGCTCTTTGCTGATTTTGATGTTCTTTTTCAGGTCGGCGAACACCTTGTCTTTCGGCTCAGTGTTGTAATACTGGTACAACCAGCCAATAATCTGCACCTGATCCTTCCAGTCGTCCTCCGGAATCAGCGTGACCATCTGCTCAATCACGCTGCCCTCGCGCAGCAGATAATCCGGCAGCAAAAGCTCGGTGTAGTCCTCGATTTTCTGGAACATGCCGGGCAGAATGCTATTCAGGGCGTTGCACTGAACAATGAGCAGGTACTTGAAAAGTTCCTCTTCCTGATTGTCAGCCTTCAACTGGTAGACCTTTGTCATGTCCAGACCATCCAGCTCCATGTGAATCGCCTCGGACAGAATCTGCGGACGGAATCTCCCCTCGTCATCCGTAAACACGCGGATATGAGAGGGCAGATACCCATTGACCTCCATGAAACGCAGGGCAGCAAATCGGTTAAACCATGTATAGGCGACTTCTTCCATAACCGGTTCGTAGCCCTTTTCCTCGATACGACGGATCAAGGCCTGCCGTTGCCTTTTCTCGGATTCAGAAAGCAGATGACCATTTACACTGTCGGCATTATAGTCGCCGCAGCTCTTGTCGGTGATGCCGTACACCGCAGCGCGTTTCGTCACGCGGTCAATCAATTCTCTCCGTGCCCACACAGCATATTTCTTGATAGCATTCTTATCCATACGATTACTCCTTACTCGATGATGGCGGTTTCATCTATGGGTGACATCTGCAATGTGATTGGGTAAACATCAAGTTTCACATTTATTGTCTTTCCATCAATTGAGAGAATGTGAACATCGCATGTTTTCAGGTTACTTTTATGACAATGATAGCAAAGCGTCTCTGCATCTTGCTGAGAAAATGTGAAAATGATGCTTTTGTTAGGTTCAATACAACGATCTTCCCTTGTTACTTCACACATGTCAATGATGATGCTCTTCTTGCTCCAAAGAGCGAAACGATCTATCAGAAACGTTTTGTCTCCAACATTGATAATCTCCAGACCGTATTCAGAATCGCTGTATTTTGTTCTCTTACTTCTATCAATGAGTTCGCTTTTCGGGGTGTAGTAAAGTCTACAAATCAGGAGCGGCTTTGAAGAGAGCTGCGAACCAATGTTTTCCAGAATTTTCTCAGCAAGATTTGAGGCAATACCAAGTCCAGATTCTATCAGCTTTTCAGTCATCTTGACACACCTTCTTTCATTAGCTCAACTTAATACCATCGCAGCCGTAAAGCATTTGCTTCATGTTGACACGAATCTTCTCCACATAGGCATCGATTTCTTCTTCCGTGGTCAGAGTTTTCGCAGGGAACATGGCCTGACGATGGATGGTCTTGAATATCTTTTTTGCAGGCTGTTCCTTCACTGTCATGCTGCTACTGGATGCCGAACCGGCCTGCGACAGCGTTTCCTGCTTGGGCGGGTTGACGATGACCTCGATCTTTTCCAGCGTGGTATCCTTATACTGCCACATTGGCGGAATCAAGCCATCGAGCAGTGCAAGTTCCTTGGTTTCTGCAATCTGCTGTTTCTTCTGGGCATAGAAGGTATCCGCTGTACCGGAAATGCTCCGGGCAGTCAGGTTTCCACCTGCGGCCTGATGGATATCTGCCATGCACTGGCGAACGATTTCCAGCAGCTCCGCACGCTTTTCCTCCAGCATGGCGTCATGGCTGGTCTTTACCTTGGGCATCAGCTCGTTGAGTTCAGGAAGACGGCTGTAGTCAAACTTCACATCCGGATGCACCATAGTAATCAGGCGGATGCGGTTCAGCGCAGCGTCAGCTTCCGGTTCCTTGGCGATATAGTCCAGATCGTGGCGCAGGCCCTCCTCCAATTGAACGGCAGAATCGAATAACGTCACGCGGGACTTGAAGAACTCCTCTACCTGCTGAAGTTTTTGCTTCATGTCGTACAGGTCATCCTCGCGCTGAATGATACGCTTCAGCAGGGCGATGTTGTCGTTCTGTTGGGAGAGAACATCTTTGATCAGCGCAATGGCCTTATCCACATACAACTGGTCCGGATATTTGTGATCTTTGTACAGCTTCTTCAATTCTGCGTAATGATCAAGCTCATCACCAAACTTTTCTTTGACGTGACGAATCAGGCCGTCTTCATCCTCCGGCACATCCATCTCGTCAAAAAAGTCACGCAGGAACTCGCGCACCTCACGGATGTCCTGTACCCGGGGCGTCTGGCGCTTGGAGATAGTCGTCTTTCCGATTTCCGTCTTCTTGCGCAGCATATCTACCAGCTTGGGGTTGTCCGGCTGGATAGTCGCGCCCCCGTACTTTATGGTGACCTTCTGCTGCTGAATGAGCATCGCAACCACAGCGGCGATGTCAATCTCGCGCCAGCCATAGGGCTTGGCTTGGTAGCGCTTCTGTACATCATCCATGGTGGTGTTGCGGTTCATGTTAAACTGCACTTCCAGAAATTCTTCCAGCTTGGCAGCGGCCTCACGGTTATGCTCGGTGCCCGAAAGCATGATTTCTGTGCCATGGAGAATCGTGAAAATGTCTTCGTCGGTCTCTGCAAAACGGGTAATCAGCCCAAGAGCGCTGTAGACGCGGGAAACCAGATATTCCAGCGCTTGGTCGATGACACTGCGAGCGCGGGCCTGCTTGACCTTCAAGTCACGCTTGTTGGTATCCGTCTCAGAGACAGAAACGTTACCAGGACGGATTTCGAGGGATTCACCATCCACATAGAATCGGCCTATTGCAATAGCCTCCGCCAGGAAGGCGGCAGCTTTCAGTTCATAGCTTGCAGCTTCATCCTGCTGATTGCGAATGATGTCCTGCACGGATTTGGGCAGCTGGCTGACGTTGCGTCCTTTCACATACTTGCGAATCTTCATGGCACTTTCCAGAAACTCGTAGTAAGGATTGTCTGCCAGTACGATAATGGCCTTTCCCTTGGAGTCGGTGACCAGACGCATCTCTGTTTTCTCTACCGGATCGGAAGCCGCAGTCAGGACGCGCAGCATCATGCCGCCGGTCAGCACACCGTTAGTCTGTCCGTCTACCACCTGGTCGAAGGTGAAGTCATAACGCCCAAAGCGATATTTCTTGGCAGTGTAAATGTCCGCAAAGATCATCTGAGAGATGCTGCGAATGATGTCAGAGTTGGGCACTGTGGTGTTTTTGATTTCACGTTGGATGTCCTGCTCTTCGTCGGTTAGGAAGTTATAAGTATCGCCGCTACGTCCGATGTAGTTCTGACTGAGCAGGCGATTCAAGCTGCCACGCACCTGTTCGCGCATGGTGATTTTGTCCAGCCGGATGTCGTCCGCCATCAGGATAACGATGTTGTCCAGATTAGCCTTGATGTCATCAATGTAGCGCACCAGGTACAGGAGCTTCAGCACGCTCACGTCCTGTGGCTCAATGCCGTTGCCGTCATCGGCGGCGCGCTGGCAGCGCTCAATCACGCGGCGGATGGAGCTGTCCAGAAAAGTGTGAACTGTATCGTAGAACAGATAGAAGGGAGCCAGTGCGTATTCGTCCCGGTTCTCAATCTTTTGTGCAGCCTCTTGGAAGCCAGAGAGCATGGAACGCTCGCCGCCAGACAGATGTTTACCGGAATTACCGTGTTTGCGGATTTCAGCAAAGACCTTCTGCATCAAAATGAACTGATACGGGACAAAGGGAAAATTTCTGGCGAACTCGCCGGGACCAGTGAAGCCCTTAATGTCCAGCACTGCATCGGTGAAGGAAAACAGATTCCGCAGCACTGAATCGTTGGAGTTGTAAACCTGCTCCAGTTGAGGCACGACCTCTTCCTTTTTTAGCAGGATACGCTTCTGGATGACCTCGTCTGCAGAGGAGGAGGACAGGGATAGGCGAGTCTTAAAGCGAGCCATGATGCGAGAGAACTCATCCTCGCGGGTTCGGATAATCTCGTCCACTGCTTCTTGACCGGTGCAGATTACCCAAACCTTCCCGCCACATACGTTGCCAAGTTGCTCCACCAGTGACTGCAAATTGATTAGAAGGTCAGTATCGCTGCCAACGTACTGGCCAACCTCGTCCACCATAAACAGCAGCCGGAAATCAGAGGGCTTACTGTCCACATACTCTTTGATTTCTGAAACCAGTTGGGCAATGGAAGTTTCAACGTTTTCAGTGCCATTGAACCAGTTGGAGGCCGCGGCTTCGCTCATGCCCAGGACTTCCATGAGGGTAGCAACGATGTCATCTTCAAAGAATGCATAGGCATCGCGCGAGTCAACCCATGCAGCGCCATTATTCTTCTCGAACACACGCCGGAATTCTTCGGTCTTGCCCTTACGATCGATGAATTGCTCCAACTTGGCGACCTTTAGATTCTCACCATAGTAACCAAGGTAGTTATAGAACATCTTGGCGAAGACTCGCAGCACGGCGGTTTTATCCTTGTTGATTGAGCCTTCGATGTCGATATTGAACAGAATGGTGTCTGTATGGTCGGAACGAGTCGCTTGGTCTATCAGCATGAAGGTAGCAGGATCATCCATCAGCTCAGGCTTTTGCCGGAAGCGCTCTACCGTCCGAACACCATTCACTTCATGGTTCTGCAACAGGTAGGACAGCATTTTCAGAAAATGAGATTTACCGCTGCCAAAGAAGCCGGAAATCCAGACACCAATATCAGCGGTCGGAATCTGGAAAGACTCCAGGTAATTGTTGAAGAAGGTGATGATATGCTTCTTCAGTTCCCGCGTAATGACGTACTCGTCCAGTTCCTGCACCAGAATATCGAGTTCGTCCTGGTTGACCTTGACGACACCGTTAATCGGGCGGTCAATGCCTTTTTTGAACATTTCTTGGATTCTCATACGGTGTCTCCTCTTCAAATCACGTTGAACGCCCGGTAGTATGGATTGGGTGTGAGTTTATCAAACAGCTTGATGTAGTGACCGTCGTAGGTGCCGGGGTACATCACCAGCACGGGTACATCGGAGAAATAGGGCTGCATCGCGTCCAGCAGAGCGTGTACCCGAATGAATGGGAACGCTTCACCGACACCAGTAATCAGCAGCACATCTCCCTTCCGGTGCGGCTCATACTGCATCTTGTTCACGAAGGCCATGTTATTGGCCATACGCTTCATTTGATCCAGCAAGAACTGTTTTCCTTTTTTCTCCTCCTGCTGAGCAATTCGGTCTATAATCCGCTTGTCATCACAAATGGAGAGGAATACACGATACAAGTTATATTCGAGCACATGACAGCTCAGGTTCTGATCAGTCACCAGCTTCTCGGTGAAGTGCCGCACTGCCATTTCCATCCTCGAGTCATAGCAAAAAATGCGGATGTTGACCTCGTTGCTGAGTCCTTTACCTTCCAGAAACTCCGGTGTCTGTATCAACGTCCGGAGACTGTCCAGCCGTTCCATTAACTTATTCATGATTCGTGCTTCTCCTTATAACCTTATAAACAGTTGAAAGCAGGCAGCATGTATTCCTGACCGTCAGCACGGATGGCATTTTCCAATAGCGGGCTGATTGAAACAGGGTTCAGCTTGGTTGCCTCGGTGCTGTCCAGATACTCATTGTCCACGAGCAACTTCTGAAGCACCTGTTTCAATTTGGTGATGGTACTCTCGCTCCAGCTGGCTACCCAATCGTCCTGCTCCTGCAGCCGTTGGAAGAATATATTCAGGTCAATCTTGCCAAATGAACTGTCCAGTCTGCGGTACTTTTCGCCGATGACGGTCAGCATAAAGTCATGGACCAAGCGGTACTGGCGCATCATGGCGTAGAGACAAACTTGCCTTGATACGTCGCTGGATTGATCGGCAATGGCCTCTACCAGCGTCTGGTCTTCGAGGGCTTCAAGTCTCCGGAGGCAGGCAAGAGCCATCTTCTTCACGGACTTTTCTGTCGGATATTGAAACAGATTTTCTTTGACGATGCAGTTCACAGCCTCATCATTGCTAAGCCCATCACAGACCAACTTTGCCATGGTTCTAACTTCATAAAACAGAAATTGTTCTCGCGTGATGGCTGCGTTATATGGACTGGCGTCACGCAGAGCGATTTTGTCTTTCTCAAGCATCTATCCTTAGTCTCCTCTGGTGAAAATTACAGCCACCATCCAATTCGGTCATAGTTCCGGCCTTATGAAGACAAGTTCTTAGTCGCCTTATCCATCTCCGGAATTAGCTCCATGATATCGCCGATATCGCAACCGAGAACTTTGCAAATCTTCATCAGCACTTCCATGCTGACTGGTTCGCCTTTTGAAAGCTTTGTTACAGATGCCCAACTAATGCCAGCCATTTCCCGGAGATCCTTTTTCTTCATGCCTTTGTCAATCAGGATTTTCCACAGCTTTTTGTAACAGACTTCCATCTCGTTCCCTCCAGTACGCTGAGCGCGACATCAATGACATCAATATTGAGACTACAAAACGATTATAGCATATTGGGGAACAAAGCACAAGGAAAATCTTCATGAATAGGAGAATTTACTTTCATTAAGGCTAAAATTTCTCCGCCATCGTGCGAAAATTTTGAATGTTCATTACTTCGACACAAGAGGAGAGCAGAGATCTTGACAGCTATCAAGATTAATCGAGGCGATATATATAAATATGTGGTAAACTTATGCAAGTCGTATCATCGCAATGTTCCTTTGAACGTTCCGTTACCCACTGCGAAAGCGTGTGCCCTGCAGCGATTTCACGCGATAGCCAGCGGAGATAAGCGCGTTCCCTTTGATTGATACCTGTAATACCATTCAGATAATCATGGACGCAATCATGGCGCAAACGAAGGAGGCTTTTATACAGGGCTGGCAGCGTAGGGCGCGATTATGGCGATTTGTCTGCTCGGTGATAGGACTATTCTTTGGCATATCTTCGCTTTGGCAGCATTGTTCTCGATATCGCCACCGGAGTGTGATGCAATCAGTTTGCTGTAATCCATCCGGCACTGTGCCTTGTGTTTGACATTGCAACATCCCTGCTGCTATTGTGGCTGCAAAGTTACCAGCATCGGCTTCTGGCTTGTCGCTGGGCTGCTCACGCTAATCTATGCAGCATTGTTCGGACTGCAGACCTACTTTATTTCGGAGCATGGACTCCATTTGGGAACGGATGATTTTCGGTCTGGTGTTCCTCGTGGACGGTGCGCTGCACCTACGCGCGAGGGATAACTAAATGCAAGTGCAAGAGCGCGGCTTAGAGCACCCGTGTGCCTTGCTTGATGCGGCTTTGTCGCGCAGGGAACGTACAGGGTGTATGTTTCCTTGCCAGTTATGAAAAACAAGTTTAGAACTTGCTTTTATAAATAAGATGTGGTATAATAGTGGCATGAAAGAAGTAAGAGCAGAGTACAATCCGTACCCGACGGACTTGACAGATGCCCTGCGGAAAGAAATTGAACCACTGTATTCGGGAATACGGAATCGGAAGTGGTGCAAGCGCGAACTGGCAAACGCCGTGCTGTACATTGTAAAGACCGGCTGTCAGTGGCATCAGCTTCCGCATGACTTTCCGCCGTATCAAAGGGGGGTACAGCTTTTTCAGCCGTGGAGCAAAGTCGGGATTATGGGAGAAGCTCCTCGCTTATCTGGTTGAGAAAACTTGTAAAGATGCGGAGGAAAAGTGCCGAACCGCACTATGCGTTAATTGATTCGCAAAGCGTAAAATTGTTGCGGACAATGAAGAGTGCGGCATCGACGGAGGAACAGCATGACGCAAGCGTCATGCCATCGTAGACACAATGGGCAACTTGCTGAGCATCTTGGCTCCTATGATCGACATACACGGAACAAAATCCGGCATTCTGGTCGCGAAGAAGGCTTGCGAGAAGTATTCGTCAATCCAAGTATTTTGCGCCGATGCAGGTTATCACGGCACGTTCATCGGCGAAGTACAGCAGCGGCTCCAGCGCCGGGTGGACATTTCCGAGAAAATCAAACCTCATGAGGGGGAAAAACTTCCGTGGCGCTGGATTGTCGAACGCACCCTTGGCTGGATGAATGCTGTGCGCCACATTGCAAAGGAGTTTGAAATTTCGGTTTCCATTGAGGAAGCATGAGCCGCATTGCGTGCGCTGCTGTGCTGCCTTGTCACTTATGAAGACAGACTTTTAAACGCACATTGTATAACGAAGGAGGAGTAATCACATGAAATTATTTGTCTACAAAGGATTTCCTACTGATTTTTTGGCTGCTCTTACCGTTTTGCCATTAGTTGATTCTAAAATAACCTCCAAAAAGAATGTACTACTTTTTGACAATAAGGTTCGTCGTGCTTTGGATCGAGCCCTTCTTAATATGGAGGATGATGAGGAGTTTTGGATCACATACGAAGAATATGCTTTGTTGAAGGAACGTGTTGAACTGGCAGTCAAAGACTATGGCTTGGAAGTTGTTATTTACATAAACAACCTGTACCCCGAATACTATCCTATCGAATTTGATCTTAATGAAGAACTGATAGAAGAAATCCGGAAGAATTTAGATCTCGAAACGGCTGCAGAGCAAACAATCGCGTGCAAAAATTTCCTCTCTGTATATAATTCTCTTGAGTGCATTGATGGAGAACTGTTTGCCAGCTTTTATAACTATGAGTTAGAAAAAGGGCTAAAGGTAACAGTTAGCCCATACTATCCGGCTGCATTTTCACAGGATTCTATTGATGTGGTAGATCTTCATGTCCATATTGCCAACGATATTTCTCTTTTTTTAAAGGAACTGATGCGAATCAAGCGTACGCAGCCTCATTGCATCAGTTACAGCATCACAAACGGATTACTTTCAGAGCGCAATTTATCCTCACTTCGGGCATATTGTCAGTATAATGGCATCTCGATTTGTGAAAGACCGATGCTTGCTGAACAGTCTGTAGTCCCGGAAGAAGAACTTATCAGGATTGCACAAAACATTATCAAAATCCCCAATTTTGGATCTTTCAGGAGGCTGCGATTTTACAAAAATCCAGACATCAACAATGATGTTATCGAGATCAGTCAGGCAAAAATTATCAGCGACATTATTGCACAAGCAGAAAATGCCTATATGGAGCCGCACAATTATAGGGATATTTTTATTACCGCTTCAACTGGCGCTGGCAAATCGGTTATGTTCCAAATTCCAGCGATTTATCTGGCAAAAAAGCACAAGAAATTAACCATCATTATTGAACCGGTTAAGGCACTTATGCAGGATCAGAAAGAGCAACTGAATGCCAGGGGATTTCATCGTGTAGAGACCTTCAACTCTGATCTTATTTCGCAGGCAGAGAAAGAAGAAGTGCTCAAGCGCGTAAAGGGCGGCGAAACGGATTTATTGTACCTCAGTCCAGAGACACTACTGTCATATTCTATGGAAACATTGATAGGAGATCGTGAAATCGGATTAATCATTGTTGATGAAGCGCATATCGTCACAACCTGGGGTGTCGGTTTTAGACCTGACTATTGGTACCTGGGTAGTTATATTAATCGACTGCGCAATCAAATCCAAACGAAATGGAATAAAAATAAAAAAGTAGCTCATTTCCCGATTTGCGCGTTTACCGCAACTGCTGTAAATGGCGGTCTTGACGACTCTGTGAGCGAAACGATTATTAGCCTTTATATGGAAAACCCAATTAAATATATAGGCTATGTCAAACGCGACAATATTCGATTTAACATCTCGGTAAGAGCAGCTAACAAGTTAGCAAATCCTGTATATGAGGAGCGGAAGGCTGTCGATCTAATCACACGAATCAACGAGTGGATTACGTCGAACACCAAGACAATTGTTTATTTTCCCTACGCATCCTATGCCGGTGATGCTTTACGCGGTGTTAAAAGTTTTGCCGGTAAAACTTTTAATCGTGATAAGGTGGCTCTTTATACAGGGCGAAATCTTGAGGAGGTTAGCACAGCAGTGCTGGCCGAGAGAAAACGAAAAGCGTTTGACGAGTTCAGGAGTGGAGAAAAGCCTGTTATGTTGGCCACAAAGGCTTTTGGTATGGGCGTGGATATCAATAATATTGTTAATGTATATCACTATGCTGTTACCGGAAATCTCTGTGACTATGTACAAGAAATTGGACGAGTTGCAAGAAAACCCAGCATGATTGGCTATGCAATTGCTGATTATTACGATAATGACATTGGTTTTATGCAGCGATTGTTTGGTATGTCGCAAATCAAACAGTATCAGATCAATCTTGTTTTATCAGGAATTTACAACGCCTTTAAAAATAAAAGGGAAAGTCGTAGCTTTTTGATTTCCCCTGAGTCATTCACATATATCTTTGCAGGAAAGAATGAGCGCGACAGCGAGGATAAGCAAATTAATAAGCAAATTAATAAGTTAAAGACCTGCTTGCTGATGCTCGAAAAGGATCTGTACGATAAATATAATTTCAAGGTTCTTGTTTCCAGACCACAAGGTATTTTTACAAAAGCGTATGTCGTCATTCGTAAGGAATGCGAAAAACACGTTCTTAATTCGCAGTATGGAAAATACTTTTCTTTCGTTGCTCCGGGGAGAGTACGAGAACAACAATCTAATAGCAATGAAACTATATCGGATGCTGGCGATGTTTTTTTCTTGGACCTGAAAGCCGTATGGGAAGATCACTATCCCAATCTATCGTTCCCACAGTTCAAGTATTGGTATTTTAATAAAAACTCAAATTCAAAAGACAAAATAGAAATTATGCCCAGCATTTGTGATGAATTTAGTGTGCGGCAGAAAGTATCGGTAGAAACAAAGGGGGAGCTCTTGCTTTGCGATGTTCGTGCCAAAATTTTAGAGGATTTTGAGTATATTGCTGATACCTTGTATGGCACATTTAAGCAAACGTTTTTCACGCTGGAAGAATTCGCGAAAGAGATCAGCCCGAAATATGGAGCCACAAAGGCGCGAATCATAGCGAATTCGATTTTTCATTTAGTAGATCCAGAGAGCAGATGCGTAAAATACCGTGCTTATAATGATCACGCCATGTCACAATATACTTTGTCGAATGGAACATTCAAGGAAATGCTTAATCGCTCAATAACAAGATCACAGTTAATAAAAAATCTTGACGGCAACAATAACACCTCACTATCTAAGTTTATGCCCCTATCTCCTGAGGGTAAAGACGCCACTGCATTGAAATTGCTTTCTATTTTTGATTATGCGACTTATGAAGTAGTGGGTGGTGAGCAGCCTGAAATCTTCATTCGTTTGAATGATCCCGAAAAAATTCGTCGTATAGTCTATGGCGAAATAAAGTATTCCAACGGCTACGTCACAAAAGCCAAGCAAAAGCATGAACGTGAAGTGAAGATTTTGAGAAAGTTTTTTACTGATCCGTTTGATGATGGAGCACGTTGGGATTATGTGGAACGATACTTCCTTGGTGATGATGTTTTGCGTGAAGTGGAATCCATTGCCGAGGAAAAAGTGAACTTCAGCAGGTTTGTGGATAAGGAAAAATCATATCCCATTAACAACGTTGACTCGTGGGACAGAATTGCATTCCTTTTTGACGAAAACGTTCAGTCAATCATTGACGATTTTGCGGAATTGGGTATTCCACTACCAAATTATTTGGCTACAGCGGTAAAGCACAACCTGTTGGACGGAGAGATCGTCATGTCGTGGCCAGACAAAAATGTCATTGTTTTCTCTGAAACAATCAGCGAAAAAGATGCCGCTATCTGTACTAAAAAGGGATGGCATCCGTTTGAACTGCTTGCTATGGAACCGGAAAAGCTGAAAGAGGCAATCGGATAATGGTCAATATGTATCCTCGTATACGAGAAAAAGTCAACGCTCCTACAGCCGAACAGCTTCTCTATGGCGAACTGAAGAATTTTTAAATGATTATACTCCGCCCCCATTGCGGCAGTGGGACACGCTATCTCATGGGAATCTTGCGCTCCGCCTGTAATTCCGCATAGTCCAGATAAAGAGAGACGATGCGCTCCAGATAGTGCATTTTCTGTTCGCTTAAATAGTTCTTGGCTACCGTCACGTCCGTTTTCAAAATCTTGCCATCCTGCGTATTCTCCCATGTGGTCAATTCCATATGCTCCTTATTGGCATCCGCGCGCTCCACGATGAGCTCCGCAGCCGTGTGTCTGTGGACGGCAAAGTGCATCTTATTCTGCACTGTCTGAAAGAACAGGCGTGTCGTCTTGGCGTCCTTATCGTAATCAAACGCCGTTGCGTACAAGTCTGTGACTTTCTGATGGAATTTTCGCTCACTCAGCCGTATTTCCCGAATCTGCTCAGGCTGGCGCTCGAAGTATTCGTCCGTGAACATATGCCCCTTTTTCAGGCGTTCCACGTCCATTGTCCATCCCTGAATAGTATGGTCTTTCACGATTTGACCTGCCCATTTGCGGAACTGCACGGCACGTTGATTATTGACCTTGAAGCCGACGGCAATGATGGCTTGCAAGTTATAGTGCTTGGTGTTGTAGCTTTTTCCATCCGCGGCAGTTATTAAGTATTTCTTAATAACTGATTCCTCGCGCAGCTCACCATCCTCGAAGACTTTCTTCAAGTGCTGATTGATTGCTGCTACGGACACGTCATACAATGTCGCCATCATCTTCTGCGTTAACCAGATATTCTCATTCTCGTAGCGCATCTCGAAGCTGACATCGCTCTCGCCAGTGGCGGCGACAAAGGTCAGATATTCCGCGGCAGAGCTGCGCAGAGCAAGCTCCTTTTCGCTCTTTCTTGCAGGCACAACACCAGCCTCCTTGCCCTGTTTTTGCAGAGTTGGGAGATTAGAGCGGCGCGAAGGTGCAGATTGCGGGCATAATGGAATTAAAGTACCAGCAAGCAGTGATGCTGCGCGAAAATGGACAATATGAAGAAGCCATTGCCACGTTTTTGCAATTGGGCGGAAATTCTGACAATAACCGTTGACAATAGCAGGAATCAATGTTATAGTGATTGACGTACAAGCAACGTGCGCCGAGTTGTGCGGAAGCAAATCGCAATCCGACGCAGCGGATAATCTGTTTCATACCTGCAACAATATCGGAGAGAAGCTGTGCTTCTTGCGCAAAGCAGACATGAAACTGCTTTGGGAAAGGAATGGATGAGTGTGAAAATCAGCCAATTGCATCTGTCTGATTTTATGCTGTTTCAGCAAGCCGATTTTCAGTGGTCGCCGGGAATCAATGTGATTTGCGGCACAAACAGCACGGGCAAAACGGCGCTGATAAAGCTGATGTACAGCCTGCATAAGTCCTATGAACAGTGGAACTCCACAGAGACGAAGGAAGCAGCGGTGAACAGGTTTTCCGAAAAGCTGTGCGGCGTATTTCGCCCGGACAACGGGAAAGTGGGCAGACTCGTGCGGCGAAAGCAGGGCAATGCCCAAATGACAGCCTCGATGGGCTATGAAAACGGCACGAGCATTGATGTGAATTTCGGAAATCGAGCAAGCAAAATTGCCACGCTTATCTTGCCGAAGATGGAGCATACGGCATCGCCTGACCATACGGCGGTGTATTTTCCGCCGAAGGAAATCATTTCGGCGACGGAGAATTTCACGTCGCTGTATGAGGAATACCATATTGCGTTTGAGGAAACGTATTATGACCTTGCAAAGCTGCTGGATCGTCCGTTGAAGCGCGGGAAAAATTCCGATGAGCAGAATCAGGTGTTAGCCAGTTTGGATGAAATTCTCCACGGGACAACGGTGCAGCATGATAAAAAATTTTATCTCAATGCAGAAAATGGCGGAGAATTTGAAATGGGGCTTGTCTCCGAGGGCTATCGCAAGCTGGCGACCATCACCTATCTCATTCGGAACGGCTGCCTGAATGCCAATTCGGTGCTGTTCTGGGATGAGCCGGAGACGAACATGAATCCCGGCATGATTCGCCCGCTGGTGGAAGCTATGATGCAGCTTGCAAAACTCAAGGTGCAGATTTTCATCACAACACATGATTATTTCCTCCAGCAGTATCTGAACATGTACATGGCATTTCCGGAATCCAATACCGACCAGATTGACATCCGTTTCTTCTCCCTTTTCTTTGAGGATGGCGCAATAAAGGCGGAAATGGCGGATACCATCAGCGAACTTCAGCACAACAGCATCATGGAAGAATTTGATGCGATATACAACAGAGAGCAGGGATTCATCTATGATCGTATCAGAGAGTGATATCGAATTTACGTTCGGCGAGCAATATGGCAATTTGGTGCTGAAGTATGATGATACGCCGTATTATACCGAGCGGTTCAACGCACAGCCCGGCGCGAAAGCTGTGGATTTTATTGCGGTATCGGACAAGCACTATGTGCTGATTGAGGTGAAAAACTGCATTGGTGATGAGTCGGGCAACCGCTGGCGGATTGCTCCGAATAACCAGAAGCGCGACACGGCGGGCGCTGATGGACGCGACGTATCCACAAGAGACAGCCTTGACATTGAAGTTGCCCAGAAAACGGCGATGACGCTGGCGGGCATGTTGGGTGCATTCAGCAATCCAATGCCTGCGACGAAGCATGCATCGTGTGATGCGTTCGCACGAGCATTGTGCAGTCAAGAGATTACAAACGGTCAGCGAAAAATCGTGGTGGTACTGGTGCTTGACGGGAAGTTTGCCTGTGCGAGCCGCGATGAGCATACCATCAGACGACGGCTGCGGGAGGAACTTGAGAAGAAAATCAAGTGGCTTTCTGCAACGGTGCTTGTGACCACTTCTGATGAGCTGGAGCAAACGGGGCTGCACATTACGGCATCAAGAAACAGCAGATGAGCAATTGATGAAAACTGCATACTTTCTCACGGCGACTTTCCCCCGGAAGCCGTCGCGTTTTTTTGCATCCGGGCATAATACTATTTCCAAATTCACCTGCACATCTGCTCGTGTCTTGGCGCATTCTCATTTGGAACCTGGAAACGCGCGAAGAGGAAAGCCTAAAGCCAAGGCGGAAGCGGCATTCGAGCGTAAGCGAAATTGTATACAACCAAGCAAGCCCACTGACCGCCTGTACAAATCACAGGCAGCCGATGGGCTTGCTTTCTTGCATTATTTTGCTTGATACACCATTTCCGCCTGCTTCTGCGCAATCAGGCACAGTTCCGCCGCCTTAAAGGCGCACGCCTGCGTCATCGCGTTTTCCGTGCGGTTCAGGCTGTCCAGAATCAAATCGCCGAAGAACGGGTAGCCCGTCACCCCGGTCGCGTTGATGTACTGTTCGCCTTGGTCGTTGACGAGGAACACATGGTTGCCGCCGTCGCGCTCCGTGCCAACGTCCCCATACTTGCGGATTTCGATGTACCTCTTCGTTCCGATGATGGTGCGCCCGTCGCCCCACCTCCGCAAGCCGTCCGGCGTGAACCAGTCCACACGGAAGTAGAACGTCGTGCCGTTTGCACTGTTGATGGCGCAGTCGGCGAAATCATCGAATTCCGGATACTGCGGGTGCGCGTAGTTGGCAATGCGGCTGCGGGAGACTGTGCCGTCCTCAGCGCCCACGTAGTACAGATACTGTCATGTCTGTTTTCAGAATCTTGCCATCCTTCACATTCTCCCATGTGGTCAGCCCCATACTGGTCTTGAAGCCGACGGCAATAATGGCTTGTAGGTTATAGTGCTTGGTGCTGTAGCTTTTTCCATCCGCGGCAGTTATTAAGTATTTCTTAATAACTGATTCCTCGCGCAGCTCACCATCCTCGAAGACTTTCTTCAAGTGCTGATTGATTGCTGCTACGGACACGTCATACAATGTCGCCATCATCTTCTGCGTTAACCAGATATTCTCATTCTCGTAGCGCATCTCGAAGCTGACATCGCTCTCGCCAGTGGCGGCGACAAAGGTCAGATATTCCGCGGCAGAGCTGCGCAGAGCAAGCTCCTTTTCGCTCTTTCTTGCAGGCACAACACCAGCCTCCTTGCCCTCTTTTCCATGATGATTATATCATTTACTGCTTGATTTTCAACAATCTATCTGTATCGGTTGTCCGTTTTTCCATGACAGCAATTATTATACGAATAAAGCAGCAGGAACTCCCCTGCCCCTGCTGCCGTTCCTCTTTTCACTTATCCTATGATTTCCTCGCGCACAACCTCCTCTACCCTGCCGCAAATCATCTCCATCCTCCGCACCCACTCCATCTGCTCATTTTCCTTCATCTCCTCATCCACGCCTTCCGCCTCCGCCATCTCCCGAACAAGCACCGCCACCCGCTCTTCGCACTCCTTCTGCACGGATTCCAGCAGCGCCGCCAGCTCGTCCGCCCAAATCAGCCTAATATACTCGTGCGGATGCTTCTCCTGCAAATAGCGCTCATACAGGGATGCCCACTTGCCATTGGGCGACTTATCCCCCAGCATACAAGTAGGAAAGTAGTAGTCGCCCACAAGGGTGTAGTGAATGCCGTTCTCCATGATTTCGGCGGGCAGTTTGTTCGTCATCGTCATTTTCATCAAGCAAACCTCCTGTGCTTATTGTCGCCTTGGCATTGAACCGCATACACAGCACAGGGGCTAAAATTGTTCCGTTCATGATGACGGGGTTATTTCGGGGTTATTAGGCACTTGTGAAAGTGCCGCAAAGCCTTGTGACGCAAGGGTTTGCGGGTCGTCGAATGCTTTTCATGGGGTTCAAGAGGTGAAGGTGCTAATCTCCTCAACAAGTTTCCACCTTTTGTGTATCAAAATATCAAATTCGCACTTTTTAGAGGACGAAATGAGGATATAGAAATGCCCTCCGCGGTTGTGAGTAACCGGCGGAGGGCATTTTTTACACTTTTCTGCCAACCATTTCGTTGAATTGCGCCTCGGTGATGCGCGAAATTCCCAGCGATTCGGCCTCCCGATTCTTCGCCGTGCCCGAATCCGGCGTGTTCGTGATGAGGTAATTCACGTCGCGCGAAAGCCTCTCCGTCAGCGTTGCACCGCACGCTTCCAAGCAGGCTTGCAGCTCGTTGCGGTTGGCGAACGTCTTGAGCCTGCCTGTGACAGCGAACGTTTTCCCGCTGATTTGCTCAATTTGTTCCGCATCAAACAGGAAATTCGTCACATTCGTGTCAAGCGTTTCTTTCTTCTGCTGAACTTTTGCCTTGTCCTTTTCGGAAACGTTGCTGTTGGCATAGTCCAGCACTGCCGCAATCAGCTCCGTATTGCCGCTGTCCTGCACGGCTTTTGTGAATGCGTCCAAATCCTTGGCGAAAATCAGCTTTTCACGAAGCATCAGGTAGAACAAATCGGGGTGCTCAATCGCCATACCTGCCAGCTTCAGTGCTTTTGTTTTGATGTATTTCGCATACACTTTGCCGTTTTCGTCGGACCAGTCTCGTTTGTCCTCAACAAATCCGATTACAACACTGAGAAGAAATTTGGTGCTCATGCCTGAAATATCGGGGATGTGAAGGATGATGGTTGTCTTCGTTTTAGGCAGTATGGTTTGCAGCTGCTTCGCGAAAGAAGAAGGGCAGGTGAAGTCTTGCAGATTTTCACATTCCGTGAATGCTGGTGCTTCGATGGAAGTAACGGAATCAGGAACGCTTATGCTCGTCAGTCTGCTGCAGCCACTGAACGCCTCTTCCCCGATGGACGTGACGCTGTCCGGAATGCTTATGCTCGTCGGGCTGCTGCAGTTACTGAACACCTCTTTCCCGATGGACGTAACGCTGTCCGGAATGCTTATACTCGTCAGTCTGTGGCAATCATAGAACGCCCTATCCCCGATGGATGTAACCGAATCCGGGATCACCACATCCCCACCCTTCCCGTATACTCCACCAGCTCACCATTTTCAATCTGAAAGTCGATCATTTTCCTTTACGCTCCTTTTCTTTTCGCGCCTTCTCCATCCAATCGTAAAATTGATGAATGTTGGCGTAATAATCGTGTCAAAAACGGTTCTTCTTCTCAATCATCGGCTCAATTCGGCTCTTTATCGTGCCGTCCAAGTAGCCCTGCGCCAGTTCGTAAACCACGTTTCGATCATAAATCTTCTGGCTTACACCGACACAGAAATGCTCGATTCGCGCAACATAGGCGCTTATCTGCTTGTACTCTTCGGAACGTGTGTTCCTCGCAATCTCCGCAATTTGCTTGGGCATGTACACGTTCAAATGATCCAGCACCTGCTCTTGCAGCCGATTGTATGCTTCCAGTGTCGCCTGCTTTCGGTCTCGGACTTTCGTCCAGATGAACGTATACAGCGTGAACCCCGCCGAAAACAAGGATACTACAAGTGCGGCAACGGATAAGGCTGTATCCATCTGCTTTTCCTCCGCGTCATTTATTGGTGCTTTCAGCCATCTCCTCCACCTCTTTCCTCGTCAGCACCAGCTTCATCGCCCACACCGGCACTTCGGGAATCTCGCAGCCATCCTCCACAAACACAAACGCGGTCTTATAGGCGGGCATCCGCTCCGGGAATAAGCCGTAGCCATCCGTGAAGTAAATCAGCCCCTTCAGGTTGGCAAACTCCCCGTCCCGAATCATCTCATCCACCCGCTGGAATACCGGGCGGAAGTCCGTTCCGCCAAGCCCCTTGATGGCCATCGTTTGCAGATAGTGGTCAAACTCCTCCCGCGAGGTGATTTTGATGTCCTCCTGAATGTCCTCGTCGCACTGGATGATGTGGACGTTGATGTGGCTGAAAAAGCTCTCCGTGCTTTGCAGGATGTTGTACGTCTTCTGCAAAAACGCCTGCACCTGTTCGCCCATCACCGACCCAGACGTGTCAATCGCGATGACGAACTCGCGGATGCGCTTCACGTCCTTGTATTCCAGCGGCTCAATGAGCGGCATCCGCTTTTCGGGGAAAAGCTGCATCCCGTAGCTGTAAAACACATAGTCGAACTCATCGTCATTGATGCGCATGGCCTCGCCCATCACGGCGAATTTCTTCAGGAACGCCGTGTAGTCGTACTTTTCCCGGTTGACAGCGCGGAGATTCTGCATCATGCCGCCTGCCTCGTCGCTGCGCTGCTTGTGGAACGTCTCCAAGTCGGTCTGCATCTGCTCGGCAATGTGCTGCCAGTCCTGCAAGAGGGCGGATAGCGCCGCTTGTGCCTGCGCCGTGCTGGCATCCTCCTGCTGACCGTCGTTCGGCCGGTCGTCGTCCTGCTGACCGCGCTGTGATGTACCTGATGTACCGCCACCGTTATCCACCGTTGCTTGTTCCTCCGCCATAGCAACGCGCGCAGTCGGTGCATAGCAAAGTGCGTGATTATCCGGCGGAAACAGGCGTTTCAGGCGGGCAAATTCCGTTTCGCTCGGCGGATTCATCCGCAGATACGCGTAGATTTTCTCCGCCGTCAGCAGGTTGTTGACCCTCGGCGCAATCTGCTGGAGGACTTGCACCTGCCCCGCCGTCTGCGCGTTCGTGAGCATCGGCAGATTCAAGTCGTTGATGACCCCCTCCACCGCCATGTCGCACGCTAAATTTCACAGCGGCTGCAGCACGCTCGGCTTCACCTCGAAGTGTCGGAAAACGCCGTGGAGGATTAGGGATACCCCTCATAATTGAGTCCAACCCAGCTGCGTCATCCCTGCCGGGCAAAAATTCCGAGAAAAAGTGCAATTCAAGCGCATTGTTTGCACGAGAAATAAACCTCGTTACAGCAAACTGTTTCTTTCTGCTTCCGCAATCATCTCGTCGGGCGATAGTCCTTCGATGCGCTTTAAGTCCGCATCTGCCTCCGGAAGAATGCGGCACGCTTTCGTGTAGTAATCTTGCAGCTGACTGCGTGCATACTGGGCGAGTTCTGCCTTGTCGGAATCAGCGGAGGCTTTCGGATTGCAGGTCAAATCGCGGTCGTTTATCTGCAAGTACGGTGACTGTGCCGCTTCCTGTACGAAGCATGACACCGGCTGCGTTGCCGATACATAGGACATGTACAGGTTTTGTTTTGCGCGGGTGACAGCAACATAGAAGAGTTTCCGCTCATCATCAAGCGTACTTTGATATTTGTCTTTGTTTTCCGCAAATGTGCCGCCCAGCACATGATAGTATTGCTTCCCGCCCAGCGTACGCGCGGGAAACTCATTTTTCGTAAGTTCAGGCAGAAAAACCGTGTGAAATCCCAGCCCTTTTGCCTTGTGAACCGTCATGATTTGCACGGCATCATTGTCGGGGGACTTCTCTTGAAAGCTGATGTACCGATATTCCTGTGCCGCTCGTTTCGCAAGAAATTTCAGCAGCATATCGACGCGCGCTGACAGCTGATAATCGCCATAGATTTCATCAAAGTCATCTAAAATTCTTTTGATTCCATCCAAACTCATTCTGCGCGCATCGAGGTCTTCCGCCGCATCATCCAAGAAGTTGATTTTCTCGCAAAATTCACACAGAATCCTGCTGAATGGCTGAAAGCCATCCCCTATTCCTCGCAGAAACTTAAACCCGTTTTGATTGCGGACGCATCCGCAAAATCCTTCCAGCCTTCGTTGAGTTTCAGCTTATCGCCGTCCTTCAAAAAACGCAGGGTATCCACAAAGCGCTGAAAGTAGTCGCCGATGAAGAAATTTTCCGCACTATCGGCTTCAAATAGGATTCCCGCACGATTCAGTGGAAAAGGCGCAAGCCAATGGCGCAGTATTATGCCGGGCGCACCAAAAATCCTCCCATGCGATTCTTCTACTTGCATAGGAGGTGGTTGGGTCAACTAAAAGACATTTCCTCTTTTGCCGTGTTCGTCGTCTTGGTGCTATGTTATTCCAAATAATTCTACTACGCGACGCAAGTGCGCGGGAGATGCTCGTGAATCCGTCCACTGCGTCCTCGCCGGAGAGGAGCGGAGACGTTGCTAACTCGTAGGAGCTTTCCATCGGGAACGCCTGTCGTTCATGTGTTGGCATCAAAAATATATCATAAAATAGAGAGGTCACACAAGCAGATTGGATGCCTTCATCATTGACACGCCGCCCATCCCCAGCGTCGTCTTGACACCAATCCCGGCATAAGGGGCAAAGCTGTACAGCGTTGTCCACAGCGCCATCATGGGCGCAGGCAAGCGCGTTTCAATGCTAATCCGCCCTTGAAATGCAGGAAGCCGCACTTGCTTCATTGGATAGCGTGTGGTGTGCAAATTGTAATCCACAATGTGAATGCCGCGCAGAAGTGCCTGAAAAGCATCTTCGTCATCCATCGGAGCTTCAGGAAAACTGACATTCCAGCGGGAGATCAGGGACTGTAAAATCAACGATTCCTGCGGGAAAATCACATAACGCTTATCCTGCTTGAACGTTGTGGGCGTTAGAAAGTGGATTGGAAAAAGCTGAACGTTTGACAGCGATTCGCCGCACTTCAGCAGATGCTGGAAATTTGGGACTTCCACGGTGCTTCCCGCGGTAGCAAGCAATGTGCCACTTCGCAAGGCAATGACGGAAAGTGCATTCAAGACAGGCGAAAATATTTCGACCATCTCGTCGGTCATGAGGTTAACCACCCATTCGCCGCGATTGGCAGCAGCATTCCAAAGAATATACTGATTGATTGGACGGGTGGCTTGCTCGTGAAGCGCCGTACCAACTTCCGTCGGCACTTGTGACAACAGCCATGCGTAAAGCGGATAGGCAATCGACGCATTGAGCCCAGCTTGCTTGCTTTCCAAGCTGATTCGGTATTGTTTTATCATAGAATATCCACCTTGCATGGACCGAACGGGAATAACTCCTGATGATACAGTCCATATTTCATAGTATGCGGGGAGATGCCCAGTGCAGGGTCGTTTTCATGATGATGCGCACGGAAAGACTTGCACATGAACGCAGAAACATGCTGCAAAGCAAGCTGCTTTCCCTCATAGGGGTACGACAGCGTTTTGCTGAAAAAGCCGGCGCCGCCGCCAAGAAAGAGCGTTGACGCTGCAAGCTGATAATGTGCATGGTCAGGCACGGTAAAATGTTCAGCGTACGTTTTTTGATGGTATGCGGCAAAGGTTTGGATGGCACGCAGCAAGGATTCCTTGGTAATTCTGCCGCGCAGGATGGACTGGTCCAACGTCAGCGTAGTATGAATCAGCTGCCCCGGTGCAATGCACTCACGGCAGAGGGGCAGTTTGCGGACAGCGCCGCTGACGCTGGCATCGCACTTGCAGCTTAAACACATGGCACTGTCTGCGATGACTTGACTGTCAGAGACAGAAAGTCCGCGCAGAAGGTCTTTCTGCGGTGTATCGCGCTCAATCTGCGGATACAATTGATGGAGATAACGTGCTTCAAAAGCGCCCCTTGGCTTCTGCCAATCAAGGGGGGCTTTTTTGCTGCCATCCTGCTGAATCATGGAAAAAAGCAGGGCTGTGCGCAGCGCGCCTTTGATACTGCTGCCGGGAACGTAAACCTGATTGGCCGTGTTGCGGATAAAAGGACGAATTTCCTTGCACGAATGGTTTTCATCAAGTGCATCGGCACTGCGGAAGGTGCAGCGCACAAGCGCATGCTGCTCAGCGGGAGAAAGTGCAATGCTCTTGAAGAAGCGTCCTAAATCTGTGTCCGCACCAAGGCAATAGGCTTCAAAACGCTCCAGCTGATTTCGACGGAGGAGGAGGGCAAACAGCCGTTCTTCATCAATGTAGGAGATGGTATTGCCGTTCAGCATGTAAAATTTTTTCGGGATGACTTTACCGTCCCCAACGTGGAGTAGCCCTTGCGTTGTCAGCGTCAAGTCAAAGCATTGGAGCGTTCCTGATTCAATCATGCCTTCACCCCCAGAAACATCGGCTTGGAATAGCGGTAAACGGGGTGATTGCCCGATTCGGCAACGGTGTACAAATCCCCGTGATAACGCTGCGTACAAGTTGCGCCGGCGGCAAGGTAATACTGCGTTTGCTTTTTGAATGGCTCTGCATTAAATGTGTTTGATTGGATGAAACCACTCCGGCGAATCAGCCGATACTGCGCGTGCTGCATGGTTTGTTCCAGCTCATCATCGCGCGGCAAACTGGTTGTCAGCAGCAATTGATAGGGCGCAGATGCGTCCGCCAGCGCATGTTGGAGGAATACCAGCTGGGAATCATCAGAATCGTCCAAACGAATCTGCTCTTCGACGGTAAAACGCCCGTAGCCGACGCTGGTTTTTCCGCCAATGCCGGACAAACCAAGCACCGTAAACAATTCGGCGCAATAATCCAGCTGACGCTGCTCCTTGCAGCCAATCAGCACATACAAACCGCAATCGGGAAAGAAGCGATATGCGCCCACCTGATAGGGAACGGCATCCGTTTCGTCGGACACGGCGGCCTGCGTTCTGCCTGCAAGTGTCCCGAAAGCATCCGGCTGCGGCTGATAAGAGGCTTCTCCGGCAATAGAACGCCAGAAATCAGAAAAGCTGCGAACGGGAATCCATGCAAGTTTTTTCATTGCTTTGCGGCTGCCCTGCGGCATTTCGTGTTTCTGCGGGAGACGAGAAAAAGTCCTGCAAGGCTTGGGCAGGTAGTAATCAACACCGTGCGCGGTACGATGCCACGGCATACTGTCACTGAGCAGCAATGAACCATCCGCAGCCTGCTGAAGGAGCGAATGGAGTCCATCAATGCCGTGGAGAGACAATGCAGTGTGGCAAAGTGCGGAAAAGAGCGTATCGGCATAGAAATGATCTTCTGATGTGAATAAGGAAAGCGCGGAATCGGAAGTGCCGAAGTGAGCAAGGCCATCAAATCGCAGACGAATTAGGGAATAATTCATAGTTCTCGGCCTCCTTGAAAATGTCCATCAACGTTTGGTCGGAGGTTTCATCCTGAAAATGCTGGAAAGAAAAATCGGAAAAGCCGACCCGCCCGCTGCCGCGCGAACCATGACCGCCCAGATAGTCCATCTGAAGCAGCTTCATGCCAAGCGCCAGCAGCTGCAAATCGGGGGTCAGCTCACTGGAATTTTCAATATCGTACACAATGGTGCAGCCAAACTGAACGCCTGCTGTAACGCGTTCAATTTGCCGCGGATTAGCTTGGCTGGTTTGACGGTTAATGGTGTTTTCCGCCTTTACTTCCGTCAAACCAATGCTTGCAAAATCGCTGGCATTGGATACAAAGCAGTCAGCGAACTGAAGCCGGGAACGTTTGACAGGCGCAGCGGAACCGAAAAGCCGCAGAATGGCGGAGTCGTCCTCCTTGTGGTCGGGCATATGCTCAATATCCTTGCATTTGCTGCGAACAAGCAGCGTGCGGATTTTTCCCTTCAAACTGCTGCCGGGAATAATGGGCCGATTGGTGTAAGGGTCGCGAACAACCGGGCTGTCCACTGCGCCAATGGCAGAAAAGGCAGAGGAATCCCCAATATGCAATCCTGTTTTGACGGTCAAAACGCAGTGGATGATAATTTTTCCGTACATTGTTATGCTTCCTTCCCGCCGAAGTATTTATGATAAGCAACCAAGGCTTCCATGTAGTGCGTGAAACGAATCATTTGTTCTCGACTCTCGCCGATGCCTTTGATATACGAAAGCAAATTCGCGCTGGTGACAAAATCCATGACACTGTTGTCTTTGCCCGCATCGTAGACGATGCGCAAACGCAAATTCACCAGCTTCATGCGGCTTTCTGCTTTTAGTTTGGATTCTGCGCTACGGCTTTCCACATTATAAATATCGTTCGCAATGCTGAACCAGTTGCGCAGTTTTGAAGTGGTAATGACTTTTTTGTTCTTCTGACCATTGAGCGTCAGCTCTTTGTGCATAATCTCTTCTGCAAGATCAACATAGTTTTCCGGGATTGCCTTTGCTACAACCGGAGCGGCAGGGTCAGGTGTGAAGCCGCCTCTGGATGGCTGCCGCTGATTGTTATAGCTATTGTAGTTATTGTTGTTAGCCATTTGAATCTTCCACCTTTCTGTTCAAGTAGACATATAGGTAGATGGCAGTGATGAGCTGGTCGCGCTCTTGCGGAATGGCTGCCCAGCGGTACACCGCCTTGGAGAATGCGTCGTACTGCGCGCTTTTTTCCTTATCAAAGCTGCTTGGCTTCAGGCGTGCCAGCAGATAGGCTAACCGTGCCAGATTCAGCTTGTCTGTGGATGCGAGACGAAGCAGATGCGTGATGTTGTACAGGAAAGCCATCCTGCGCTCATCCTGCCCATCGAAAAAGGTTTTCAGCGCCTGATATTTTTCGCCCAGGACGGCGCTAGTAAAGACAGACCACGAATAGGTGTGATGTTCCTGCGGATCAAACAAGGCAATCGCATTTTTGCCGGGCTCGTTTTTGGCGTGCTGCTCCAAGGCGGCCGTTTCTTCGGCAGCCATGCGGATGGGATATTTCGCATCGTACATCCCAATGCCTGCGCTGATGGTCAATGCGCCGGATGTATAAGCATGGAAAGCATCCGCAATCCGCGTTGCCGCGGTGATGACGTCATTCCACGCGCCCAGCAGAAACACATCGTCGCCGCCAGAATAAATGACGGCAATTTGCAGCGGCCTTTGTTCATTCTGCGTTAGCACAAGGTTCATATAGCGCTTGAAGAAGAGCGACATTTGCCGAGAAAACGCGGTCGTTCGGGAGAGTGTGACGAAATGATACCGTTCCTTCGGCAGCGGCTTGTCCTTCTGCTCAAATCCGGAAACGAACGCTTCGCCCAGATTGTCCACATCCATGCGGCAGATGGCAAGGCGGCGAATCCCCTCGGACTGCGCCGCCAACGATGTGTTCAGATTGCTGGCATAATAATCGCACAAATCGAGCCGTGTGCAGATCTGCGCGCCGAGAATGATGCGATTTTTGCCGTACAAGCGAATCATCTGCCGGTCTTGTGCAATTTGCTTGGCGGCTTCGTCCTCCGTCAGCAAAAGCAGGGAAACATCCTGACCATTGCGGTCAGGCAGAGTCAAGTCGTATGTGGATGAATCGCGGGTGATGCAGAAAGCGGTATACTGCGGATTCTGCAATTTCCGCGAAATGTTCTCGAATGCACGGCACCACGGGCAGCGATTCTCCTGCAAATTGTCCACGCGCCCGCAGACGGTGCATTCGCGCCCGGAAAGCGCATCGGCAAACTGATTCAAGCGCTTGATTTGCGCAACGGAATAACGCTGCAGCTTATGCTGACTGAGGACAGCGGAAGCCTTGGCGAAAATCTCCTTGTAGGGGGATTCTTCCGCGGGGCGATTGCACAGCGCATCAGCACTGCACGGACACCATCCGTTGGCAAGGAAAAGCTGGATGCCTAACTGCGCAATCAGCCAGTCATTTGTCTTTTGGTTGACTTCACGCACTGTGGCTCTGACGGCATCCGTGTTGGGCAGCAGCAGATAACAATGCCCGCCGCCGCTGTAAAGCAGATTCGCACGGCTGAGACCGCACGCATCCAGCACAAGGTCGATGTAATTCTCCATGAACAGCTCCAGAAAGAAGGAACGGCTGCGGAGTGCGCGCTGTGCGCCGCGGGTGGCGACGGTGTAAATGAATTTCTGAATACCGGAAATATCAGCGGTGTACAAAAGAAAAACGTTGGTTTTGCGGAAATCAGAGGTGGGAGACTGCAAATAGTCACGCCAATTGTCAATCCCCTGTGCCAGCAGATATTCGCTGATGCAGGCGCTGACGGCAGCGGTAACTTTCAGATGGTCATACAGCGAAACATCCTCGCTTTGTGCGCGATAGGTGCTGGCAGGCACGGTGGACGTGCATTCTTCCAGCAAGGCAAGCAGCGCATTCAGCCATTCCGCGCCATAGCCGATGTGCGATAAACCCTGCTCAAAATGGCGGAAGAGCTGCTCGTAGTCAGCCTTTGCGGCGGATGCGGCGGAAACGGGGAACGGAACGCTGCCGCTTAGCTGAATAGGAGCGACAAACTGTTTGGGATGTTCGCCATTAAGATGCGAGAAAATGGACAGCAGCGGCTGTGAAACGTCATAATCCTGATTGCCCGATTCGATGCCGCGGCGGTCGATGGAGGCAGCAATCGAGTCGGCTGCACAGGTGATATAGGCGGGATGATTTGCCGGCAAGGAAGCCGCACGCAGTTCCTTCTCGTGATGATACTGCACACAGGCGAGGAAATTCTGCGCTTTGGGATTGGCAAAATGTGCTTTCAAGTATTCCGCGCCTGCGAACGCGTGCGTGCGTTTCCCCAGTCCAGCGCGCCAGACAAGTTTGCCGATGTCATGCAGCAAACCGGCGAAGGTTGCCTGTAAAGTTAATTCGTTCAAAAAACCACCTCCGTTAACAAGAAGGAAAAGTTCACCATGAAGTATAGCAGAGAATGTGCGGATTGTCAATAAAATGGCGGAAATTTGCCAGAGGAAACATATGGAGGGAGTCCCCTCGCGGGGATGAGCTGCATCATCGAAAATTGCAAGTTGTATAATGAAGGGTATGTAGCCGTCCCCTCGCGGGGGTGAGTTGCATCAGACTTTCTTGCGATACTGAAGGGTATGCAACCGTCCCCTCGCGGGGATAAGCTGTATCACTGGTGGAAGGAGTTTGACACTTACAAGGTCGGGTAACCGTCCCCTCGCGGTGCTAAGCTGTATCCGCGATGATGAGATTTACACCGTCCGCACCAAGTAACCGTCCCCTCGCGGGGCTAAGCTGCATCCGGGTAGTGTCGTGTCATTCTGTCGCGAATCCCGTAACCGTCCCCTCGCGGGGCTAAGCTGCATAGCCTTTATATATTATTATTACTGGCTCTATATCTCCCGTAACCGTCCCCTCGCGGGGCTAAGCTGCATCGAGAAAGACGCGGCGAAAGCGGCGGCAATCATCGTAACCGTCCCCTCGCGGGGCTAAGCTGCATCAGCAAAGCCCCACAAAAGAAGCTGTGCTGATAATGGAAGAATAGCACAAACAGCAAGAAAAGTCAAGCGAAAGTTCGACAAAACAACACCCAAAACTGGTCAAAACAATCCCCAAAGCGGTGCGAACCTCTGAAAAAGCTGCCGATTTGGCGCACAAAAATTAGAGGTTCACAGCGCCCAGCTGCAAATGCGCCTTGATGTAGTCGTTGCAGCGGTCGTAAATCCTGAAAAGCGACTTGTCGCACACATCCGGGTATGCCTGTGCCAGCAGTTCGCCTAATTTCTGCACAATTTCAGCAGAACCATAGTGCTTGATGCCGAAGAAGCAATCGTGCTTGATATCCTCTTCCAGCACAGCATGAAGCTGATGCGCGGCTGTGTTGCGCTGCGCTGTGTTGAGCGCATTGCAGGCACGAAGGAAATTCTGATGCGCGTCGGAGAGTGTATCTGTGACAAGCAGCATAGAAATGCCAAGAAAGATGCTAAAATTTTTGTAATCAAGCAGCGTCCTCTGCGCTTCAGCTTGAAGCCTTTTCATCAGTTCTGGTTGCTTGCTGTTCAGCACATCCGTCGCGACATCAATTCGACCGTTGCTCTTTTTCAGATAGCCCGCAAATTCCGTCTGCATAAGCAGGGTATATAGCAACTCCGTCAAAAACGGATTCAGCCGCAGCACAAATTCCGAATACCGCCCCAGTTTTTGCAGATTGCGCAGCAGCAGATAGTACTCGCTTAAATCGCGGTAATGCGAATCACTTTTCATCGCTGGATACAGCGGAAAGCCTAAATCCGTCAGCTCCTTTGACAGCTTGTAGGCTTCCTCGCTTTGCAAGTTGTTTCTTGCGTTCAAATGCTGGAGCAGCGTTTGCAGCTGTTTGGGTAAATTCTGCGACATGTCCAGCATGGCGTCATAGTCCTGCCGCTCCAGCAGCTTCAGCAGCTGATGGCGATGGCGTTGATGCTTGATGGCAAACATTTCCGGCTCGGACGTTCTGTTGCGCCGTTCGCCTTCCGGCAGGCAATCCGGCTCATCATCAAAGTTTGTTGCCAATTCGTAGTCAACGTTATATGTTTCGTTGTCCGTGCGCGACTGATCTTTTTTGTTTTGCTGCGGGCCATCAACCTGAACCCCTAACACATGGTAAGGAGAATCAACCGCAAGGAACTGCATCAGCGTTTTCATTTGAGGCGTGCCAGAACTCAGGTTCAGCAGAATGCGGCAATTCGGATTTTCTGCGGCAACAGAGGTGAAATACTCCAGCAGCGGCTTTTCGACGAGGTCTATCTTGGAGGCGTCACACAGCTGGCTATTATGCATAAAAAGACTGGGCTGATAAACGATGCCTTGCGCTGCACAGACTTCCTGCATGTGCTGGAAAGTCTTTTCAAAGCGGTGATCTTGTGCTTCCAAGTCGGCGATTTGCTGGCTGAGGAAGAGATATACTCGCTTCGGGTGGTAATAGCGCATGATATGCAGAATGCCGCCGTCGCGATTGCCGCGAACAGGGTCACTCGTTCCTGCACAGGTAAACAGAATGTCATCCATTGTGATACCTCCTAACGGTGGTGGGGAGTGTGGCATAACCTTCCCTTTGCGGAGATGCAAGGGGCTGCAGAAAAAGCAAACGCTACAATAGGAAGATAACACAGGCAGCAAGAAAAGTCAAGCATTTAGGAACCATGTGATACCAGATGTTTTCACTGCCGATTCAGGTATATGGTATTCAAACGGCTTCTCGAACTTTTCGGCGTTTGATTTTCTCCGCACCATTTGGGACATTCCTTTGTTTTTCTCTTGTTCTTATTTTCCCTCTGTGTCCTCTGCTTTGCACATTTCATGTTTTTTCGTTCATCGCCCCTTTACTTTTTCTTGATGGTATGATTCGTCCATGAAATGCAAGTTTCGTGTATCGTTCCTGCATTTCAAAATATAGAAAGGGTGAAACCCGGATGAAAAAGTGGCTGGGAGGCGCTGTTCAAGGCGGAAACCCTCGTCATGCAGGAAGCTGTCATTGCGCCGCTGTTCACCAAGGCAAATGCAAACCTGATTACTGAGGGCGTTGAAGGGATTGAATTCCATCCTGTCGCGCTGAACCGCGTGTATAAGAGTGCCGTCATCAAGTAATCAGTCGTGTGCGCTTTTAGAAGAGGCTGAGCCAATCTAAAATCGTATCGAAATCTTCAGGCAGACCGCTCTGCCTCTTGCATCTGGAAACATTTGAAAAGGGATGACGGATTGTTATGACAAAATATGTGCTCAAGCGAATCGGCATGGCGCTGCTGACGCTATTGATTAGTAGAGAAAATCTACGGCATCAACGGCATCGGCAAGCTGATGGTGGATGCCATTGCAGGCGAGGGCGTTGACTACAACTATGTGCTTGCGCTGGGGATTCTGTATTCGTCGCTCTACATTGGCATCATGCTGGTGGTAGACATTCTCTACGGCGCGCTGGATCCCCGGATTCGCGTATCGGCCAAGGGAGGTGCAAACGAATGAAACAGTTAGGAACCTGCCCGCCGGTGCAGGCAGCGGAATACGTCCCTGTTGCCGGGGGACTTTGCGCAGTTGGAGCAGGCAGACATCGCGACCGACACCAACTATGCTTCCCAAGGCTACTGGAAGGGTGTCGCAACGCACTTTGTCCGCAACAAGCGCGCCATGATTGGGCTGATTCTGGTACTGCTGATGATTTTTCTGGCGTTCGTCGCGCCGCTTTTCAGCGGATATGCGTATGACGAAATCGTCACGGCGCTCAATGCCAAGGGGCGCAAGAAAGCCGCCGTCGGCATCAGCCCGCGTGTACCTGCCATCCACGAGATGGTGACGGGCGAACCTTACGACGACATTTATGCCGATAAAACGTTTCTCTTCGGCACGGACGACCTCGGCCGCGTCCTCTGGACACGGACGTGGTACGGCGCGCGCGTGTCGCTGATGATTGCCTTCGTCACCATCATCATCGATATGCTCATTGGCATGAGCTACGGGCTGTTATCCGGTTACTTCGGCGGACATGTGGACAGCATCATGCAGCGCTTCGTCGAAATCGCCAACAGCATCCCGCGGCTTGTGATTGTGTCCGTGCTGGCGATTTTTATGCCCAAAGGCATTGGTCTGGTGATTGTAACGCTGCTGCTGACCGAGTGGATTGGCATGAGCAAAATCGCCCGCGCAGAAATGCTGAAGATGAAGGAGCAGGAGTATGTTCTCGCCAGCCGCACACTGGGTGCAGGCAGCGCACACATCATCTTCAAGGAGATTCTGCCCAACACCATCGGCCCGATTATCACGCAGGTGATGTTCTCCATCCCGACTGTCATCTTTACCGAGGCGTTCCTGAGCTTCGTGGGCGTCGGCATTGTGCTGCCGCAGTGCTCCATCGGCACGCTGATTGAGGACGGTTTCAACAACATCACTACCCTGCCGTATCAGATTATTCCGCCGATTCTGGCGCTGGCGCTGCTGATGCTGGGCTTCAACTTCATCGGCGACGGACAGCGCGAGGCGCTCGCGCCCAAGCTGGAAGACATGTGAAAGGAGAGGATTCAAGATGTCAGCAAAGACCATTCTGCAAATCAAGAATCTGGATATTTCCTTCCGCACGAACGCCGGCGTGGTACATGCCATCCGCGGCATCAATCTGGATTTGCAAAAGGGCGAAACCGTCGCCATCGTGGGCGAATCCGGTTCGGGAAAATCCGTAACGATGAAAGCCGCCGTCGGCTTGCTGGACTGCAACGCCACCATCAACAGCGGCGAAATCCTGTATACATACGATGACGGGCACGGGCAGGACAAAACCGTTGATTTGCTGAAATTGAGCAAGAAGCAGCTGCGCACGGAATACAACGGTCAGCGCCTCGCGATGGTATTCCAAGACCCGATGACGAGCCTTGACCCCACGATGACCATCGGCAAGCAGATTATGGAGGGCATGCTGCTGCATAAGCACATGCCGAAGGACGAGGCGCGCACGAAAGCCCTGCAGCTGCTGGAACTGGTGGGCATCACCGATGCCGAAAAGCGCTTCCGCAACTATCCGCACCAGTTTTCCGGTGGTCAGCGTCAGCGCGTCGGCATTGCCCGCGCCCTGATTATGAACCCCAAGCTGATTATCGCCGACGAGTGCATTTCCGCATTGGATGTGTCGATTCAGGCGCAGGTGGTCAACCTGATGAAGGACATTCAGGCGGAAACGCAGTGCGCGTACTTGTTTATCGCACATGATTTGAGCATGGTGAAGTACATTTCCGACCGCATCGGCGTGCTGCATTTGGGCTACATGGTGGAATCCGGTACGAAGGAGGAGATTTTCTCCCACCCGATTCATCCGTACACCAAGAGTCTGCTGTCCGCCATCCCCCACCCCAATCCCGTGGTGGAAAAGCACCGCGTCGCCCTAACCTACAACTACGCCACCAGTGGCATTGATTACGCCAAAGGAACGGAACATTCCGTCGGCGGCACACACACCGTGCTGGCGACGGATGAAGAGTTTGACGCATGGACGAAATAACGTGCTATCGCCTGAACATGCCATTTTGACTTCACAAAAACAGCAGCAGAGACGTTTGTCGCCCCTGCTGCTGTTTTAATTTTGGCATTATTCTATCCCATTCACCACATGCGCCGGTCGTTTTCCCGCCAGCGCATCCGCAATCTGCCGTGCGCACCCCTCCGCCATCCGCAGCCTTGTCTCCTGCGTGTTTGTGCCGATGTGCGGGGTCAGCACAACCTGCGGCAGCGCGATCAGCCGCGGCGGAATGTGCGGTTCATCCGGGTACACGTCCAGCCCTGCGCCGCGCAGATGTCCCGATTCCAGCGCATCCGCCAGTGCGTCGCAGTCCACAATCGCCCCGCGCGCCGTGTTGATGAGAATGCTCCCCTGCTTCATCCGCGCCAGCGCAGAACGGTCAAGCAGCCGGCGCGCCTCCTGCGTCAGCGGGCAGTGCAGGGACAGCACGTCAGACTGCGCCAGCAGTTCCGGCAGGGTCACGCTTTCCACCTGCGGATGATTCACCCCGTGCCGGCTGTACCCGATGCAGCGCATTCCGAGCGCCGCCGCGATTTCCGCCGTCCGCTTGCCGATGTGCCCACAGCCGAGGAGACCCAGCGTCTGCCCGCGCAGACTGCGCCCCATGCTTCTGCCCATGCCGAACAGGTTTTCCGGCGCTTCCTCTCGCGCGCGGAGGCTGTTTTCCCCAATTCTGCGCGAAACCGCAAGCATCAGCCCGATGGCGAGTTCCGCCGTGCTGTCCGTCACGGTGTCGGGCAGGTTCGTGACCGGTATGCCGCATTCCGCCGCCGCGCGCACGTCCACGCCGTCATAGCCCGCGCCATAGCCCGCGATAATGCGCAGCTTTCTCCCCCTGCGGATGATTTCACCCGGCAGCGCGCCGCACGCAACGACCGCATCCGCCGTCGGAATCAGCGCCGCAAGTTCGTCCATTGAGAACTGCATGAGCGGCTTCGGAATCACGATTTTCTCTCCCGAAAGCAGCGAAAATCCCTCTGCCGGGATGCCGTGCGTCACCAGAATCGTCGCCATAGGCTGCTCCTTTCAAAAAAGCGCCCGTCATGTGACGAGCGCCATTGCTTATTCTTCAAATACCGTTTCGGCTTCCGTGAAATCCGGGTCAGCCGCCGGCATGTGGTCGCAGACCATGATGAGCGCATCCTCGCCATTGTCAGCGTAGTAGCGCTTGCGAACGCCAAGCTGCACAAAACCAAGCGACTTATAGAGGTTCTGCGCGATTTCATTGCTGCGGCGAACTTCCAGCGTCGCGTATGCCGCGCCGAGGTTGGAGAGGTATTGCAGCAGCCCGTGCGTCAGGCGTTTTCCCGTCCCTTGCCCGCGGTGTTCCTTTAGCACAGCGATGTTGGTGATGTGGCTCTCATCGAGGATGACCCACGCACCCGCATAGCCGATGATTTTCCCGTCCTGCTCCGCCACGAGGTAGCGTGCAACAGGATTCTTCATGTCGCTGACGAACGCGTCGCGGCTCCACGCATCGACAAACGTGCTGATTTCCACGGCATACACGCCGTCCACGTCGTCCATTGTCATCCGACGAATCGTGATTTCAGGCATGGAGACCCTCCGTCAGCTTCTTGTTGAGCGCGGCGTTCGGGGCGCGAAGGTAGAGCGGCATGAGCGTCAGGTAATCAACCGTCTCCGTCTCCAGCGACGCGAGGTACGCCACTGCTGCCGGGCGCAGGAACGCCTGATGCGGCTGCGCGAACGTGGCAGCATCCCCCAGCAGGGTTTGCAGCTTCTGCCGATGCACAGGCATACCGTCGCCGAGGAAAAGGAAGCGGTCGCCGAATCGGCTGATTTCCGCCACATAGTCCTCAACCTTCATCGGCGTGTCAGCCATCAGCCGATTCGGGCGATTTTCTCCCGCGGAGAACGCTGCGCCGTACACCTGCCCAGCGCGCGCATCCTGAATCGGGCAGACGACACCGCTGAATCCGCTGATGCCCGCCGCCATTGCTTCCAGCGCGTTGACCGCGACGCAGGGCTTCCCCGCGCCGTGCGCCAGCCCCTTCACCGTGCTGACGCCGAGCCGGACGCCCGTGAACGACCCCGGCCCGACCACGACAGCCAGGCGATCCATGTCCTGAATCGTCAGCCCCGTGGACTGGAAGGCGTTGTCAATCATGGGCAGCAGGTTGACCGAATGCGTCTTGTGGTTCATGACGGCACACTCATGGCGAATGCCGTCCTCCGTCAAAATCGCCACGCCGCACACCGGCCCGGATGTATCCACAGCAAGCAGCTTCATTGTTCTTCCTCCAAGGATATTTCACGGAATCCGCCCATCGGAATAATAGTCACATCGCGCGTCGTTTCGTCCACCGGGGTCAGGCGGATGGCAAGGTGCGTTTCCGGAATGGCTTCAGGGCACTGGCTGGGCCACTCAACCACCGCCACGCCGTCGCCGCCGAGGAACTCCTCCATGCCCATTTCGTACAGCTCCTCGACGCTGTTCAGCCGATACCAGTCGAAGTGATACAGGGGAATTCGCCCGTCGTCGTAGACGTTGAGGATGGTGAACGACGGGCTGGTGACGGTCGCCGTCACGCCGAGCCCCTGCGCCAGTCCGCGCGTGAACTCGCTCTTGCCCGCGCCCAAATCGCCCCACAAAAGAAGCACATCCCCCCTCCGAAGCTCTTTCGCCAGCCTTTTCGCCAGTTCGCGTGTTTCATTGGGAGAATGTGTTCTCATAGTTATGTTCCTTCCTATTATAAGGAGGCGCAAGGGGCGTTGCCCCTTGACCCCACCAGAGACGCTGTCTCTGGACTCTGCAAGGGAGTTCCTCCCTTGACCCTTTTTCGCGATTGAGTTGTGCGCGCTTTCAGGCTGTGTCCGCGTGTTTATTTTCTTTACTTCCGGACGTGCAGCATCGGCGACAGCCGCTTATACAGCACAAACGTCAGCAGGCTCAGCACAAAGCCCTTCAGCAGATTGAACGGCGCCGTCACATACAGCAACACCTTCCATTCCGTATCCACGAACGGCAGTGCCTTCTGCGCCATGCCGATAATCGCTTCCATGTCCATGTGGAACGCGTTCATGTAGAACGGAATCATCATCTTCCAGTTCACCAGCACCGACACCACAATCATGCACAGCGTGCCGACCGCCATGCCGACCAGCGCGGTTTTGCGCGTCTTGTGCTTGCGGTAAATCAGCGACGCGGGCAGGATGAACGCCGCGCTCATGATGAAATCCGCCAGCTCCCCAACATACATGCTCGACGAATACGCCAGACGTGACAAGTCCTTAATCAGCAGAATCGCCAGACCCGGCAGCGGACCCATCGAGAACGCGCCGAGCAGCGCCGGAAGCGTACTGAAGTCGAGCTTGTAGAACGCGACAATCGGGATTTCCAGCGGGAACAGGACGGCGGACAGTGCGCCCAGAATGGCGATGCGCGTCATGTACTGGACAGAGAGATTGGAACGGGTTTTCTGCTTTGTCATAGGACAAGCCTCCTTAAAAATATGCACGCCCCTGAAGCAGGTTCGCTTTTCAGGGGCGGAGCATCACGGAACTTCGGCATACTCGCCGAAATTCCGCGCATATTTCCAGCTTTCCTCTCTCATCCAGACTATACTGTTGGCGCCGGAATTGACTTTCGTCTCACCGGCTCAGCCTTCCTGCCCATTGCGGTGCGGAAGGGTCGCGGGCTGTACCGCCAGTAGGGAATTTCACCCTGCCCCGAAGAAGCTCCAAGTGGCTTGTGCAGTTGTTTCGCGCGTTTCAGCAAAATCTGCCGCCCGCGCCATCGTTATGATAGCACAGGCGGCAGGCCTTGTCAAGATTTTGCCGAAATTATTTCATCATTCCAGCCGCAGTACGGCCGCGCCTTCCGGACGGATGTCCAGCACATTGCAGCAATGCTCCCCAAACGTGCCTTCCATCGTCTCGATGAACTGATTCAGCAGCTTATCCGGCACGAAGTTCAGCGTCGTACCGGCAAATCCGCCGCCGTGCACGCGCCACGCGCCGTCCTTGTCCAGCATCATGTGTTCCGCCATCGCCAGCGCAAGCGACAGGCTCTGATCCTTCGGGTTCGCATAGACGTTTTGCAAATACATATACGACGACCGACCGGAACAGATGATTTCCCACAGGAACGCAAACAGGTCGTTGCGGTCAAGCGCCGCCACTTGACGAACCACGCGCTCGTCCTCTTCAAAGAAGTGCATGGCGCGCAGCAGCGCCCGGTCGCTCACCTTGCCGCGCAGGGTCGGCAGCGCCTGATAGAACTCCTCCGGGCGCACACGGCGCAGGTACGGTTCATTGAACAGTGCCGCCACTTTCTTCATTTCCGCCGGAATCGCCGCGTAATCGTCTGTCAAATCAGCGTGATTGCCGCCCGTCGCCACCACGACCAGCGAATAACCGTACTTGGCGAAGTCAAAGTGCATCGGGCGCACATCGGGGTCATCATGCTTGAAGTCCACCGTCACCAGACCGCCAGCAGAAGACGCCATCTGATCAAGCAGACCGCTGGGCTTGCCGAAATACACGTTTTCGGCGTACTGGCTGATTTTCGCGCGCGTCTTGTAGTCGATGGTGAAGCCGTTGTAGAGCGCGTCAAAAATGGCGCACGTCATCACCTCGAACGCCGCCGAGCTGCTCAAGCCGCTGCCGGACATGACATTCGACGTCACCGCCGCGTTGAAGCCGCCGATTTTGTAGCCCAGTTCCGCCATCCGCGCCGCCACGCCGCGCACCAGCGCATGGGTCTTCCCCTTCTCCTTTTCAACGACATCAAGGCTGCCCAAATCCACCTTGATGGCAGGATAGCCGTCGGAGTGGATTTCCACCATCATATCGTCGCGCGCGGAGACCGCCGACAACGTGTCCAGGTTGATTGCCGCTGCCAGCACACGCCCGCGGTTGTGGTCGGTGTGGTTGCCGCCAATTTCCGTGCGGCCGGGGGCGCTGATCATCAGCACTTCGCGGTTCTCGTGAAACAGTTCTTCATGCCGTTTGAGCAAACCAATATAGCGGCCCGTCTGCTCCACCAGCATACCGTCGCGGCGGCCATACAGGTGCATCAGGCGTTCCATCACCTCAGGCGATTTTAGGTTGCGGATCATCGTGGCGTACTGATTCATGTTTGTTCCGTCCTTTCATTCAATGGATGGTTTCTTGAATGGTTTGCGTATGTATATACTATTTTCAAATGAGAATGCGCCAAGGCGCGAGCAGATGGTGCAGGTGAATGCAGGAAACAGCATTACTTGTCAAGATGCCATGCGTTGTCATAGGCGCTTTGCCAGATACTGACCATCTCGTCGATGCCAAGCGCCTTCACCTGCGCGCAGAAATCTGCCCACGTTTCATCATTGAGTTCCACGTCACCCGCGACAAACCACGCCATGCGCGTTTCTGCATAGGTGCTGATGCCGCTTTGCAGCTCCGTGACACGGTTCATCTGCTCCTGCGTCAGGTAGAGCAAGGGCATTGCACGCTTTTCCCATTGCCGGACGCGCGCCAATTCCGCTGCCAGTGCGTGCGTTGCGTCATCATCCATCTTCATCTGAATTTCCGCACTGGCATAGGAGGGCATCGAGGTTGTCCAAATGGTATTCGTGCCCTGCATGGCGACAACTTCCTCCGCCGTGCGGGCATACGCCCATGTGCCATCGTCGTTCCAGTCGTAGTCCTCGCCTTCCCGGCCGACCTGCGCCGCCAGGAAGCCCTCGTCCGTGTAGAGATAATCAACCCATTGCAGCAGCTTTTCTGGCTCTGCGCAGGTGGACGAAATTGCGAACGTGCCGCGGTAGAGGTCGCCGGTGAAATCACGGTAAACCTGCTGACCGTTGTACACCAGTGGATCAAGCGCGATATACTCCGACGCGAGATTCACGCCGACCACGTCCTGCGGCGTTGCACCGAAGAATACGCCATACTTCGCCGTTTCGCTGCTGCTGGAGGATGACGAGGACGTCGCCGCCTCCACCAGCCGCATGGCCATAAAGCCCTGCGAATCCAGCAGCCCCTCAGTGTACAGCTCGTGCAGCCACGTCAGAAACGCGCGGTTTTCCTCCGTCGTCAGCACTTCGCTGATTTTTCCATTCTGTTCCGTCAGATAGTAATCATCCGCGTTGATGCCGAACGCGTGCGCCAAGAAGCGCAAGTCCCACATGCTCACGAAGGACAGCGGGATTTCGTCGTTCCGGCTGCCATTCTGGTTCATGTCGCGGTCGCGGAATTGACGAAGCACCTCCGTCAGTTCCTCTGCCGTCGTCGGCACGCCCATTTTCAAGCGGTCAAGCCACGTCTTGTTAATCCACATGGTATTGTTCGGCGTCAGTTCGTTGATGCTCGGCAGTGCGACAATCGCGCCATCGGGCAGCGAAACAGCTTCCATCCATTCCGGATTGGCTTCCAGCAGCGCCCAGACGTGCGGCGCGTACTCCGCCAGATACGGGCGCAGGTCAATCAGCTTGCCCGCTTCATAGAACGCCAGCGTCTCCTGCGGGGTCAGTTCCGCCTTGAAGAACATATCCGGCATGGCAACCTCGCCCGCCAGCATTTCCGTTTTCGCCTCCGTCCATGCCTCTCGGCTGACGTATTCGGTAAAGGAGAAGGCAATCCCGGTTTTTTCCTGCATTGTTTGGAAGAATAAGTTCGTATCCCAGTCATGCTGCGCTTCCGTGCTGCTGGAGGACGACGCAGCTTCCAAGCCGGCAAGCATAATCGGCGCTTCGGCGGCGAAAGCTGTCGGCAGCGCCATTGCTGCCATCAGCACGAAGATTTGCAGAATCGCAAGAAGTTTCCGCACAGTTTTCCTCCTTCAATCAGACGGGCATCTGCCGCGTCTATCTGTCTGTGCTTTATTATAGACCAATTTCACCCGTTTGACCAGTCTTTTTTCACAAAAAAAACGAAATATCTGCTTTTTTTCGTAAACCGTCTCTCTATTGAGTGATGAAAAATATTTCCATGCAGATTTTTTTCATTTTCGGGGCAGGATGGAAAGAGAAATATGGGAGGCGTGGCAGGCATGAAGAAAGAAAGGCATTGGGTGCTTCCGGCGATTTGGGCAATTTTGCTGATGCTGCTGCTCGGCGGCGCGGTTTGGGCGTATCAGGCGTTTTCCGTGGCGGATTGGCAGTCGCTTGACCCGTCCCGCCTCACGTCGCTCGCCCAGACCGGTGCCATTCACGATAAGAACGGCGATTACGTCACCTCACTTGTCGGCAAGGAGAACCGCACGGTCATCGACACGTCGCGTCTGCCCGCGCACGTCGTAAATGCGTTCCTTGCTGCGGAGGATTTGCGCTTCTACAAGCATCCGGGCTTTGACATCACGCGCATCATCGGCGCCATGCTCACCAACGTCCGCGACGGCGCGTTCAGTCAGGGCGCATCCACCATTTCCCAGCAGCTGATTAAGCTCTCCCACCTGTCCAGCCAGAAGACGATTGCCCGCAAGCTGGAGGAAATTCACCTCGCGCTGCAATTGGAAAAGCAGTACACGAAGGCCGAAATTTTGGACATGTACCTGAATTTCATCTACTTCGGGCAGGGCGCATACGGCGTGCAGGCGGCGGCAGAAGTCACGTTCGGCGTTGATGCGGCGGACTTGACCCCTGCGCAGGCAGCCTCCCTCGCCGCTGCCATCAAAGCGCCATCCGCGTACAGCCTGCAATCCGCGCCGGAGAGCAACCGCGAGCGCCGGGAGTACATTCTGTCCATCATGCTGGAGGAAAATATGCTGACACAGGCGGAATACGACGCGGCAATGGCGGAGGAACTGACCGCCCGCAGCGCGCCGCAGGTGCAGACAGATTACGGCTGGTTCGTCGATGCCGTGCTGGATGAGGCCGAATCCCGGCTGGACGTGAGCGCCGAAACGCTGCTTGCGGGCGGCTACCGCATCGACACGACGCTCGACCCGGACATGCAGCGTATCATGGACGAGCAGTACCTGACGGATGTCTTTCCCGCTGATAACAAGGACGGCACGCCCGTGCAGGCAGCATCCGCCGCGGTGGACACGAGCAGCGGGGCAGTGCGCGCCATTGTCGGTGGACGCAAGTACGTCACCCGCCGCGGATTGAACCGCGCGACCCAGCTGCGCCGTCAGCCCGGCAGCGCGCTCAAGCCGCTGGCTGTCTACGCCCCCGCGATTGAATCCGCCGGATGGACGTGTGCCAGCGTAATTCTCGATGCGCCAACCGCTTTCGGCACTTACAAGCCGCGCAACGCGGGCAATGCTTACTACGGGAACGTGACCGTCCGCACGGCGCTCAAAAACAGCCTGAACATCCCCGCCGTGAAGGTGCTGCAGGCCATTGGCGTCCAGACTGCGCAGCGCTATCTGCGAAGCGTCGGCATTGAGCTGGATGAACGCGACGCGAATCTCTCCCTCGCCTTGGGCAGCATGACCTACGGCACATCCCCCATGCAGATGGCGGCGGCGTATGCGCCCTTTGCCAACGGCGGAACATACTACGCGCCGTACTTCATCGAGCGCATCACCGACCGTGACGGCAATGTCATCTACGAGCGCGAAACCACCGGCACGCGCGTGCTGTCGGCGCAGTCCGCGTATCTGATGACAAGCCTGCTCAAAACCGTCATTTCTTCCGGCACGGGCACACGCCTCTCCAGCGCGGGGACACCTGTCGCAGGCAAAACCGGCACGGTCAATGAAAGCGGCGGCGGCAACCGTGACGTGTGGATGGCAGCGTACACCCCGGAATTGTCCACCGCCGTCTGGATGGGCTACGACGAGCCGGACGCGGCGCACCGCCTGCCCAACCGCGTCTCTGGCGGCACGAATCCCGCTTCACTGGCGCGCAATTTTCTCCGCGCATGGTACACAGGACGCAAGAAGCCCGATTTCACCAAGCCCAAGGGCATCGTCAGCGCGGACATTGACAAGAAGGCCATCGAGTGGCGAGGCGAACCGATGCTGGCCACTTCGCTCACGCCGAGCGCCTACCGCCTGAATGAGGTTTTTCTCGACGGCACACAGCCGAAGAAGAAGAGTGACGTGTGGAATGCGCCCGCGTCCGCAAAATCCTTCTCCGTCTCGCATTCTGACGACGGGCAGCCGCTGCTGGTCATTCAGGCCAGTGATGCCGCCGTCTACCGCGTTCAGCGCGACGCTGCCGGAGAGAGCTTCATCCTGACCGAGCTTCGCGCCGCCGCGGGCGAAACACTCTACTACACCGACAACCGCGCCCAGCCCGGCGTAACATACACATATCGCGTGATTCCCGTGCACGCGGAGCTGCTGGACAATGGCATTTTATTGGAAGGAACGCAGAGCGTGCAGGTGGCGCGGGTGGAGAAGCCGAGTGCGCTGAGCCGGTGGTTCAGCGGGCTTTTTGCCCCAAAGCCGGAGGAAAAGCAGGAGGAAGAACTGCCTGCATCGATTTTTGCCCCATAACAAAATGCGCCGCCGCACCGTAATTTGCTTTCCGGTGCGGCGGTGTTTTGTTATGGATATTCTGCTTTGGGGCGCAGGGCTTTCGCCTCTGCGGAGGCAAGTCGGGGGCTTTCCGTTCGCCCCCTGCACCTCTTCGGTACCGTCACTTTTGGGATTCGTCCAATCCTTGCGCGGCGTTTCTTTGCTTACTGCGCAGCTTCCGCCATGTCCGCTAAATCACCCTGCGGCAGGATTTCCTTCACTTCAAACGGGACATTGTTGCCGGTGAAGTAGAACATCAAGTCCGTTGTGTTCTGGCAGTTTTCCAACTGCGCCGTCGGGAAATAGCGCACCTGCAGGCACGAAACGCCGTTCTCCATGCTCGACATCACCAGAATCGGCGCGCCTTCATCGTACAGCAGTACATACATGGCATTGGTGCGTTCGTTCAAGTCAAGGTACAAGTGTTTCTGCGTGGCTTGGTTCATAATCAGCGAGTAGCGCGCGTCGATTTCTTGCGTCAGTTTCTGGAAATTCTCCACTTCCGTCTTCAGGGATTCATCCGGCGTATCCGTCTCACTCGTTTCGTCCGTGAAGAGGCTGTCGCTTTCCTCCTCCTCGTCCTCTTCCTGCTGATACAACTTCTGCACGCCCGCGTTGTATTCGTCGTACATGGCAAAGAGTGTCACCATGTGATACATTTCCATTGCCCACGAGCAGGTTACCTCGTACAGCACCTGCGGCGCTTCTGAACGGTAAGTCAAGCGGAGCATCTGCGCCATCGACGATTCCATCAATTCAATACGGTAGATGCTGCGCGGCGACTGCCCCTCATGCGCGTATGCCGCCAGCTTCGCCACATCCTCGTCGCTGATGCCCCACGTTGTCTGCAAATAGCGGCTTTCAATCAGTTCATCCAGCGCATTGCCCGCTTCTGCCAGACGCTCGAACGGCACAGGCTCGCCCTCGTCGCCGAACGGATCCTCCGTAAAGGGATACGCCGCAACGCCCGCCAAATCCACCGCCGTGCAGGCAAGTTCAGGCATTTGCTGCGCCGCGAACCACGCCGTCACTTCTTCAGCGGATTTGCACGCCGCCAATTCATCCGAGAGCACCGGCGTGCAGTACATGTCGTTCACCGTGCCGTCGCTGATCCAAAAGCTCATCATCGGCAGCGCATCCGCGTACAGAGCGATATACATGCCCATTTCAGGCTCGCCGTCCGGCTTGGGATACTGCGTCGAGCGCGCCATCTGGTTCAGCATTTGCTTGCCATATGTATCCTGCTGCTCCATCAAAATGCGCTGCGGCATCAGCTGAATCACCCTGCGCTGCTCCGGCGTATCGGTGTAATCCGGGTTATCGCCGATGAAGCCTGCCAGCAGCGTTTCGCCCGTGACATAGTAGACGGCAGATGGCATCGTGCGGTTTCCTGCGCGCAGGCGATTGACAATCTTCTGTTCCTCGGTGATAGCGGCGTCCGTGTCGCCCACCAAATCGGCCACAATGCGGTCGCTGCGCAGGAGGATATCCACGCGCTGGCACAGTTCCAGCATATGGCTGATATTCGTGTTGTTGTCCGTCGTTTCTTCCGCTGTCGCCATACCGGTGAGCATCATCAGCAGGGCAAGCAGAATTGCAAGCATCTTCTTCATGGGGTTCTTCCTTTCTTTGCAGCTGTTTCCGTCATTCCTGCGGCGCGTACACGCTGCGCATCACCACCGCGCCGTTCATTGCCTGCCACGCCACCACAATGGGCGTACCCGCCCTCGGTCGCAGATACAGCAAACCGCCCGTGTCGTGCGCGTCGCAGGGGTACAGCGCAATCGCCAGTATGTCGAGGAACTTGGTCTCCGTCTTGCCGCACTGCTGCATCTGCGCTTCAAACGCCGTCATCTGCGACGCATCGTAGTCGAGTATGCTGATTTGCACCGCCGTCTCCGCTGTATTCCACGGGACAATGCCCTCCTGCTCGCCGCTCAGCGCCGCCCAGTGCTGCATCTCCTGCGCCGATTGCAGGGCAAGCTGCCGGATGGTGTCCTCGTCCGGCTGATGCGGTTCCAATTCCGCCAATGCCACTGCGCAGGACAAGTCAACTTCCTCAAATTCGCCTGCGTAGAATTCGCTCAGCTTGTCCATTGTCAGCTCGGTCGCCTGATGCGCCGCCGGAATCGCCGTCAGGCACACACAGCCGTTTTCCGCGAACCAGCGCACCAGCACCGCGCCATGCTCGCCGTAAGACAGCAGCAGCAGTCCCATTTCCGGCGCATCCCCGGCGTAAAGCAAGTTCGCGGCGGCACTCGTTTCCTGCGCGTCCATCCCGAATTCCGGGGATACCGCGAACGTGCGCTCTACAATCCGCAGATAGGCGTTTTCCGTCTCGTCCGTCGCATCCGTGTCCGCGCTGGCATCCATCATCAGCACAAAAAACAACACCGACGCCGACTTGTCCGTGCCGTTGACGCTGACGCTGATGAACGCCTGCTGGGGCATTCCACGGTCAATCGGCTGCGGCGTTTCTGTACATGCCACCTCTGTAATATTGAGCGTGTCCTCAAACAGCCGCCCTCGCTCCTGCGCATCCATCTGCCGCACAAGTTCTATTGCGCGCCCGACCAGCTCGTACTCCCAAGCGTCATCCGCCGAATTTTCCGCCGTCGCCATGCCCAGCATCAGCAGCATCAGCGCCAGCAGCATAGAAATCCATCGTTTCATCATTCCACCTCCTATTTCGCTTAAACGCATCTTTCCTATCAACGTCATTTTGCCATATTTGCGCAAGTTTTGTCAAGCGAACAGGCACTTTTCTAATGCAATTCTCATCCTAATATGCAAAAAGCCCTGCTTCCATGTTGGAAACAGGGCTGGTAGTGTATATTAGTTGCCGCGGCGCTTCATGAACGAAGGTACGCCGTTGGCATCCGTCGTCGGGCGCTTGGGCTGCTGCGGCTGCACAGAAGGCATCGGGCCGGTTGCACCGCCCGCGTACTGCTGCTGCACAGGCTGCATATTGCCAGTGTAGCCCTGCTGCGCGTAATCCAGCTGCTGGGGCTGATTTCCAAACAGCTGCGGCTGACCATACGCCGGCTGCTGCGGCTGCTGCGGCTGCGCGGGCTGCTGAGGCGAATAATACGCGGGTTGTGCCGGCTGCTGCGTCATCGGCGCTTGCGGAACGCCCATGGTCGGATGGCTGCTGTAGCTGTCGCTGCTGGTGTAGGACGGCGTGTACCCGCCCGTCGCACCGTAGTTGCCGGGCGTATAGCTGCCGGTCGCACCGGTCGCACCGGTCGCACCGGTCGCGCCGTAATTGCTGCCATAGAGGCGATCGCGGTTGATATCGCGTGCCGACTTGACCGGCTCACGCGGCGGGAACGGCGTTTTCTCAAAGCCCGTCGCAATCACGGTGATGCGCACCTTGTCGCCCATGGACTCGTCGATGCCCGCGCCGAAGATGATGTTCGCATCGGGATCGGCTTCCTCCATGACGAGGTTTGCCGCTTCGTTGATATCAATGATGGAAATATCCTTGCCGCCGGTGATGTTGATCAGCACCGCGCGCGCACCGCTGATGGACGTCTCCAGCATCGGGCTGGAGATGGCGTTCTTGGCGGCGTCAATCATCTTGTTCTCGCCTTCGCCGTAGCCGATGCCCATATGCGCCATGCCGCCGGATTCCATGACGGTCTTGACGTCCGCGAAGTCAAGGTTGATCAGTGCAGGCACAGCAATCAGGTCGCTGATACCCTGGATGCCCTGATGCAGCACCTCGTCCGCAATGCCGAACGCCTCAACCATGCTCGTCCCCTTGCTGACGACCTGCAGGAGCCGGTCATTCGGGATGACAACGAGCGTATCGACGCGCTGCTTGAGGTCAGAGATGCCCGCTTCCGCATTGCGCATCCGCTGCTTGCCCTCAAATGCGAAAGGCTTGGTCACAACCGCGATGGTCAGCGCGCCCTGTTCGCGGGCAATTTCCGCCACGACCGGCGCGCAGCCCGTGCCCGTGCCGCCGCCCATGCCCGCGGTGACAAACACCAGGTCAGCACCCTTGAGTGCACCCGCGATTTCTTCGCGGGATTCCTCTGCGCTGCGGCGGCCGACTTCCGGCACCGCGCCTGCGCCCAGACCCTTGGTGACTTTCTCACCAATCTGGATTTTCGTCTGCGCGCCGGACATCTGCAAAGCCTGCATGTCGGTATTGATGGCGATGAACTCCACGCCGCGCAAGCCGGATTCGACCATGCGGTTGACCGCGTTGCCGCCGCCGCCGCCGCATCCCACGACCTTGATGGAAGCATAATTGCTGGTCAATTGGTCATTCTGAATTTCAATCACGTTGCATCCCCCTGACTCATATGCTCATATGGTATCTTGCCCTGTATGCCGCGTTTTCTTGCAATCAGTAGCCCATCAGCCAGCGGAATGCACGGCTGAACAGCCCCTTTGCACCGCCTTCTGGTGCTTTCTGCTCTTCCTGCGTCGTCACGACAAGAATGGTCAACCCGACGGCGCTGGAGAAAACATGGCTGGTCATTTTGTTGTTGGTGCGCTGGGCCTCCCGGATGATTCGGTGGAGTTTGCCCGCAAGGAAGTCTTTGCCTCCCTTGTTGAGAATCAAGCCGCCGCCGGTCAGATAGACGTTCGACCACTTTCCCAGCTTCACGCCGCCTTCTTCCAGCGCCTTGTTGATGGCCTCCGCGATTTCCTCCACTTTCGCTTCGATAATCGGGGTCACTTCGTCGCGCCGGACAGTGCGGGCGGGTTCATCCTCCGTCGCGGGAATGACATACGTTTCATCCTGATTCGTGCTGTTGAAGCTGTACGTCTGCTTAATTTTTTCCTCCACGAACGGGAATGGAATATTCAGCTGCTCCGCAATGTCCGCCGAAATATGACCGCCGCCAATGTCGAGGCACTTGTGGAAAATCAGCGCGTCGCCCTCCATCACCATCACATCGGTGCACAGATAGCCAATATCGATGAGCATTGCCGTCTTGTCGCGCTCATCTTGGCTCAGGGCATATGTCGCTTCCCCGGCGACGGTGGAGTAGAACTCGCGGGGCTCAATATCCATATCGCGCAGGCGGTAGGTGATATCATCAATGAAATACTTGTCCGCCGTCACCAGTGCAATCATGGCGGACAGTTCGCGCCCCTTGATGCCCACGGGCGACAGCGTCTTTTTGCCGTCATCCACGCGGAACCACGCGGGCGCGGAATGAATGATGCGGTCGCCGCCGGATTCTTCCGCCAGCTTGAAGCAAGCGCGGACATCCTGCGCTGTAACATGCGGATCAGGCCCGGTTAGCGACACATGCACTTCCTTGACAATCACGCGTGTAAACATGCCCGGCACACCGACATTCAGCTCATGAATGCGGCAGTTGCCGGTTTTTTGCGCCTGATCAATGGCAGTGCGAATCACATCCCGAATCTCATCGGGATTGTTCCAGCCATCCTGCAAATATCCGCTGTACGGCACAGCGCCGGAGCCAACGATATCACAGCGTTCGCCATTGCTCTGCGCGACCATCGTGACGATTTTGCTGGTTCCAAAGTCAATCGTCGGTACCGTAATCTTCATGAACTCTCATACCCCCTGTTTCCCGGTCTGGCCATTCTGCCCGACGGCTGAATCCGGGAAAATTGCGGTTCTGACACCCCTGTACCTTGGTTTCTGCCAGCCTGTCAGCAGACGGCTTTTCCCCGTCAGACAGGCGCAGTCACCTATCCAATATACCATTTTTCATTATAAGCCTTTTTTCTCTGGAATGCAAGTGCTTTCGGGCGTTTTGAATGTTTTTCGCCGTCATTTTTATCCGATTTTCATGTTTTTCGGTGCTGATGATGATTGTATTACACCGTCGGCGGCGCATAAACCGGATTCACCGCGTCCGTCAGCGTCAGTGTGCCGCCCGTTTTGCCCATTGCCGAAAGCTCCGTGCGGACGATCAGGAACGCCCGCAGCTTCTCATGCAGCAGCGATGAATCCCCCAGCACAATTTCCATGCCGTCCATCGTCTGCATCCGTATTCTGTCCAGCGAGCTGACATCTAATACGGCAATCTGGTCAAGTCCGCCCATGACGGTCAGCTGCAGCAGCACCTCGGTCACAGCGTCCATCTGCTTCTGCTGATTGGCAATCAGCTTCTGCCCGATGATTGTCTTTTTGACGCTTAAGCCCTGCACGCGCACCAGCTCCGGATGCGATTCGTTCGCGTTCTGCACCGTGCGCAGGACGTAGCCATGCGCGTCGGTAATTACGCCGATGCCCGATGTAGTCAGGAACGTGACCTCCTGCCGCTCCTTAACTTCGATGCAAATCGTGTCGAAGGATTCCAGAGACACCATCCGACAAATCAGATACGGATTCTGTTCGATGCGATTGGAAATTTCCTTCTCGTTAATTAACGACGACTGCCCAAGTTTCAGTTTAGACAGGCGGATGATTTCCTCCGCGCTGACGCGCACGTTGCCCGTCACCCTGATGTTGCGGACAGTCAGCACACCCCCGAACAGGAACGCGACAAAGAGAATGGCAAGCGCAAGCGGCACGATTGCTTTCCACACCCGCCGCGTGCGGTGGTGGCGCTTCTGCGTTTCCTCCGAGTAGCTGTCCGTGTCCAGCACAGGCGGATGGCTCCACACTGACGCTTCCGGCGGGGGACTCTGCGGCGGCTCACCTAAATCAGGGGGCGCAGAAGCTGATTCTGCGTCCCGAAACGGCTGATTCCAGAAGGGGTTTGTCGCCCGGTACAGATCCGGCGAGCGTTCCTGACGCAGTTCCGGCGACTGTTCCGGTTCCTCAAACGGGTTTTCTGCTGTCGGATGCTGTGTGCGCCGTCTGCCGCCCGGCGGTGTGCCCGGCTGCCAGTTGTCCTGTGTCACGGGGGTCATTCCTCCTTCCGTGCTGCCCTGATTATGCGTTCGCATGTACGCGGCGGATATCCGCGCCCAAACAGGTCAGCTGTGTCTCAAAATGCTCATAGCCGCGGTCGATGAGCTCCGCGCTGTCCACCTGCGTTTCGCCCTGTGCCTTTAGTCCCGCCAGCGTCAATGCCGCGCCGCCGCGCAGATCGCGCGCTGTCACCCGTGCGCCGTACAGTTCCGGGACACCGCGGACAACCGCCGTTCGTCCGCTGCATAGGATGCGCGCACCCATGCGGTTCAAGTCCCCCGCGTGGGTAAATCGGTTCTCGAACACGTTTTCCACAACCACGCCCGTCCCCTCGGACACGGACAGCAGCGCCAGCATCTGTACCTGCATATCCGTTGGGAAGCCGGGATACGGCTGCGTCTGCAGCTGTGCAAACGCTGTCAAGCGCTCCGGCGCAGTCAGAATAACGCGTTTTTCTTCCTCGCGCACGTCGCAGCCCATTTCGCGCAGCTTCGCATTCACCGCCAGCAGTGCCTGAACCGGGGCGCGGGTCAGCTCAATGGTGCCGCCCGTAATTGCCCCCGCCGCCAGCAGCGTTCCGGCGACAATTCGGTCGGGCATAGGTGTCCATCGCGCGCCGTGCAGGTGCTTCACGCCCTCAATCGTCATGACCGCGCTGCCCGCGCCGCGGACGCTTCCGCCCATTGCGTTGATGAAGTTCGCCAAATCGACGATTTCCGGTTCGCGCGCCGCGTTGTGGATAACAGAAATTCCCGGCAGCAGCACCGCCGCCATCAGGATATTCTCCGTCGCGCCGACGCTGGGGTAATCCAGATGAACCTCGCCGCTGTGCATATTGCCGCCGTCGCAGTGAATCACGCCGCCTTCCTCGTGAATCACCACGCCCAGACTGCGCAGGCCTGACAGGTGCAAATCAATGGGTCGCAGTCCGATTTCGCAGCCGCCGGGATATGTAACCGTCGCCTGCCGGAAGCGCGAAAGAATCGGCCCGAGCAGGAAGATAGACGAGCGAATCTGCTTGGACAGCGCGTCCGGCATTTCCGTGCGGTTCAACCCGCCCGCGTCAAGCGTCAGCGTGTGTCCGTCACGGCGAATCCGGCAGCCCAGCATCGTCAGGATGTCCGTCATCTTCCGCACGTCGGAAATCATCGGCACGCCTTGCAGCACCACCGTTTCCTCCGTCAGCACCGAAGCCGCGAGAATGGGCAGCGCCGCGTTCTTCGCGCCATCGACGCGCATCGTACCCTCCAGCTTTCTTCCGCCCTGCACAACAAACGCTTCCATCCGCGTCCACCTCCTGTGCTTCAGCCTATGCCGGAAAACAGGCGCTGTGCCAATTTCACAGTTCAAATAGCTGATTCACGGGAAATATTGAGCAGGATGCCGATGGCTGCCATCGTGATGGAAATCGACGTACCGCCGGCGGAGAAGAACGGCAGGGGCAGCCCCGTCGTTGGCAGAATGCCCACAACCACGCCCATGTTGAGGAACGCCTGCACGCTGATGCTGCTGGTAATTCCTGCCGCCAGCAGCGTTCCGAACTTATCCGGGCAGCGCATGGCGATTCGCATCCCCCGCAGCATCAGCGCCACGAACAGCGCCACCACAATCAGGCAGCCCAGCAGCCCGAAATCCTCCCCCACGATGGCGAAGATGAAATCGCTCTCCGGGTACGGCAGATAGGCATACTTCTGCCGCCCCATGCCCAGGCCCATGCCGAAAATGCCGCCCGACCCGAACGCAATCAGCGACTGGCTGAGCTGGTAGCCCTCATCGCTCATCATGGAAAAGGGATTGCGAAAGGACAGCAGACGCCGCCGCCGATACGGCTCCGACCATGCGTAGAATGCGCCCACGCCCAGCCCGCCGATGAGCATCAGCAGAATATGCCGCCACTTCGCGCCCGCCATGATGATGAGAATCAGGCTGACGATGAGGATTGACCCCGCGGTGGACAGGTTCGGCTGCTCCAGAATCAGCAGGAATACAACTCCCGGCACGACCAGCACTGGCACAATGCCCGTGAAGAGACGGCGGATGCGCTCGCCGCGGTAGGTCAGTGTCGTCGCCATATACAGCACCACGGCGAATTTCGCGATTTCTGACGGCTGGAAGGACAATCCACCCAGCGACAGCCACCGCCGCGAACCGTTGATGTACACGCCAACGCCCGGTATAATGACCAGCACCAGCAGCACCGCGGACAATGCCAATCCGCCCACCACGACATACGGATGCTGCCAGCAGCGGTACGGAATACGGCTGGTGACGATGCACGCCGCCGTGCCCAGCCCGATGCCCAGCAATTGCTTGAGCACTTCGCTGTACGGGCTGCGCGTGGAGGTGCCGGTATAGAACGTCGCGGAAAATAGAACCAGCAATCCCGCGAGCAGCAGCATGATGAGGATGATCACCAGCGTACCGTCCACGGGATTGCGTCTTTTCAGCGGTATTGTGGTCTGTCGCTTTTGTGCGCTTTTTGCCTGAAGCATGTCTGCTCCTTTCTCAGCGCACAGGGATGGGATTATTTCAGTTCGCGCACAAGCTCCTTGAAGATGCGCCCGCGGCTCTCATAGTCCGAGAACATGTCAAACGACGCGCACGCCGGGGACAGCAGTACATTCCACCCGTCGGAAGAAAGCGCGCGGCACTGGTCGATGGCGTCTTTGAGCGTCCCTGCGCGGTGCAGGTGCGTGTAGCCGTTTTCGCGGCAGGTGCGCTCAATCTGGTCGGCGGTTGCGCCAATCAGCACGGCCTCCTTGATGTAGGGCGATGCCAGCATTTCCTGCACCATCGGGGTGAAGTCGCAGTGCTTGTCATAGCCGCCGAGGATGATGGCGGTCGGGCGCGTCATGGTTTGAATCGCCTTGATGGTGCTGTCCACGTTCGTGCCCTTGCTGTCATTGATGTAGCGAACGCCGTCCAGCTCGCGGACGAACTCGATGCGGTGCTCCACGCCTTGGAACGTCCGCAGGGTGTGGGCAATCACGTCCGGCTTCACGCCCATCGCGACCGCAATGCAACACGCCGCCAGCGCGTTTTCGAGGTTGTGCGGGCCGGGAATGAACACGTCCTTCACCGGGCAAATCGTCTCTTCCGCACTGTGGAAGCGCACGACGATTTCGCCATCCCGGACGAACGCGCCTTGCTCCACTTCCCGCTTGCGGCTGAACAGCATCACCTGCGCCTTCACCTGCCCAATCAGCGGTGCAAGTGCCGGGTCGTCCGCGTTGAACACGGCGACGTCCTCTGCCGTCATGTTCTGGAACTGCCGCATCTTCATCGCCGTGTAGACTTCCATCGTGCCGTGGCGATTGAGATGGTCTTCGGTAATATTGAGCAGCGCCGCCGCCTTCGGGTGGAATGTCTCCGCCGTCTCCATTTGGAAGGAAGAGACTTCGCAGACGAACAGGTCGCCGTCCTGACTGTCGAGACCTGCCGCGCTGTACGGATAGCCGATGTTGCCCACGACATGCGTCGTGCGTCCTGCATTGCGGAAGATTTCGCCCAGCAGCGTGACGGTCGTCGTTTTGCCGTTCGTGCCGGTAATCGCCACCATTTCGCCAGAGGACAGCTGATACGCCATTTCCAGCTCGCCGGTGACGTATACGCCCATTTCCTTCGCCTTCAAGACGAACGGCGCGTTGTCCGGCACGACGGGGCTGATGACCATTGCGTCGATGCCGTCCAAGCATTCCATCGCCGGGCAGCCCAGACGGCGCTCCAGCGACAGATTTTCCAGCGGCTTCAGGCTGTCCCCCAGCTGCTCCGCCGCCTTGCTGTCATTGATGATAACGCGCGCGCCTGCCTTGCACAGCAGCTGTGCCGCCGCAATCCCGCTGCGCGCCATACCGACCACCAGCACGCGCTTGCCCGCGTATTTTTCCGTATTGCGCATGATTTTTCGCTCTCCTTACACGATGACCGAAGTAACCGCCAGCGCCGTCAGCACCAGCGTCACCACGGTGTACATCAGCACGATTTGCGTTTCCTTCATGCCGCACTTCTCAAAATGATGGTGCAGCGGCGACATTTTGAACAGCCGCCGGGGCGTTCCGTAGATTTTACGGGTCGCCTTGTAATAGTAGCGCTGCAAAATGACGCTCACGCTGGACATGCAGCAGGTGAAGCCAATCAGTAGCAGCAGGAACGGCTGACGCAACAGCATCGCCATACCGACCACCGCGCCGCCAATGAACATCGACCCGGTGTCGCCCATGAACACCTTTGCCGGATAGCGGTTGTAGCGCAGGAAGCCGAGGCAGCCGCCGCACAGCGCCGCCGCGAAAATGGCAATCGCGCTGTAATTATCCTGCAGCGCGCGCGCCGCATCGGGGTCATCGGGAATCTTCACCATCGGAATGCCGAACGAGCCGCCATTCAGGTGCTGATAGACCGTCACGGCGCTGAGGCCCGCAATCACCGCCCAGCCCATGCAGCCGACACTCGTCACGCTGGACAGGATGCCGTCGATGCCGTCCTGCAGGTTCGCGCTGTTGGTCATAAACAACACCGTCAGCGCCAGCAGCGGAATATACCACAGCCCTAAGTCCCATTCGGTATTCGCAAACGGCAGCAGCACTTTGCTCCCCTGCGTGAAGTAGCACCAGACCGAGAAGCCAAGGCACACCACGGACAAGCCGATGATCTTCTGCCACGGGGTCAGCCCTTCGGAACGATGCTTGACTGCCTTCGTCCAGTCGTCTGCCAGACCGACTGCCATCGACCCCAGCGATACAAGCAGCAACGGCAGAATCGTCGTCACCCACGCGCCGGTATACGCCGCGCACAGCACAAACGATACGATGCAGCCCAGCGCAATCATCAGCCCGCCCATAATCGGCGTGCCGCGCTTTTTCAGGTGCTCCTTCGGGCCGAGTTCGTTCTCGCTCGTTTTCATTTGGTGACCGCGCAGCCATTCAATCAGCTTCGGGCCAGTCGCCAGCGCAATCGCCGCGGACAGCACCAGCGCAAGCAGTACATTTGTCAGCATAGGTAATCCTTCCTTATTATCGGGTATTCAATGCGCAGCGGCTTACTCGCCGCGCAGTTCCGTCAGCAGCTCCTGCACGACAACTTTCTCGTCGAACGGCCGCTTGACGCCCATTGTCTCCTGATACGTCTCGTGACCCTTGCCGCACAGAACGATGATGTCGCCTTCCCGCCCGATTTCCAGCGCGTGGCGGATGGCGTCCCGACGGTTCTCGATGACGACGTACTCGCCCGTCGTCTCTTTGATGCCCTCCTCGATTTCGCGCAGGATTTCCATCGGGTCTTCCGTGCGCGGATTGTCACTGGTGAGGATGCACAAATCCGCCAGTTCGCCGCCGATGCGCCCCATAATCGGGCGCTTGCCCTTGTCGCGGTCGCCGCCGCAGCCGAAGAGCGCAATCAACCGTTTCTTGGTGAACGTGCGGCAGGTGCGCAGGATGTTGCTCAGCGCATCCGGCGCATGGGCATAGTCAAGAATCACGCGGTACGGCGTGTTCGTCGGCAGCATTTCAATGCGCCCCGGCACACTGTGGATGCTTTCCAGCCCCGCGCGGACATTCTCCGGCGACACGCCCAGAATCAGCGCGCACGCCGCCGCGGACAAGGCGTTGTAGACATTGAACATGCCCGTCATGCGCAGGTTGATTTGGATGTATTCCGCGTTGCGCAGCCGCAGCTCAAAGGACACGCCGTTTTCGGTGATTTCAATGTCGCGCGCGAACAAATCCGCCTCCGCCGCGATGCCGTAGGTCATGTGCGGAATTGTCACGTCGCGCAGCAGCTCCGCCGCCCGCTCATCATCGGCGTTAATGGCGGCATTCTTCGCCATGCCGGAGGTGAAGAACGCCTTTTTGCACTGGAAGTAGTTCTCCATCGTACCGAAGTAGTCCAGATGGTCTTGGCTGAGGTTGGTGTAGCAGCCGCACTCGAACGTCATGCCGTCCAGCCGGTGCATATCCAGCGCGTGCGCCGACACCTCCATGACGACCACCTGCACGCCTGCCTGCACCATCTCGTTCAAGTCGCGCATGAGGTCAATCGGATCGGGCGTGGTCTTGCTGGACGGGATGTGCTTCTCGCCGATCATGTTGCCCGTCGTGCCGACCAGCCCGCACTTGAAGCCCGCCTGTTCGCAGATAGACTTGACCATGTAGCTGGTCGTCGTCTTGCCCTTCGTGCCGGTGATGCCCACGAAGCGCATCTTCCGCTCCGGATGATTAAAGAACGCCTCGCTGATTCTCGCCATTGCCGCGCGGCCATTGCTCACCAGCACCTGCGGCACGTTCACATCGTCCAGGAAGCGTTCCACTACCAGTGCCACGCAGCCATTTTGCACCGCCTGCGGGGCATACTGATGCGCATCAAAATGTGCGCCGGCAAAGCAGAAGAAGATGCCGTTTTCGGTCTTTTCCCGGCTGTTGGAACACAGCGCCGCAATCTCCACGGACATATCGCCCCTGGTTTCCAGCAAGTACGGCACTTCCTTGACAAGCTGTCTCAGTTCCATCGTCAATTAGCTCCTTTATTCGTCATCCCCGGCCATCAGCAGAAAAATCGTTGTGCCGGGCTGTACATATTCTCCCGCTGCAGGGCTTTGCTCTATGCACAGCCCCTGCCCCGTCATGGACATCATTAGTCCCCGCTGGCGCACAAGGCGCGCGCAGTCTACATCGCCCAAGCCAGTCAGGTCAGGCACACAGACCAGCTCTTCCGGCGTCAGCTCCTCTGAACCGGCGGTGTAGAGCATCACATGCCCGCCTTTGACGAGCTTCGCGCCCGCCGGCGGCAATTGATCCAGCACGACGGTGTTCGCGCCGTCCGTCACGCTTTCCAATCCCACCTGTGACAGTTTACGCTTTGCATCGCCAATCGTCAAGCCTTTCAGCGCAGGAACTTCAATTTCTTCATCTTTTTCATCATTTTCCGGGTCAATTCCGAGGTACGGCAGCATTTCCTGCATGATTTGCCGGGCAAAAGGTGCCGCCGTCGTGCCGCCATAGTCAATCGGCACGTCCGCTTCCTTAACAATGACGAGAATGCTCACCTGCGGATCATTTACCGGCGCGAAGCCGTAGAACGACCCGATGTGCGTGTCGCGCACGACGCGTCCATTCTTGTAAACCTGTGCCGTGCCGGTTTTGCCGCCGATGCGGTAGCCGGCAATCGCCGCGTTCTTGCCGCCGCCTTCTGAGACGACCCTCTCCAGCAGCAGCCGCATCGTGTCGCTCGTTTCCGGGCGAATTGGCGCCGCCATCACTGTCGGGTGAAAGCGCTCCAGTGTCTCCCCATCCGGCGTTTGAATTTCGCTGACGATGTAGGGTTTCATCAGCTTTCCGCCGTTGATGACGGAGTTCGCCGCCATCATCATCTGAATCGGCGTGAGCGCGACGGACTGTCCGAAGCCGATGCGCGCCAAGTCCACGCGTTTGACGTTCCGCGACGTGATGAGGATGCCCGGCGACTCCCCCGGCAGGTCAATGCCCGTCTTTTTACCCAGCCCGAACGCCGTCAGGTAGCGGTAGAACGTATCCGTCCCCATCCGCAGCGCCAGCTCGACAAACACCGGGTTGCAGCTGTTTTTCAGCCCATCTGCCATCGTCTCCGCGCCGTGCGGACGCCCCCAGCAGCGGATGGTGTCGCCGTCAACGGTGATTTTCGCCGAGCAGTAGAAAGAATCCTGCGGCGTTGTCACCCCGCTGTCCAGCGCGGATGCCGCCGTGAGAATTTTGAACGTGCTGCCCGGCTCGTAAACGTCGGAAATCGCAGTCAGGCGCATCAGCTCCGTCAGCGTCTCCGCGTCGTTGCGCGGCGGATCGTTCGGGTCGTAGCATGGGTTCATGCACATCGCCAGAATCGCGCCCGTTTTCACGTCGCTGACAAGGCAGATGACCGACTGCGCCTGATTGACTTCAATGCACTCGCGCATCGCCTTTTCGACCATCTCCTGAATTTCCGCGTCAATCGTCAGTACCAAACCGCACCCCTGCTGCGACGGGATGTACCAGCCTTCTGTGCCGTCCAGCTGCCGATTGCGCGCGTCCACCTGCCGCAGATAGCTGCCCTCCGTGCCGCGCAGAACATCCTCGTAGCGGCTTTCCAGCCCGGACTGCCCCTCGCTGTCCACCGTCGTCAAGCCCAGCACTTGGCTGAGCAGCGCTCCATATGGGTAGTAGCGGCAGATATCCTCGTCAAAGGACAGCGCCTTCAAGCTGCTGTCCTCTGGCGCGTCTGACCGCAGCTGACGCAGGGCATCGACCGTCTCGCGGCTGACCTGCCGCTTTAAGATAATCGACCCCTTTGTCTTGTCCTGCAATCGTTTTCGTGCCGTCTCTTTGTTGATGTTTAGCACCGGCTCGATGCTGTCGAGGAACCTCTCTGTGTCGCTGACAAGCCGCGGGTCAGCGGTGACGATGTACGCCGTCGCGGAGATGGCGAGCGTTCGTCCCTTGCGGTCGGTAATCGTGCCGCGCCGCGCCGTAACAATGCCAGCTTTCGTCCACTGACGAATGCCCCGCTCGGTCAGCGAGGCAGCCTCGGAGGTAGTGAGAACGGCAATGCGCGCCGCCGCCAGCAGGAACAAGCCCGTCAGCACCAGCGTCATCAGCCAGATTCGCTTGCGTACCAGCAGTTCCGGATGCATGTCCGTCCTCCTGATTCGCGTTTTTGCGGCTTATTGCTGTGGATTGCGGATTCGATTACTGCATATGCATCAGCAGCGCCACGTCCGTGGTGGTCATGGTGTTCTGTGCGCCCTCCTGCAGGCCGCAGATAGCATCCGGCACGCCGGACAGTTCCACCACCTGCACGTTCTTGCCTTCCTTCATCCCCAGTTTCTGCGCCCGCTGCAAAAGCGACTGTTCCTTCGTCGCGACGCTGATTTGCGCCTGCAGGGTGTCGTTCTCCTGCTGCTTCGCGTTGATGTTCGTCGTCCGGACACCAATCTGGGTGCTGACGTTCTGAATCTGCGACTGCAAGTTCAGCCAGAAAACACCCATCACGAACAGGCACACCGCCACTACCAGCATCGCCAGCCCCGAATGCAGCCCCTGCCGCGAAACGAGAATACTGTGCTGCCGTTCCTGCTGCTGCGGCACATCCGCCCGGCGTCGTGTGCCCGTGTTCTGCCAGCAGCCCGCACCGAAGCTGACCGTCGCCCGATAGTTATCCATATACGGCTGCTCACCCTTGAAATCGATGTTGAAGTTGAAGCTATGGTCAATGCTCTTCCGCATTTCGCGAAGAGCGCGTTCCTCATCGCGCGGATCTGCGAAGGGGGCGGATTTGCGCTTGCTCCACAGCCGCGCCCTGTCGTTCATCATACTGTATGCCTCCTCTGCCTGAAAAATGCCATTGTTTCAGCGGATAGAACCGTTATTCTTTCTCGTCCTCGCCGTCTTCCAGCTCGTCAATCGCTGCCCACGTCGCATTCAGGTTATCCTTGAACAGCTCGAAGTTCGCCATGTTGTTGATTGTCGCCGCCACGCGCAGATGGTCGTCGTTGCCCATAATGTCAACGTCCTTCTCTTCGCCCAGCATCATGCTGCGCAGTTTTGCCGGCAGCAGCACGCGTCCCTGCGCGTCGCACTCCTGATCCGTATAGGACATGGAGTTAAACCACTGCATGTAATTCATCAGCTGTGCATTTTTCTTCTTGCGGTTCAGCCGCTCATAATGCTCGCACAGGCGCATAAAGACCATTTCGGGGTAAATTGCAATGGACTTGAAGTCAAATTCCGGTGCAATCACAAACCGCTCGCCCAGCTCCTGCCGGAACGCCAGTGGAATCACCAGACGACCCTTGCCGTCCAGCGAATGATTATAGGTGCCGCGGAAACGCTTTCTCTGTTTTTCAAGAATCTGCTCATCAGAAAGGGGTACATTTGTGCGCATGTTAGTGGGGGTCAGGCATTCATTTTGCCCAACTTGGTTCTCATCCACACGCTCACCCCCACCAAATTCACAAAATAGGTCGTCAATCACACGAAATGGCACTCTTATCATACCGCCGCGATTCGGAAATTGCAAGTGTTTGCAGGCACTTTTTTCGATGAAATTTTTGCCCGTTTCCAGTTTTCTTTCATCTTTTCGTAATATTCGACAGGTGTGATGTGTCATCGCCGCCCAAAAACGGGAAACAGTCGTTCTTTTTCGAGCGATTTTGTCCGCCACTTTTGGGAGCGATTCTCCATTCGGGCGTATTTTTCGCTGAAAAAGTGGTTTCTACGCCCAAAAACAAAAAAAGACGGCATAAACCGTCTTTTTGGGGATGTAACAAATATTTAAGAATTGCTTATTGTGGTCATCAGCGGCACTTCCGTCAGCCGGAAGCCCAGCGCGTCGCAGGAGGTCAGCCGATAATGGATGCCTTCATGCTCGCCGTTGAACCCCGCGCGGATTCCTGCCCCGTGCAGATGACCGTACACCACCGTATGCACCCTGTGCCGCGCAAGCACCTGCGTGAACGGCGTATCCAGCACGGTCAGCAGCAGCGGCGGATAGTGGAGCATGACGACAATCGGCTTCTGCCCCTCCGCCAGTTTTTCCGCCGCGCTGATCGCCATGTCCAGCCGCAGCAGTTCACGGTTCAGGATGCGCTCATCCTCCGGCGCAAGCGGCGCGTCACCCGTGGGGAACATCCACCCGCGCGTGCCGCAGACGACGAAATCCCCCATATCCAGCGCGTCGTGCTGCAAGGCGCTCATGCCTTCCGGCAGCATCCGCCGCAGCCTCGAAATACTGTTCCACCAGTAATCGTGATTGCCCTTGATGAGCACCTTGCGCCCCGGCAGCGCGCCAATCTTCTGCAAATCCGGCACGGCGCACTCCAGCTGCATAGCCCACGAGATATCGCCGGGAATCAGCACGACATCCCCGTCCTTAACACGCGCGCGCCAATCCGCCGCGATATGCGCAAAGTGATTCTCCCAGTGGTCGCCGAAAATATCCATCGGCTTTTCCTCGCCGCCGGGCAGATGCAAATCACCGATGGCAAACAGCGTCATGTGTCCTCCTTGCGCGGCGCGGACAGGTCACATATCGTCGTCCGCGTCCTCGTCGTCATCCTCGTTGGCTTCGTCTTCCTGCATTCCTTCCAAAGAAGTCATTTCGCCCGCCATCTTCGTGTATTCGCCGTCGGTTTCTTCCGGCAGCATCTGAATTTCGTCCATCGAGCCGACGTCGTCCATGTCCGTCAGGCTGCGCGGCGTCACCTGCTCGCCGTCGCCGTCGCCGGAATCGTCGGACGCAGCGCCCACGCTCTCCGCCGCCTGCGCGTTCATTTCCTTCAGACAGAACAGGCAGATATCGCGTCCCGGCAGCGCGGGATTCTCGTTGCATACGCTGCACATTTCCACGTCGTCCTGCCCGCCTTCGCCCTTCATCTCGCGCATACACACCTTGCAGTACTTGTCGCCGGGCGTTGTGATGTAGTTCAGTTCACACCGCGGGCATTGAACATACTTCTTCATAAGAAGATTCCCTCCTAAAATTCAGACCGCCGGGTGTTTTTTCCGTCCGGCACATTCTGTGGTAGTTATTTCCTTGGAAAGCCGCTGGGGATTTTCTTGCGTCTCCAAAAGTTATATGTTACAATCGTGTTACGATTTTTGTTGGAAATCGTAATAACTTTTGAAGGAGCTTGCAATGAACAAGAAGTACGCGGCGCTTTTCACTGCGTCCGCCCTGCTGCTCACCAGTCTATCCGCTGCTGAGAACTTCCCGACGTCGCAGTTCGATTATGATGGATGGTATCGCCCGAACGGAACAGTCTGTCCCGCGCAGGATGCCGTCGCAACACCCCGTCCAACCGCCACACCTGCCAGTGCGCCGGTAAAAACGCCTGCACCTTCCACGGGGGATGATTATACTACACCATCGTCGCAAGTGCAAGAGGAAATTCTGCTGAATTTGCTCAATCAGGAACGAATTGCGCAGGGACTTTCGCCTTTGACGCTCGACGCGGAGCTTTCCCGCATTGCGCGCATCAAATCCGCCGACATGCGCGACAACCATTACTTTGCGCATGAGTCCCCCACCTACGGTCATGTCAGCGACATGCTGAAAACGTTCGGCTACTCCTTCTCCAGTGCGGGCGAGAACATTGCCCACCATGCCACCACGGAAAAGGCGCACGCCGCGTTCATGTCCTCGGACGGACACCGCCGCAACATTCTCTCCAGCGCTTGGCAGAAAGTTGGGCTGGGTATCGTCTACGACGCGAACGGTTACGTTTATGTGACGGAGATTTTCGTCCGCTGACCCTTTTTCGCCCCTTCCAATCTCGGAAGGGGCATTTTGTCATGTACCAATCCTGATGGTCGGCTGCGCAACAGGGGGCAGCGGCGCTTCCGGCGTCTCCCTCGTGTCGGATGATTCCGCCGTGACGGACATCGCTTCCTTTGTCAGCGGCACGCCGTTTGTCACCTGCACCGGCCGATGGCAGCGGATGCCGCGGTTCATACCCTCCACGCCGGGAAGCGACACGCCCCGTGCGTGCAGGATGGCGCGTCCGGCGGCGCTTCGGCGCGGATTCGGCGCATTGAGCGGGGCATCCAGCGACATTTGCACGGCATTTTCCACCGCGCGCGCCACTTCCGGCGTTACGGGCAGGTAGACCAGCTCAGCGCGGGGAAAAATCAGGTTGCGCGGCACATCAGCGTGGGCATTGGGTTTCTTTTTCATTGCTGCACTCCTCCATCCAGCCGGATTCTCCGGGCAGTTCCCATCGTATGCGGCGGATGGAAGATGCGTGTCAGGCTTCCGGCGCTTCTTCTTCCGGCGCAAGCACCTTTTCCAGAAGCGTCAGCAGCTGGTCGCGCCCCGTGCCGTCTTCGGACGACCAGCAGATAACCTCCCACGGCTGCACAAGCAGGGCGCGGCAGATAGGTGCGAGCTGCTTCTGTCGTGCGCCGCGGCTGATCTTGTCCGCCTTGGTGGCAATCACGGTGAACGGGATGCCCATCTGGCGGAGGAAGAGGTTCATCTGCTTATCGTCCTCGGTCGGTTCGTGGCGGATATCCACAAGGCACAGGACGTGGCGCAGTTCATCGGACTGCTCGAAGTAATCCTGCATCATCTTGCCCCAGCGGAGTTTCTCCTGCTTATCAACCTTGGCGAAGCCGTAGCCGGGCAGGTCAATCAAATGAAAGCTGTCGTTGAGCAGGAAGGCGTTAATGAGCCGGGTTTTGCCGGGCGTTTGGGACGTGCGCGCAAGGGAGCGGCGGTTGCAGAGCTTATTGATGAGGCTGCTTTTGCCGACGTTGGATTTTCCGGCGACGGCAATCTGCGGCAGTCCGACGCCCTCGAATTTCCCGTACTGCGCCATAGAGGTAATAAATTCTGCTTTTTTGATTTCCAATTTCGTATCTCCTTTTGGGGTATGAGTGGCTTTTGGGGGATGTGCGACTTCTTTTGGCGTTCCGGATGCTCGGTCGCGCCAATGGGCGCGACAATATGCGGCAAGTTGAAAGAGCAAGTTGGGGGGCGCGTCTGAGGACGCGCGAAGTTACTGGCAGGGACGCTTCGCTGCCTGCGCCTTGTTGACTTTTCCTTTTGGATTAGTCAGACGAGGAACAGTTGGGGCATTGCCCCAAACCCCACCAGAGGCACCGCCTCTGGACTCCGCAAGGGGCATTGCCCCTTGACCCCTTCGCGCGATTGAGTTGGTCGCACTTTCCTACTTCTTCCGCGTGTTGCTCTTTGGGCTTTAAGCGCGGCGCTCCGGCATCCGCGTCAGCGCATTTTCCAGCACCTGCTCAATCTGCTCCACGCACACAATCTTAAACTGACTCAGCACATGCGGCGGAATCTCTTCTAAATCCTTCTGATTTTCCTTCGGAATAATCAGCGTCGTAATCCCCGCCCGATACGCCGCCAGCGTCTTTTCCTTCAATCCGCCAATCGGCAGCACACGCCCGCGCAGGGTAATTTCCCCCGTCATCGCCACATCATTGCGCACGGGAATCCCCGTCAGCACAGACACCAGCGCCGTCGCCATCGTCACACCCGCAGACGGGCCATCCTTCGGCACAGCGCCTTCCGGCACATGGATGTGGATATCAACATCTTTGTAGAAGTCATCCGTCAGGCCCAAATCAGCGCAGTGCGCGCGGACGTAGGAGAACGCGGCTTCGGCGGATTCCTTCATCACGTCGCCAAGCTGACCCGTCAGGCGCAGACCGCCCTTGCCGGGCATGGTCAGGCATTCGACTTCCAGCGTTTCGCCGCCGACGGTGGTGTACGCAAGACCGTTGACAATGCCCACGCGCGGCTCTTTCTCCGGCAGTTCGCGGGTGAAACGCGGCGCGCCGAGGTACTGGTGCAGCACCTTTTCGGTCACGGTGATTTCGGTTTCGCCCTCGTCGAGCATCGTCACGGCAGCCTTGCGGATGACCTTGGCAATCGTGCGTTCGAGCGTGCGGACGCCGGCTTCGCGTGTGTAGCCCTCAATCAGGCTGCGCATCACGCGGTCGCTGATTTTCACCGTCCCGGCATCAAGACCGTGTTCTTTCACCTGCTTGGGCAAAAGGTGGCGCTTGGCGATTTGCAGCTTCTCCTCTTCCGTGTATGACGGCACTTCGATAACCTCCATGCGGTCGAGCAGCGGCGTGGGGATGGTGTCGATGCTGTTCGCTGTGGTGATGAATATGACGCGGCTGAGGTCGAAGGGCAGTTCGAGATAGTGGTCGCGGAATGCGCCGTTCTGCTCGCCGTCGAGCACCTCCAGCATAGCGCTGGCGGGGTCACCGCGGAAATCGTGGCTCATCTTGTCGATTTCGTCGAACAGGAATACCGGGTTCATCGTGCCAGCCTGCTTCATGCCGGAGATAATCCGCCCCGGAATCGCGCCAATATACGTCCGGCGATGGCCGCGGATTTCCGCCTCGTCGCGCACGCCGCCGAGCGACACCTGCACGAACTGCCGCCCGACTGCCTTGGCGATTGCGCGAACGATGGATGTTTTGCCCACGCCGGGCGGGCCGACGAAGCACAGAATCGGGCCGCGCATATCCTGCTTGAGCTTGAGCACCGCCAGATATTCGACAATGCGCTCCTTGACCTTCTCCAGGCCGTAATGATCCTGCGCCAGCACCTTCCGCGCGCGCTTCAAATCCAGATTGTCGGTCGTCTGCTTGCCCCACGGCAGATCGAGAATCCACTCGATATACGTCCGGGACATGCCGACTTCCGGCGTACCGGGCGTCATCCGGGACAGGCGCTCCAGTTCCTTGTCCACGCGTTGACGTGCTTCGTCGTTCAGCGGCGTATTCTTGGCGCGTTCGCGAAGCTCCTCCACATCCGTCGCGTCGGTATCGCCCAGTTCGGTCTGGATGGCCTTCATATGCTCGCGCAGATAATAATCCTTCTGATTTTTGTCAATCTGTTTCTTGACGCGCTCCTGCACCTGCTTTTCCACGCCGGTCAGTTCAATTTCGCGGCTCAAAATGGTGCAGAGACGTTCCAGACGGCGCTGAATATCGAATTCTTCCAGAATCTGCTGGCGATCCTCCAGCTTCGTCAGGATATTTGCGGCAATCAGGTCAGCAATCTGCTCGGCGTCATCCACATCCCGGATGGACGCAATCGTCTCCTGGCTGACCCGCTGGCTCGCGCGGGCATAGGCATCAAAATAATCCTTCGCCGTGCGCACCAGCGCCGCCAGCTCCATTTCATCCGCCGGCGCGGTCACTTTCGGCAGGTGGATGCGTCCCAGCAGGAACGGGTCTTCCTGCGTCACAGCGGTCAATTCGCCGCGCGTTTCACCCTCCACCAGCACGCGCAGGCTGTCGCCGGGCAGATTCATCACCTGCCGAATATTGGCGATTGTGCCGACGGTGCACAAATTTTCCGGGGTAGGGTCTGGGTCATCCACATCTTTCTGCGCCACGAGGAAAATCTTCTGGTCATTCATCATCGCTTCCTGCAGGGCGGCGACGGACTTCGGGCGGCCGACGTCAAAGTGCAGCACCATGTGCGGGAATACCATCAGCCCCCGCAGCGCCAGCACCGGCATCGTCAGATTGGTTTTCTTTCTGGGCATAGTTCCTCCTCATCGGACACGGCGAACCAGAGCGTATCATGCCGCGTCCACGCTCGAACGGCGCTTCCCGTCCGGCAAAGATATAGTATACATATTCCGCCACGGTTTGACAAGCGAAAAAACATATGATGTAACGATTTTTTTCTGCGAGAATGTAAATTTTTCGTCGTTCTGCGTCACGCGCTGGGTTCTGCAGCAGCCGCGGCGACCTTCTCCGGCATCGGCAGCGGACGGTGGATTGGCTTCTTCTCCGTCTTTGTGTGCACAAGCATCGCTGATAGCGCCTGATGCACATCGTCAATTCCTTGCACCTCAATGCCCGCGATATGCAGCGTCTCCGCATCGTTCTCCTTGGGAATCAACACGCGCAGCAGCCCTGCCTGACACGCGGCCTCCACCTTCTGCGGTACGCCGCCGACCGCCTTCACTTTCCCCTGCACGGTAATTTCACCCGTGACCGCCATCGTGCCGTCCACCGGCGTATCGGTCAGCGCGCTGACCGCCGCGACCGCCATGGCGACGCCTGCCGACGGGCCGTCAACGGGCATTCCACCGGGAAAATTGATGTGCAAATCGGTGTTTTCCAGTGTGTATCCGAGGCTTTTCAGGAGTGTGCGGACATTCTCCGCCGCGCCGTGTGCCGTCGAACGGCGGCGCATCTTGTGCCCCTCCTGCCCGATTTCTTCCTCATCAATAATGCCCGTCACGGTGATTTCGCCGTGTCCCGGCGTCGCGACCGCCTCCAAATCCAGCAGCGCGCCCTGATTTTCGCCATATACCGCCAGCCCATGCACCACGCCAACGCGGTTCGAGACATCCGCCTTCTGCTGGGCGTGGATGGTGTAATGCCCGCTCTGCACCACCCACGCCACATCCTCTGGCAGAATCATCGTGCGCTCATCCATTTGCGCCAGACCCGCGCACATCTGCACAATGTTCACCGCGTCGCGTCCGCAGGCGGCATAGCGCCCGATGGTTTCCGCCTCCTGCTTTGCCATCGCGCAGCCCGCGCGTTCCGCTGCGCCGGAAGCAATCAGGGCAATTTCTTCCGGTGTCAGCGCGCGAAAAAAGACTTCCATGCACCGCGAGCGCAGAGCGGGGCTGATTTCTGACGGGCTGCGCGTCGTTGCGCCGACAAGCCGAAAATCCGCCGGAAGCCCATTGTGGAAAATGTCGTGGATATAGCGCGGAATCGTCGCGTCATCCGGATTATAATACGCGCTGTCCAGCATCACGCGGCGATCCTCCAGCACCTTCAGCAGCTTGTTCATCTGCACCGGATGCAGTTCGCCGATTTCATCCAGAAACAACACCCCACCATGCGCTTTGGTGACCGCGCCGGGCTTGGGCTGCGGCACGCCCTGTGCGCCCAGCTGCCCTGCACCCTGATAAATCGGGTCATGGACGCTGCCGATGAGCGGGTCGGCAATCGCGCGTTCATCAAAGCGCACGCACGTCGCATCCACCTCGATGAACGGCGCATCCTCGCGGAAGGGCGTCCCCTGCGACTGCTTCGCCGCCTCCAGCACCAGCCGCGCCGCGCAGGTCTTGCCGATGCCGGGCGGGCCGTAAATCAGCACATGCTGCGGATTCGCGCCGCAAAGAATCGCCTTCAGGCTGCGAATGCCGTCCTCCTGACCAATCACGTCACTCATTTTCGTCGGGCGCACCTTTTCCGCCAGCGGCTCTGACAGGTGAATCGACCGCAGGTGGCGCATCCGCTCCATTTCGCGGTTGCTCTCCCGCCCGTGCGCCGGCTCTTTCTGCCGCGACTGGCGCAGCTGCCGGAAAAAGTACAGTCCCACCACCACCGACACCAGCAGCTGGATGACGACCAGCATTGTTGCAAACATGCGTAAAACCTCCCTTGCATTTCATCGACCGCAGTATGCCCGAAGCGGCGGAAAACCATGCCCGAATGAAGGTTTTACTGCAATTTTTCTTTCTGCCGTGGATACAGTCCTTGTTTGTCCGTGCTGTCCATACCACAAGATATAGTGTACCGCTTTCATCCGCGAAAGCGGCATTCTTTCGTCCGCATTCTTGGTACATCAGGCGAAAACCCGCCATTTTCAAGGGTTTGTAAGGCTTTTCATGAAGTTGTCGATTTTTTGCGTGTTTTGTGATTTTGCCTATTGCATTATACAACATCTTGTGATAGAATATCTGTGGTTCGGAAGCAGTTCCCTACTGACCCCCATCCACGCGGATGATTTGGGGACGGCGGCGTTCATTCGCCGGTTTCCGGCACACATTTCAACATCAGGAGGTCAACCATCATGTACAATTTTGAGCAGTGGAATGGCTTCAAGGGTTCCATCTGGAAGGAAGAAGTCAACGTTCGCGACTTTATCCAGAAGAACTATAAGCCTTACGACGGTGACGAATCCTTCCTGGTCGGCCCGACCGAAGCGACCGACAAGCTGTGGGGCGCTCTGCAGAAGCTGCAGAAGGAAGAACGCGCCAAGGGCGGCGTCCTGGATATGGACACCGAGATTGTTTCTACCCTGACTTCCCATAAGCCCGGCTACATCGACGAAGACCTGAAGGATCTGGAGAAGGTCGTGGGTCTTCAGACGGACAAGCCCCTGAAGCGCGCCTTCATGCCCTTCGGCGGCATCCGCATGGCGGAACAGTCCTGCACCGAGAACGGCTACACCCCCGCTCCCGAACTGCACAAGATCTTCACCGAATATCACCTGACGCACTCCGACGCGGTCTTCATGGCGTACACGCCTGAAATGCGCGCGGCCCGCAAGTCCCACATCATCACCGGTCTGCCGGACACCTATGGCCGCGGCCGTATCGTGGGCGACTATCGCCGTGTTGCGCTGTACGGCATCGACGTGCTGATTGCTGAAAAGCAGCATGATTTCGCCAACTGCGGCGACGGCACGATGACCGACGACGTCATCCGTCAACGTCAGGAAATCACCCTGCAGGTGAACGCCCTGAAGGACATGAAGGTCATGGCCGCGTCCTACGGCTACGACATCTCCAAGCCCGCCAGCAACGCGCACGAAGCGTTCCAGTGGCTGTACTTCGGCTATCTGGCCGCCATCAAGACCCAGAACGGCGCTGCTATGTCTGTCGGCCGTATCTCCACCTTCCTCGACATTTATGTCGAGCGTGACCTCGAAAACGGCGTCATCACCGAGGCCGAAGCGCAGGAGCTGGTTGACCACATCGTCATGAAGTTCCGTATGGTCAAGTTCGCCCGCATCACCTCCTATCAGGAGCTGTTCTCCGGCGACCCCGTCTGGGCGACGCTGGAAGTCGGCGGCACTGGTTTGGACGGCCGTTCCATGGTCACCAAGAATGACTATCGTTTCCTGCACACGCTGGAAAACATGGGCCCGTCTCCGGAACCCAACATGACCGTTCTGTACACCTCCCGTCTGCCGGAAGCCTTCAAGAAGTACGCGGCGCACATCTCCATCGTCTCCTCTTCCATCCAGTATGAGAACGATGACGTGATGAAGCCCGTCTGGGGCGACGACTACTCCATCTGCTGCTGCGTGTCTGCTACCCAGACCGGCAAGGAGATGCAGTTCTTCGGCGCTCGCGCGAACCTGCTGAAGGCACTGCTGTACGCCATCAACGGCGGCATGGACGAGAAGCTGAAGACCCAGGTTGGTCCCTGCTACGCGCCCATCACCACCGATGAACTGACTTGGGACATCGTCAAGCCCGCTTACCTGCGTATGCTCGACTGGCTGGCTGGCCTGTATGTCAACGTGCTGAACCTGATCCACTACATGCACGACAAGTACTACTACGAAGCGGCTGAAATGGCGTTGATCGATACCCATGTGAAGCGCTCCTTCGCGACCGGTATCGCTGGCTTCTCTCACTGCGTTGACTCCATCAGCGCTTTGAAGTATGCCAAGGTCACCGCTATCCGCGACGAATCTGGCATGGTTTACGATTACAAGACCGAGGGCGAGTTCCCGAAGTACGGCAACGACGACAACCGTGCGGACGACATCGCCAAGTGGCTGCTGAAGACCTTCATCGACATGGTGAAGAAGCATCACACCTACCGCAATTCCGAGCCCAGCACTTCCATCCTGACCATCACCTCCAACGTCGTGTATGGCAAGGCCACCGGTTCTACGCCTGACGGCCGTCGCGCGTGGACGCCCCTCGCGCCCGGTGCGAACCCCTCCTACGGCGCGGAGCAGAATGGTCTGGTTGCGTCCCTGAACTCCACCGCGAAGCTGCCCTATCACTGGGCGCTGGACGGCATCTCCAACACCCAGACCATCAACCCCGATGCGCTGGGCCATGCTGCCGGCGAGCGCGTGAACAACCTCGTGCAGGTCATGGACGGCTACTTCGATCAGGGTGCGCATCACCTGAACGTGAACGTGTTCGGCAAGGAAAAGCTGCTGGACGCCATGGAGCATCCGGAGAAGGAAGAATACGCGAACTTCACCATCCGTGTTTCCGGCTATGCCGTGAAGTTCATCGACCTGACCCGTGAGCAGCAGCTGGACGTTATCGCCCGTACCTGCCACACCCGCATGTAATTCCCTGTTGGAAACCCTCACCCGGCGGACGGCAACTTCCGCCGGGTTTTTTCTGTCCAGAGGCACGAATTTTCCCAGAAAAGCGGCTTTTCCTGTTTACAGGCGCGCTTTTTCGGGTATAATAGAGGTGGCGGATTATCCGCCCGAATCCCTCGCAAGGAGTTTAGAAACATGAGCAATCCGAATCCCAACATCAAGGGACGTATTCATTCGTTTGAATCTTTCGCGCTGGTGGATGGTCCCGGCGTTCGCTGCGCCGTTTTCCTCTACGGCTGTGCGCTGCGCTGCAAATTCTGCCATAACCCCGATACATGGTGCCCGTCGTCCATCAGCCAAACGAAGGAAATGACCGCACGCGAGCTGTTCGACAAGGCGATTCGCTACAAGCCTTACTGGAAGAACAACGGCGGCATCACCGTCTCCGGCGGTGAACCGCTGGTGCAGCTGGACTTCGTGACCGAGTTCTTCCGGCTGATGAAGAAAGAGGGCGTGCACACCTGCGTGGACACGGCAGGTCAGCCCTTCCGCCGCGACCCGGAGTGGCTCGACCGCTTCAATGAGCTGATGAGCCTGACCGACCTGTTCATGCTCGACCTGAAGCAGTTCGACAGCAAGCTGCATGTGGAGCTGACCGGCAAGGACAACGCGAACATCCTCGACATGGCGCGCTATCTGTCCGACAACGGCAAGGAAATGTGGATTCGCCACGTCCTCGTGCCGGGTGTGACCGACGACGAGAACGACCTGCGCAAGATGAGCGACTTTATCGCAAGCCTCAAGACGGTCAGCCGTGTGGAAATTCTGCCGTACCACACGCTGGGTGTGTCGAAGTGGCAGAAGCTCGGCATCCCCTACCCGCTGGAAGGCGTTCCGACGCCGACCGACGAGCAGGTCAAGCGCGCCGAGGACATTCTGAACGTGACGGCGTATCACAAGTAATTGCATACGAAAAGAGGCGAACCTGCATTTCCCGCAGATTCGCCCTTTTTGATTGGTTCAATATTCGATTAGCACACGTCAGGCTGTTCCGCCAGCGCGTTTTCTTCCATCTTGCGCTTCGCCGTCCGACCGCCCAGCTTGTGCCGCTTGCCCTCGATAAGTTTCGGCTCGCACTTGCCGTTCACGGAATCCGCCGTGATTTCGCAGCCGCAGATTTCCCGGCGGCCTGGCAAATCGAACATCGTGTCCAGCATAACATCCTCGATAATCGCGCGCAGACCGCGTGCGCCGCACTTGCGCTCAATTGCCATGTGCGCAATCGCCCGCACTGCGTCGTCATCAAACGTCAGCTCCACACCGTCGAGTCCCAGCAACTTCTGGTACTGCTTGCACAGCGCGTTTTTCGGCTCAGTCAGAATTCGCACCAGCGCGTCCTCATCCAGCGCGTCAAGCGTCACTGTAATCGGCAGACGGCCGACAAATTCCGGAATCAGACCGAACTTCGTCAAATCCTCCGGGCGCAGCTTTTTCAGCGCATCCGTGCTGCCCTCCGGCGTCTTGCTGGTCAGCTCCGCGCCGAAACCGAGGTTCTTCTTGCCCGTGCGGCTCTCGATAATCGGCACAATGCCGTCGAACGCGCCGCCGCAGATAAAGAGGATGTTTGTCGTGTCAATCTGAATCATTTCCTGCTGGGGATGCTTGCGGCCACCCTGCGGCGGAACGGAAGCAAGTGTGCCTTCGAGGATTTTCAGCAGCGCCTGCTGCACGCCCTCGCCGCTGACATCGCGCGTAATCGACGGATTTTCGCTCTTGCGGGCGATTTTGTCGATTTCGTCGATGTAGATGATGCCGCGCTGTGCCGCGTCAATGTCGTAATCCGCTGCCTGAATCAGGCGAAGCAGGATATTCTCCACGTCTTCGCCGACGTAGCCGGCTTCCGTCAGGCTCGTTGCATCAGCAATCGCGAACGGCACATTCAGGATGCGCGCGAGTGTCTGCGCCAGAAACGTCTTGCCGCAGCCCGTCGGTCCCACCATCAGGATGTTCGACTTCTGCAGTTCAACATCATCCTTGCCGGGGCGCTGGCCGATGCGCTTGTAATGGTTGTACACCGCCACGCACAGGGCACGCTTGGCATGTTCCTGCCCGATGACATAATCATCCAGTACCTGCTTCATTTCTGCGGGGGACGGCAGGTGGTCGAACTTCTGCTCCTGCTGCGGATGCCCGGAGTGCATCATCGGCATTGCGTCGGAGATAATCTCCTGACAGAGCATGATGCACTCGTTGCAGATGCAAACGTTGTTCGCGCCTGCCACCATCCGCATGACCTGGCGTTCCGTCTTGCCACAGAAGCTGCACCGTTTCAGCGGCGTACGGGTCATATCGTCTTTTGCCATCTTCTACCTCTCAAGCTGTCAATTTGTCTTCTTGCGGGGATCGAAGATTTCATCAATGATCCCGTATTCGAGGGCTTCCTGCGCAGACATGAAGTGGTCGCGTTCCACGTCGCGGCGGATGCGCTCAATATCCTGCCCCGTCATTTCAGCCTTCATGCGGATCATCTTTTCCTTCGTTTTCAGCAGCCATTCTGCCTGAATCTGCACGTCCGTCGCCTGACCCTGCGCACCGCCCAGCGGTTGATGAATCATAACTTCGCTGTTCGGCAGAGCGCAGCGCTTGCCCTTCTGACCCGCCATGAGCAGGAACGCGCCCATCGACGCCGCCATGCCGATGCACACCGTGCGTACCTGCGGCTTGATGTACTGCATGGTATCATAAATTGCCATACCAGCCGTCACCGAACCGCCGGGGCTGTTGATGTACAGGCAGATATCGGCATCCGGGTCTTCCATTTCCAGAAAGAGCATCTGCGCCACGACGGTGTTCGCCACGTCGTCGTTGATTTCGCCGCCCAAGAAGATAATGCGATCCTTGAGCAGGCGGGAATAAATGTCATACGACCGCTCGCCGCGGTTGGTCTGTTCGACCACATAGGGGATCAGATTCATTGCGTTATCCCTCCTCGCTGCATATTTGTCCTTGCAGCATGGATAGCAGGGGCTTTCCAGCGCATTTTTCCCGCTCAGTGTACGCCGTTTGGGGCGCACCTATGCGTGCGGCGCATTTTTTGCTCCTGCCCCGTTTTCTGTATATTCTGAAAGACGCGGGAGCGGTCGCGACTGGCGTGACCTGTCTCCCGCGTTCATCAGCGTAAAATTAGGGGATTACTCCTCGGTCTTGATTTCTTCCGCAGTCTCCGCCGCTTCTTCCGGCTTCTTGTCCACAACGGTCGCGCCAGCCTTCATCAGGTCGCACACCTTCTGGATGGCGGCCAGATCGGACATGTACGCCTTGTGCTCGTCGGTCAGATTCGCCTTGAAGGCTTCCACTTCCTGACCAGCGCGCTTGGCCTGCTTCGCGCTCTGCTCGTCGATGTCCTCGGCAGTGGGCTCAATGTTCTCCGCCTTGCGGATGGCTTCCAGCACCAGCTGAATCTTCACGCGGTTTTCCGCTTCGCCGCGGTACTGCTGCGCCATCTGCTCGCGGGTCTGACCCGTGTACTTCAGGTAGTCTTCCATGCGGAGGCCCTGACGCATCATGGAGTATTCCACATCACGCATGACGTAGTTCAGCTGATCGTCAATCATCGCCGCCGGAATGTCCATCTGGGCATTGGCAACCGCCTTTTCAATCAGCGCATTCTCGATTTCGACATCGTAGTTGGTGTCGGCAATCTCCTGCAGCTTCTTGGCGACATCCGCCTTGTAAGCGTCGAAGGTGTCGAAACCGTTATCCTGCGCGAAGTCGTCATCCAGCTCCGGCAGTTCGGTCTTGGTGATGCTGTTCACCTTGACATGGAACACGGCGTTCTTGCCCGCAAGGTTCTCCGCATGATACTTTTCAGGGAAGGTGACGTTCAAATCCTTCTCTTCGCCGACGGTCATGCCGACCATCTGCTCTTCAAAGCCCGGGATGAACGCGCCGCTGCCGATTTTCAGGGTCTGACCCTGCGCCGTGCCGCCTTCAAACGGAACGCCGTCCACACTGCCCGCGTAGTCGAGGTTCACGGTGTCGGTGTAATCCACGCCGCGGTCGGTCACGTCGATGGAACGCGCGCCCTTCTGCTGATCCTGGCTGATGCGCGCCTGAATTTCGTCCTCGGTGACGACTTCCTTCGGCTCCACTTCAACCGTCAGGTTCTTGTATTCGCCCAGCGTCACGTCCGGACGCACGAAAACTTCCGCGGTAAACTTCAGTTCTTTGCCCGCGCCGATTTCCTGCACATCCACCTGCGGACGATCCACAACGTCGATGTTGTGTTCCTTGATGGCTTCGGCATACAGCGCCGGGAAAATCGCGTCCAGCGCGTCATCATAGAACACGCCTTCGCCATACATACGCTCGATGACCGCGCGGGGCGCCTTGCCCTTGCGGAAGCCAGGGACGTTAATCTTGCTGCGATCCTTGAGATAAGCCTGATTCAGGGCCTTGTCGAAATCTTCAGCGGGGACAACAAAGGTCAGCTTCACCTTGTTGCTGGAAATCTTTTCAAAATTGGTGCTCATCGGAATTTGTTCCCTCCTGCGCTCTCGTCGGGTCAGCTGACCCGGTCATGCGTTCTTGAATCTATACGCACAGGGTGTATTTTACCACATTTGCCGGGGCTTTTCAAGACATCCGTGCGCATTTTCTCAATAAATTAGCCACTTTCGGGGGATTTTCTCTTCATTATAGGCAGATTTCCCCTGCGTCAGCGGCAAATCTCCCCGTCCGTGCCGATGGTGATGATTTGCATCGGCAGTTTTTTGCCGCAGCGGGCAACGGCTTTCTCCGCCGCGTAGGAAATACCGCCGCAGCAGGGCACTTCCATGCGCACAACGGTCACGGAACGAATTTCGTTTTTCGCGAGAATGTCGGTGAGTTTCAGGGAATAATCCGTATCGTCGAGCTTCGGGCAGCCGATGAGGACGATTCGGTCGCGGATGAAGTCCTGATGGAAGCGCCCGTAGGCATACGCGGTGCAGTCTGCCGCAATCAGCAGATCCGCGCCCTGATAGAAAGCGGCGCTGACCGGCGCGAGGCGAATCTGCACTGGCCACTGGCGGAGGCGGCTCCCATTGTCCGCGTTTTCAGCGGATTCATTCGCGGCGGTGCGCTTCATCGTGCGCACCTTCATGCCGGGGCAGCCGCTCACCTGCTGCTTGCGTGCCAGATGTTCCTTGACCGCTTCCTCGTCGAACGCGGCGGCTTCGCGCTGCACAAAGCTGATGGCGCCCACGGGACACGCGGGCAGGCAGTTGCCCAGCCCGTCGCAGTAGTCGTCGCGAATCAGCCTTGCCTTGCCGTTCACCATGGCAATCGCGCCTTCCTTGCACGCCGCGGCGCAAAGCCCGCAGCCGGAACAGAGTTCTTCGTTAATGTGGATGACTGTGCGAATCATGAATGTTTTCGACTCCTTTTGCCCTTATACTATTTCCAAATGAGAATGCGCCAGAAGGGAAAAGGCACGAGCAGATGGTGCAGGTGAATGCAGGAAATAGTATGGGCAACGGCTATCATAGCACATTTCTTTTCCGCTGACAAGAGGGACATTCTGCCTGTGCTTGCAGTTTTCTGTGATGCGTGGTATAATTCTTCCTGAAATCCGCAAAAAAAATTGAAATTCCGGGAATGGAAGGGAGGCGTCAATCGTTAGATGAGTGAACCCACCTCAAAGCACAAGGAGGAATCTGCCGTGCAGCAGGCCCTTGATTCACCCGCCGCCGCAAAGGGGCTGGATGATTCTTATCAACCGGTACCAGATGTGCGGGATGACCCCGCGTACTTTGCCCGGCTCTATGATCAGTACGCCACCGATGTGCTCCGCGTCTGCTACTTCTACCTTTCCGACCGCGAAAAAGCGGAGGATGTCTGTCAGGACGTGTTCGTGCGGCTGATGACGACGCATCCGTTGCTGCAGCCGGGGCGTGAAAAATCGTGGCTGCTGAAGGTAGCGCTGAACCGCTGCCGCGATTTATGGCGCGGTGCTTGGCTCAAGCGCGTCATTCTGGGCGGGCCGACGTTCGAGCTGATTCCTGCGCCGGATGAGTTTTCCCGCCGCGATGACCAGCAGGCGATGATGGCCGCCATCAACCAGCTTCCCGCGACCTTCAAGGAAGTTATCCTCCTGCATTATTATCAGGGCATGAACATTGCCGAGATTGCCCAAATGTTGGAGCTGCCGGAAGGCACGATTTCATCCCGCCTGAGCCGCGGGCGCAAAAAACTTGAATCCATTCTTTTGAAAGGAGGCGATGCCCGGTGAAGAAGCATCCTGAGCAGAACGAGCAGTTTGAAGCCCAGCTCCGGAATCTGCCCGACGCGGTGAACCAGTCGCTGGCAGGTCTGACCGCCGGGACAGAGCTGAACAATCGAATCCAGATGGCGGTGCGCGATTCCCGTGCATCCCGTCAGAAGAAGTCTTTCCCGGTGCGCCGCTTTGTGTCGGTCGCGGGCGTGTGCGCCGCGGCGGTAGCGCTGTTCGTGGGGCTGTCTCCCCTGTTGTCCTCCCCTGCGAATGCGCCGCTGATTCAATCCAGCCCCTTGGGCGACAAGCCGACCGCCACCGAGCGGACGCTCCGCGCTGACCTGACCGGCAGCGACGTATCCATCGGGCAGAAGCAGTCCGTACCCTCCTACCGTAACCTATGGTCGAGCAGCAGCGACAGCAGCACCTTCCCGCTGATTGGCGTGAACGGCAGCTACTACCGCATGATGACCTCACCGCGCAGTGTCTCCTCCAGCCTGTTAGGCGCAAGTTTAGGCACGATTGCGGAGTACACGACCGAACCGTCTTTGTCCGGCACGAATGTCATGCTCTCTAACAAGGCAGCGGTCGGCACGGAGGTATACGGCATCAGCGGCATGAGCAGCACGTTCGTCGCGGCGGAGGTGGACGGGCAGATGCGGCTCTTCCAGCGTGTGAGCTTCAACGGCAACGCGCTGAAGGGTTCGGAAACGCTTGCGGACGTGATGCAGTTAAGCGGACACGTCGCGAGCATTGAGTTGAGCGGCGTCGGCACGATTACGGACACGAGTGTCTGCGCCGACCTGATTTCGCTGCTGCTGAATGACGCAACGTACGAAAGCAGCGGATCGCTGAGCGCGAAGCAGTCTCTGCTGATTGAACTGGACAACGGGCTGGTTTATCAGTTCACGGTGAAGAACGACAAGATTGCATCGTGCGGCACTTGGTCTTGCCCGGAATTCTTCGAGGCATTTGAAGCGGCGTGCGAGTAATTCGATGATATGCAAGCATCCCGGCAATCCTCTCCTGCACAAGGGGATTGTCGGGATGCGTTTTTTGCTTTTTTTTGGGGAAGTTCGTTTCCCTTGCAGCGGATAAAGTCAAGTATGGAAGTGTTCATACTATTTCCAGATAAGAATGCGCCAAGATGCGCCGCGAGTTTTTCATTCTGGCTAACGTGAATGAAACGCAGCGTAGCAGCGCTACGCTAAGTGGAATGAGCGGACGCCAGAAGGGAAAAGGCGCAAGCAGATGGCGCAGTTGAATCTGGAAATAGTATCAGCCCGAAAGGGTCAAGGGGGCGAGCGGAAAGCCCCCTTGTCGCGTCCGCAGACGCGAAATCCCCTGCAATGAAAAAGACCAGCACCGGAATCGTCTCTCGATGCTGGTCGGTCGCGCCCATTTGGCGCGACAATGTGCAAGTGGTCGAATGAGCAGCTTGGGGGCGCGTCTGCGGACGCGCGAAGTTATACTATTTCCAGATGAAAATGCGCCAAGATGCGCCGCGAATTTTTCATTCTGGCTAACGTGAATGAAACGCAGCGTAGCAGCGCTACGCTAAGTGGAATGAGCGGACGCCAGAAGGGAAAAGGCGCAAGCAGATGGCGCAGTTGAATCTGGAAATAGTATTAGTGGCAGGGACGCTTCGCTGCCTGCGCCTTTGTTGGCGACTCCCTTGGAATTGGTCGCCCGTGGAACAGTTGGGGCGTTGCCCCAAACCCCACAAGGGAGCTCCGCCCCTTGACCCCGCAAGGGACATTGTCCCTTGACCCTTTTTCGGCGTCCAGGCTTGAGCGCACTTCCCTTACTCTGCCTTTACCGGCGTTTTTTCTTCCCCTGCCGTTAATTTACGCGCCCAAACCAAGTACAGCGTTGCCGACAGCACAATCCCAACAATCCAGCCGACCGGCCACGAATACCACACGCCGCGAATCCCGAAAATCGGCGACAGCATAAACGACAGCACCACCCGCAGGAACAAGTCCGACAGCGTCGCAATCATGAATTGCAGCATCCGCGCCGCACCGCGCTGCACGCCGTCCACCATCAGCTTAATCGACAGGAAGATATAGAACGGTGTGACAATATGCAGGAAGTCCACGCCGACATCGACCGCTTCCAGATTGCCGTCGCTGATAAACGCATAAACCAGCGGTTTCGCAAAGACGTAGAACACAACCGCGAAAATCGCGCCCATCGTCATGCCGATGGCGACGCCGCTGCGGCAGCCGTGGCGCACACGCTCGTTCTTGCCCGCGCCGAGGTTCTGGCTGGTGTAGTTGCTCATGCCGTTGCCCAGCGCCGTCACTGACGTGACGAACATGTTGTTGAGCTTGATTGCCGCCGTGTAGCCACCCATGCACGCCGTGCCGAAGCCGTTAATGACGCGCTGCACAAGGATGTTGCCGACGCTGATGAAGCTCTGCTGAATCGCGCTGGGGATGGCGATAATCAACATCTTTTTCAGCAGCACTCCGGAGAAAAGCGGGCATTTCTCGCCGCCGACGACCTCACGCACCTTCTTCAGTACGAAAATCACGGCGACAATGCCGCTGATGGACTGGCACAGGAACGTCGCCCATGCCACGCCGGGCACACCCATGTGGAAGTCACGGACGAAGAGGATATCCACAAAAATATTCGCAATCGAGGACACGGCGAGGAAGTAGAACGGCGTTTTGGAATCCCCCAAGGCGGAGAAAATGCCCGTCGCGACCTGATAGAGCATCAGGAAAACATAACTCATGAGGTAAATTTGGATGTACGCCACGGAGTCCTTCATCGTCTCCACAGGCGTGTCCAGCAGTGTCAGCATCCATTCGGACGTCAGCATTCCGACAGCGCTCAGCACCACGCCGAGAATGCCGCAGAAGATGAGCGCGGTCGTCACGCAGGTATGCACCTGCTTCATTTCCTTCTGCCCAAACAAGTTCGCCGTCACAACGGATGTGCCGATGTTGCAGCCGAACGCGATGGCGATGAAAATCAGCGTGATTTCGGAGCTGTTGCCGACGGCAGCAAGCGCCTCGGTGCTGATGAAATGCCCCGCAACGAAGCTGTCCGCGATGTTGTAGAGCTGTTGGAAGATAATGCTGCCAAACAGGGGCAGCGAGTAAGCGAGCAGCACCCGGCCGGGCTTGCCGACGGTCAAATCCTTCATGAGGAATGCCTTCTTTCTGTGCGTAATCCATCGCTCATTTTACGCTTGACAAGCCATGATGTAAAATATATAATTGCTATGGCATTCATATTTTGGAGGAATGATTGATGGAACTGACCCAGCTGACGTACTTCCTGACCGTTGCGCAAATGCAGCACATGACGCGCGCCGCCGAAGCGCTGCACATTGCGCAGCCCGCGCTGACGAAATCGGTACAGCGGCTGGAGAGCGAATTGGGTGTGCCGCTGATTGCGCGCAAGGGGCGCGGCATTGCGCTCACACCTTACGGTCAGCGGCTGGCGGACGAATTGCAGCAGCCGCTGAATCAGCTTTCGCACATTCCGGAAATGATGCGGCAGATGGCGAATCAGCAGGCGCGAACACTGCATGTGTGTGTGCTTGCTGCGTCGGATTTGGTGACGGACGCCGCCGTTCGCTTCCGCCAGACACACCCGGACGTGCATTTTGCAATGACACTGCTCCCCCGCATCAGCGACGCGGCGCATCCGCCGTATGACCTGCTGGTGGATTCGGACGGGATGAACGGCGACGACGGGTTTCATGAGCGGATTCTGCTCGCCGTGCCGCAATCCTCCCCGCTCGCAGCGCGAACCTCCCTGTGCCTAAATGACCTGCGCGGGCAGGAGTTCATCAGCGTGATGGGCAACCGCCGTTTCCGGGAGCAGTGCAGCCAGCTTTGCCAGCAGAGTGGATTCATGCCGCAGTATGCCTACGAGTGCACCGGGCCGTCGACCGTCCGAAACCTGATTTCACTCGGCTGCGGCGTTGGGTTCTGGCCGGAATACACATGGGGCGCTCCGGGCGAGGGTATCCGGCTGCTGCCGATTGACGACGCGCGATGCGTCCGGCGAATTGTCCTGCGCTGCGATGCCAGCGGCGACATTCGCCCATTGGCGGAGGAGTTCCGTGCGGCATTGCAAGATGAACTTCAACTGCTCGCATCGAAAAAGCGCGCCTGACGTTTCTGCCAGACGCGCTTCGTTCATGTCAGTGAAATCCAGTAATGCTCCAAGTCGATATTCTCGCCGTCTTCATGCACCGTTTTCTCGTAGACGCCGCCGTTGCGCAGGATTGTCCTGCGGCTTCCCACGTTCCACGGTTCACAGGCGACCATCACCCGCTTTAAGCCGATTTCGCGGCAATACGTCAGCACGTTGTGCAGCATCCACGTCGCGATACCCTGCTGCCGCTCATCCGGGCGCACCGAATAGCCAATATGCCCCGCATACTCGCGCAGGAAGTCGTTCAATTCACGCCGCACCTGAATCATACCGACGATTTTTCCCCCGCGAAGGCAGACAAACTGCGTCGCCGGCACCCAATGCGCCGGCATATTCTTTCCTTCATCCAGCGTTTTGCAAAACGCGATCCATTCCGCCGGATCTTCCATGCGCGAAAGCGGCCCGCAGCCGTCCATCTCGCTGCCCGCGTCCAGCATTGTCTGCCGATACGCGGAGATTTCACCGCTCATTGCCTCCGTTGGGCGCGTCAAACGCAGTTCTTCCATCGGATTTTCCTCCTTTTACTCCTCCACCACCGCACGGATTCCCCGCACACGGCGCACCACGTCCGCAAATTCATCCGGCGTCAGCGACTGCGCGCCGTCGCACAGCGCGTGTTTCGGGTCATTGTGTACCTCAATCATCAAGCCGTCCGCACCCGCCGCCGTCGCTGCCATCGCCATCGGCTTCACCAGGCGCGCAACGCCCGTCGCGTGGCTGGGGTCAACCAGAATTGGCAGATGCGTCTTTTCGCGCAGCACCGGTATGCAGGACAAATCCAGCGTGTTGCGCGTCGCCGTCTCATAAGTGCGGATGCCGCGTTCGCACAGGATGACTTGGTCGTTGCCGCCTGCCATGATGTACTCAGCGCTCATCAGCCACTCCTGAATCGTGTTCGCCAGTCCGCGCTTGAGCAAAATCGGCTTATGCGTCTTGCCCAGCACCTTCAGCAGCTCGAAATTCTGCATGTTGCGTGCGCCGACCTGAATAACGTCCACATCGTCGAACAGCGGCAAATGCGAGGCATCCATAATTTCCGTCACAACGGGCAGTCCCGTTGCCTCCTTCGCTTTCAGCAGCAGCTTCAAGCCATCCTCATGCAGCCCCTGAAACGCATACGGGCTGGTGCGCGGCTTAAACGCGCCGCCGCGCAGGAGCGTTGCGCCCGCCGCTTTGACCGCCTTGGCGACCGTAACCATCTGCTCTTCGCTCTCTACGGAGCAGGGGCCGGCAATAATCTGGAACAAGCCGTGCCCGATGGTCACGCCGCCGCAATCCACCATCGTATCCTGCGGATGGAACTTACGGTTTGCTTTCTTGTAGGGTTCCTGAACGCGGCGGACAGCCTCCACTGCATCCAGCGAGGAAATGAGGTCGGCGTCCACGCGCGTCGTGTCGCCCACCAGCCCCAGAATGGTGCTGTTTTCGCCTTTCGATTCGTCGATGCGCAGCCCCATGCCAAGGAGAAATTGTTTCAGTCGGTCAATCTGTTCCTGCCGTGCTTCGTGCTTCAAGATGACAATCATGGTGTTTCCTCCATACTTCCGGACATCATTGTCCACTACAATTTGATACTAATTCGATTCTAAAACATGGCATCGAGCATAGCAGATTTTTCGTTCCGGCAAAGCTGAGTGAAGTGAGGCGTACTGGAGGTACGCGCGAGCGGAACGAAGCAAAGCCGGGGCGGAAAAGATGCTGTGCGAATGACATGCTTTCGATGAGAATTAGTATAAAACAGCGAAAGCGCCCTGCCGCCAATGTTCTGGCCAGCAGGGCGCTTTTCTCATCTCCGGGAGAATACGCCAAATCACGCCCTGCTTACTTGATGCAGCGCGTAATAATAACCAACCGCGAAACGGTTCAGCATGGCGTTTCTGCTCCCTTCGTCTGTTCTTGGCATCTATCATAGCGCAAAAAGCGCAAAAAAGCAAGAGGAAAATTGTTTCTCTCCTGCTTTTCTGCATATTTTTATGTGGATACATACTATTTCCAAATGAGAATGCGCCAAGGCGCGAGCAGATGGCGCAGGTGAATGCAGGAAATAGTATTAGTCGTTGTTCTGCGCTTCCATATCCTCCAGATAACGTTCGAGTTTGCGTTTGACGCGCTGGAGGGCGTTGTCGATGCTCTTGACGTGGCGACCCAGGTTGTCCGCGATTTCCTGATAGCTTTTCCCGTCCAGATACGCCGCCAGCACTTCCTGTTCTAAATCCGACAGCACCTCGTCAATGCGCTGATGGATACCGCGCAAATCCTCCTGACTGATTATCAGCTCTTCCGGGTTCGACGAATGCCCTTCCGCGCAGACATCCAGCAGCGTGCGGTCGCTTTCCTCGTCGTACAGCGGTTTGTTGAGCGACACATAGCTGTTCAGCGGGATATGCTTCTGTCGCGTCGCGGTTTTGATGGCAGTGATAATTTGGCGCGTGATGCACAGTTCGGCAAAGGCACGGAAGGACGCAAGTTTCTCCGGCCGGAAGTCGCGAATCGCCTTGTAGAGTCCAATCATGCCTTCCTGCACGATGTCCTCGTGATCCGCGCCGATGAGGAAGTAGCTGCGCGCCTTGGAACGGACGAAGTTTTTGTACTTGTTCAGCAGATATTCCACCGCCACCGAGTCCCCCGTGCGGCACAGCGCCACCACGTCCTCGTCCGTCATGCCCTCATAGACCGAATGGGCGGCACTGCTGCTCAGCAGCGGCACGGAAGCAGGCTGTTCCGGTTCGCCGGGCACAGCCTGTCTCAACGGAAAATCCAGCAAAAATGCATCGTCTTCCGGCAGCATCGGCTCTTCCTGCTCCATCGGGTCATTGTCCTGATTCATTGCATTCATTCGATCGTCTGACAAACTGTTCACCTGCTTTTCGGGCGGCGCAGGGCGCGTCTCCCGCTTCACTCTCCGCGCCGCAGCTTTTCCAGCCGTGCGCGGATGTCCTCCGGCATTCGGGAAAAAATCGTGTTTCGGTTCATATAGGGCTGATTCTGGTGCGCCGACATGCCGCTTTTGCGCATTTCTCGCAGCTCGCGCAGCAGTTCCCGGCTGGTCATGCGGATCGCGCCGCTGGACAGCACCTGCGATTGTTCCAGCCCGTCCGACGTAGCGACGCGCAGTTCCCGATAGCGCGGGGTCTGCGCCGCGGCGCGCTCGATGTAGCTGTCCGCCGTTTCGCCGTGGCGGGTGAAAATCAGCGTCAAGTCACCGTGCTTCTCTTCGGTCGTCGTCGTGCGCTCAGACTGGTAGCCGTCGAACACCAGCAGGATTTCCTCGCCCGAAAATCCAGCGTAGTCCTCCAATTGGCGCATCAGCCGGTCGCGCGATTCGTCCAGCGACCAGCCCTTTTTCTCCGCCTCGCTCCACGCGCCAATGACGTTGTAGCCATCGACAATTAGCAGCGGTTTCATGCCCGGCGGCTGGACAGCACGCGGTACATCACCACGCCCGCCGCAACAGACGCATTCAGGCTGTCCAGATGCCCCGCCATCGGCAGGGACACCTTCTGGTCGCAGTTTTCCAGTACGAGATGGCTGATGCCCTCGCCCTCGCTGCCGACAACCAGCGCCACGCCGCCCTTGAAGTTGACCTTCTCGTAGTCCGTGCCGTCCATCGTCAGCGCGTATGTCCAGATGTTGCGCGCCTTGAGCATTTCAATCACACGGGTCATGTTCACAACGCGCGCAACCTTGATGTGCTCAACCGCGCCCGCGGATGCCTTGACTGCTGCCGGGGTCAGCCCGACTGCGCGACGTTCCGGCACGATGACGCCATGCGCACCCACACACTCGGCGCTGCGGATAATCGCGCCCAGATTGTGCGGGTCGGTGATGCCGTCCAGCAGAATCAGGAACGGGTCTTCGCCCTTTTCCTCCGCTTCCGCCAGCATCGCCTCGACCGTGCTGTACTGGTACGCCGACGCGAACGCCACCATGCCCTGATGGTTCTTCGCCAGCTCGTTCAGGCGCTGATGTTCCACTTCCTGCACCGGGATGTGCGCTTCCTTCGCCATCTGCACGATTTCGCGCGCAGAGCCGGTCAGCTCGCCCTTCTGCACCAGCAGCTTTTCGATATCACGACCCGCCTTGAGCGCCTCACGAATCGGATTGCGCCCCGCCAGCAGGTTTTCCTGCGCCGTTTCTTCCGCCACGGGCTGCGCCATCACGGGCGCGACAGCCACCGGGCGATACTCCGAATCGCGATAGGACGGTGCCGGACGCTCGTCGGTCATTTCCGGGCGGCGGTCATAGCGGTCGCGGCGCTCGTAGGGCTTCCGGTCGCCATAGGACTTCTTCTCGCCATAGGGCTTGCGGTCGCCAAACGACTTTTTCTCGCCGTAGGGCTTGCGGTCGCCGAACGACTTCTTCTCGCCGTAAGGCTTGCGATCGCCGAACGACTTCTTTTCGCCATACGCACGGTTGTCGTCGCGCTTGCCGCTGGGACGGCCGCCGTGGCGCGCCCCGCGGTACTCCGAGCCTTCTTCCACCCACTTTTCGCGCCCAAAGGACTTCTTGCCCTGCGGCTTGTGGGACGGTGCATTGTCATAGTATGCCATATTTCAAATTCCTCTATTCTTATTCATTGTCGGTTGATTGATTCTGCTTTTTCTGTTCGTCTGCCAGCGAATCGAGCCATTCGCGCCTTGTCCGGCGAATCTCCCCTGCCTTGCCGCAGGATTTTTCCCCTTCCGGACACGCGCCGCGCAGACATCCGGGCCCCGCGTCCGCAAACAGCGCCGGGGCAATTTCCATGCACAGGCGGTGCATTTCCGTCGCCAGCGCGCGGATTTCCCACTGTGCGCGGCTGCACATGCGCAGGCTGAAGAAGTGCCGCAGCTCGCGCACGTTCATTGTCACCATCATGCGCGTTTCGCAAGCGCCGGGCAGCACGAATCGGGCATCCTCATTGCCGCCCTCGCCCGCGCCGAGCTTCTCCTGCCACCCAGTATACCACTGGTGCATGGTGTCCATCTGCCGCTCAAACTCCGCGACAGCATCTTCACCCAGCGCCTCGATTTTCGGCGGAACGATGTAGCCAAATCCCTTCTCGTAGCTGACGTAGCGCTGGCTCTGCACCGAAAAGCTGGCGAGCCGGTGGCGGGTAATCTGTGCCAGCAGGACGCGCGAAACGCCCTCCATCGCAAAGGTGAAGCTGGCATGTTCCAGCACGGATTCATGCCCCATCGACAAAATCCGGCTGACGAACTCGCTCTGGTCGTCACGGCTGACGCGCTGCTGCAAGCTGTCCACTGTCGCGCGGGAATAGCACAGCCGAGCGCCGAGCGCCACGACCTCCTCCGGCGAAAGCGTATGGCGAATCAGGGCAACTTTCATGGTTGAGCGGGGCATGATGCAACCTCCTGACTTTTTCGGAACAGTTCAAGCAACCGTGCCTCCTGCCCAGTCAGGTACAAATACCCGACGAGGGCTTCCAGCGCCGTTGCTGCCTGATAGTCCATGGCAGTCTGATTTCGGGGGGCAGCGTGGTGCGCGTGAGTATTGCGCCCGCGGCGGACAATGGCGTTCTCTTCCTCGGTCAGCGCTCCCTCGATGCGTGTCAAAGCCTCCGCCTGTGCGTGCGCATTGACGACCGTGACCGCCGCCTGATGGCAGTGATGCAGATTATACCCCCGGTACAGCAGGCGCGACCGGGTCAGCAAATCATAGACCGTATCCCCGATATACGCCAGCTGGAGTGGATTCAGGCGGCGTGCATCATCTTTGGTCATCGGCGCTTCTTCGCGCAGGGTCAAAGGCATTTCCTCCTTCATATGCCCGAAAAAGACAGGCATACCGAATGAAGCGTCCTTTACAGACACAACCAGTGTATTATACCATATTTTCGCCCTGTCCGACAAGGGTTTTCCGCACCTTTGGGGAAGAAAATTTGTCGCGCGTGCCGTTTTCCGGACACAAAAATACCGAACCGCGATTGCGATTCGGCATGTGGTACACCATTAGGGACTCGAACCCTAGACACCCTGATTAAGAGTCAGGTGCTCTACCAACTGAGCTAATGGTGCATAGACCCTGCAAGCAGGGTCATGCAGCTGTACACCATTAGGGACTCGAACCCTAGACACCCTGATTAAGAGTCAGGTGCTCTACCAACTGAGCTAATGGTGCA